>Ga0315902_10000057_pt1 | contig 177150 bp, 145 predicted proteins | sample LakEriMetagenome_9_FD_203523 | JGI IMG/M metagenome (GOLD analysis project Ga0315902, IMG submission 203523) | Freshwater fungal communities from buoy surface, Lake Erie, Ohio, United States - Buoy 12 MA117 | ecosystem: Environmental > Aquatic > Freshwater > Lake > Lake biofilm | place: USA... | reverse complement strand
CCAAGGACAAGTCGAAGTGGACCCGTTGTCCGGTGCTTGAAATGCAATCCATCGCAGAGATTGCCAACGACCAGTTCAACGGTGCCAACGGAGACCCTGAGAAGATGTTCTGCCGCAAGCACAAGTCGGTCGACAAGAACGGCCGTACTTCGGATGACGCCGGCTACAACGCCGCAGAAGGCGACCTGATCAGCACATGGGGTATGGGATGGTTCCCGGGCTATGTGATTGATGTGGGCACAGGCGAGCGTTTGAACCTTGCTTTCGGAGAAGACAGCTGGTTGGCCGGTGAAAACGGAAACGACATGATCTTTAACCCAAGCAATCGATTCACAGGATCAGGCGGAGGCGCACTCTTTGGCGGACAGCACTGGATTTATGTGTTCAAGAATATCCGCGCTGAGACGTTTACAGATTTCGATCCAACAGAAGAAGGCAATGGTGCTGATCTGGACTACTGTCCGGGTTACGACCAGGGCGAGTTCTTGTTTAGCAAACTGGGCAATCCGAATTTGAGCGCCGGTGATTTGAAGAAAGTGTACCGCGCGTGCACGTGGATTGGTTCTACAATAACCAATGGATTCAACGTGTTGCTCACGCCTGAGGAAGGGTTGATTCCTAACACCTGTCGTATCCGTTTGCGTGTAGCCAAGGCTTATGGTCTGGGCAATCCAAGCGGTGGTGCGCTCGATGCAGCAGGTGCTAAAAACGGCTGGAGAAACCTCTACCGCTTCTCTACTGAAGGTGTTGCTACCGTTACCAACGATGCAGCTACTTTGGAGAGCGAACTGGACAACATCAACATCGTTCCAAATCCGTACTACGCATTTAGCAGCTACGAAACCGGCAAACTCGACAACCGCGTGAAGATTACCAATCTTCCGGCGGTGTGTACGGTGAGCATTTACGATTTGAATGGCACACGCATTCGTCAGTTCAAGAAGGGTGATCCAACCACATCACTCGACTGGGATTTGAAGAATGATCAGAACATTCCAATCGCCAGCGGCACGTACATCATCCACATCGAAGTACCGGGTATCGGTGAAAAGATTTTGAAATGGTTCGGTGTGATGCGACCAATTGACCTTGACTCTTTTTAGGGACTGAGGACTGGGGACTGAGGACTGGTTACAGGGTACTCAGTCCCCAGTACCCAGTACCCACTACTCCCTAATGGTGTTCTTGATAATCGGCTTCGGCTTGGGCACGCTGCGTCGCGCTTTGCGGATGCTGACGTTTAGGTCGAATCCGATGAGTACAATCACACAATTGATGTTGAGCCAGATGAGCAGCACCATCAATGTTCCCAGTGAGCCGTAGAGTTTGTTGTATGTCGCGAAGTTGTTGACGAAATAGGCAAATGCGAGCGAAGTAACAATGAAGCTCAGCGTTGCTAAGGTTGCTCCAACATTGAAGAATGTCCAGCGACGGATGCGTTTGCGCACACCAACATTGTAAAGTGTGCTGATAATTGCATATACCAGTGAAATAGAGACCATCCACTTTGCGAAGTTGAGTATCGGTATGTAGCCTCGATCTCCGATAATGCCGACCTGATGCAAATATTCGAAAATGACGCCACTGAAAACGAGCACGACGACTGCCAGGAGCATTATTGACCCGAGCACAAAAATCAGAACGATGCTGGCGATGCGCATCACAATCGGATGGCTCTTGTCTTCGAAGTGATAGCTTTGATTGAAGCCAATCAGAATCGCGTTGATGCTGTTCGATGCGTAATAAATCAACAATATGGTACCTAATGAAAGCAGCCCGCTGTGCTTTTGATTGATCAGGTCGTCGAGGGTTTCTTCAAAAAGACTGAACGTATCTCCGGGAAAAAATCCGCGAATACTATCGAAGAGTGACTCTTGAAAATTATCAATCGGGATATACGGAATGAGCGAGAGCAGAATGATGATGGCCGGAAAGAAGGCCAAAAAAATCCGGAATGAAATGGCGGACGCCCTTGTTGCCAGCTGCCCTTTCACAATCGATTCCGCAAAAAACGAAGACACATACCAAATGGAAAGCCCTTGAAATCCTGGCGGTCGCAGGGTATCCAAGTAGTTCACCGATTTGGCAACTACCGGCATGTTTCGCAAGCGGGATTTCCAATTTGGGGTTTCTGTCATCGAGCGCGAAAATACCAACTTGTGACCATCATGCGTGGAATTAGCACGCCTTCAGACTCAAGTCGAGTGATTCAATCTGGTGCGTCAATGCGCCCATGGAAACATAATCCACTCCGGCCAGGGCGTAATCGCGAATATTCTTTTCGGTGATTCCTCCGGAGGCTTCGGTCTCGATGCGACCGGCGATGAATTCCACCGCAGAGGCAATCTGAGCAGGTGTCATGTTATCGAGCAACACTCGGAACACAAATCCGGATTCTACAATGGCCTTCACTTCATCCATGGTGCGCGCTTCGACCTCTACCTTGAGCGCCTTGCCCTTTTCATTAAGGTAAGTTCGCACATGACTCAGTGCCGGTTCTACACCGCCTGCAAAATCGATGTGATTATCCTTTACCAGAATCATATCGTACAATCCGAAGCGATGGTTAACTCCGCCACCCATGCGCACGGCTTCTTTCTCGAAGAAGCGAAAACCGGGAGTTGTTTTGCGCGTATCGAGCAACTTGCATTTGGTATCAGCGATAAGGCTTTGAATGCGATGTGTTTTCGTGGCGATACCACTCATGCGCTGCATGAAATTCAGAGCGAGTCGTTCGCCAATGGTTATGCTGCGCGAAGAACCTTCAAGATAAAAGGCAACATCACCGGGTGCAATCGTGTCACCGTCATTCAATACGCGTGTAAAAACCAATTGGTTATCCACTTGCTCAAACACACGGCGTGCAACGTCGATGCCGGCGATGATACCGGGCTGTTTCACCAACAGCCTGGCTTTGCCTGTAGCTTCTGCCGGGATGGTGGCTAACGTGGTATGATCACCATCGCCAAGATCCTCGGCCAAAGCGGTGCGTATCAAGTCATCGGGATTGAAACTCCCGAAAGTGTATTCATGTTTCATCGTAAAATCAGCGTAATGCGTTCAGACAATTGGTAGCTCACTCACCTCAGTCGCGCTCAATTTTGAGTTGTTTAATTTTCATCGCCCCGTCTTGTTTTTTCATGAAAAACGTAACGCGATAAATTCCTTTGGCGGTAACGAGTTCTGCAATTCTGAATTGGTCGTCAAGCTTGGAAGTACCCTGATGTTTGATGGTAAATCCCGTTACCTGGTTTTCCTTGAGAAATTGAGCGAGCGCCGCTTGAGCTTGCGCCTTCTCCATCACACCTTCTTTATCAGGCATGGTCAATTCAAGTTGGGGCATGAAAAAAGCAGCGATACCTGCCGCGTCAGACTTTTTGAAAGCGCCTGCCACTTGATTGGTGATGTCTTGTGCGCCGAGGTGAAGAGTCACCAAAAACAACAGCGTGCTAAGAAGAAATTTCATGTTTATTACGATTAGGTTTTTCCCGACAAGGATAACGCCTGTGCGTATTTTCCTTCTGAATTCCCTGCTAACATAAGCAAAATTCCTGCACGGCCTAAGTAGAACAGAATCACGAATTGGATATTGTCGGCTATAAACAAGAAAGCCGGCTAACGAGGGTTAGCCGGCCTGTATGGTTGTAGTCAGCGCTGATTAAGCGTTGTCTGCAGATTCTTTTTCCATCACCACTTTACCCTTGTAGTAAAGTTTGCCTTCATACCAATGAGCATGGTGCATCAGGTGAGGCTGACCTGTAGTTGTGCAGGTTGCCACGTTAGGCGCTTCAATTTTATAGTGTGTTCTGCGCTTCGCTTGGCGGGTCTGTGAGATCCTGTGTTTGGGATGTGCCATTTTAGTATGGTATTAAATCAATTATTCTTCTTCGTCAAAAAATTCGTTGTCTTCGGGGTCTTCGTAGTTCAAGTTCTTCAGCGAGGCCCATTGTGTATTGGCGGTTTGGTCAACCTTGTATTGTGCCAATCGTTTGAGGGCTTCAGCATTGCAAAGGGACTCATCCACGTGAACGTGGCGAGCGGGCAGTGCCAGGTGACTATACTCGTAGAGGTAGTGGGCCAAATCAATTTCGTGTTCATTGGGTCCCAAAATCAGCAATTCGTCATCGGCTTCTGAGGTCTGATCACCGAATTTAACGATGAGATGCTGTTGCGTTTGAATGGGCAACATCAGCTCATCTCCGCAGTGATCACAGGTGGAGCGGACGTTTCCATTGAGTTGGAAATCCAGCACCATCATCGTGCTTTGCTTTTCAAGACTCACCTGTGCCTCAATTGTGGCCTCGTGAATCTCGGAGAACTCGAATACTTCAAAGAACGCATCAGTCAGTTGAAATTCGAAGTGGTGGTTACCCGCCTTCAAACCGAGATAGGGAATACGGTATTCCTTGTTGTTTTTCACGGTAAGCCGAATTTCAAAAACGGACGGCAAAAGTAATCCCTTTTTTCACTTTTCCAAAGGTTTGCTGTGGAAAAATCCGAGTTGTAGGATTATAGGATTGTAGGATTATAGGATTGCAGGGGGCGACAAGTGTGAAAGGGTGGCCCAATAATCCCATTTTCCGGATATCCTCTCCGGAAGCAACTTTTCCTTGTGCAAATGGCCTGTAGTCTTACATTTGCCCGCATTTCCAACCTTCAAAACCGCATCTATGAATCGAATTACTGCTGCCATTACTGCTGTTCAGGGATTTGTACCCCCGGATACGCTCACCAACTTTGACTTGGAGAAAATGGTAGACACGACCGACGAGTGGATTCGCACGCGCACCGGAGTGGAGGTTCGTCACATTCTCAAAGGCGAAGGCTTGGGCACAAGTGATATGGGCGCAGAAGCCGTGAAGGGATTGCTGGCCAAGCGTGGTATTGAGGCCTCAGAAATCGACTTGTTGATTTGCGCCACCGTGACCCCCGACCATGTCTTTCCGGCCACAGCCAACATCATCTCGGATAAGGTGGGTGCCGTAAATGCCTGGAGTTACGATATTAATGCCGCCTGTTCAGGGTTTATTTTCGCGCTAGCTACTGCTGCTCAGTTTGTTGAAACCGGCAAGTACAAAAAAGTGGTGGTCGTGGGTGCTGATAAAATGTCGAGCATCATTGATTATACCGACCGTGCTACCTGCATCATCTTCGGCGACGGCGCAGGCGCGGTGTTGCTTGAGCCAAGTACAGAAGGTGTAGGGGTTATGGACAGCATCTTGCGCTCCGATGGTAGTGGCCGTCAGTACTTGCATCAAAAGGCAGGAGGATCGGTAAAGCCTGCTTCCCATGAAACAGTTGATAACAAGGAGCATTACGTATTTCAGGACGGTCAGCCGGTATTCAAGGCTGCGGTGAAAGGGATGGCGGATGTTTCAGCCGAAATCATGGAGAAAAACGGTCTGAGCGCAGATGATGTGGCTTGGCTGGTTCCCCACCAAGCCAATTTGCGCATCATCGATGCAACCGCCAACCGCATGGGTGTTGGACCGGAGAAAGTGATGGTCAACATACAGCGCTATGGCAATACAACCGCCGGCACCATCCCGCTGTGTTTGTGGGATTGGGAAAAGCAGCTGAACAAGGGCGACAATATCATTTTAGCAGCCTTCGGAGGCGGATTCACCTGGGGTGCTGTTTACCTCAAGTGGGCGTACTCCGCTAAATAACGTTTATCCAATCAAATTCGATAACTTTGGCAAAGACAACCAAACCGAAAGCAGCGGCAAAACCCACAGCACAAGCTGAAGAGGCGCTGTTATTAAATGAAAATCAGGATATGAATCTCACACAAATTCAAGAGCTGATCAAGTTCGTTTCAAAGAGCGGCGTCAGCGAAGTGGCTATTGAGCAGAAGGATTTCAAAATCACTATTAAGGCTCAGGAGTCCAAAACAAAAGTTCAGGAGGTTATCCAAGTAGCCATGCCGGCTGCAGCGCCTACTCCGGTTGCTGTTGCACCGGCTCCGGCAGCCGCGCCTGCACCTGCAGCGCCGGCTGCAGCGCCCGAGGCAAAAGGCAACACCATCGAGATTCGCTCACCGATGATTGGAACATTCTACCGCTCTCCTTCACCGGATAAACCCGCCTTCGTTGAAGTCGGAGCCGTTATCAAGCCGGGCAGCACCGTATGCGTGATCGAGGCGATGAAGCTTTTCAATGAAATTGAATCGGAAATTTCAGGTACCATCGTGAAGGTATTGGTCAACGACAGCACACCTGTTGAATACGACCAGCCTTTGTTCCTGGTAGAACCTGCATAACCACCGGAAAGTTGATGCGCTCATCGCTCGGCATGTTCCGGCCGATGTGTTTGCTCCTATCCACCACAAATCAACACGAGACATCATGTTCAATAAAATTCTGATAGCCAACCGCGGCGAAATCGCACTTCGCGTCATTCGCACGTGTAAAGAAATGGGCATCAAAACGGTCGCTGTTTACTCTACTGCCGACCGCGACAGTCTTCATGTCCGTTTTGCAGACGAGGCTGTTTGCATTGGTCCTGCACCGAGCAAAGAGTCGTATCTGAAAATCCCGAACATCATTGCGGCTGCGGAAATCACCAATGCCGATGCGATTCACCCCGGTTACGGATTTCTTTCTGAAAACGCCATCTTCTCGAAGGTGTGCAAGGAGAACGGGATCAAGTTCATCGGTGCTTCGCCTGAGATGATTGAAGCCATGGGCGATAAAGCCAGTGCTAAACAAACCATGAAGGATGCTGGCGTTCCTACTATTCCCGGCAGCGACGGTCTATTGGAAAGTTTGGAGGATGCTCTTGAGATTGCCAATAAAATTAAGTATCCCGTTATGATGAAAGCCACTGCCGGCGGTGGTGGTAAAGGGATGCGCATTTGTAAGAACGACGATGACGTTCGCGATGCCTGGGAAAAGACGCGCCGTGAAGCACTCGCTGCGTTTGGCAACGACGGTATGTACATGGAGAAATTCGTGGAAGAACCCCGTCACATCGAAATTCAAATTGCCGGCGACCAATACGGTAAGGCGTGTCACCTCAGCGAACGCGACTGCTCTATTCAACGCCGTCACCAGAAACTGGTAGAAGAAACCCCTTCGCCTTACATGACCGATGAGCTTCGTGAAAAGATGGGGCAAGCCGCCATCAAAGCAGCTGAAGCGGTGAAGTACGAAGGTGTTGGTACGGTGGAGTTTTTGGTCGACAAAAACCGCGACTTCTATTTCATGGAAATGAATACGCGTATTCAGGTGGAGCACACGATTACCGAAGAGGTAATCAACTACGACCTGGTAAAGGAGCAGATTAAATTGGCTGCCGGTGAACCGATTTCAGGCCGCAACTATTACCCAAAGATGCACGCTATCCAGTGCCGCATCAACGCTGAAGATCCATTTAAGAACTTTGCTCCTAGTCCCGGTAAAATCACGTCCTATCACTCACCCGGTGGACATGGTGTTCGTCTCGACACGCACGCCTACGCAGGCTACATTATTCCGCCGCACTACGATTCGATGATTTCCAAACTCATCGTTGTGGCGCAAACGCGTGAGGAAGCCATTACTAAAATGGAGCGTGCACTCGACGAGTACATTATTGAAGGTATCAAGACTACGATTCCATTTCATCAGCGATTGATGAAGAATGAAAAATTCCGCGAGGGAGACTTCACTACGAAGTTCATGGACACGTTTGAGATGTAGTGATATTCACTAACGAAACTGTGAGCCATGCTATTCAACTCCCTTGAATTCGCGATTTTTCTGCCCATCGTTTTCGTGCTGTTCTGGTTTGCCGCGAAAGGCAATACCCGTCTTCAGAATTTCATACTGCTGGTCTCGAGTTGCATCTTCTACATGTTTCTCATTCCGGAGTACATCCTGATTCTTTTTCTCGCTATCGTGATTGATTACTTCGCCGGCATTTGGCTGGAGCGAACGGCAGGAAACAAACGCAAATGGCTCCTCTGGTTGAGCATCATTTCGACATGCCTCATCCTGTTTGTCTTCAAGTACTACAATTTTTTCATCGACAACACGAATGCGCTCGCCAAACTGATTGGTTGGAACTATTCCATCGAAGCGCTTCAAATTGCGCTTCCCATCGGGTTAAGTTTCCATACGTTTCAGAGCTTGAGTTACGTCATCGATGTTTACAACAAGGAGCAAAAAGCCGAGCAGGATTTCTTGACGTATTCGGTATATGTCATGTTCTTTCCTCAACTCGTTGCCGGACCAATTGAGCGCGCCGGCAACCTGCTTCCGCAATTTCACGCACCCAAAAAGTTTGACCTGGCATTAGCCTCCGATGGCATGCGCCAGATATTGTGGGGACTATTTACCAAAGTGGTCATTGCCGACAACTGTGCGCTTTATGTCAATGCGGTATATGGCAATCACGCCAATGAGACGACAGGCTCTCTTTGGCTGAGCGCGATTTTATTTTCTTTTCAGATTTACGGCGACTTCTCCGGTTATTCGAACATGGCACTTGGAACGGCAAAGCTCTTTGGCTTTCGGTTAATGCAGAATTTCAACTACCCGTATTTCTCTCGTGATATCGCGGAGTTCTGGCGCCGCTGGCATATTTCACTTTCCACCTGGTTCCGTGATTACGTGTACAAGCCATTGGGTGGAAATAAAGGGTCAATGCTAAAAACCTTTCGCAACACGATGATCATTTTCGTTGTCAGCGGATTTTGGCATGGAGCCAATTGGACTTTTATCGCGTGGGGCGCTTTGAATGCCCTGCTCTTCGTTCCCCTATTGCTCACCGGAAAAAACAAGCGCTATTTTTCCGTTGTAGCAGAAGACCGCGTGCTCCCATCATGGAGAGACACCATGAGCATCGGCCTCACGTTTTTGCTGACAACCTTGGCTTGGGTCTTTTTCCGCTCTGCTACCATGACAGAAGCCATAGCTTATTTACAAGGCATGTTTTCATGGCAACACATGGGATTGCCCAAAAACGCGAATTTCACATTACTGGTGCTCATCACCATCTTTATCACCATTGAATGGGTTGGTCGTCGTAAGCCGCATGCGCTGGAAGTTTCATCACTTTCACCAACGCGTCGCAGGCTTGCCTATACAGGGGTTTTTCTCATGATATTCTTCTTTGCGGTTTACAATAAATCAGAATTCATCTACTTCCAATTTTAAGCGCTGCCTAAGGAGCATGAAAATATTCCTCATTAAAATCGCTATCGCTTCGCTTCTCGCAGGACTGCTTCATCTTGGCTTTTCACTTTTTTCTGATGGTAAAACCGACGACTTCTATTTACGATTTACCACACCTCAAGCGCCATCGCTGATTATCGGCAGTTCCAGAGCCGCTCAAGGCATTCAACCTGATAGCCTGCAGTCATGGTGCGCTGAATCCGGATTTGCCACGCCCATCTTCAATTTTGCATTCACTTCACAATCGAGTCCCTTTGGTGAAACCTACCATCGTGCAATTCTTGAAAAGCTTGACAATAACGCTGCCGACGGACTATTCATTATCGCAGTGGAACCCTATACGCTTGGAGAAGTCATCCTCGCTAAAGAAACTTCACCTATTGAGCAAAAGGGGCAGCTCTACGGTGCCCATTGGTTTAACCGATATCCGAACTGGGAATACTTGCTTCACCACTACAACTATGGCTGGGGAAGACTTGCTCTTTCCTCTACAGGCATCATCACCAATAGCAATACGCTTCACGAAAACGGTTGGCTGGAAGTAAATGTAGCCGTTGATTCAACGACAGCTGCAGCGCGCGCTGCAAACAACATCCGTGACCGACGCGGTGATATCGGTAAGTTTAAACTTAATCCTTCACGGTTCGATTGGCTGAACAAAACCATCAGCGTCTTAAAGCCTCAGGGAAGTGTGGTGATTATTCGAATGCCTATATCCTCTGAATTCTATGCTTTCGAAAATGAATTGGCTCCTGAATTCAATCGTATGGTGAACGAAACGGCCCAGCAGCAAGGTGTCATCTACCACGACTTCAATTACATGTCGCACCTACTTTCATTCAAAGATGGTCATCACATGCAGTTGAGTTCAACATCGATTTTTTCAGGCTATTTACATCAATGGCTAAGCACCGAGTTCAGCGCAATCCCACACTAGCTCTTGGTATCCAAACTAGCCTCGACCTAAGAGCAACTTCTTAATCTCATTCAGCTTCATCAAGGCCTCGACAGGCGTTAGATTATTGATGTCGATGTTGAGTATTTCTTCGCGAATCTGCGCCAACACAGGATCATCGAGTTGGAAGAAACTGAGTTGCGCATGAGCGCTCTCTGCTTTCGCTGAAGCAATGCCTGCGGTTTCTTCTCTATTATCCTGACGATGTGTTTTCTCCAAGTGCGCGAGAATTTCTTTCGCACGCTCGAGCACTCTCACCGGCATCCCCGCCATGCGCGCTACGTGTATTCCAAAACTGTGATTGCTCCCGCCTTGTTGAAGTTTGCGCAGGAAGATGACTTTATTACCCACCTCCTTCACGCTCACATTAAAGTTGTGAATGCGCGAAAACGTGTGACACATTTCGTTGAGCTCATGGTAATGTGTGGCGAACAACGTCTTGGCTCTCGCCTTCGGGAATTCATGCAGATACTCTGCAATAGCCCAAGCGATACTGACGCCGTCATAGGTAGAAGTACCGCGACCGATTTCATCCAGTAACACCAAACTGCGATCAGAAAGATTGTTGAGGATACTGGCCGTCTCATTCATCTCCACCATGAACGTTGATTCCCCACTGCTGATGTTATCGCTCGCACCAACACGCGTGAAGATCTTATCCACGAGTCCGATATCCGCGGCACGCGCCGGCACAAATCCTCCCATCTGCGCCATGATGACAATGAGTGCTGTTTGACGAAGCACGGCGCTTTTACCCGACATGTTGGGACCGGTAATCATCATCATTTGTTGTGTTTCGTTGTCGAGATACACATCGTTGCTCACATAAACTTCACCGGCAGGAAGCGCCAATTCTATTACGGGATGACGACCTTCTACAATCTTGAGCGCTGTTCCGCCATGAATAGCAGGTCGCACGTAATTATTGCGAATAGCAGCACCGGCGAGACTCATCAGCGCATCGAGCTGTCCGATGATTTGCGCATTGAGTTGAATCGCTGCGGTAAACTCAGCAATCGATGCAACAAGTTCATTGAACAGTCGCAATTCGATAGAAGACATTTTCTCTTCAGCGCCGAGAATTTTACCCTCATACTCTTTCAACTCTTCCGTGATGTATCGTTCCGCTTGCGTGAGGGTTTGCTTGCGTATCCAATCGTTCGGCACTTTGTCCTTATGCGTATTACGCACTTCAAGGTAATAGCCAAAAACGTTGTTGAATGAAATCTTCAGCGATGGAATCCCTGTGCGATCGCTTTCGCGGTCCTGAATTTTTTGCAGGTGATCTTTGCCATGAAACACCAGTCCGCGATATTCATCCAGTTCTGCGTCTACACCATCGGCAATGACGTTGCCTTTGTTTACAGCCATAGGCGCGTCAGCATGCAACTCACGCGCAATGCGCTCGCGAATAGCATCACACGCATTGAGCTGTGATCCCAAATGCGCGAGTTCAGGGCTTTGCGATTGCTCCAAGTAAGTCTTCAAAGGAGCAATGCAATCGAGCGCACGGCGAATATGATGCACCTCGCGTGGAGCGATTCTTCCAACAGAAACTTTCGAAATGAGACGCTCCAAATCACCAATGGATTTGAGCTCTGTATTCCACGCTTCCCGTTGATCCTGATGCGTCACAAAATGCGACACTACCGCCTGACGCTTGAGAATGCGTGGTTCATCTTTTAACGGCAACAACAACCAACGGCGCAGCAATCGCGAACCCATTGGCGTCACGGTATGATCCAAAATATGCAACAGCGTTGTAGCACTTTCATTGGCACTGCTCACCAGTTCCAGGTTGCGAATCGTGAAGCGATCCAGCCATACGTATTGATCTTCTTCAATGCGGGAAAGACCGCGGATGTGATCAACGCGATCGTGTTGTGTCTCACTCAGGTAATGCAGCACGGCGCCTGCAGCAACAATCCCTGCTTTGAGTTCTTCTACACCAAAGCCTTTCAGGCTGCGGGTTTCAAAATGTTTGTTGAGGATCTCACTCCCGAATTCGTGCGTGAACACCCAATCATCCAAACGAAAGGTGAAGAACTTATCGCCAAACGCTTCTTTGAATTTCGCGTCGGTATTCTTTTGATACAACACTTCGCTCGGACGAAAACTTTGCAGGAGTTTATCGACGTATTCCTGACTGCCTTGAGCAGTAAGAAATTCTCCTGTAGAAATATCTAAGAATGCGACACCCCACATTCCGGCGTGATGCGTCACGGCGGCGAGAAAGGTATTGCTGCGCGTATCGAGTGTTTTCTCGTTGTAAGAAACACCGGGCGTCACCAGCTCAGTGATACCGCGCTTTACGATTTTCTTGGTGAGCTTGGGATCTTCGAGTTGATCGCAGATAGCTACACGATTGCCGGCACGCACGAGCTTCGGCAAATAGGTATCGAGTGAATGATGCGGAAACCCGGCAAGCTCGATATAAGCCGCAGCACCGTTCTTCCGTTTGGTGAGCACGATACCCAAGATGCGGGACGCCTTCACTGCATCTTCGCCAAACGTCTCATAGAAATCACCCACGCGAAACAACAACAGTGCATCAGGATATTTCACCTTGATGCTGTTGTACTGCTTCATCAGCGGGGTTTCTACAACAGAGGAGGTATCTTTTTCGTCGACAGTGCTCACGGTAATTTCGTTGACCTCAAAGGTATAAAAAGCAAAACTGCCGCTACATTTCTGTGAACGGCAGTCTTGCAATCATGTAAAAATCGTTTCGGGGTCAAAGCTAGATGACCTTTCGTGCTTTTCGATGTTGGGTTATAAACAGCGAACGCGAGGTTGTAAACAAACAATGGGGACTGGGGACTGAGTACTGGGGACTGAAGGGGCATCCGTAGCACAATCAGTAACTATCATCTCGCAGCCAATACTCCCGAGCAAATAACCGGTACTCAGTCCTCAGTACCCAGCACTCAGTACCCAGTACTCAGTACCCAGTACTCAGTCCCCAGTCCCCAGTCCCCCTACAAACTATTGCTTGATGACCTGCTCACGTCGACTCGCTGCTCCATGCTGAATTTCCAGCGTGTAAACTCCCGCTGCAAGCGTGCTAATGTCCACGCGCGAGGTGCGCTGCACGCTGAAGAGCAAACGCCCGGAAGCATCAAATACTGTGACTGCTGCAGGTGCTCCGCCATTCACCGTGACGAACACTTCGCTCGCGGCCGGGTTGGGGTAAACGTTGTATGTGGTCTCCAGTTCAGCGATGGAGGTAGTTCCTTCACATTCGCAGTTTGCATTGTAGGCATCGTTTGAAGTAGTGGCATCGCCATCATCACACGGATCGCCTACGTAGAAGCACGAACCATCGTCCTGATTCGCTGCTGAGTTATAATTACACGCTGCTACATCGGTACAGCCAGGCAAACTTGCCACTTCACCGGCGCAACCGCAATCTGCAGTAATCACATCGTTGATGGTCATCATGTTTCCATCATCGCACGCATCACCAATGAACACGCAAGAGCCGTCATCGAAGCCGGCCTCAGGATTGTAGTTACATGCTTCAACAACCGTACAGCCGATAATTTCAACGATAACTCCTACACACATGCAATCAGGACCATAAACGTCATTGATGGTTTCTGATAAACCATCATCACAGTTGTCACCCGGGAAATAACACGTGCCGTTATCTACTGTTGCACTTGCGTCGTAGTTGCAAGCGCCCACCACGGTGCATCCTTCGATGACAACGAATTCGCCGAAGCAAACACAATCGCTTCCATATACGTCATTAACAGTTTCACTCAGGCCATCATCGCATGGTTCGCCGGGGAAGGTACACGAGGCATCGTCGATTTGAGCCATGTCATTATAGTTACAGGCTGCGTTGTTGGTGCAACCCAACAACTGACCTACGCAAACACAGTCAACATCGTAGAGATCAAAATCGGTCATGGAGTTTGCGTCATCGCACGCATCACCCGGGAAGTAACAGGTTTGATCATCGACGGTGGCAGCAGGATTGTAGTTACATGCTTCCATTGCCGTACACCCGGGGATAAGTCCATTGGGTTCGCCCACACAAACACAATCCACATTGAGTGTGTCATTGTCTGTGGTGAAGTCCCCATCATTGCAAGGATAACCCGGGAAGGTGCACGTACCGTTATCGACTTGTGCGTTCATATCATAGTTGCACGCCGCGGCATCCATGCAGCCTTGGAGCAATCCTAAGCATGAACAATCAGCCTGAATGATATCGTTCACCGTTTGTTCGTTGGCGTCGTTACACTGATCTCCCACGAGTACGCATGCGCCGTCGTCAATTGAAGCGGCAGCATTGTAGTTGCACGCATCAGCATTGGTACAACCCGTGAGCAGCCCCATACACACGCAGTCAGCCGTGATCATATCCTCCACCGTGGAGGCATTGTTATCATTGCAGGCATCACCGGGGAATATGCATGAGTTGTCACTCACGGATGCATTCACATCATAATTACACGCTCCCGGAGTAATGCAACCGAGCAACAAACCTGCGCAGGTGCAATCGGTTTGGTATACGTCGTCAATGGTTTGGTCGTTGCCATCGAAGCAGAAATCACCGACGTAAGAGCAGAATGAGAAAAATTCAATCGTCGCATCGGGATTATAGTTACACGCCAAGCTGTCGAGACAACCATCGATCTCACCCACGCACTCGCAGTTTTCGTTTACAAAATCCACCGTAAACGGATCACCGTCGTCGCAAGGAAGGTCCACGAACAAACATGATCCGTCGTCGGTGGTAGCCTCAGGATTATAGTTACACGCTTCGGGTGAGAGGCAACCGGGGATTTGACCACTTGAACACTCGCCGGGAGTGAATGAAGTTACCCCGAAGACAAATTGAGCGATACACGAATTATCGTAAGTCACACCATCGCAGCCGCATACAGGATCAATCACTGCAGGACATATAATCTCCGGGTTAATCTGCGACACATCGATGCAACCGCCACCTTGCTGCTGTGCCACCGGCTGATGAAAGCCTTGGGTAAGGATCACATCGGGCGTTTGCAGCGTGGTGATGAAGGTTTCACCGACCGTCATATCGACCTGCAACTCCGGCGAAGCATAGCCGAAGCCCGCTGTAGCAATTACTGTGGGTGTGAGGGATTGAGCAGAAACGCAGGCGCTACAGATGAGGGCCAAGGTGAGCAGTATGGATTGCTTCATAGGGGTGAGGGGTTTCAGATTATGAGCGAAGATAAGGCGAAAGGGGTGAAGGATGAGGGGTGAAGGGTGAGGGAGTAATGAACGGGGGGAGTTTCATAAGAGGGGCGAAGGGCGAGGGGCGAAGGGCGAAGGACGAAGGGTGAGGGGCGAAGGGTGAGGGGCGAAGGGCGAAGGGCGAAGGGCGAGGTGCGAAGGATGACAAAAGCACCCCTTCGCACCTCGCCCTTCGTCCTTCGCCGTTCGTCACTAGTACACTATCTTAAGGTCCCCCGTCGCCGTGCGATACATCTCCCCTGCTACCAGTCCTCCGGCGAGGGCCGCGGCATTGTCGGCATATACCGGCAGTGCGTTGTTGCGAATGGTTCCTGCAGCGGCAGCTTCGTTGGCGCGGTAGGCATAAGGCACCGACATCAGTTGTTGGGTGCCCATATCCACGTAGCCATTGCCCAAGTCGATTTCCACTTGCAAAAACTTGGTGGTGCTGCTCCACACGATGCTGTCGAAAGCAGAAGTGATAGCAGTGCCTGCACCAAAGTAGGTGTTGAACAAGCCAATCTCGTTGGTGGTGAGCGAGTGCGTTTCGCTGAACTCAGTAGCACCGGTGGGCGTGCCCTGGTGCAAGGTGAAGCGCACGTTGACAGACGAGCTTGCAATGGCTTGTCCTTGGGCATCGCGTGCCACGGCTTGGTAGCTGATGCCGCGGGGAACGTTAGCCAATGGCCCTGTTGTATTTCCTCCACCGCCCGCTGTCGGATCACCGGTGCTTTGCACGGCGTAAAGTTGGGTGACTTCTTCGGGCGAGAGTGCGCGGTTGTAGATGGTGATGTCGTCGATTAGTCCAAAGAATGCTTGTGTAATACCTATAGCATCACCGCAACTTCCATTTGTGCTAAATGCCCCTACTTGCAAGGGAGTTTGACTACAATCGTCAAACACATCATTATGCAGTATGGAATTATCTAATATGCCATCTAAGTAAATTGAAATGCTACCTGACGAATACACGCCAATTAAATTCACCCATTCTTCACTAACAATACTCGAGTTGCCCGGTACAATGGTGAACTCGCCTGAACTGCGTTTAAACTGAAATGCAGCATTATCAGACCCGGGCGTGTAGTCAGAATTGCAAACCAATTGCGGACGACCATTAGATTGACCTAATACCAATCTTTGTCCATCGAAATCATTGCCTTTTCTAATCCATACTGATACACTTGCTTCTATGCCTCGCCACAAATCACTGAATGGAATATCAATATGATTATCGACGCCATCAAAACCATAAGCACTCCCCGCATTTCCAAAGCGGTCTTCAGCGAGTGTTGCGCCGTTCACAGTGCCGTTGTTTCCGTTGCCGCTTTCATCGTTGGCGTTGCCGCAGAACGGCCAGTAGCCCACGAGTCCGTCTTGCAGGTTAGCAGGTAAGTCGAGGCAGGCAGCGGGTGTGGTGCCGGTGTAGAGGTTTTGGATTTCTTGTGGGGTGAGTGCGCGGTTGTAGATGGCGATGTCGTCGAAAAATCCTGAATAATACTCCGTCGCACCACCGCCCACATCAGCACCAAAATAAAAATTCATCGTACTTAAAAAACATGTGAGTGGTGTCGCGGTACTCTGTGATCCAATCAAGTTTCCATTCACATAAAAAGTTGTAGTTTGACCCTGAATTACATAAGATAAATGCTGCCAATTACCTAAGCTTACTCCTGAAGCATTAGCGGAATTTCCGGCTGGTGCATATGTACCCGAACAAGTCATGGGGCTATATGCTAAACCGTTTGTTGACCAATACAGGGAAAATCTTAGTGAGCTACCAATTATACCATATTGAACTTGATTGTGCACACTGTAAGCGTTGGGTAGAGTCCAAAAACTGATTGAGAAAACGTCTGTGTTCAAATTATCATTTCCCGGAAGTGTAATCTTCTGATTAGACCCATTAAGGGAAACCGCAGAACTACTGTTATTTAATCGATCGTTTGCAAAAGCGCCGTTTGAATTACCATCATTCCCATTCCCGCTCTCATCATTCGCATTGCCATTAAAAGGCCACCAGCCCACGAGTCCGTCGGCGGGGAGGTAGGAAGGGAGTTGGGCGTGAGCGGAAGTGCAGATGAGGGTGAGCAATGCTAGCGCAAAAGTCAGGTGTTTTTTCATGGGTTAGGGGTTGAAAGTGTTATGGGCGAAGATAATGCGAAAGGGGTGAAGGATGAGGGGTGAAGGGTGAGGGAATAATGAACGGGGGAGTTTCGTAAGAAGGGCGAGACCCATCCCCGGCCCTTCCCAAAGGGAAGGGAGATTCCTTCGCGCTAAAACTGATAAGGCGCATTGACGGGTTGCTGTTGTGCTGCAAACCCATCCCCGGCCCTTCCCAAAGGGAAGGGAGATTCCTTCGCGCAAACGTTCATCGATGGTTTGTTGACGGTTTGCTTTTAAAATCCTCACAATTGCCGGAAGGGCTCCCCTTCCCTTTGGGAAGGGGTCGGGGGATGGGTATCCGGTATAACAGCAACATGTATGTGCGATCACTCGCCACTCGCCACCAGCTCCGCCATCCGCCAATCCATCTCGCCATCGATATCAATCGAGCACTCCGCGCTCATCACATACTTGCGGATGCGTGTGAAGGATGATAGCGGTTGCTCGCGCAGGCGTGAAGCGCGAATGATGTAGATAGAGCCGTTGTAGGCGTAGACTTTCGGACAGTCTTGTCGGCGCGTGAAGTGCGAAGGCTTCGAGAGATGCAGCAGACCGTTGGCATCTTCTTCAAACAAATTGAAATACGGATTATCGTGTGCTTCACGCACCGATACCACCAGGTCGACATCGTCGGTAAACAACGCAAGCATCGCCTCCGCATCTTGCTTTCGGCGAATGGGTGAAGTGGGTTGCAAGAGCACCACGGCATCATAATGCACGCCGCGCTCGGCGTACGTATCCAGCGCATGCAACATCACTTCACGTGTGCCGGCAGTATCTGAAGCAAGTTCATCAGGGCGGCGCAATGGATGGGGGATTCCGCATTGCGCAGCGATGGTGAGCACAGCATCATCATCACTGGTAACGCAGATGTCCGAAGCATCACTCAGCGACAATGCGAACTCAATGCTGTGCTGAATCAGTGGCTTTCCCGCAAGCACACGCGTGTTCTTTCCCGGCAATCCCTTGGACCCTTTGCGCGCCGGAATGATGGTCAACATCTTCATCAGAAACGGATGTATTTGATGTCTTCCTGCGCTTGAATATAATCGGCGTATTTCCCGATGTCGAGCCAATAGCCCGTGTGCGGATAATGAATGAGCTTGCCTTGTTCAGCAATCAGTTTCTCCATGAAATCCGTTGCGTTATAGAATCCCGATTGAGGCAACCACTGCTTGAGCGCATCCCGTGAAATAAGATACATCCCGGCGCTCACGTAATAGTTGTAGCCGGGCTTTTCGACAAACCCGAGCACGCGTTCTTCCTGCGCTTCCAGCACGGCATACGGCACTTGCACGCGATACGGAATACTGGCCACACTCATGTTGGCACCGGCCGCGTGATGGTTGGTATAAAACTGCTCGAGGTCAATGTTGGTGAGCAAATCGGAGTTAATCAGGAAGATGGTTTCTTCTTCAAATGCAGGTATCAACGACAACGCGCCGATGGTTCCCAGCGGCTCATTCTCTTCCACATAGCGAATAGAAATTCCTTTGCTGCTGCCATCGCCGAAGTAGTTTTTAATTTGATCGCCGAGGTAGTTGATGCTGATGTAAATCTCGCGCACTCCGAATTGAATCAAGCGATCAATGTTGTGTTCGATGATGGGCTTATTACCCACATGCAACATCGGCTTGGGTACCTTCTCGGTGAGCGGTCGCAAGCGTTCGCCCTTTCCGCCGGCCATGATCACCGCGGTAATCGGAAGGATGGTTGTGATTTTTGTTAAGTCAATTACATCAATTAATTCTCCGTTTTCTTGAAGAACCGGCACGAGCGTAACATTCTCATTCCTAAATCTCCGTAGTGTTGCGGGACTTATTTTTTTGGCTTTTACGGATTTGAAATTCGCGAACATGAATACACAGACCTCATGAGAGATTTCATGATCTCTCAATAGTCCTCGGCGGATGTCGCCATCAGTCAGTGTGCCTAAAAGATGGTTCGAGTCATCTACTATGAACAAGATTCTCTCGGCAAGCCCAGGAAGTGAATCCAACCTTCTCAACGCTTCTCGCGCAGATTCATGAGGTCCAATAATATGTTGACGATATGTCTGAAGCATCTTAAATGTTATCTGCCAATCTTATTTATCAATCCACTTCAATAGTTGGAATGCCTCAGCGTATTCAACTCCGCAAGATGCCCCTCGAAAAGTGGCCAGTGCCTCCAGGTTTCTGATACTCCTTGGAAACGGATGCTGTCCAAACTCCGATTCATAAATCTTTGCCAGTTCCACTTTCTCGGTAAAGAAGTCAGAAATATCTACGAAGTAATTGGGAACAAATGCTCTTTCAGCCAAAGCGGGAGCAAACTCAGTTTCCGAGAGCGTTTCATACATCAGGACCTTTTTTAGAAAAGGATACCTAAATGACTTTGTGCAAGCCATAACAACATCAAAAATTACTCGATGATCTGAGTGTGCATCCGTTCTATTCATCGTGTAAATAATTTCCGGTTGAAACTCATTCATCACAGCTGAAAGGCGTGGGACCATGTCAATGATACTCTCACCGGACAAAGTCATGGTTGGATAGAGAAACTTGATTGTCTTTTTAAAACCTGTCTTTTCACTGACTTGATCAATCTCCTTGGTTCTTTTTTCAATCACTTTTTCATCAAATCCTTGACTCGCTAGCATATCGGTTATAATCAGCCAGCAAACCTCATCACCGGATGCAATGTGCTTCAACAACGTGCCTCCTGCGCCGATTATCTCATCATCGGGATGAGCGGAAACTACCAAGACTTTTGACATTGATTTCGTGTAATTAAGTTTTTAAATGGTTTACTGCCGATACTTCAATTAAAAAGAATACGTAATGTTCTTGTGTATTAGATCCGTGTCAATGGTAATATTCTTTAACACATCAATGATCTTCTTTGCGCTGCATCCATCTCCATAGGGGTTTATCATTCCTTTTAATGATTCTTTAAATCCCGGACTTAAAACTTCATCAAGTGCTTCACTTATCTCTTGACGTTGATTGCCGACAAATCTGACATTTCGGGCGTGTATTCGTCCAAGCTGACGAGAACCAATATTCACTACCGGCAACCCCAGCGAAGGTGCTTCAATAATACCTGAACTCGAATTCCCCAATAAACAGGAAGCATGACGCAAAAGATTTACGTACACAGTTCGGTTCAAATTCTGAAACAAAAAAAGCTGATCATGTAATCCCGCATATTCGTGGTAGGCTTCAATGATGGCATTATTTCCGGCATCCGAGTTGGGATAATTGATCAGGCATTTCATTCCGGTTGCAATGATGGCGTCAAGTGTTTGCCGTATGTTTCTCGCTTCGTGATCATAATCCGTAATAATGGGGTGCTGTATGAGCACTAAGTAGTCTTCATGTAGCGGGAATTTTATTTTCTCTGACAGTTCGCCTCGGGACAAATTGGGAATCGATAAGAATCGGTCGAGGGCAGGATTTCCGACCGAATGAATTCTCCAAGCATCCTCACCCAACTTCAACAAGGTGTTTCGATGCTCCTCCAGAATAGTAAAATGCAGATGGGCAAGTTTACTTGTGGCATAGCGCACCGAATTATCAATATTACCGTCCTTCGCGATGTCCCCGCCTGCGATATGCGCTACCGGAATATCAATGTATGCACCCGTAAGAGCCACTGAAAGGGCCTCCTCCCGATCCCCTACCACCAGAATGATATCCGGCTTGACACGATCGAATGTTTGTGCAAATCCAGCGATTTGATTACCCAGAGAAAGTGCTCTACCAATTTTCTTATCAGAATGAATCAGATTGTACACGCGATCAGCAATGACAAATCCATCAGCCTCAATAAAATCAACCGTATGACCATATCGCTCAGAAAGATGCGCCCCTGTGACCAGAACCTCCAAATCGAAGTCGGCGTCATTGCGTATACCGTCGAGCACCGGAAACAAAATATCATACTCCGATCTAGCTCCTGTTACCGCAATTATTTTTCTTCTCGTAGTCATAGATTAATAAATATCAGAATAGCCTAGGCTGTGCTGCCAATTTCGGGCATCGAGTAGGGCTTCCAAACGACTATCCAATAATCGAATACCAAAGTAAGTAATTGGTGCATGGTTTCGAAATCCTAATTTCTCCAGTTGAATGTGACGCTTATCATGAAGTGGCAACCACATGTTGAAGCGAAGAACATTTGCTTGAGCGAAATGAACTTTAATCGCGCTTAAAAATTCTGATTGAATATGTTCATCAGCCGGGACCTGCCATTCCAAAATATCAACTTCGGTTTGACCAGGTGAAGAAAAGGAGTCGAATAATTTTGCTACTGCATACGAAATAAGACCATCATATTCTCTTTCAAAAACTACATACTTATTTTGCGGATTAAGCTCATATCTCCATTTCAAATATGCTGTGTCCAACTTCATACGCACAGGACTCTGCTTATAAACAAAACGCTCGGCGTGAGCGAATTCATGACTAACACTCACCGCAGAGTGAATCGTTTCAATGTGACTTGCATCAATCGTGAATGTGGGCACCTGTTCCAGATTTACCCAATTCAAATTTTTTATAAACCCGTAGTGTGAGTTATTATTAGGATAGCCCCAAACCGCGGAAAGTCCATTGGTTGAGTTTTGTTCTTCGTATAACGCATTGGCCAACTGCGTGAAAATCCCCCTACCGGAATAGGCGGGATCGGTCATTGTTGTCATGGATAACGCCGTTAAAATTTCCTGTTGATGAATGACCAGTTTGGCAGGTGATACGGCGTAATGTCCAACCAACGTATCTCCATCCCACATAAGCATAATCATCCGAATACCGGAAGGATGATTTGCAAATCGCCAATTCCAATATTCTATGGACAACTTCTTTCCGAAACTGCGCTCAAACAGATTCAGTATAGCGTGTTCGTCACCGGTTTTGTAGGGTAAGATTTTCATTAGACAAGATCCTCCCAAGTCAATTTTTTTCCTGAGGTTAACTCTGTTTTAACACACCTACCAATTACCTCATCCATGCGCATGGGTGAAATGCCATCACCGGGGCGCATCATCATAAAGTCGGATTCGGTGAGCACATGACCGGCCTCACAGTCCTTGGCCAGATGGATACTCTTGCGGGCGACGGTGATATTTTTCATTTCGGACGTGCTTGGATGTTTGATACCATCTCCGGCCATGGCCTGTTCAATATTGCGAATGGAATCGACCATTGCCTTCAGTGCTGAAGGCTCCAGCGAGGCCCGATGATCGGGACCGGGCAATGTGCAATCGAGCGTGAAGTGCTTTTCAATAACCGAAGCGCCAAGTGCAACCGCAGCGATGGGTACTTCGATACCCAGTGTGTGATCGCTATATCCGATAGCCGTTCCGCACACTCGGGCAATGTGATGCATTGCTTTGAGATTCACATCGTGCATGGGAGTAGGATACTCCGTGTTGCAATGCAACACCGTGATGTCCTCTCGGCGTTTACCGTTTGCTTCAAGCACTTGAATGGCCTCCATGATTTCATCCATCGTACACATGCCTGTGCTCAAGATGATGCGCTCAAAGCTGCGCGCCATTTTTTCCAAATACGGTTTATTGGTTATTTCACCCGAAGGCACTTTGCCCAAGGTAATCCCCAACGAAACCAATAAGTCAATACTTTCTAAATCGAAAGCGGTTGAAAGAAACTGAACGTTTTTTTGATTGCAATAATCAATCAACACCTCATGATGCGCTGCGCTTAACTCGAGCTTACGCAGCATTTCGTATTGTGAAGTATCAGTGCCTGTGTTGGATTTCTGATAATCGGCCATTCCCGTATCGCGGCTTACGAGCTTATCGGCCTTGAACGTTTGGAACTTCACGTAATCAACACCGGCATCGGCCGCAGCATCGATCAACTGCATGGCCATGTCGAGACTTCCATTGTGGTTGACTCCGGCTTCGGCTATGATCATGACCTGCTTCATGCGTGATGATCTTTTAGAAAGTTCACCTCATGCTCCAGCGCCATTCGACTCTTCTCGCGCAGTGATTTGGCAGGAATTCCGGCATAAAGCCACCACGCATCCAGGTCGCCAACCACAAGTGACATGGCTCCCGTTCCACTGCCTTCTTTCAAATTAGCAGGACCAATCACAGTTGTTCCTGTACCCAAGATGACATGTTTGTGAAGTTCCACGAGTCCACCACTGAGCTTCGTGTATTGCGGCGGAATGGCTTGTCCCGTGAGGCTTTCTCCGCTGTAATCATCCGATGCGGAATAGATGGTCACATTCCCCGCAAGCGTGACGAAATCGTGTATGCGCAATCCCATGGTTCCACTCAAGTGGCAGTTGCGGGCAATGAAGACATGGTTTCCAATTTCAATGAATCCATTGGCTGCGGAGAGAATGGCGAAATCATCGATGCGCACATCATCGCCGATGGAAATATGCTGTTGTCCATAAATACGGGCATCAGAGGAAATGCGGACGTTTTTCCCCAACGACTTAAACCCGCAATCACGCAGGTCGTTTTCGGTGAGGTATGTACTTTTCAAAAGCGTCATGGTCGGAAGGAGCTCGGCAAATTCACCAGGCGATTGGCAATATCGATACTATTTGCCAAACCATCATGCATACAGTGCGCAAACATGGGCAAGCGGTGCATGAGCTCCCACGCCGGGCGCGTCATCACACCATGGTCGTTGGTGATGGTTAAAAATTGGTCGCGCTCCTCGCGTGAGCCAAGCAAGATGGCGTTGAGCCAATGATTGCTTGCGCAATCTTTTGGCACCGCAACAAATTCCCAAGCTGTTTCTTTAAAGAACGTTTCATAAGCCTGAGCAATAGCGCGCTTGTCGGCAATGAAACGCTCGAGCTGTTCGAGTTGTGCCAGAGCCAATGCAGAGTTGATATTGGGACAACGGTAATTGTATCCGATGTGATCATGCACAAATTCCCAGCGATGCGGCACTTTGGCTTGCGTCGAAAGGTGTTTGGCGAGCTTACCCAGCTCATCATCATCGGTAATAATGATTCCACCACCGCCGCTGGTTACTGTTTTATTTCCATTGAAGCTGTAGGTGCCCAGGAGTCCGAATCGGCCAGTGTGTTTTCCTTTCCACGTTGTTCCCAGTGATTCGGCGGCATCCTCAATCAGCGGCACGTGATGCGCGTTGCACAATGCAACCTGTTCATCTATTTCGGTTGAAATGCCAAAGGTGTGCATGGGCACGCAGGCCGCAACGCGCTTGCCCGATGGCTGATGATAACACGCATGATCGCGTACTTCACAGGTAGCAAAAAACGCACGCAATGCATCTGTCGACATGCCCAATGTTTTGCGGTCAACATCCACGAAACAGGGCTCGGCACCGAGGTAAGAAATGGCATTGCACGTGGCGATGAATGACAGCGCTTGTGTGACCACGAGTTCATCGCGTTTCACTCCGGCAAGTTGTAGTGACAAATGCAATGCTGCGGTTCCATTCACCACGGCGATGGCGTATTTGGCACCCGTGTATTCGCGCATCCACGCTTCAAAGCGATCAACGAACGGACCGACGGACGATACAAATGTGCTGTCGATGCACTCGTTGAGGTAGGCTTTTTCATTGCCTACAAAATGAGGCGCGTGGAGAGGAATGAAGGCTGTTGGTTCGTGAAAAAGCTCGCGAATAAAATCAACGGTTTTTGCTGCGGCCTCCATCGGTCGATTACAAATTATAGATGTTAGACTTATATCCCGAGCGGTTGACCGGATCCGAAAACCAATCGATGGTTTCATCGAGGCCTTGATCCAGTGAAAGCGACTTTTTCCAGCCCGTATGTGTTGTGAGTTTTTCGCAACTTCCCAGCAAGCGGAACACTTCACTTTTCTCCGGACGCAAGCGCTGATCATCGCTCACGATGCGGCTTTGCGGGCGGATTTTAGAGATCAGTTTCTGTGCGAGATCTCCAACGGAAATTTCTTCGCCGGTGGCAATGTTGCAATCTTCTCCGATGAGGGCATCACATTCGGCAATGGCCACAAAAGCGCGGGCGGTATCTTTCACAAAGAGCAAATCGCGCGTCGGGGTGAGATCACCCAAGCGAATCTCATCCATGCCCGACATCAGTTGCGTGATGATGGTGGGAATAACGGCGCGGGCACTTTGACGCGGACCGTAGGTATTGAACGGACGCACAATGGTGATGGGCGTTCCAAAGCTTCGGTAAAAAGACTCAGCGATGCAATCGGCGCCAATCTTCGAGGCCGAGTATGGCGACTGCGGTTGACGCGGATGCTTTTCATCGATGGGCACATAGGTCGCAGTGCCGTATACTTCGCTGGTGGATGTTACCAGCACTCGCTTTACACCGAGGTCTTTGGCGGCCTGTACGATGTTGAGTGTTCCTTTGACATTGGTGTCGATGTACGTGTCGGGAGAGTGATACGAGAACGGAATGGCAATGAGAGCAGCGAGGTGGAACACCACGTCGATGTCTTTCATGGCGGTGCGCACACCATTCGGGTCGCGCACATCACCGGCAAATATTTCCAGGCGATTTTTTTTCTCTTCCGGAAAGGTATCGATCCAACCCCACGAGTTGAAGGAGTTGTAATAGACGTAGGCTCTCACGTTGGCGCCTCGATCGAGCAGTTCTTCCACCAGGTGACTGCCGATAAAACCATCAGCGCCGGTGACCAGCACGCGGGTATTGTTCCAGTTGGTCATAGGGAAGACAAATGTAAGGGAGAAGGGCGAGTGGCGAACGGCGAGGGGCGAAGAATGCCATATGCCCCCCTTCGGCCCATATAAATTATTTTTGAACCGCAGAGGCGCGATGAACGCAAAGAGAATTTCAAAATTTCGCGTTCATCGCGCCTTTGCGGTTAAAACCTATTTCTTCTCTCGCCACGCCTTCGGCAATGGAGTCTCAGCCAAAATCCGATTGGCCTCCGCCAACTTTTCAGGAAACAAGTTCTGATGAGCATACTTGTTCAGCTCCTCGTTAATTTTAACGGAACCCAAATCAATTGCTGTCGTTTTTTTTGATTTCATGATGACACAAATATATGTTTTCTCCTAACCATAAAGGCGTCGTAATCTACATTCTTTCGAAATACCTGCCAACGGTTGTTGCGCCGACCAAAGACTTCGAAATCGGTGCCGACTTCGGTCAATTGATTGGCAAGACCCATCCGATAAAGCCTGTTGCGAGCCGGTGTGCTTCCCCTGGCTATAACACATGCATTAGGATATCTAGCGGTAAACAAATAGACAGTATATGCAACGGTTGCTAAAACTTGCAGGCTGTCGCCGTTGTTAGTAATGGATCTGTCACTAATCTCACCACTCACTAAGTCCATGTCACCAAACCCCAGGTTGAAGAAATTTCGTACTTCCGTCGGAGAATAAAGGATGATTTTTCGCACAAATACCTTCGGGCCTGCGCTGGTAAACTCAAACACCAAAAATAAACTGTCCGACTGCAATGGATACTTTTCATGTCTCATGTTCAAGTGCATTTCGATCGTTCAATCGAAGCGCAAAACTCACATGCATAAATGACATAAAAAACCTATAAATTATTCCGAATAAAGGAATAAGGGCGAAGGGCGAAGGGCGAAGGACGAAGGACGAAGGGTGAGGGGCGAGTGGCGAATTCACTCGCCATTCGCCACTCGCCCTTCGCCCTTCTCAAGCCACTTTCAACTGACTCAGCTTACTCCGCGAAAACTTCTCGCGCGCATAGGTCAACGTGACTTTGAATTCCTTCTCATTCGATGATGGCAGCTCGTACATGGCGTCGGTCATGATGGCTTCGCAGATGGAACGCAAACCGCGCGCGCCGAGCTTGTATTCGATGGCTTTCTCTACAATGAAGTCGAGCACTTTTTTATCGAACGTGAGCTTCACCTCATCAATCTCAAACAAGCGAACGTACTGCTTGATGAGCGCATTCTTCGGCTCGGTGAGAATGCGGCGCAGCGTTTCTTCATCGAGTGGATTGAGGTACGTAATGACCGGGAAACGACCGATAAGTTCGGGAATCAATCCGAAGCGTTTCAAGTCGAGCGGTGAAATGTACTGCAGCCAGTTGCCATCGTTCACCCGATGCTGACTGCTGTTGTATCCGATAGCGGCCGTATTCACACGACGCTCAATAATCTTGTCAATTCCATCGAACGCACCGCCGCAAATGAAGAGAATGTTCTTGGTGTTCACCTGAATCATCTTCTGCTCCGGGTGCTTACGTCCGCCTTGCGGGGGAACGCTCACCGTAGCGCCTTCGAGCAACTTCAACAAAGCCTGTTGAACGCCTTCTCCGCTCACATCACGCGTGATGCTCGGGTTGTCGCTCTTGCGCGAGATCTTATCAATCTCATCGATGAAAACAATGCCGCGTTCTGCCTTGGCCACATCAAAATCCGCATCTTGCAAAAGGCGCGAAAGAATGCTCTCTACGTCTTCACCAACATATCCCGCTTCTGTGAGTACCGTTGCATCGGCGATGGCGAACGGCACTTTCAACATGCGTGCAATGGTCTTGGCCAGCAGCGTTTTTCCGGTACCGGTCTCCCCTACCAGAATCACGTTCGATTTGTCGATGTCGACCGCTTGATCGTCCTTCTTGGTGGCGTTGGTGATACGCTTGTAGTGATTGTATACAGCGACGCTGAGAAACTTCTTCGCTTCATCCTGACCGATCACATACTCATCCAGAAACTTCTTTACGTCAATCGGCTTTTGCACCTGCAATGCCGCGTCAAGCTTAGGATCGGCATGCGCTGCGCGCGCCTCTTCGGCGACGATTTGATTGGCCTGCGAGGCGCAATCGGCGCAGATATGTCCGCTTATCCCCGCGATGAGGATACTTACTTCACTTTTCTTGCGACCGCAAAACGAACAGCTGATTTCTTTCATGCTGCAAAAATATATGGTTTTTTACCGCTGAGAGGCAGGGGTGGGAGTGTTTTTTTGAAAGGAGTGTAGGAGTGTAGGATTGTAGGATTATAGGGATGGCCTTTGGTGCTTTATCGCGCTGAGCGGCTCAACAGCGCGAGCACATATGAACTCTGCGTCTGTGCGGTTAATGCCGAATAGCAAATATTTGCGATTGACCGCAAGCTGCCGCTCGTCCATGTTTGCACAAACCATTTTCCATGAAAACAATCTTTACGTGTAGCTTACTTCTTTTGCTGAGTGTTGCTTTGGCTCAGCCGGTTCTCACCTTTGAAAACAACTCACCGCAAATTGGTCAAACCTATCGTGCATCGGTGATGCTGGATACGTTTCCTGAATTACCCGGCGGACCCAATGCAGTATGGGATTTCAGCGCCTTAGAGCCCTTTCTTTATTCAGACAACACACCTGCGGAGTTGACCTTCAGTTACAATGACCTCGCACTTGAGACGTGGTCGAACGAATTTCCGGATGGCGATATCACCGAATCCTGCGACTTGTGCTCTACAACCTTCATCTATGATTCTGATGAATCCGCAAGAATCCATTCCGGATTTTACGCAACTGTTATTAATAACAACCAGCCTGCAGATTGGTTTGTCTATTATCAAAATGAACAAATTCGATTCCCTTACCCATTTGCATACGACAACCAATCCAACGACACGTATTATTCCGAATACGAATTGGGGGGCTTTTCATTCACGCGATCGGGTACTATTGAATCACATGCTGATGGATACGGTACCGTGATTCTTCCATGGGGCACTATTCCAAACGTGCTTCGGGTTCATATCATCATGAACGAAGTGGAGCAGATTCCAAATTTCAACCCGGCCTTTGGTGAGTTTCATGTCTATGAATATTATGCTCCGGGTGTCACAATTCCAATTCTCAGCACACAGAGAGACTATGAGCTGAATGCATCAGGCGATATTATTCAGTTGTACCAGCAGCAAGTCATTTGGCTCAATCCGGAAATCAGTGGATGCAATGATCCGCTGGCCTGCAATTATGATCCGCTGGCAGATACAAATGACGGCTCATGCAGCATCATCGGTTCTCCTTGCGATGACGGCCTTGCAGAAACCACAAACGATATCATTGCCGCTGATTGCATGTGCGTCGGTGAAGTTGTCATTGCTGCAGGGTGTACTATGACTGATGCGTGCAACTATGATATGGCGGCAACTGTTGATGACGGTTCGTGCTTCTTCACCAATGATCCTTGTGATGATGGAAATTCAGCAACCATCAACGATGTTTATACGATTGATTGCTTCTGTCAGGGCAGTATAGTGGTCGTAGGCGGCTGTACCAATCCAGCGGCTTGCAACTTTGATTTCGAAGCAACAGAAGATGATGGCTCATGTTTGTTTGTGGGAAGTCCCTGTGACGATGGTCTGGCTGAAACCATCAATGATATGATTGACGCTGACTGTATGTGTGTGGGTGAATTCACCGTCGCTGCCGGATGCATGATGCCCGATGCTTGCAACTATGACGCGGCAGCTATGGTGGATGACGGCTCCTGTTTCTTCATAGGCGATCCATGCGACGACGGTAATCCGGAAAGCATCGGTGATGTCTACAATGCGAACTGTCAGTGTGAGGGTTTAGTTTCTATTATGGAAACCGCCACTAACAGCTTGGTTTATCCAAACCCTGCAACAACCGACATACATGTAACAATCAACAACACTGCTCCGGACTTCGTTGAGATTTATGACATGCGTGGAGCTCGCTTGATCGCTGTGAATAAGACACGCACACTTTCCGTGGCAACACTTGCTCAAGGAATTTACACCTTGAAAATGACCTTGGGCAACGAGACTGTCATTCGAAGACTGGAGATTATCCGATAAAAAACGCTAAGCAATAAAAAGCGCGGCTCAAGGGCCGCGCTTTTTTTATGTTCTTATTCAAGATTGAAAGCTGTTACTACGCCCAACCTTCTCCCTTTTGCATTTTCACATCGTTGACAAACTGCTTGATTTTTTGCTCGTCCTGCTTTTTGCACACCAACAGAATATCATCGGTGTCGACCACAATGTAGCCATTCAAACCGTGCAGCACGGCCAGCTTACCATCCGGTACATTGACCACGTTGTCTGCGCAGTTGTAGAGCACGACATTCTTCCCCACAATACCGTTTTCATGGGCATCCTGAGCCAAATGCGTATGGAGAGAACCCCATGTTCCAAGGTCGCTCCAACCGAAATCGCTTAGCACGACATTCACATTGCGGGCCTTCTCCATGATTCCGTAGTCGATGGAAATATTCTCGCATGCGGGATAGATGCGATCAATGAATGTCTTTTCCTCGGGAGTGCCATAGAGGCCTTGTCCCTCCGCAAACGATCGATACATCTCCGGCAAATGAATTTCGAAGGCGTTCATGATAGCGTGCATCGACCAGATAAAGATGCCCGAATTCCAATAGAAGTCACCGCTTTCCAAAAAGTCCTTGGCGAGTTCGAGGCTTGGCTTTTCGGTGAATGTTTTTACGCGCTTCACCGATTCATGTGAGGCATCTTTTTCATCGGCCCATTGAATATATCCGTATCCCGTATCGGGGCGTGTAGGCTTGATGCCCAGTGTCACCAGATTTCCGCTTTCGTGCGCTTGATGAATGCTCGTGCGAATCGTTTCTAAAAACTCTTCGTTTTTGAGAATAAGATGATCGCTTGGGGCAACAATGATATTCGCATCGGGCTCGCGCTCGGCAATCCAAAAAGCGGAATAAGCAACACATGGCGCGGTGTTGCGCATATTGGGTTCGCACAGGACTTGTTCCGGTTTTAAATCCGGCAACTGTTCCAGCACCAAATCTTTATAGCGCTCATTGGTAACGACCAGAATATTTTCCTTCGGACAAATCGGAAGAAAACGGTCGTACGTCATTTGAATCAGCGTGCGTCCGACACCGAGAATGTCGTGAAACTGCTTCGGGAAAGTCGTGCGGCTCATCGGCCAGAAGCGGCTTCCAATACCGCCGGCCATGATGACACAGTAATTCTTATTGTTCATGGTTTTCCTTGCCGCCTTGAAGGTTGAAAATCAAGGGGGCGCAAAAATAGGGTGGAAATTCTTAGGAAAACAGGATTGTAGGATTGTAGGATTATAGGATTACAGGGAGCGCAAACCTTCAATCTTTTTAACTTGCAACCTTCAACTTCGCCAGCGCGGCGCGCAAACTGTCAATCGATGCGTGCACATCAGCTACTGTGGCTGTTCCAACCGACAAACGATACCACACACTTTCTTTAGAGGCACCAAATGCACTGAAGGGCACAACAGCCAGCTTCGCTTCTTGCAGCAAGTACTGTGTGATTTGCGGTGTGGTCTCGATAACCGTTCCATCCGGCTTCGTTAAGCCTTTCAAATCGAACTTCACGGTGAGATAAATCGCGGCCATTGGAGCTATGGCATCCACCTGAAACCCTTCTGATTTCAGCGTTTGAATCCCATTGTAAAAGTCCCGCAGGCGCTCTTCAACCTCACCTTTAAATCCGGATAAGAAAGCATCAACAGCGGGTTGATTATTCAGGTACTTCGCCGCGGCAACTTGCTCAGCCTTCGGAGCCCAGGCACCCACGTGACCGAGGATACTCTTCATCTTGTCGATGACCTTACGCGGGCCAAAAGCCCAACCCACGCGCACACCGGTTGCGGCTAAACTCTTGGAAATTCCATCCACGAAGATGGTGTAAGGGCGTAATTCAGGACGCAGGGAAACGGGATCAAAGTGTTTAGCATCACCATAGCACAGCACCGCATATATCTGATCATACATGAGGTAGAGCGGCTTTTGATCGGGTGACCGGCGCTGGTTTTCTTCCACGACTAAATCACAAATGGCTTCCAACTGTGTCTTAGAAAATACTGTTCCTGTTGGATTGAGCGGCGAACACAGTGCAAGAAGTGTCGCGTCAGCCAAATAAGGCCTTAACTCTTCAGCCGTTGGCAAGAAATTATTTTCAGGCGTAGCCTCAACAAAAACCTGCTTGGCATGCGAGAGATGGGTGTAGTGATTGTTGTTCCAGCTCGGCACCGGAAAGACCACTTTATCTCCCGGATCTACAACCGCCTGGAAAATGGCATAGATAATCGGACGCGCACCGCCGGCAATGAGAATCTCGTCAGCGGCATATTCCAACGACTGCTGCTTGCGGATACTTTCAGCCACGACTTTGCGCAAATCCAACATACCGTCCGCCGGCGGATAGTTCGTCTCATCGTTCATGTAAGCATCCACGATGGCCTGTTTCAGCTCGGTGGGAATAGGGAAAATTTTGGGGTCAAAATCACCAATCGTGAAATTGTAAATTTTCTCTCCCTTCGCCATCAATTCGCGGATTTCTCCGGCTAGTTTGATAATCTCTGAGCCGATAAGATTCTCGGCCATCTGCGACACCCTGAAATTAGCGGGTGATGCTGTGTTGCTCATAAACGCGTGAATAGAATTTGTTGGGCGAATGTAAAAACGAGGGGCGCGCTCAAGGTGTGAAGTTATCATGAATGTTTTCACAATCACGAATGGGCGGGAGGGTGGTGGATTGACACGAATGCACGAATCGATAATTATGGAGCACTAATTTCAAGTTGCACCTGAGAAAAAAAACTTTGCCCTAGACTCAACTAATTCGTGCATTCGTGTCTACTCCATCTTTCAAGTTGCAGCTCAGAAATAAAACTTTGCCATAGACTCAACCAATTCGTGCATTCGTGTCTACTCCATCGGAAAGAGGAAGTCGTTGTGCGGAAAGCGTGTGATATGAATCTGTCGCACGCGTTCATAAAGTGTGTCGCGCAGCTGATCAATATTTAGCTTTTTGGCTGCAGAGATAAACACGACATCGGAGTTTTGCAGGCGCGACATCCAGGAGCGTTGCAATTCTTCAAGCGTGATGTTTTCGCGTGTGGGAGGTGTAAGGTCATCCTCGGCCTTTGGCACGTGCTTGTAAGCATCAATCTTGTTGAAGATGACCATCGTTGGTTTGTCGCCAACGCCGATTTCACGCAACGTTTCATTCACGACATTGAAGTGGTCTTCGAACTGCGGATGCGAGATGTCGACGACGTGCACCAGTAAGTCCGACTCACGCGTTTCATCCAATGTGCTCTTGAATGATTCGATCAATTGATGCGGCAGCTTTCGGATGAATCCAACAGTATCGGTAAGCAGAAAAGGCAAGTTGTGCACAACTACTTTTCGGACGGTGGTATCCAATGTCGCGAAGAGTTTATTCTCCGCAAACACCTCACTCTTCGAAAGCATGTTCATGATGGTGCTCTTACCCACATTCGTGTAGCCCACCAATGCCACACGCACCAAAGCACCGCGATTGCCCCGCTGCGTGGCCATCTGCTTATCAATCTCTTTGAGCTGTTCTTTCAAGAACGCAATCCGATCGCGAACGATACGGCGGTCTGTTTCAATCTCCTGCTCTCCGGGACCGCGCATACCAATACCGCCACGCTGCTTTTCCAAGTGTGTCCACATGCGGGTAAGGCGTGGAAGCAGGTATTCATACTGCGCAAGTTCTACCTGTTTCTTCGCGTGAGCCGTGCGGGCACGACTGGCAAAAATGTCGAGAATAAGATTATTACGATCGAGAATTTTGACATTCATGTCCTTGAATGTCGCTTCCAGATTGCGCAGTTGCGAAGGCGCCAATTCATCATCGAAGATGATCATAGCCGGCTTGTGCTCGGCAACATATTCTTTCAGCTCCTGAAGCTTACCACTACCCACAAAGGTGCGTGTATCGGGTCTGTCGAGATTCTGCGTAAATCGCTTCAGGCAGCGCGCATGAGCGGTTTCAGCCAGAAACGCGAGTTCATCCAAATACTCGGCGAGCTGCTCGCGTGTTTGTTCGCGTGTCACCACGCCAACCAATACACAGGTTTCCTGCTCCTTGGCAGTCGAAATCAGTTTGTTCTTTTTTTCAATCAAAATGCAAAAGAGTATAGGGATGCTTATCGCAGGGTCAACACAAAATCAGCCAGCGCATCAATCTGTTCTTCACTGAGGACATCCTTGTGCGGAGGCATGGTGCCTTTGCCCTCCGCAATGCGCAAGACTACTTCGCTCTTGGGAAGTTGACTCTGAGATAAATCTTTCGCTCCCGCAAACTCCTGCGCCCCGTCATATCCGTGACACAAAGCGCACTTCACGTCATATAATTTCTTGACCAATGTGGCATCGACAGGACCATCGGGAGCCGCTTTAACAGGGTACAAATCCCTCGTTTTGCCACCACTACAAGCAGCAAGAAAGAACAACGCAACGGAAGGAATTAAAACCAACCGCGTCCTTCTCCAACTACTCTGAACGGCCATGGAATACTGATTAAAATTAGAATGAGTGCAATGGTGTAATAAGTGAAGATGAGTTTATGCTTCGCCCAGCTCTCGCTTTGCTTCTTCGCTTTGGAATGACCGATGGTCACCAGTGCAATCGCGATAATCATCCCCAGGAAGTGCTCGACGATATAAAAGCGATTCACGGGATCCTTCATGATGTTGTCCGATTCAATGGCATTTGATACCAATGGACTTACGAAGTACAACCCAATTCCGATGAGCAACTGCGTGTGAAGAATAATCATGGTGAAAAGCGCAAGCTTGCGTTCGTTGCTCAAGAAGGGGCGATAAATGCGCACAAGACTGTCAACAATGGTAATCAACATGAGCAACAGTCCAACCCAACGCAACAAAGAATGAAGATGTAATAATCCGGTATGCATGTAAAAGAAGTTTTGCCAAAACTAACTCAAGCCGTTCAATACAGCCAAAGACGGCAAAAATTATGTCACCCCATGATGTTGGCTGTTTATATCCAATCTTTGCGGCTCTATAATCGCTTATGAATCGCGTACTCTACAATGTAACCTGCAGCGTCGATCCTGAAATCCATGAGGTATGGTTGGACTGGATGATGTTCAAACACATCCCCGACGTAATGAATACAGGAATGTTCCTGGAAAACCGCGTCTGCCGGATTCATGAGTACGAAGAGAACGGCGTGACCTACGCAATACAATACGTGGCACGCAATCAAAAAGACTTGAACGAGTACATGGAACAATTCGCGCCTGCACTGCAGAAAGAGCACGCCGACAAATACGGCTCACGCGTGGCAGCATTTCGAACAACGCTCGAGATTGTGCATGAGATTCGTTCGCCATTTCCATCCGTAAATCCGAATTAGTGAAAGGGTGAAGTAGTGAAATGGTGAAATGGTGGGAGTCGCCATCCTTTTCACCATTTCACTATTTCACCACTTCACCCTTTACGTCATCGATTTCCTCATTACCCGCTGCACAGTATAGCGTAGCGCAATGAAGAGATGATTGACGAGCGTTGGTAACAATCCATAATGTCGGCGCATGATGCTGAACCGTTCTTTCAACCCTTCCTTTCGACGCGCAGCGGATACGCCACCTTCCAAAAACTTCGCGATATAGGCGTGAGCATTCACGACAACCCTGCATTGCTTCAGCACACGGATGGTCCAATCGATATCCGCGCTGATTTTAAAATGCAAATCAAACGGAACAGCCAAGCTCCTGCGCACAATCATCGACTGATGCGACACGCACATGCCACGCTTGAAGCTTCGCCAGGTCAGATGCTCCGGAGGAGAAAGCCGACGGTCGCCTAAGACACTTCCCTGTTCATCCACCACAAGCGTATTACCATAGATAAAGTCAGCATCTTCGTGATTCTTCAGAGCACGGCTCAAGGCGTCCTCGTCGGCAAACTCATCACCGGCATTCATAAAAATGATGAAGGTGCCCTTTGCTAACGTGATTCCCTTATTCATCGCATCATAAATACCCCGATCAGGTTCTGAAACTACAACCGTTGAGCTTTTCTTCCATCGCTCAACAACGCTTAGAGTGGCATCTTTAGAGGCACCGTCGACAATAAGATGTTCAAGCGCTACGCCGCTCTGAGCTTGCACGCTGCGCAGGGTGCGTTCGATAAATCGCTCGCCATTATAAACGACCGTAATAACGGTTACCACCGGTGATTGCATCAGGGCACAAATTACATCCGAAGTTGAATAACTTTGCACGAATGTCGGTCCTCAAGCCCATTGCAGATTCCACGCTCGACTTCTTCAGCAGATTAGCACAAACCGTCTTGTCGCTGGCGAAAATGCTCATCCTATGGCGTAAGCCGGCGAATTATCCGGTAGCAGCACATCCAACCTGCGTAGTGCTGGGAAACGGACCATCCCTCACCCAAGACCTAGAGAAATACCGCAACGAACTCCAACGTCATGACCTCCTCTGTGTAAACGGATTCGCTCTTTCGGAGGCCTATGCGCAACTGAAACCGCGCTATTACCTCATGCTCGACCCGGCTTTTTGGGAAGCAGAAACCCCGGCCATTCATCGTATCCTCGATGCCATGGTGCAACGCACCTCCTGGAAACTACACCTCTATGTACCGCATGCAGCGCGGAAAGCACGTAACCTCAAAAGACTGGAAAGCAACACCAACATTCACGTCCATTTTTTCAATTACATCGTTTACAACGGATTTCGTTCGTTGGGACATCGCTTGTTTCGCATGGGTTGGGTGTCGCCTCAATGCCAGAACGTGCTGGTCTCAGCTATTTTTCACGCCATCAATTCCGGTCACCAACGCGTTATTCTACTCGGTGCTGATCACAGCTGGCATGAGAACATTCTGGTGAAAGAAGACAACATCGTGTACACCAAAGAGGTCCACTTCTACGACAACATGGAGCATTGCACCTATGTGCCATTTCATACCAATATTGGTGAAAAAACAACGCGCACGATGGGCGAACTCTTTCACACCTGGTCGAAAGTGTATAACGGCTATTTCAACCTAAAACACTACGCTGCCGCAAGACACTGCGAAATTTACAACGCAAGTGTAAAGAGTTATATCGACGCGTTTCCGCGCATTACACAGGAGGATAAAGCATGGAAGTAATTCTAAAGAATCCCTTGACACTTTGGCTGCGTTGGTTGTTGACGTGGTTTCGCTATAAACTCTCCAACTTCGGCAAGCACAACCGCATCGAGTATGGGGCTGAACTAGCCTCAGTAACATTGGGAAACTACAGCGCGGTGTATAAATATGCACGCTTACGCAATTGCACACTCGGTGATTTTTCCTACATCGCCCGGGATAGCCAGGCACATAATGCGACCATCGGAAAATTCTGTTGTATCGGTCCGCAAGTGTTGATCGGTTTGGGCGACCATCCAAGCAAAGATTTTGTTTCGTCACACCCCATGTTCTATTCTGAAATCGGACAGGCGAATCCCGTGATTGTTTCCCAAAGTTTATTCAACGAGTATCCGCACACAAACATTGGTCACGATGTGTGGATTGGTGCTCGCGCCATCATCAAATCGGGGATTACCATCGGCAATGGCGCAATCATCGCGGCCGGAGCGGTTGTTACAAAAGACGTTGCGCCCTACAGCATTGTAGGCGGCGTGCCTGCGCAGTTCCTGCGTTTTCGATTCACCGATGAAGAGATTGAACAACTCGAAGCACTCCGTTGGTGGGATAACGACCTGAACCGGCTGAAGCAAAACGCCGAAGCCATGCGCGACGTGAAAACACTGCTTTCGCAAGCGAAAACTCATTCCGTATAATGGGAATCATTACGCGTCAAGCCATCCAATCAACCATCTACTCCTATGCAGGAGCGTTTCTTGGGTTCTTGACGGTGTGGTTCATGAACCGACTGTGGCTCACGCCTGAACAAAATGGCTTGCTGAACGTCATCATCTCCATTTCACTCGTGACAAGTTCACTGAGCAACCTTGGATTTGGCGGAGTCACCATGCGCATGTTCCCCCAATTCCGAGATCCTCAAACACGTCATGGCGGATTTCTTTTTTACCCATTACTCTTTACAGCCATTGGATCACTGCTGTTTGTTGGAGCATTTATACTGTTTAAAGATGCCTACATCACTCGCAACGCAACGAATGCTTCACTGCTGAACGAGCATATTTATTTCCTGCTTCCCTTGACATTCTTTCTGGGAATCTTCAATGTGCTGGATGTTTTTGCTCGCTCGATTTATGTGTCCACTGCCGGAATCATCGTCAAAGAAATTGCGCTGCGTGTAGTAATCCTCGCTGCAGCCATGGGCTACCATTTTGGATACCTTTCTTTCGACACGTTCGTCCTGCTTTATTTTTCTTCCTTCTGCGCGATTGCTATTGCAATGGTGGTCATTCTTTACCGCAAAGGCGAATGGCACTGGCGAATTCCACAAGCGAAATTATCGCTAGAAAAAAGACGTGAAATGCGCAACGTCGCACTCTTCTCGGTTATCACCGGTCTGAGTGGCATGCTCATTTCCACTATCGATAAGATTATCGTGAATGACATGCTGGGCCTTGCAGCCGCCGGAGTTTTTTCGGTAGCAACGTACTTCGGCAGTATGATTCAAATACCGGCGCGATCGGTCATGCGCATTTCCTCCACCATCATTGCTGAATCATGGAAGACGCATGACATGGAAAACATTGCGCAGGTGTATCGTAAATCCGCACTCAATCAATTCATCATTGGGTTGTTTCTATTGTTAGGACTTTGGGTGACTATGGACGCACTGCTTTCACTGATGCCGACAGAATATTCCGCAGCGCGCAACGTCATTTTGTTTATGGGCTTAGGCTACCTGATTGATCTGGCTACAGGCGCCAACGGCATTATTATCGCCACTTCGAAATTCTACCGCTACGACACCTGGTTCATGCTCGTGCTGGTTGTATTTACGTTCGTAACGAATATCGCGTTGATTCCCATTTATGGCATTACCGGTGCCGGCATAGCTTCTTGCCTGACGTTTGCGTTATTCAACAGTGCCCGACTCATTTTCATTTATATGAAATTCGGTATTCAGCCTTTCACGCCTGCCTTTCTAAAAATCGCTGCGATTGGTACTTTCAGCGCCGGGGTGGCGTATTGGATTCCACCGATTAACAACGGTTACGGCGACATACTGCTGCGCGGAGGTGCATTTAGTCTCGTGTTCGGAGCGCTGGTGTTGTGGACAGGGGTTAGCCCGGATATCAATGCCGTTCTGCGCAAACTTCAGAAGCGCTGATCGGTGGTTTTTTCCAGACAGTACATACAGAAAGCTGATCCTGTCTCATGAGCGAAAGAGGGTGCGTGATACACTTGCTCCGCCCACCGCATGAGATTGGCTTCGAAATCATCAATAGTATCTTCCGTAATCGGATGTTCACTGATGGTATCCAAATCCATAAATGTTCCTCCATCATTGACGAAAGTGTAAAAACCTGCCTTTGGCAGAGGTTTTCCTATCTCACGCGTCATCGACACATACGTAAATAATTGAAGGACCTTACTCCATTTCGATGAACGGAATAATTCCTCGGGGCCCTTTTTGAAATCGTCCTTTTGATTCACCTTACCGGTCTTGTAATCCAAAATCTCAAGCACACCATCCACCTCATCCGCACGATCCACATAGCCCTTAATCTTTATTGGAATATCCAGAGACGTTCGTTCAGGAAGAAAAACCTTAGAAACTTCCTTTTCCACGAGCACTACCTTTCGTTCTATGCCCTGCTCCTTCTCGGACTTTAGTCGCGACAATTCTCTGCCGATATAACCGCGCAAGAGCTCCAATCCCATTTCTATCGCCAGGTAATTCAACCCGCGATCAGCATTTCGGGATGAATACTCCTTCCCCATGGAGAATCGAAGGAGTGATTCAGACTCTCGCACCAGCGCTTCAAAATCCGATTCGTCCGGAAATCTGCCTTCAAACTTTTTGTAAAATCCCTCAAGCACATCATGTAAGATGTTGCCGAACGTTCCACTCGATATATACTCTTCCACCTCATCCTCTTCACCTAACCCGGCGATGTAGCGATAGTAAAAATCAAGAGGACATTGAATGTATTTATTGATTGCTGAAGGAGAAATGCCATGTTGTAGAAACTCCAAAAAACGCTGTTGAATGAAAGGCGAATTCTCCACCACTGTTTTACCGGTTACCATCTCAGAGGTCCCAATCGTTTCATTCGAAATAACAACATGGGGATTTATTCGAGCCAACTCATCGCGCAGTTGCAGGATATACCGACTCTCCTCGGAACCCTTTTTATCCGCTGATATTTCCGAATAGAAAAAGTGGATGTTCTTGGCGCAATGCAACAACCGATAAAACGAATAGGCATGGATACCGTCGCGATCCGATGGCATCGACAACTGATGAAAGGCGCGCAAATCAAACGGAATAAACGATTGATCAAAACCACCGCCCGGCATAAATTCCTCATTGGCATCGAGCAGGATGACCGTTTCAAAATCAAGAGCAAGCGTTTCCGAAAGACTCATCAACTGAAGCCCATCGACAGGTTCACCCCGGTAATAAATCTTGGTTCGAGCCAATAGCGACTGATATACCTGAAGCACAATCTCCGCATCGTTGAGCAACGGATAAACCGACATGAGTTGCTCCAGATCGAGCAACAATTCCATCAATTTCACACGAGCTGCAAACAACAAATCATCCTCTTCCTCAAGCGCTTCCAGCAATAGCCTTAAGCCATGCACAGCGGACTCCGGCGTTAGTTGATTATCCAATAAGCTCAGGAATCCGGACAACGACGGATACTGATCCTTCCAGCGCTCGCAGTCTACTTTCTCGATTCGGATGATGTGATTGCGAACTATTTCCCGCAGAATTTCATCACACGCCCTCACATCGATATTCAACGTTCGCAATAAGCGGATGTATACACTAAAATGTTTGAAATAACTACTTCCTTTTTTATCCAATGATTGCCGAATGACAAACAACTGCTCGGTCAACCGCGAGAGGTTGGTTTGGGAAAGGGGCTTGCCAATGGCAAGGTTCACATCACTCGCCAGATTCGTCATCGACGAAACCAAAGGCTCAAGAGAAGAGTCGTCGTTGATGATTACGCACGTTTGTTCGAGTTCCTCTGCTGTCATCGTCGACAACATTTCCGCTGCCCGCAGTATTTGTGCAATTGCCGAGCTACCGCAATGGATCTTCACCGAATAAGCATTCGTAGCCAATACATTGTTTACTTCCTCACGGTTAATCTTCCAGCCATGACGATTAGCGAACCAGCCGGCCTCATGTTCATCCTTCAAATAGAATTCATCGAGGTCCCATTCCATGCGCACATCCGCGCACTTGTCCAGTTGCTTCAACCAAGCTCGTTCTGCAGCGGAATACCCCGCAATACCTGCAAAATAATAGACCCGATTACCCGCATCTTCGGGAAATACCTCCGGATGCTCCGCCAGAAAGCGCACTGCTCGGGAATACGTCCGACAATTCGTCTCGTCTTGTTTTGTGGTAAATGCACGGTATAGCTCACCCAATTGATTCCAGAACTTCAGAAACCGCTCCTGATCTTGTGTTAGAGGGTCATTGTTAAAGCTCCACGCCTCGACATTCCAATGCTCAATCTCACGAATATTTCTCAAGTCTTTAAACAAGGCTGCAGCCGGAGCCATCGCGCTATCCACATCATTGAAATCACGCATGGCCATTCCTGCCCAGCGGAGAAAGTCATGGAGATTCTCCTCACCCTTCACCTCGTTACGATAGCAATCATACATCATCATGAGCATCTCCAATTCCCCGCCAATCCGACCGGGAATCATGGAACGAATCAAATCGGGCAAAATCGCAAATCGTGGCGTCCAGAAAGGACTCTGCTTGAGCTGCTTCAGCTCATTCATGAGAAATAGTCGCGCGCGCGCCGTAGGTAAAACGACCGTCACCTCATGCAAACGATCCGGAAAAGCCTCCAGTAACTTATGGGCTAACTGTTGTAAAAAGGATTTCGGCATAGACGCTTGATTCAATTGGTGATTGCTTCAAATTTGCACCATGCCCGTGGAATATCCTATCTATCGGAAAAGTTTGTCGGAAAAAAGCTTCTATGCTGTCATTGCCGAAGATCAGTGCATTGAAATTCAGCAAATAGGAAGTAAGCGCCTGCGCCACGAAATCCATGCACGCATTCTTCCCGATCGCCTTCTCATTCGTGATGTGATTGATTGCGCCGATGGACGCTACCTGCCCATTACCGCCGCGGAGTTCGCTGCCATGGAAGAAAAGCCCTAAGGTGGCACTATGGAAAACTCCGATGATAATTTCGAGCGGGTCCACTCAGAGTCATCATGCGCGTGTGCCATTTTTGAAACATGATTACCGAATACCAGTCGCTAAAATCACTCAATACCTTTGGAGTGCCTGCACAAGCGCGCTATTTCGCCTCCTTTGACAATGAGGATCGTTTGCGCGAACTTCTAGGCCATAGTATCGTGCGCAACAACCGAAGACTTGTCCTTGGCGGTGGCAGCAACTTGCTTTTCGTCAACAACTTCGACGGAGTTGTATTAAAAAATGAACTCAAGGGGATTGAAACCGTCCGTGAAGATGAACACCACTACTACGTGCGCAGCGCGGCCGGCGAAGTCTGGCACGACCTGGTTATGCAGTGCATTAAACTCAACTATGCCGGATTAGAAAATCTCTCCCTCATCCCCGGCTGTGTTGGAGCGAGTCCGATGCAGAATATCGGGGCATACGGTGTCGAAATCAAAGACGTCTTTCATTCCTTGGAAGCCATTCATATTCACGATGGATCATCCAAAACATTTTCACTCGAAGAATGTCAATTCGGTTATCGGGAAAGCATATTCAAGCGCGCTGAAAAAGACAACTGGGTAATTACATCCGTCACGTTCAAGCTGAACAAACGTGCAGTGTTGCATACGTCATACGGAGCCATTGAAGAAGAACTCGACAAAATGCATCTCGACAATGTGTCCATAAAAGACGTTTCAAAAGCTGTCATCAATATCCGTTCGTCCAAACTGCCTGATCCGAAAAAAATTGGGAATGCCGGTAGCTTCTTCAAAAATCCGGTTGTGCCGATTGAGGTATACCGCGCTATTCAGGCGCATCACAATAATGCACCGAGCTTTCCAATTGACGAGCATCACGTGAAGGTACCGGCAGGTTGGCTCATTGAACAAGCCGGCTGGAAAGGCAAAAACATGGGCAACTACGGTGTTCACGACAAACAAGCATTGGTGCTTGTCAATTACGGGGGCGCAGAAGGAAGACAGATTTATGATTTGAGCACGGCCATCATCCAAGACATTCACTCGAAGTTCGGCATAGAACTCGAGCGTGAAGTGAACATCATTCTGTAAGCATTAGAATTTCGCACACGGCATGATGCGAATCTTCTTCGCACGCTGGTTGTGCTTGTTGGCCCACTGATAGACCAGTGAAATCTCGTGGGATCCGGAAGAATTCGCGATACCCAAACGAGAAATCGTCACGTCGTAGCTATAGCCAACTTTGTAATTGCCGGCTTGAAACCCGAGAACGAAAGCCAACGCATCATGATTGGCATAACCATACGAATTGGATTTCATCGGTAAACCACGATACCACAAGCCCAAAATCATGGGTGAAAATTCATAGTAGAAACCCATGTCCAACTGATCAAACTGCTGTTGGGCCAAATAATTCGCAGCAATCACCATGTAATGATCCAGCTTGCGCAGTGAATTTCCCTTAAGGCGAATGCGGTATCCGCCGTGCGCTGAAATCTTTCTTGCAAGCGGTGATTTCTGTGAATCGTAAAGCGATACATCCGGCTGATTGTTGTGAAACGCCGAAATACCAAACCAGAATTTGGGACTATACGTCAGCAATCCGGCTCCCATATCATAATAATTCACGGGACGAACGGTACCCGCCTCAAGCGATGGCACATCGCCTTCGCGAATTAACTGATCATAAAACGTGAGCTTATCAAAATCGATGGACTTCTGACCATAACCAAATTGAAGCGCAGGACGGAAAAACCAGTTGCGCTTGATGCGCGCTTCGTAAGCATACTGCAGAGCAACCGTTGAAGAACGCAATGCTCCGGATCCAGCCTGATCATAGCTCACCAGCATACCGATGCCACTATTGATGTTCGGCATAAATTGATCGAAGGTGATGTTACCGGCATTGAATCCTCCGGGAATACCTGCCCACTGATTGCGGTATTGCATACTCACCCGGCTCTGAACAGATGCTCCCGCGAAGGCAGGACTCACCGCTGTTGGCGCCGCATAAAACTGAGTAAACTGTTGGTCCTGAGCACGCCCGGCCAGTGTCACAAGACACAAGAAGAGGATATTCAGGAAACGATTTTTCATTGTTTTATGGGGTATTCATGGAATACAGTAAGCGTATACGGTCATTTAACGATTACGGTTACATCTCCGGCCTTTTCATATCGCTGACCGTTTACAAAGCGGGCATCGACCTTCCATACATACACATCCTGCTTCACCAATTGACCGCGGTAGTAACCATCCCAACCCTTCGCCACATCGTTACTTTCATAGATAAGCTCACCCCACTTATTGAAGATTTGCAGTTGGTATTCCTCCACACCTTTATGCATAGGGAAAAACACATCGTTATCCAAACTGTGGATGTTATAGTAACCACCACTGCTCTCTACCACATTCGGTGAAAAGGCGTTGGGGAATTCAATCTCTCCAACATCATTGGCATGAACCAATCCCAATAAAGTCAACGTATCCGCGCAACCGTTTTCATTGGTAGCGATGAGCGTAACATCATAATCACCTTGCTCCTGGTAGTAGTGAAGCGGGCTTTCTTCGGTAGAAGTTGAGCCATCACCAAATTCCCAAACATAGGTAGATGCATTCGCAGATAAATTCAAACAGTACACAGGCTCACCGGGAACACTCACGTTATTCGGAGTCACAGCGAAAGATGCAGTCGCGTTGGCGTAGACGTAGATAATCTGTTCCTGTGTCATCACATCCGAACTTCCATCAGGACCAACTACAGTCAAGGTCACCGAGTAGATACCCGGCTGATAGTATGTGTATACCGGATTGTTAGCTGTCGATTGATTACCATCACCAAATGACCAGGTAGATACGACAGCGTTTTCACTCAAATTGTTGAATTGAACGCGCAACGGAGCACAACCTTGAGCAGGTCCGGTGAAATTAGCAACCGGTGACGGCGGCAGAATTTCAATCGTGCGGAAAGTAGTATCACTGCAAGAACCGTTGCTCACGACCAACTGAATGTTGAACTCTCCCCACTGCTCGTAGGTGTATGAACCCGGATTGAAATCGTAAAGGAAGTTGCCGTCATTCATATTCCAGGTTGCAGCCAATTCACCTCCAATGGTTGTATTCGTGATGTCGATGGTTGCGGCAGGCCAGATCTGGGTTTGTGGAGTTACTTCAAAACCGGCCACAGGATTAGCGAATACATACACACTGCGTGTAATGGTATCGCTGCAACCGTAGCTATCATACAAAACAAGCGTTACCGCATAGGTAGTGTCGTTCGTACCCCAGTTGAAGAACGTGTGCTGTGGTTCATAGGCATTCGAAATATCGCCATCACCGAAATTCCACGCAACACTGCTACCGCCATCGCTGATGTTGTCGAAATACACTTCAAGCGGAGAACAGCCTTGAGTAATCGAGTTGAAATCAGCTTCGATTTGCGGAGCAACATCGAGCGTCAATTGATCCGTGCTCACGCAACCAAAATCAGTGCTTGCCTGCAAAGTGATATAGAAGGTGAATAATTCATCGGTCACATTCACATACTCATGCTCGTGGTATTCATCCGCAGTATTCGACGTTTGACCCGTACCATAAATCCAGTTGAAATTGTCAGCACCAATTGATCCATTGTAAAAAACTACGTTAGCAGGATAACACCCCATCACCGTGTCGATTTGTGCAATCGCCTGTGGTGTGTGCATGATGTGCATCACCCGTGTGGCTGTATCTGTGCAGCCATACATGTTGGTTGCAATCATTTCAACAGTCAACTCCACATCCGTATCAAAGGGTGCATCAAAAAGGTGAACCGGCGATGTTTCAACCGACTGCTGACCATCACCGAAATTCCACACATAAGAAACCGCACCAACACTTTGATTCACGAAAGGTGCATTGTGGGGTGCACAGCCGATGGTGTCAACAGCAAAGGCTGCAACAACACCAGGATAGATCGTGTAGTTGGCAGAAAACTGATCCACACATCCAAACTCACTGGTAGCTGTGAGCTGCACGGTATACGCATTCAACTGGAAGGGCGCATTCGAAAAATCATGCACGTGATTGAATACGGCTGTATTGGAAGCTGTGCCATCACCGTAATCCCACATGTAAGAAGCAGCACCCGTTGAATTGTTCAACAAGTGAACAGCACCGACTGCACACGTGTTAGGTTCGTCGATGGTGAAATTTGCACTTGGCAAAGCATAGACAGTCACCGGCAATGACATGGTATCCTGACAACCGTAACCGGATGTAACGTTGAGTGACACATTGTAAATTGCAGTGGTATCGCTGTTGTTAGCGAAATACACCACCGGATTTTCCATGATTGATTGCACACCGTTGTTGAAATCCCACTGATAGGTTGATCCATTTGTGCTCGTGTTGATGAATCCAACGCTTACAGGCGAGCAAGCCGGCGAAGGTTGTTCGAAGGAAGCTTCCACGTGAGGATAAACCTGGATAAGCACATTGGCCTGACCTGCGCAACCTTGGTTAGAATAAGCTTCCAACACCACGTTGAACTCTTCCAGATCACTGCCATTATTTACAAACGTGTATACATGGTCCGCATCGTCTGTATGCGATACAGCGCCGGTTCCATAGTACCAGGTATACGAATCCGCATATGGAGTATCGTTGTGCAAAGTCACTTCCAGTGGTGAGCAACCGCCGTTCACCGAAGCAGTCAACGCTACTTCCGGCGTCGGGTGAATGGTTACGGTTTGATAAGCCGTATCGGTGCATCCGAATGCATTCGCGGCAATCAAGGAAACCTGAATTTCATTTGAATTGAAGCCGGTATTCGTGAAGTTGGTATTCGGATTGGCCATTATCGACATCAATCCGTTGCCGAAGTCCCACTGATAAGAAACCGCATTCATACTGGTGTTGATGAAATTCACCTGAGCCGGAGAACAGAATTCACCGGGATTCATGAATGCCGCATTTACTGCAGGATAAACCGTAATCTCAACCGAAGAAGAAGAGTTACAACCTTGAGCAGATACAGCGCTCAGTGTTACTGTAGCAATATCCGGAGTCGTTCCGAAATTCTCGAACAAATGGCTATGAACGGTCTCAAGCGTTGTTGAAGTCGAACCATCACCGTAGGTCCATACAATCTCATTGGCAAACTGCGAGTTATTGGTAAACTCAACATTCAACGGCGCGCAAGCACCAAATGTGCTCGGTGTGAAGTTGATGACAGGAGTAGGATTCACCGTCAAGATCTGAGACACCGAATCCACACAACCATAGGTTGAGGTAGCCAACAAGGTGATGGTGTAGTCTACCGGAGTGCCGGTATCATTCGTGAAATAAGCCGATGGAGCAGGAACAGAAGAAACGGTTCCATTTCCGAAATTCCACTGCACTGAATTTGTATTCACGCTTGAGCTGATGAATTGAACAGTTGCAGGCGAGCAGTAATCCGCAGGATCAGCAAATACCGCTTGAATCTGAGGATAAACGCTCACCGTAGCCGTTTGCTGACTGGCACAACCTTGTACTGTCCATGCATTCAGCGTGATGGTGTAATCAACAGCAATAGAACCGTTGTTTTCAAAGACAACAGTTTGCTCAGCCGCATTCGATGTGGAAGTCACACCATTACCGAAATTCCAATACAAGCTGTCTGCGTTGACAGTCTGGTTTGAAATAATCGCCTCAACCGGAGCACATGCCGCCAGCTCGCTGACTTGAAACAAAGCTACCGGCGTGGTCATTACACTGAAGGTTTGACTCAATGAATCCACGCAACCAAAGATGGATGCACCTGTCAGGGTCACCGTGTATTCCAAATCGTTTGCAGTGATGTTCTCATAAACACCGGTCGGATTTTGAGCTACAGACTGAAGGCCATTGCCCAAATTCCAGGAATATGCACTCACGTTAACACTGGTGTTTGTGAATTGCACGGTAGCCGGAGAACATACGTCTGCCGGTTGTGTGAAAGAAACCTGAATCTGAGGGTAGATCTCCAGATTCAAGTGGAATGTAGAAGAACAGCCGTAAATGTTGTTGGTTGCCAAAGAAACGGTGCGCACTAACGGCACATCGCTGTTGTTGTAAAACACGTGTGAATGTGTCAAAGCCGTTTCTTGTGAGATGGTGCCATCACCATAGTTCCAATCAAAAGTGCTGGCATTAATCGAGAGGTTATTCAAGTCCACAGTGAGTGGCGCGCAACCTGACATGTGTGTTGAGTTGAACTGAGCAACCGTGTTGGGGTTAACAGTCACCTGTGTTGTGGTTGTATCCGAACATCCAAAAGCTGAAGTTCCAATCAGCGTAACATCATACGTTACCGCGCTCAAGGTCATATTCTCAAAGGTGTGAGTCGGTGTTGCAAAAGGTGAAGTTGTGCCGTCTCCGAAATCCCACTGATAGGTTTGAATACCGTTTACGAAAGGCATCGTCATGGTATAAGGCGCACAACCACTACCACCGGTGATAGCCAGATCCAAGTCCAGCATCGGATAAACGAACACGGTAGTTGAGGTGGTGTCGTTACAACCGCTGTTGCTGTACGCAATCAAGGTCACTTCGAAGATGTCGAGCAGCGGAGTATTGTTCACGTAAGTATGGCTTGGATTCACCAGGTTCGATGTAGCACCATCACCAAAATCCCAGGCGTATCCTACTGCATTCAACGAGTTATTCTGGAATTGTGTCGGTGTTGGTTCACAGCTTGGCAATGCTCCACCATCATCAAACATGGCGATTGCACCGGGGTAAACTGTGATATACAAGGTATCCGTCGAACCACAACCAAAGCTATTCAAAGCAGACAAAGTCACCATGTAAGTGGTGTCCGTTGAACCAAGGTTGATGTAGGTACGCTGACCGGAGAAATTAGATGTAGTCAAACCATTTCCCAGGTTCCACTGATAAGTTGCAGCCGGCTCACTGGTGTTGGTGAAGTTCACTGTCAAAGGACCACAACCTTCTACAATATCCGCAGTGAATGACGCAACCGGCGCTTCCTGAACCTGCACTGTCGCTGTGTCCTGCCCCGTGCAATGATCCGTTGTTACAAACAGCTGAACGAAGAAGTTACCGGTGCCGGCATAGGTGTGTGTTGGATCTTCCAAATCAGAAGTCAATCCATCGCCAAAGTCCCATGACCAGTCTTGAATATCATCATTTGATGCGGTCACCGTAAGATCGGTGAACTGCGCTTCCTGGCCTTCACACACATTAAACACGCTGAAATCAACCTCGGGTGATTCATGAACGTGAATGGTAATATCCTGATCGTTGCTGCATCCATAGGCGTTTTCGACGGTTAGCGTGACATCATAATTACCCGCCTCGTCGAAAAGCATTGGAGCCGGATTCGCACCATTGAAGTCCGGTGCAGCGTTATCAAAATCCCATGACCATGAAACAGCATTCGGTGTAGCTGCAGAAAAGTCAACCCAAAGCGAATCACAACCGGAAGTTTGGTCAGCTGTCAGCGTGATGGACGGGCGAGGCAATACAACCACTGTTACCCAAGCGGTATCAGCACACCCTGAAGACTCGGATACGCTTACGATATTTCCAACCACATAAGTGCCGGCTGTATTGTAAACGTAAGTGAGGTTACCACCGCCGGTAGTATACCACGCTACGTTCGTTCCGAAATTCCACTGAAACACGTTCGCACCGCCTGAGGCATTTTGGTAGAAGGTTACTGATTCACCTACACAAATGGTATCCCGGCTGGCAGCAATGGAAGCCGTTGGAGGAGGAACGATTTGAATAGTCAAACTGGTTGTAGCAATACCGCAAAAGTTTGAATCCGCCAATTCCACCGTATACGTTCCAATACCGGGAAAACTCAACGTGTGAGGAAATGTCGGAGGCCATGGCGTCCAGTCAATAATGCTATCATAACCCAAACCCCAGTAGTCACCGAAGTTCCAATATTCATAACGCTGGTAGATATTACCCTGCATCAAACAATTGCGCTCAGTGGTGTTGGTAAACGTTACAGTCGTATCAGGATAACACAGCGTTGTAGCAGAAGCTGTGATGCCGGCTTCATCAATATCCCAAATACGAATAGGATTAAAAGTGGCTTCAGAATTACCCCCTTGAACCGTATTACAGTTGTTCTCAGCAGTGAGCGTTACTTCTGTCTCACAATCCACCGTTCCTTGCTCATAGGTGTGAGCGATTGTTTGCATCCAGTTGGTATGATCAAATGTTTGCACAGGTGAGCCATCACCAAAATCCCATGTAAACACTGTTGTTTCGGAAACGTTAGTGGATGAGTTGATGAACTCCATGGTTTGGGGAGCACAAGACTGTGTCAAACCTCCCACCGGAATCTGAATAGAAGCGCTCGACGCTTCTTCCATAACCACAGTGCCATTCACCACACAACCCGTTGAGGTCTCGGTGATGGTTACTTGGTAAACTGCTACTGCCGCAGCATATACGTGGTTTTGAAACGCCGGAGGAGCCCATGATGCACCGGTGGTAACCGGCGAACCGTCACCCCAGTTGATGGTGAATCCGTTCCAGGTGTTTGGGGTACTCAAGTTAAACGAGAAATTTCCGCCACTGCAGGAGTACCACGTTGGATTCGAGGTTGCCTGACCATAGAAGTCAAACACTCGTGGACATTGCGACCAAGCCGTGGCGGTCATCAGAGCGAGTACCACGGTCGTCAGGGTGAGCTTTGTATTGGTGAATGGTTGGATCATGTCAGTTTGTACGGGACATGTTCCAAAAAGGTGCTGATTTTGAGTCGATTTTAGATAAAATTTAATTTTGTTTAGACTAAAATTATTTTTTAACCCCCTAATCAAGGTGAATTCCCTTGCCCTGACTGTCTATTTTTGCGGCTATGTTGATTGAAGTACTCAAGTCAAAAATCCATCGTGTTACGGTCACGGAAGCAAATCTGAACTATATCGGCAGCATCACCCTTGATCCGCTCCTTATGGAGGCCGCCGACATGATTGAGGGCGAAAAGGTCCAGGTGCTTAACTGTATGAATGGCGAACGCCTTGAAACCTATATCATTGAAGGTGAACGCGGTAGTGGTGTGGTTTGTCTCAACGGACCGGCAGCCAGAAAAGTCACCCCCGGGGATGTGGTCATCGTGGTAACTTATGCTCACATGACCCGCGAAGAGGCCAAAACCTTCAAGCCGGCCATTGTTTTCCCGGATACGGCCACCAATAAACTCAAAGGGTGAACAACTTTTTGAAAACGGTGGCAGACACCATTCAAAATCAGTCATTTTTACTGTGAATCAATCCCGTAAAGCCATGCGAAAAATCCTCACCTACCTTGTTTTTTTAGGATTAGCCGCAGGACTCATGTGGGTGTTATACAAAGACATCAGCTGGGAAAATGACCTGCTTCCCGCCTTAAAGCGCGTCCACTGGATTTGGGTATTTGCCTCATTTCTATTTGGTTACATTGCAACCGTACTCAGGGGTCTTCGCTGGAACATCATGTTGGAACCGATGAATTACACGGTTCGGAATTGGTGGGCTATACATGCCGTGGCTTTTGGATACTGCATGAATAACCTCATCCCGCGTTCGGGAGAACTTGCCCGCTGCACACTCCTGAACCGCACGGATCATGTTCCCGTAAACAAACTCATTGGAACGGTCTTACTCGAGCGCATTGTAGACATTCTCTTCCTGGGCACACTGGTTTTTCTCGCTTTCGTGCTGGAACACGACGCCTTCGCCACCATTTTCGCTCAAGCAGATGGAGGCAAAGGACGATTGATTCTGATTTTGCTTGGGGGAGCCATTGTGGCATTTGCCGCATTCCTGTATGCCCTTCGTTTTTTCGATCATATTCCATTCGTTAATAAGCTTCGCACCTTCTTCGTAGGCATGATGGATGGTATGAAAAGCATTTTCAAAATAAAACGTCAACTGCTTTTCTGGTCCTATTCTCTGGGAATTTGGGTGTTCTGGTTACTCATGACCTATACCTCTTTGCTCGCGCTCGACGCTACTTCAACGATGACGCTACGCCAAACGGTCTTTTTCATGGCGGCCAGCAGCCTCGGAATGATGGTACCTACGCCCGGCGGTGCTGGAGCCTTTCACGGGATGGCTGTGCTTGGACTGGGGGCCCTAGGATACTCTGCGGATGTAGGAAAAATCTACGCGCTCATTTCCTGGTCAATCAAAACCACCTGGGATATCACCATCGGTGCTGTGAGCTTTATGATTGCAACAGCGAAAAAATCATGACAACAGAACCGGCATACACCATTAGCGAGGCTGCTGCACAAATTCAGCGTTGGCGTAACACGGGCGAGAAAATCGTTTTCACCAACGGCGTTTTCGATATCCTTCACCGCGGCCATGTAACCTATCTCACAGCGGCACAGGCACTGGGTCATCGCCTGATTGTCGGACTCAACGCCGACGCATCCGTCAAACGATTGAATAAAGGGCCGGAGCGCCCCATTCACGATCAACAAGCCAGAGCAATCGTATTGTCCGCCCTGCGATGCGTGGATGCGGTTGTTATTTTCGAAGAGGATACTCCGCTCGAACTCATTGAAGCATTACAACCTGATGTACTCGTGAAAGGTGGAGATTACAATCCGGAAGAAACCGATAGCACATCACCGCGTTACATGGTAGGATCGAAAGAAACCCGCCTTCGCGGAGGGGAAGTCCACAGTATTACCATCGTCGAGGGATACTCGACAACAAAGGCTATTGAAAAATTAAAAGGGAAATGAAACTACCCGTTGAGTAGTTCCATCTTCTTTTTGATATCATCAATTTCGCGCTCGGTAGCCTTGATTTTCTTCTCAATATCCTTACGCAAGGCCTCTGCTCCTTTTCCGGTGAAGATGCCCATGTTGTTTTCGTACTGCGTAATCTGATGCTTGAGTTTTTCAATCTTCTCGCGCATGAAATTGCGCTCACGCTTCATTTGACTTTCGCTGTTCGCACCTCCCTTGATGGAGTCGATGCGGTTACGGAAGCTCGACATCTCGCGCTGTTCACGATCGGCATTGATTTGACCATACTTCTGATCCAGCAACTGGTTGTAGCGGTCCATCACTTCCTTCACCTTGTCCTTGGGTACGAAACCCACACCGTGCCAGCGCTCACCGAATGCTTTCAAAGCGGCGAGGTCTGCACCTTTATTACCTGTAATTTCCAAGGCTTCCAGCTCAGTGAGCATGTCTTGCTTCAGGACAAGATTCTGAGCCTGCTCTTCAACAACCTTGGAATAATTCTCTTTTTTACGTGCGAAGAAATGGTCGCAAGTTGAGCGGAATCGCTGCCACAACTTTTGTTCCTCGCGCGGATCTGCCCCGCCAACGGCCTTCCACTCTTCTTGCAGACGCTTGAGTTCGTCGGTAGCACCCTTCCAGTCTTCGCTATTTTGGATGGCACGAGCTTTTTCTATAAGTGCCTCTTTCTTGTCCTTATTGATTTTATACGCACCGCGCTTTTCCTCAAACAACGCATTGCGCTTAGAGAAAAACAAATCGCACAAACCGCGGAACTCCTGCCAAACTTCTTCATTCTCCTTCTTTCTGGCCCAACCAATGGTGCGCCACTCTTCCTGCAGCTTGAGTACCTCGTCTGTCCAGCGATTGCTGGTAGCAGCGTTGGTAATCTCCATGGTGAGGATTTCGCTCATCTTCTGTACAAGCTCCTTCTTACGGGCAAGATTTTCATCACTGTGCTTGTGAATCTCATCGTAATGCGCTTGAATACGGGTCTGCGATTCGCGCAGGATACCGAAGAATGTATCCCCCAATTCTTTGAATGTCTCACGCGGTGAAGGACCGATATTCATCCATTCACGCTGGAATTTTTTCACCAAAACCTCGAGATCACTGATGACAGCTACTTCGCTCAGCTTTTTGGCTTCTTCAATCATTTCCTCTTTCATCTTCAGGTTGATTTTCAAATCATGATCCTGAAGCGATTTATAAATGTTGATGTTATAGAAAAACTCGTGATTCAATCGTTGCCACTTCTCCTGCAACTCGTGGTACTTGTCACCGGGAACATCACCGATACCATCCCACTGATCCTTGAGCGCCTTGTGTGAAGAGAAAGCCTTTCCAATGTTTTGCTCATCTTTGATAAGCGCATCCATTTCAGCTAAAATCGCCACCTTTTGCTCCAGATTCTTTTGGCGCTCCGCCGCTAATTTTTTACCGTGTTCTTCAACGCGATCTTCATAGACTTTCAGTAGCTCCTGGAACTCACCTTCTAGTTCATGCGGAGCATAAACAAACTCTACATCTTCAGGGTGTTCCTCGGCCTTGAATGCTTCCAGCTGCAATTGGCGTTCCTTGGCAGTTTCCGCTTTCCAGTCGTTGCGGATTTCGCGAATGCCGTCACGGATAGAGCCTACCTCTTCCGTTTTCAGCAACTCACGCAGCTTAACAATCAAATCGTTTTTCATTAATACCTTAATTGGGTCTGTTATTTTTAGCGACCGCCTCGCAAAAGTAAGCAAAGCGACCTTTATTCAAAAGGTGTTAAAACGGAACTTTAGACAAAAGGTTCGCTTTTTCAGGACAAAAATGAACATGGCTTTTCATGCATGTTCCAAGGCGCTACATTTGAAGCTGTGACCATTGATTTAAAATACAGTGAACCGGTATTGCTTTCGCGAATGTGCGATTGGTGCAACAAGGCTGAGCGCTGTTCAGGCGATTTGCGAACCAAGATGAAGCGTCTGGGGGCATCTGATGAGGTCGTACAACGCATCCTTTCGCAATTGCGTGCGCGCAATTTCTTCGATGATGCACGCTTCGCCCAGGCCTATGCTCATGACAAAAGCACCTTTGGTAAATGGGGAATTCAAAAAATTAAAGCGCATCTGCGTGCAAAAGGCATCAACCAGCAGCTCATCGAAGAAACGCTCTCACTTCTCAATGATTCCGAATCACTGGAAAACATTCAAACACTCGCGCACCGCAAGTGGCCTACCATCAAAGGGAAGTCACCATACGAGCGAAAAGTAAAACTCATGCAACATTTACTGCGCAAAGGGTTTACCGCAGATCAAATCAATCGCGCTATCAAAGACTTGCTGCCGGAGTGGGAGCTTGATCTTCACCCATGATATCTCTGAAGGCTGCGAGTAATGTCAGATGATAGATCGGGAAAGCAGCCAAAAAGCCCACACAGCATAGCATCACCCCGAGAATCAACACAAGCCACAAGGTGATCATCAATCCCAAAAATCCCGGTAAACGCATCTTCACTACTCGGAAACTGGACTGAACCGCTTCACCGAATGAATGCGAGCGGTAAACTATAAAATAAGGAGCCAGGCAAATCAACGTACTGACCATCAAACCCACAATCAAGGCTATGACCGATGCCATCGACAATTCCGAATTCCATAGTCCGATTACGAATTCCCCTACTTCCTCCTGCGGAAGTGTTTCTATTCGTTGAGCGTCTTCGATAAATTTTACAATCGCTTCATAGAAAAAGGGCATGGTGGAAGCTGCAACAGCGACTATCAACAGAAAGTTCGCCATCAAACTTTGCATCATCAAGGGAATCCAGTACGGCTGTCGAAATCCACTGAAAAACGTATTGAAGTCACGATGATCATTGACAAATTGAGCACGGCCATAAAAAATAAAACCAGCAATAAGGACAGGATTCACAAACAAACCAATGGTACTTCCGATATACGGAACAAGGCCTGTAGCCATACTAATGGCAATGTAAACCAACGTAAACGCCACGTATATCCCGAAGTCGTTACCAAATGCGCGAAAGCCAGTGGACAAATATTCAGTCCAACGGAATGAATAGCCATTGGCAGTGAGTTCGGCCAAACTGCGCGCGCCTTGCTGGGTATTACCGGAGAATTCCATGGTGATTTTGATTGAAGTAGACGGGTAAAGATAACTACCTTCGCGGCCGCAATAACAAAATCAGTGATTAATCATTATGGCAATTACTAGCGATGCTATCAGTGAGCTGAAAGAGCGCGTGGACGCGCTCGGGAGGTACCTTTGACGTCGAAGTAAAACTACTTCAAATCAAAGAGGACGAGAAGCTCACACAAGATCCCGACTTCTGGAATGACGCAAAAAAAGCCGAACAGGTCATGCGTCAAATCCGCAACAAAAAAATATGGACAGATGCCTTCAAAGGCTGCGCAGACGCGGTAGATGATCTCGCTGTGCTGTTTGATTTTTTCAAAGAACAAGCCGCCACAGAAGAGGAATTGGAACAACAGTTCAAAATCGCCTCGACCAAAATCGAAGACCTCGAATTCAAAAACATGCTCAGTGCAGAGGAGGATGGGCTTCATGCCGTTCTTCAAATCACTGCAGGTGCAGGTGGTACCGAGAGTTGTGATTGGGCGGGAATGCTCATGCGTATGTATGTGATGTGGGCGCAGAAAAACGGTTACACCGTGAAAGAACTTGACCTGCAGGAAGGCGATGTGGCAGGTGTCAAACAATGCACGCTGGAAATAGCCGGAGAGTTTGCCTTTGGTATGCTCAAAGGTGAAAACGGCGTGCATCGCTTAGTGCGCATTTCACCGTTTGATTCGAATGCTCGTCGTCATACATCGTTTGTCAGCGTTTACGTCTATCCGCTAGTGGATGATTCTATCGAGATAGCCATCAATCCGGCCGATATCACCTGGGATACGTTCCGTAGTGGTGGTGCCGGAGGTCAAAACGTGAACAAGGTTGAAACCGGTGTTCGTCTGCGCCACGCTCCAACGGGTATCATCATCGACAATACCGAAACACGTTCTCAGCTGCAGAACAAAGAGAAGGCAATGCAATTGCTCAAGTCGCAGCTCTATGAAATGGAGCTTGAAAAACGCAATGCTGCCCGCAGTGAAATCGAAGCCACCAAGAAGAAAATCGAATGGGGATCGCAGATTCGCAACTATGTGATGCAGCCTTATAAGCTGGTTAAGGATGTTCGCACAGGCGTTGAAACATCCGATGTCGATGCCGTAATGGATGGCTACCTCGACGATTTCTTGAAAGGATACCTGATGCAGCAAGGGAAAGCTGCCGAAACACTATAACAACCACAACCATTCAACACACATGGAATTCAGAATTGAAAAAGACACCATGGGCGAAGTAAAAGTGCCCGCTCATGTATACTGGGGTGCACAAACAGAACGCTCCCGCAACAACTTCAAAATTGGTCCCGAAGCATCAATGCCAAAAGAAATCATTCGTGCATTTGCCATTTTGAAAAAGGCCGCAGCACACGCCAACTGTGAACTGGGTGTATTACCTTCAGAAAAACGCGATGCCATTGGTACTGTTTGCGATGAGATTTTGGCAGGCAAACTTGACGACCAATTTCCATTGGTTATCTGGCAAACGGGCAGCGGCACACAAAGCAACATGAACGTTAACGAGGTCATCGCCAATCGCGCACATGTTGCAGCAGGCGGCTCACTTGGTGATGCGCAAATGCTGCTCGGTGCCAATGACGACGTGAACAAGTCGCAGTCATCCAACGACACTTATCCAACGGCGATGCATATCGCGGCCTATGAAGCTGTGGTGAAAAAAACGATACCCGGCGTAACACTATTGCGCAATACACTTCACGCCAAGAGCCGCGAATTCATGAATGTGGTAAAGATTGGTCGCACGCACCTGATGGATGCAACACCTGTAACTCTGGGTCAAGAACTCAGCGGGTATGTTGCACAACTCGACCACGGATTACGCGCACTGAATAACACGCTTGCTCACCTCGGTGAATTGGCCTTGGGTGGAACGGCTGTTGGAACCGGATTGAACGCACCTGCAGGATATTCAGAACTCGTGGCGAAAAAAATCGCTGAGTTCAGCGGTCTTCCTTTTACCAGCGCGCCCAACAAATTCGAGGCGTTGGCTGCGCACGACGGCATCGTTGAAAGTCATGGTGCACTCAAGCAATTGGCTGTGTCGCTCAACAAAATTGCCAACGACATACGCATGATGGCCAGCGGTCCGCGCTCCGGTATTGGCGAAATTTTCATTCCTGAAAATGAACCGGGCAGCAGCATCATGCCAGGTAAAGTGAATCCAACGCAATGCGAAGCACTCACCATGGTTTGCGCCCAAGTAATGGGAAATGACGTTGCCATTACCGTCGGTGGAACACAGGGTCATTACGAGCTCAATGTGTTCAAGCCTATGATGGCCTACAACTTCCTGCAAAGTGCCGAGCTCATTGGCGATGCATGCGTTTCATTCAATGACCACTGTGCTGCCGGAATTGAACCAAACCACGAACGCATTCAACAACTGGTGGATCAATCACTCATGCTGGTGACCGCATTGAACACCAAAATCGGATACTACAAGGCTGCAGAAATTGCAAAAGCCGCACACAAGAATGGTACTACCTTGAAGGAAGAAGCTGTGCGCCTTGGACATGTAAGTGCTGAAGATTATGACCAATGGGTAATTCCGGCCAACATGGTGGGAACGCTCAAATAAAATCTTACATCGATAGAGTAGAAAAAAGCGGGGCATTGCTCCGCTTTTTTTTATAACGGATCAACATCAATGCTGATGCGCACTTGCTTGAACTCAGCGTCGGACAGGCGCTTGCGAATCATCTGCACAACAGTAGCCTTGATGGCAGCACTCTCCTGACGCCGATCCAATCGCACCAAAAACTGCTGCAAGAAATAGGTGTTGATGCGCGGAATGTATGGGCGCTCGGGACCAAGGATGCGATCCTTCAATACAGGTCCGATAAGCTTCGCCACCTCATGCGCTGCGCGAATGACTACATTATCCTCCTTGTGCTTGAGCGTGATACGCATCAATCGCACAAACGGCGGATAAACGAATTGATGGCGTTCTTGAACTTCTCTTCGGTAGAAGGCGTCGTAATCTCCCTTCACTACTAAGTCCAATAACCAGTGGTCGGGAGCATAGGTCTGAATGAGCACCTTTCCTCGTTTGTTGCGGCGACCGGCTCTTCCAGCTACTTGCATCATGATTTGAAAGCTGCGTTCCATCGATCGGAAATCGGGATAGTTCATCATCTTATCTGCACTGAGAACGCCGACAAGCGATACATTATCGAAATCCAAACCCTTGGTCACCATTTGCGTTCCCACCAGAATTTGCGTAACACCCGCTTCAAAATCACCAATGATTTTTTGATGGCTCGATTTACTGCGCGTCGTATCTAAGTCCATTCGCTGAATGCGCACATCGGGAAAGTGCGCTTGAATATCCTCCTCAATTTTTTCGGTTCCGAAACCCAGCATCTTCATATCGACACTTCCGCAGGCGTGACATGCCGGAACAGGAGCCGTGGTGTAGCCGCAATAATGACACTTAAGCTGATGCGCATATTTGTGATATGTCAAGCTCACATCACAGCGCGTGCACATGGGAACCCAACCACAGCTCTCACACTCCCATAGCGGCGAATACCCCCGACGATTTTGAAAGAGGATAATTTGTTCGCCACGCGTAATGGCTTGCTGCATTTCCTGTAACAACTGCGAGGTGAACTGCTGATGCATGGTTTTCTCCTTCAGTTCCTTTCGAATATCACACAACACTACTTCCGGAAGTTGCATACCCCCATAGCGTTCGGTCATACTCACCAATCCGAAGCGATCATTCACTGCATTCCAATAGGTTTCAATCGCGGGAGTCGCAGAACCGAGCAACACTTTTGCCTTAAATCGACCGGCTAGCCACAGCGCACTATCACGGGCCTGATACCGCGGAGCAGGATCATGTTGCTTATAACTCTGTTCGTGTTCTTCATCCACGATGATCAAACCCAGACGTTTAAACGGCAGAAATAACGCGCTGCGAGCGCCCAGAATAACATCGCATTCACCCGGAATATCACTGAGCACTTTGTTCCACACCTCAGTGCGTTCGTTGTCGTTGTAACCACTGTGATATACTCCTATGCGTTTGCCAAAAAACTTTCGCAAGCGATTGATGATTTGCGTGGTCAATGCAATCTCAGGGAGCAAGAACAATACCTGCTTTCCTTCCTTCAAAACATCCTCAATTAAAGAAGCGTAAACTTCAGTCTTACCGCTCGAGGTCACTCCATGAAGCAAACAAATATCCTTTTGCTTCCAGTGTTCAATGATTTGACTCTTCGCGGCAGCTTGGGTTTCCGACAGTGAACGCGTGGATTCTGTGGGAAGCCATTCCGCTGACAATCGCCCAACTTCCTTACGCTCGATTTCAAAGATTCCCTTTTCCACCAGCGCAGAAACTACTCCTGCACCAACACCTTGTTTAACGAGTTTTGCGCGCTCTACCTGAGCCAAACGCTGACCATCCCACTGGGCCAGTTGTAAAAACACCATAATGGCATCCACCTGCTTCTGGGCGCGTCGTGACTCGAGTTCGGTAAACAATTGATTGAGCGCATCATTATTGCGATAGACGCCGGACAACGAAATAAAATCCATCATCTTTGGTCGGTAACGCTCGCGCAGTTCCTCTTCACTTTTCACAAAGCCTAAATCAATCAATCGCTTGACGTAAGATTGAATCGTCTTTATTCCCAATACTTCCGCTACATCCGCTAATGTCATGCTTCCCCTGGAGCGCATGGCGCGTACAATGATTTGTTCGCGTTCAGGCAATGTCTCGTCGCCTTCCCGCTCCGTTGCCACAAATTTGGTTTCACTCGAAAGCTTTAAACCCGCAGGAATAGCGGCATTCATGACATCGCCGAGCGTACAGCAGTAATACGTTGCCATCCAATCCCACAACGCAAGCTGCTGTTCATGAACGAGTGGATGCTCATCCAATAGCGAATCGATATACTTGGCTTGATAATGCGACGGAGGAACCTCATGCAAAGCGCGGATGATTCCGGTTATAAGTTTGGCCTTGCCCAAAGGGACTACTACACGCAAACCCACCTGAACCTGATTATTCCAATCGTGTGGAACGCGATAGGTTAGCGGCACAGGCAGCGCCTGTGGCACCACAACATCGGCGAAAAGCGTGATCCGTTCCACATCGGCTAAGGTAAGCAGCGGCTCGGCACCGAAAAGGGCTAAAAACAAAAGACCCGCCATTACAGCGGGTCCCTTGTATTATCAAATGAACGTTTGAATTATCGAATAATAGGCAAGCGTTGCGTCGCTTTCTGCTCGCCGTTGCTGAAGCCCATGATATAGACACCGCGAATCAATTGCTCAATATCCATGGCAATCGTGCGTGTTTCACCGGCTTTCATATCACCCGCAAAAACATTGATGACTTTTCTACCGTTTAAGTCATACAAATCAAGCCCCCAGCGACCGGAAGCATTCGCAGTGAAGCTTACCAGCATTTCATCGGCAGCATTCTGCCATGCACGCACTTCAGGTTGATCCTGGAGTAAGGAAGCTTGTGGCTGTTCGAAGATGATTAGCTGGGTGAAGCACGCCTCATTTCCGGAGCAGTCGATTGCACACCATGAACGTTCAACCGTTGCGCATGGGTCTGAGGAAGTGATAATCTCCGTGTATGTCACAGCTACTTCACCCGAACAATCATCAACAGCGGTAATGACCGGTGCTTCCGGCAAAGCAGTACCACAGATCAAAATCACATCATCAGGATACTCGCTGAAGATTGGCAATGTCTCGTCGATGTAGGTAACAATCTGTACACTCTGCGTTACGTTACCGCATTCATCTTCCGCTGTCCAGCGGCGTGTAACAATCATGGTACATCCGATGGTTTCCATCGTTTCAGAGAGCGTGAATACAGGCTCCGCTGTGCAATTATCCACCACGAAAACATCGACTACAGGCAAGTCTTCGCCACAATTCAAGGTGATGTCTTCAGGAACACCAATGATTTGGGGCCCTTCTGTGTCGCTAACCTCTAACGTATAGGTTTCTGTTGCCGTATTTCCGCAAACATCTGTTAGCGTGCAGGTGCGAACAGCGGTGTAAGCATTTGGACAATTACCCTGAATGATATCCTCCACCCATGAAACGGTTACGTCCGAACAATTATCAGCGTAGACTACATCCACTTGTTCTACCGGCACAACATCGCTGCATGAAATGCTTTGGCTTGCAGGGAATCCAATGAACACAGGAGCGACATTATCCACGACCGAAATAACCTGAGTTGCTTGCGCAAGGTTTCCGCATGCATCAACAGCAGTGTAGGTGCGTGTGCGAAGACCACAGTTGCCCGGAATAAATTCATCCTCATAGCTCACCGAAACACTTCCACAGTTATCCGTTGCTGTTGCATAAGCCTGATCCACGTCACCGCAACCAACTTCAAGTTGAGCTTCGAAGGCATCAAACACCGGTGGAACGTTATCATTGAAGAAGATTGTTTGTGTTACAGTGCTGATGTTACCACAATTATCATTGGCCGTAAATACGCGCGAAATGGCGTAAGAACCGGCGCAGAAACCGGGCTCAATAACGTCAGCATAGATTACTTCAGCTGCACCGGAACATGCGTCTGATGCGGTTGGCAATTGAACGGCAGGTGCTTCATCTCCGCATGACAACAAAAGATCTGCAGGAACATTTTCAAATACAGGCCCTACCGCATCGATAAATTCAATCACCTGAGCAAACTCTGCAATGTTTCCGCAACCATCCGTTGCCGTGTAAGTGCGAACGATTTGACTTCCACAAGGCGTCACTTGAGCATCGTCCACATGTGACATAGTTACAGTGCCGCAGGCATCTACAGCGACAACATCAGCTGCCGGAAGCGCATCTCCGCAATTCAGTGTAATAGTTGCAGCAACACCGGCAAAACTTGGTGCCTCCACATCTTCAACCGTTACTTGCTGTTGAGCGGTAACAAAATTTCCGCAACCATCCGTAGCAGTGAAAATGCGAGTGAAGCTGTTGGCGCAGTCACCATTGGAAACTCTTTCTTCAGTAATCGTGACCTCCGAACACCCATCGGCTGCAACAGCATCGAGCAAGCCCGACTCATCACCGCAAAGAATCGAAGTAGCCGCCGGAACCGAGATAAATACAGGTGCTACATCATCAATCAATGAAATCTGTTGCACAATATTCGTTGTGTTTCCACAAGCATCAGAGGCCGAGTATATACGTTGAATAATACTACCACACGAGGCTGACAAGAGTTCATCCACCACGGTGATCGTTATATCCTCGGAGGCAGTGCAGTTATCCGTTGCACTTACATCTGAGATTTCAAGTTCAGAGCCACACACAATTGAAGCATCCACCGGAACGCCGGTCAATACAGGCGCTTCTTCATCCACAACATAAACGAACTGGGTTGCGGTAACACTGTTTCCGCACGCATCTGTAACTGTCCAGATACGCTCAATGTTATAGCCACCGGGGCAGAAACCGGGAATGAGATTCTCAGTAACGCTCACCGTTGCATTGCTGCAATTGTCTTCAAAAACAATAGCAGTCAAATCAACTTCAGGAACATCACTGCAGCTCGCCGTGAGATCCTCAGGAGCAGAAACGATCACCGGAGCGCTATTGTCTGTGTAGGCAATTGTTTGCTGAGCAGTCGCGACATTGCCGCAAGCATCCGTTGCTATCCATTGACGCAACAAAGTTCCGCTGCAGCCTTCGCTGGTAATAACTTCATCGGTGTAGGTGATGGTCACCTCTGAACAATCATCCGTAACAACCGGAAGCTCGGTGTTTTCATCAGTACCACCGCATGTAGCAAGCACATCCTGAGGCGTCGATACAAAAACAGGAGGCGTATTATCTGCCAAAACGATAACTTGATCTGCCGACGACGTATTACCACAGCCATCAGTAGCCGTGTAGGTTCTCACAATCAGACTTCCGCAATCAGCAGCGGTCTCTGTATCGGAAAATGTTACGCTTGTTACCTCTGAGCAAGCGTCTGTAACTTCCGGTGCCTGAATATTCAACAAAGACGAAGCATCTCCGCAAATAGCATAAGCGGTATCCAAGGCGCTACCGAAATCAGGACCCAAATCATCGGTCAAGTTGTAAGTACGTGTCTGTGTTGCTGTGTTTCCGCAGGCGTCTGTTGCTGTCCACATGTATGTTGCGATGCTTCCGCAATTGCCGGGAACAGACACAACATCAATGGTAACGGTTGGCTCTTGATCACAATTATCGACAGCCGTCACGTTGGCATCAAAATCCGGACTTCCGCAAGAGCCATTGTTCGACTCCGGAATACCCACCAGCGTTGGAGCTTGCGTATCGATAAAGGTAACGATAGTCGATTCGAGCGCTTGATTGCCACAGCCATCGAATGCTCTCCAGATACGGATGTAACTGCCGGCGCAATCGTACAAAGGCTCATCGGTCCACGCCAAGGTCACCTCAGAGCAACCATCAGCAACTTCAGCTGTGTCCAGTACGAATGGTTCACCACAATTGATTGTAACAGATTCAGGAATAAACGAGAATTCAGGATCAACATCATCGATATAGGTAGTCGTTTGTTCTGCAGTAGCACTGTTACCGCATGCATCTGTCGCAGTCCAGGTGGTCACCACTTCGTAAGCACACGTCAACGGCTGCGTGACCTGGCTTGAGCTTACGGTCACTTCACTGCATGCATCAAACACGGTGGGCTCATTCACGACGGCTTCTTCACCGCAAGTCAATTCCAAATCTTCGGCGACAGCAGTAAATTGAGGTGCATCCATGTCAGAGACGCTTACTGTCCAAACCTGTGAAGCCGTGTTTCCGCATGCATCACTCAGAGAATACGTGCGAATCAAGGTGTAGTTGGCAGGACAATTTCCGGCCTCAATCACTTCCGATTGCGTCAACTGCGTATTGAAGCACACCTGACTGTATTCGATTACAGGATTTAATGTCAATGCATCCGTGCAGCTCACCATGGTATCAGCAGGGAAGACTGTAAACTCGAGTGTTCCTTCCTCAACTAAGTAGATTTGCTGGCTGGCCTGTGAGGTATTATTACAAGCGTCAGCAACGGTATAGTTACGCGTAATCAGACCGGGACAACCGGCTTGTTCTACCACATCCGTAAAGGTGATTTCAACAGATGAACAAGCATCTGTCGCTGAAATGAAAATATTAGTCTGTTGACTACAGCTAATGAAGATAGGACTTTCAACTGCATCAATTACAGGTGCTGCATTGTCAACTATAGTAATCACTCGCTCTTCAAAAGCAACATTTCCACAAGCGTCTTCCGCGCGATAAACCGCTGTGAAAGCAGTACTGCCGCATTCCTGCTCATTGTTCTGACAAGAGCGATCAATATTCACGTCGCCGTTACCGGTTACTGCTTCACCGTTGAATGTTCCGGAATAAGCAAACCAGCCGCTCATACCATCATTTCCATTTTTATTGTTGGAGGCTACACCAACCTGAAAACCGAAATAGTAATTGGCGGGAAGGTGCGTAAGGCTGAGTTCGCTACCGTCCAATGCACCAATACCGGTCATGTGTGAAAATGTAGGGTTGAGCTCATAATACATCCAATCGAGATAATTGGCTGCAGCAAGACCAAGATCATTTTTATAGCCGCGACCCAATGAAGACCAATCGGTCCAGTTGCGTCCGTTTTCGAACCAAACTTCAATGGTCATCTGCCAATTGGAATTGACGGAGTTTTGAATGGTTCCTGTCAAACGACCTGTACCATTCCCATAGAAAGTCAACTGCTGGTCACCGATAAAATTCCAGGCCACCGAGGGAGCATCAAGCAATGGAAGCCACACAGCCCAGTCGATTCCGGGACCAAATGCAGTAGACACAGCACACGATTGCGTCTGATTGCCTGATTCATAGACAATCGAACTCACTTGCACAGGACCTTCGCAATTACTTACGGCGGTCACACCATCAAAATCAGGCAAAACCTCACCACAGGCAATAGTCTGATCAGCACCGACATTTTGAAATACCGGCTGAGCAAATACACTGGTAGTGAGGATAGAGAAAATCAACACAAAAGCAGAACTCCATCCAATAGAGGAATGCTTTAAAGCTTGGTTAATTGATAACATGTAGAAAAAATTAGGGTTGGTAAATTGGTCTGGGCATGTTTTCAAAAACATACTTCGACATTCAAATCAACTTCGATTTCAGAGGCAGAAAAATGACCTCGTTTCAATCTTATCAACCAACTGACAGGCATCATGAAATACACGCCAAATGAGGCATTGCGAACGACGATGTTCAATACTCGAGAAAATATTTCTCACGTTCGCAATGGACATTATTGTTAAAAGCCTACCGAACGGCAAAAAAAATGGCGTCTCATCGGACGCCATTTTTAGGATGCAATTTTTGATTATGCTTTTTTCTTATCGAGTACTTCATCAATCATTCCATACTCCTTAGCTTCAGATGCGATCATCCAGTAATCGCGGTCGCTATCTGCCCACACCTGATCGTAAGGCTTACCGCTGTGACTCGCGATAATTTCGTAGAGTTCCCTCTTCAGCTTCTGAATTTCGCGGGCGGTGATTTCAATATCGCTCGCTTGTCCGCGCGCTCCGCCAAGAGGTTGGTGAATCATCACGCGCGCATGCTTGAGTCCCGTGCGCTTACCGGCTTCACCGGCACAAAGCAACACAGCACCCATACTTGCAGCCATGCCGGTGCAAATAGTAGCAACATGGGGATTGATGTATTGCATGGTATCGTAGATTCCTAAACCGGCGTAAACACTGCCTCCCGGAGAATTGATGTAAATCTGAATATCCTTTTTAGCATCCGCGCTTTCCAAAAAGAGCAACTGCGCCTGGACGATGTTAGCGATATAATCGTCGATTTCCGTTCCCAGGAAAATAATGCGATCAGCCATCAATCGCGAAAACACGTCAACCTCACGGAAAGGCATGTTACGTTCTTCGATGACCGTGCGTGTCATATTTTCCGCACCATAGACATGACTAATTACGTCGTCTACCACAGTGCCACTGATGCCGTGATTGCTCGTGGCGTATTTCCTAAACTCTTTTCTATTGATCATGATTCAATTTGATTTGAGCGCAAATTAGTGGTGGTGAAATACTCATTGAAAGTTAAAATATCAAGATGTTCACAACCGCATGCGCATGTCTTGGGATAACTTTCATGAAAATCAAAATTGCTGTGCGAAAGTTTTGTTTCTATCTTTGGAACATTCCGCTTTTAGAAGAGGAAGACTGATGGCCACGACCTATTTTGTTTCTCCACCCCGAAAAACAAAAACCGGCGCCTAACCCGGAGGCAATGCGCAGTATGCTAACCGAAGATTTCTCGTCTTCGATAGTTTGCTGTGAATTCCCTTGAACGACCACAGCTGATGACGATTGAAAATGCATTCGGATCCTTGCAACCCGCTCCTAACGAGCAGGGCAGTTCCCGTGTTTTCACCCGAAAGCTCATCGATGGACCACCGGCGCCTGCGCCCTACTTCATCGAACTCGGAGACCCAGTCAATCGTATCCCTCACCTCAATAGATTACTGATTGAAAAGCACAAACAACTTCCCGCAAACGGAAGACTCGTGGTGCATTGTGTTACATTGGATAACCGCAGACAGCAGATGAAGCAGCGACTGCCCGGCGTGTGGATTATTGGCTGGCTTTATCTGTTTCTCGTACATCGCATCGCAGCGAAAATCAAACCTACCCGTGCTATCTACGAATTCACCACAGGGCATCGAAGGCTGGTGATGTCGAAGGCTGAAATATTGGGTAGACTTGTCTATTGTGGGTTTAATATTGAATCCATCGAAAACAATGGAAAGCAACATACGATTACGGTTTCCAAATCGAAAAAGAAATACTTACATACAAGGCCTAGCTATGGTGCCATTTACCGCATGCCGCGTGTAGGTCGATATGGAAAGACAATCATGGTTTATAAGATTAGAACCATGCACCCGTATTCGGAGTACTTGCAAGACTTCATGATCCAACACCATGGTTACGATAATCAGGGAAAAGGAAAAATAGCAAATGACTTTCGGGTGCTTTCGTACGGTGCTTACATGCGAAAAATATGGCTGGATGAATTGCCTCAGCTGCTGAACGTTCTCAAGGGTGATATGCGCCTGGTGGGAGCCCGACCGCTCAGCCAAGCGCGATTTAATCAATTTCCCGAGGATCTTCAAAAGCTCAGGACTCAATACAAGCCAGGTTGTTTTCCGCCTTATGTCGCATTGCTGATGGGCGACGAGAAAAGCAACATCGAAGCTGAGCGCATTTACTTCAAGGAGAAGCAAAAAAGTCCTTTATACACCGATATCAAATATCTATTTTTGGCTGTGAAAAACATTGCGTTCAACAAAATACGCAGTGCCTGAGTTTAACCATGCCTCACCACACCCTAATACCGACTAACGACAACCGTCTTCGTCTAACCTTTTTTTTCACGACACTTTTGATTCTTTTTTTGAGCAGTTGCTCCACGCGTGAAAAGGTTGTTTACTTCAACGCGTCGAAACCTTCGGCTGAACGCGCCTATTCTTCGCCTACATTGGAAGCAGGAGATTTTATTTCGGTCTTTGTTACCTGCAATGATCCATTATTGGCGGTTCCCTTCAATCTGCCGGCGAATGCCGCACCGCAAACCATCAATAACGGCTACGAAAACGGTATTCCCGCTCAACTGGGTTACCTTGTTGATGACAAGGGCCAAATTGTAATGCCGGTAATAGGCGGTGTGACCGTAGCAGGTAAGACGCGCAACGAAGCGTGTGCTCAATTGCGCGAATTACTCACCGCGTATCTGGAAAACCCTGTGGTGCATATCCGTATTCTCAATTTTAAAGTTACCGTACTCGGAGATGTGAAAAAACCGGGCACATTCAATGTGCCAAACGAACGCATCACTTTGCTGGAAGCCCTTGGCGTTGCCGGTGACTTAAACATCACAGGCGTGCGCAACAACGTGCTTGTGCTGCGCAATGAAAACGGCAAATCCGTCGAGTATCGGGTTGATTTAACACAGGCGACACTGCTAGAATCTCCGGTCTATTACCTAAAGCAAAATGACGTGGTGTATGTAGAGCCTAACGCTGCTGCACGATTCTCTTCCACGTTGCTGAAAAACAGCAGCACCGTAGCGATTCCGCTGATATCGGTTATTCTGACTGCATTCTTACTCTTCAAATAACCTATGGAACAGCAACCCAACACCGGCGAAAGGCAAATCGATTATCTCGATAGTTTGGTTATCCTGCTAAGGGCTTACTTACGCCATTGGATTTGGCTTGTATTGATATTTGTTGCCTTCCTCGCCGTTTCGATGGCCTATTCTCGTTATTCAAAGCTGAGTTACACCTCGCGTGGATTACTTATGATTCAGAATGAACAACAAAGTCAGGGTTCATCTGAACTCTCTGTTTTGAAAGATCTGGGAATACTGAAAGGTGAAAGCAATGTCAGCAATGAAATTGAACTGCTGCGTTCGCGTACGTTGCTGCGAAAAGTGGTCGAAGAGTTGCGCTTGCACACCGAACTTTTCGCCCTAAGCAAAACCACCGGTCTGCTTAAACAAGATCTTTACCTGCGCTCGCCATTGCGTGTAGCTCTGAGCGGTATCGACTCACTTCCGGAAATGATTCATTTCGACATGTCGATGAATAGCGCAACAACCTATCACATCGAATGTGCTGAACCTCAATTCAACGCTGATGCAAATCTTGGCGACACGATTATGACTCCGGTTGGACGATTGTCCATCTCAGCCACCGCATTAATGAATGATGAATTCATTGGAAAGGACTTCCTCATTCGTGTGTTGCCGGTTTCAGCAGTTATCGATCAATTGCAAGCAAACCTGATTGTAGAGCAGCACACAAAAGAATCGACCGTTATTGAAGTCGCGCTCACGGGTTCAAACATTGACCGCAGCAATGACATCATCAATACACTTTTTAAACAGCGGGATATCGATGCGATAGAAGACAACAATCAAATTGCCCGCAAAACATCAGAATTCATCAATGCGCGCATGAGTGAAATTGCTGCTGATTTGAATGAGGTCGAAAATCAAGAGTCAAGTTTCAAAATTGAACGTGATATCACTGACATTCCCACCAATGCCTACCTCTATCTCAATCAACAAGGTGCGCGCGAGACTGAGATTCAATCCGCGGCTGTTCAACTCAAATTGTGTGGTTTTGTTTATGACCACCTAAAAAGTATCACCAATCCGAATGAACTGTTGCCTTCCAACATCGGCCTCAATGATCCCACCATCAACGCAGGCATTAATCAATACAACGCCCTCATCATTGAAAAGCAACAACTGCAAAACAATGTAGGTGAAAAAAATCCTCAGCTAATTACGCTTGTCTCTAAACTCGAAAACATCCGCCAGTTTCTTCTTGAAAGTCTGCGCAACAAACTTTCCGTATTGGAATTGGAAATCAAACAACTCGAAGTTCAGAGCAGTTCAATCGACTCCAAGCTTCGAAATCTTTCGGGCACCGACCGTGATTTTCGTACGATTCAACGCCAGCAGAAAATCATGGAGACCCTCTATCTTTTCTTGCTCCAGAAAAAGGAGGAGAATGAGATAACCCTTGCCGCAACCATTAGCAACAATAAGGTCATTGACTACGCCTATAGCGACTACAAGCCCAATGGGCTTTCGAAAAAAGCGATTGTCATTTCAGGAGGACTCGCAGGGCTATTCCTTCCTTTCATGCTGTTTTTACTTTACGCCTTTTTTGATGACAAGATTCGTTCAGCAAAAGAAATTGACCCCTGGAGTAGCAGCGTTCTAGGCAGTATTCCGCTTCAGCGCAATGCACAAACCGACTCCATTGACCATTCCAAACGCAGCCTGATTTCGGAATCTTTCCGAATGCTGCGGACCAACATCAATTTTATGTTGGGAAACAAGAAGGAAAATGGATCCGTCATCCTGGTTTCCTCTGCCATCAGCGGAGAGGGAAAATCATTCACCGCCCTCAATCTGGCCAAATCGTTTGCCATTGCCAATCAGCGAACTGCTTTATTGGAGCTTGATCTGCGCAAGCCGAACTTGTTCAATTATTTCAACGAAAAAAGGAAAGAGGGCATTAGTAGCTATCTCGCAACAGGAAATGGCAGTATTACGGATTTCGCTACCGACAACACCACGATACCGCATCTCACGTTCTTCGCTTGCGGCATCGTGCCTCCTAATCCTGCAGAACTCCTCATGTCGAAACATACAGCGTCCATGTTTCAAGCGTTAAGAAACAATTTCGATGTGATCATTGTTGATACCGCCCCGCTAGGTTTGGTAGCAGACACCTCACTTCTTGCCGAACACAGCGACACCTCGCTGTTGGTTATTCGTCTGAATTACTCCAAGCGCAGCACACTCAAGCAACTCGAATCACTAAGCCGGACAATGCACAATAGGCAGCAACACATTGTCATTAACGGCGCTGAGATTCCCCGCGGTAAATACTACTCGTACAATTATTACAACGAAAGGAAGTCGTAAGAATTAATTACCTTTATGCCATGAAATACCTAACCTGCCTTTTTCTTGTTATTTGCTTTTTCGAGGTTGAGGCACAACTTATTCCGGCTAATCTAAAACTGGATATATCAACCGGTAATCATTTCAATCATTCTCAATTGACGGAAGGGCATACAATCAAATCATCCGCACTTCACAATCTTATGGCAGGCTTCTCCTACGCGTTCAAACCCAATCTCAGCTTCCGTTCTGAATTGTCGATGGACATGAACAGACCTAATAGTGGTTCAGCCTATTTCAAGAATGACTACTTCCGCACAAGTTTCGGAGTTTCTGCAGATCTGCTCCAGATCAGATTCAGTCAATCGGGAGAATTCAAAAATGCTGCGCGACTTTGGCAAGATAAGTTCAAGGTTCATGGCTTCTTAGGTATTGGGGTCGGTGCGATGGTCAACAAAGTGAAATTCGACCGTGAATACGATAAGACAATTTTTCTTTACGACTATATGTTCAACGTCGTAGGATCCATCATGCCTACTTACTACTTTAATCGCTATACCGCCGTTTTTGCTCGCCTTGCCATGATTGGCCACATCAAACAGGCATATAAATTCGACATGATGGATTACAATCCAAATCCTTCATTCGATGGCGGCTTCATGAACTTCGGTATTGGAATTTCCTTCACGCCGTTCAAATCGAACGTGGGTGCACGTACCAATAATTAGTGAAGAATCTTCGGGAATACGAACAAGACGTGCGGCATTTCATATGAGGAACCTCACCATCAACATTGCCGGTTCCCTGCTGATTAAAATTCTAAGTCTGCTGCTGAATCTGGCACTTATCCCGCTGGGGATGGAGTTACTAAGTGAAGCCATGTTTAGCGTCTGGGTTGTTTTGTACAGCTTACTCACATGGTTTACCTTTTTGGATCTTGGCATGGGTAACAGTCTGCGCAATCTCTTATTGGAAGCACTGCATAAAGGCCGAAAAGATGAAGCGCGTGCGTTAGTTTCCACAAGCTATGTAGGCATAACGCTTTTCACGGCATCCGCAGCAATACTACTGCTGACGGCTGTGCCAATCATTCCCTGGAACCGTCTATTCAATGTTGATGAACTTTACATGCCACTATTGCAAAAGACGATGTTCCTGGCCATTGGTCTATTTTCATTGCAGGTGCTGCTTAAAAACATCTCCTTCGTTTTTCATGGCATTCAACTTTCGTTTCTGGGTAACCTCACTGTATTTGCTGCCAACCTGTTGTCCTTTCTTTGGCTGCTGATGATTCGTCAGGAATCGAGCGGCATAACGCTTGACCAATTCACATTCATTTCATTGGGCTCACCCATTATTGCGTACGTATTGGCTTCCGGAATTTTATTTTTTGGCCGCTATCGTTTTCTCAGGCCGAAGATTTCCCTGTTCCGAAAAGAACTTTTTCAGAAACTGAATTCCACCGGTTATAAATTCTTCTTCATTCAATTCTGCACGTTAATATTTATTCAGGGCAATAGCCTCATCTTAACTCAACTGCACACCAACGAGGATGTCATTGACTACAATGCCTCATTTCGGATATTCAACACTGCTGTGCTGGCATTTACGCTCATGCTTGCGCCGGTATGGAGCAGTTACACGAAAGCATTTGCGAAGAATGATTTGGTATGGATTAAAAAGATCCATCGCCGATTGATCTCACTGTGGATAATTGCCGCATTTGGAATCACAGTCTTTTTATTGCTCGCGCCTTGGTTTTTCGAGCAGTGGATCGGACGGTTGATTCATATTCCGATGATTATTCACGTTGCCAACGCGGCTTACTCCATGGTGCACATTCTCGCTTCGATTCATACATCAATGATTAACAGTTGTTCCAAAATCACACTTCAGTTCTATGCTTTTCTCACAGGCACAGCGCTGTTCATACCAACGGTTATCATCATTGATAGACTGTTTCATCATCCCAGCACGATTATATTTGTGAACGCCGGATTCCTGCTGTGCATCACGCTCCTTTTGGGAGCGCAATGCAAAAAAATTATGTCGGGAACCGCGCAGGGCATTTGGAATCGCTGACCACATCACTACACAATCTATCGAATGCTTCACGCGACATGCGCGCATACCGCAGTTTCGGATGGAGCCTTTTGTTGGTGGCGCTATTAAGCCTAATGGCAACTCGCGCCAACCTGCTGGCACTCTCGGATATTACAGCCGGCCTATTCATTTTTGGCTCCACCCTGCTATTACTGAAGCAAAAAATCGCAGTTACCCCACGCACCATTTTCTTCATCTTGGGAATGCTCTTACTCTTTGTTGAGAATTACTTTTTCACGGTAACTACATTCGACCTCAAGATCTACGCGAAGCTTCTGGCGCTCTGTATCAGTGTGATTTTCATGATTCAACTGACGGGCTCGCATTTTCTCACTACACTTCAAAAAATAACCATAGCGTTATGCGTTTTGTCTTGGCCATTCTACCTATGGCAAATCATACACGTGTCGTCACTCACGTCCTTTGGAACGAGCGTTCAACAATGGCTTCCTTGGATTAGAATAGGGCGAATTTACCAGGACACACAAGCAATTAACATCTTAATTCATACCATTGAGACCACCGAGAACTTTCGCAATTCCGGGGCTTTCTGGGAACCGGGCGGATTCGCATCGTTCCTCAATCTTGCCTTAGTTCTTCACCTCATTCAAAACAATTTCCGCTTCGATCGCCATACTCGGATCATCTTACTCACTCTACTAACCACCTTTTCAACCACCGGTTATGTGGTGTTGTTTCTGATTCTTGTATTCACAATGGCTAACCGCATTGCAGGAAAAATCACACCGGCGAAATTAGCTATCCGACTATTCCTGATTATCACACTCGGTCTATTGTTCTTTTATATATTCTATGCTATTCCAATATTTCGAGAAAAGATTGACAATCAAATTTCCGCTCAACAAATTCTCATTGGTGATATTGATTTCGACAACCCTAACTATAGCAGCCTCGGACGTTTCGGAAGTATGATTGTGGATTTGCGAAGCGTACAAGATCGTCCGCTATTCGGGAGAGGCTACAGCGATACCGAATTCAGGAGTCAGTTTGAGAACTATAACTTCACGAATGGGCTTACCTCCTTTATTGGACATTTTGGTTTGGTGGGATTCGCATGGTTGCTGATATCCACTTATGCGTCCGGGAAATCCATTTTTCGACAATACAACAGTCAAGCCCGCTTTCCGGTCTTCATTACACTGATTGTACTGACCATTGCGTTTTCAAACCCTATTCTGCTCACGCCGTTGTTGCTGTATTTTCAACTTCATTTCCTGACCAATTCGTGAACGACACAACAGCACATAGCACTCAGCTCGGCATTGTCATCCCTACATTTAATCGATGCGCATTACTGCGCGAACTCCTTCTCGAAATTACTTCGCAAGCAGAACGATTATCAAACAAACCATTAATTGTTATCGTCAATGATGGCAGCACCGATGACACAGCTAACTTAAATGCTCAACTCCACTATCCATTGCATTTCGTCAACGGTGATGGCCGCTGGTGGTTTACACGCTGCGCGGATGAAGGAACACGCTATGCCATTGAACACGGTTGTAACGCTATTCAAATCATCAACGACGACAGCAGAATCGCACCTGATTTTCTTCAAAAGACACTTGACCATATTCTTAGCGCAGAAAAGAATTTCATTTTCGCTCCCATATCCCTGACCTTTGAAAAGCCACACCGCGTGCTATTCAGTGGTGTGAAACTTAAATACTTCGGTCTTAAAAGAATTCGTCATACCGCAGCGATGACCGGCTACACTCCAACATCTATCAGCATTGAAAGCGATGTATTGCCGGGACGCGGAATGACCTTCTCCGGCGAATTATTCAATACGGTTAAAGGTTTTAATCGCCATCTTGTGCAGTATCACTCCGATGAAGATTTTTGCCTGCGTGCAAAGCAAAAAAACGTGCACCCTGTTGTGCATACCGACCTCGTCTTGTATGCACATCACCTCATGACTGCTTCCGGATCATCGCTCAGGAAGGCTTCATTCAAACAACTGCTGCGCGATTTGTTTAGGCCACAGTCACGGGTGTACCTGCCTGATCGCATTCGTTTGATTGCGAAACATCAACCTATGCTCATTGCCCCCTTGTTGCTGATAGCTCATATCTTACTCATTCTGCGCGCGAACTTTAAAGGATGAGCGAAAACTTGGACAACAACTTCGATTTCATCATTCTCACGCGCACCCCGTGGAATGAAATACCGCGTTCACGTCATCAATTCACACAAGCGCTTAGCGAACGCTATCGCTGTCTCTTTGTAGAAGCCAATACACGCAGCATGTTGTTTTCAACGCAACTCAAGCGCGTGACAGAAAACATCACCGTTCTGGAAAATCGCTGGCCGATTCACTATAAGATGCGCTACCGTATTCCGATATTGAGCAATATCTATTATAAGCGCATTCGTAAGGCAATCGAATCAACGTGCGATACTCAAAACAGCATCTGGATAACCTTTGATCATACGTCAATCGCTTGCAATTCGCACTACGCGAAATCGGTCTATTATGCCACCGATGACCATACCCGCCGTGGTGCTAAAAAATGGAATTTTTTTCTGAGCGGTCAGTGGGCTCAAGAAAAAGCGCTGCTAGAGCATTGCGCATTGACCATGGTGACAGCCGATGATCTTTTCGAAAAGTTTCGACCATATGCACGGTCATTAATGCATCTTCATTTAGCCGGTCCCTTGATGCAACAAGCGCCGGAACTCATTCGGCAACGGCAAAAAAAACGTGTTGCGTTTCTCGCGGCGTTCAATTTACAGCGCGTTCCTCAGGAGATTGTGAAAGCTATTGCTGCTAATGTCGACTTAGAGTTAATGTGTATCGGACCCGTGAAGGCCGATTTCAGAAAGGAGTTTGAAGGATTTACAAACGTGCATTTTACGGGACCATTAACCGGCGAAGCACTCTACACGCAGCTTCGCAATTGTGATGCAGGTATTGCTCCTTACCGCACAGAATCCGTTAATAGCGGGGTTACTCCAAGTAAACTCTGGCAATACCTTGCCTGCGGATTACCGGTGGTGGTTACTCGTTTACCAAGTATGTCGGGAATGCCCGTAGACGAAACATTAATCTCCTTTTGTGATCATCCCAATGATTTTGCCCTCCGCGTTAACGAGGCAATCAAATCGGATACCGATGAGCTTCGCATGAAACGTTGGTTATGGTCGCAAGAACAAACCTGGCAAGCCAGAATAACACATTTTGTCAAGGCCTGTCGCGAACGTAACTTGCTCCCGTGAATTCTGGATTTTCATCAAAGCGTTTTCTGTTCTTAGGTGTTCCCATCAATGCAACGAACACAGAAGACGTACTTTCTGAATTAACCTCAAGGCCTCAAACACCAAGCTCCTATATCTGCTTCCCTGACAGCTTCGTGATTCGCGCCGCCAATCGCGACAGCAGACTGCTTGGCATCCTCTCCAACTCACGAATGACGCTGCCTGATGGCAAACCCTCACAATGGTTTGCCAACTGTATCGGATTGAAAAATGTTCGCACCGTTTCCGGTTATCACGTATGTAAGGCACTCCTAGCGACCACATCAACACACTACTTCTACGGCGGATCACAGGCGCTGCTGGATACACTGGTTCTGCGGCTAAAAGCCGAATTTCCAAACGCCAACATAGCGGGAATGAAATCACCTCCCATGCTCTCGGTTGATGAGATAGCATCCCATGCGAGCATTGAAGAAGACTTCAAACAAATTGCTGCGCTCAAACCGGATTTCATTTGGATTGGCATCAGCAGCCCGAAGCAAGATCTATTGATGCAACGTGCGACTCCGTTTCTCTCTTCAGGAACATTGATGGGCATCGGAGGCGTATTCAACTACCTGGCCTATCCTGAGAGTAAAAGTCCTGAATGGATGAAGCGACTGGGGCTACGTTGGCTCTACCGTGCCATTCGTGAACCTCGCCGCTTAGCAGGTAAATACATGGGTATGCTTTTTTTCATCACACTGAATTTTCCCCGAATCATCAGGGATATTATTCAGCAGCGCCGTGTTCACGAGAAGCACTAATTTGCACCATGCAATTGGCCATTGATAGAGGCAACACGCAAACGAAACTTTCGTTGTTCAACGGAAGCGATCTTCTGCATTTCACCGTGATTGAAGACGACGAGCTAACCATTGCACTGCCATCCTATATCAGACAACACAACCCAACGCATGCGATTGTATCGGACGTTCGTTCTTCGGAGGAATCAGCTCAGCTGCTCTCGATGGTAAACATCCCCGCTGTTCAATTACATGCTTCGATGTCATTACCCATAGAAATACGCTACGAAACGCCCTCGACGCTTGGACCCGACCGCATCGCCAATGCAGCGGGTGCAATCAAGCGTTTTGGAAAAGGAAATCTTTTGGTTATCGATTGTGGAAGCTGTATCACCTATACAACCATGGCAGAAGGTGCACTACTCGGTGGCGGCATCGCTCCGGGCATACGCATGCGCTTTCGCGCGCTGCATGACTATACGGGAGCGTTGCCACATGTTCATCATGAAGAACTAAACATCCCGCAATTAGTAGGACTGAATACACAGGGCTCCATCGAAAGCGGCGTGCTGCTGGGTGTGCTGTCCGAAACAGAGAGAATGATTGCCCGCTACCGCGAGCAGTTTCCACAATTAATCGTAATAATCACCGGCGGTGATGCATCATTTTTTGAGAAGCACTTGAAAAGTAGCATTTTTGCGGCTCCTTACTTAACCCACGAGGGGCTTCATGAAATTCTTCGACACCACAGTGCGTAGCACTTTTTTTCTCGCCTCGCTTCTGCTGATGCAGCTTGCTGCTTTCGCACAGTCGAACCCGAATTCTGTTTACTCCCGCTTTGGTTTGGGTATTATCGACAACCCGGGCAATGCCAATCACTTTGGTATGGGTGGTATGACTGCAGCGCAATCGGATCCCATTTGCCTCAACCTTGCTAATCCCGCGTCCTATGCATTTCTGGACGCCACCAACTTGCAGACTACAGTAAAAGGCGCTCACACCACAACGAACGACGGCACTGCAACTTCCAAATACGGCAACGGACAGATACACGAGCTAAGCATGGGCTTTCGAAAGCCCACGGGAAAATGGGGGATCGCAATTGGTCTGTCACCCTACAGCTCCGTTGACTATCGATTTACTTCAAAAGACACCCTCAGTGACACGCTCACTGCGACTTATCGCTACAACGGCCGCGGTGGATTGAATAAGGCGACAATTGGTACTTCACGGGTATTTCGATTCGGATCGCTCTTTTCTTCCGATTCGCTCAAACAACGCAGCGACAGCAACCAAGTGAAGCTGCATCAGTTATCTGTCGGAATAAACGCCAACTACATCTTTGGCAACATCACACGCGAGAACTATGTGTCGTTTGATCAATCGGAGCACTACTCGACGATCAACTACGTGAACCTCTGGACCAAGGGTATCAGTCTGGAAACTGGAATTCAATACAAAGTAAATCTCACTACACGTCGCGACCCACAGCGCCGAATCATTGGAGGATCAGCACTGCAGCTAGGCGCCGTTTATGCGATGGAGTCCAACCTTGGCGTTGAATACACAGAACTGATTTCCTCACTTCGCATAGCGGGAACTAGCGCCCTTCGAGACACGTCGTATTTCCTGGATGCCGTTGGTGGGCGATTAATTATCCCGCAGCGCATTCAAGCCGGTTTGGCCTACAAGATTTACAATAAGAAATGGGGTGCCTTAATGCTTGGTGCAGAATTCAAACTGCAGGATTGGTCACTCTATCGCCTTTCCATCAGCGAAGATGCTAACCTCGATGAAGGGCTTCAATCGGCTCAAGGATGGTCGGTTGGTGCTGAATTCAAACCAACCACCGATGTCAGCAACAACTTCTTCAATCGTCTGCAGTATCGCGTGGGATATAGGGCTTATCAATCTGAACTCGTGCTCAACGATATTCGTATCGAACAAACGGGAATCACAGCAGGGTTAAGCATACCGGTCATTCGCTCTCAGTCTAAACTGAACTTGGGTGTTGAAATCGGCCAGCGCGGAACATTGGATCAAGGGTTGATTAGCGAAGATTACGTAGCGTTTATGGTGGGATTCTCCCTATCACCATCGAGCTTCGACCGCTGGTTCCGTCAGGTGAAGTACGACTAAACGAATGACCGCAATCAAGGGCATCATACTCACAACTGTTATCGCCGTTTTACTTACAGCGTGTCGTAACGACATTGCCGATATCCGGGCCATCACCGACAAAAACACCAAACCCGTTCAAACGAGTTACGGTGCATCCTACACATTTTCTGAAAAAGGAAACAAGCAGACGCGCCTGGAAGCAGGTGTGCTGGAACAATATGAAGTAGAAGGTGATGACGACTACATCCTGGCAGGCGGCGGATTCTCCATGATATTCTTCGATAGTCTGGAGCGTGAAGAAGCCCGTATCAAAGCTGATAGCGGCATTTACCTTGAAAAAAAGAAAACGCTCAAGGCCTGGGGAAATGTAGTGCTGACCAATGTTGCCGGTGAACAACTGGAAACTTCCGAGTTAATCTATGATCAGGATAGTGCACACATCCATACTGAAAAACGTGTGAAGATTACGCTGGCCGGCGGCAGCATCCTTCATGGACTCGGCATTGAAAGCAACGATAATTTCACCCGTTATCGCATCCTTCAACCTACAGGTGATTTCGTGGTGGAAGAAAAACAAGACACGACCAATGGAAAAAACCAATAAAATTCTCGAACATTTCTGGCTGCTCTTTACCATTGCCTCCTTCTTGTTTGCCTGCTACTCGGTGGTGTTCATAGAAGCATCTCGCAGTGAATTCAACAAATTCTATATCCCTGCCATCTCCTTTTTCTGGTGGCTCTTCAGACGTTCGATGCGCAAACGCATGGAGCGCAATCAACAGCGTTAACGCATTTAACACACTAGGGCTTTCCTTTCACTACATTTGTCTCGCTTCCTACAAACCCAACAGCCACACCATTTCTGTTTCGTTTGTTTCAAGTAGATGGATTCCTATTGGCCCTTAATTATTTTCTTGTCATTGCTGGCTTCAGCGTTTTCCAGTGGAATGGAAATCGCTTTCATCACGGCCAATAAGCTCAAGATTGAACTCGACAAGAAGCAGGGCGTCTTCGCTTCCGGCATCATTGGACATTTCGTCAACAAGCCCAAACTATTTATTGCAACGATGCTTATTGGAAACAATGCTGCACTCGTGGTCTATGGTCTTTACATGGGTGATGTCATTGAACATGCCATTACTTCCAATTTTCCCTTCATAGCCGAAAGCATTGGTGAGTTCGGTGTAGTGATAGGGCAAACCCTCATCTCTACGGTTATCGTCCTGGTTTTCGCGGAGTTCATTCCCAAGGCCATCTTCAGTATCAACCCCAATCGCTGGCTCAATATGATGGCCGTTCCAATGGCCATCTGGTATGGTATCCTTTACATATTCGCATGGGTGATTACCGGAATATCAGACCTTTTCATCCGCATATTCGTTCGCAAGGAAGTCAAAGACGAAGAAGTCGAATTCGGCCGCATCGACCTCGACCATTACCTGGAAGAAGCGACAGGCAACATTGATCAAAGCAAGGCTATTGACCACGAGATTCAGATTTTCCAGAATGCTCTGGATTTCTCCAACCTAAAAGCCCGCGACTGCCTCATTCCACGTAATGAAATCATTGCCGTAGAAATCACCGATAGCGTGGCTGAATTGACCAAGAAATTTATTGAAACCCGTCTCTCTAAAATTCTCGTGTATCGCGAAAACGTGGACCACATCATCGGATACGTGCATTCCTATGAATTATTCAAGAAGCCTCAGCACATTCAGCACATTTTGCGACCAATCACCATAATTCCCGAGCCCATGCCTGCGTATGAGATTTTGGAAATGTTCATCAAACAAAAGAAACATGTCGCAGTGGTTGTGGATGAATTTGGTGGAACAGCGGGTATGATCACCATGGAAGACATTGTGGAGGAGATTTTTGGTGAAATCGAAGACGAACACGACAAAGAGGAGAACACTGAAATTGACCACGGCAATGGCACGTATGACTTTTCTGCCCGACTCGAAATCGATTATCTCAACAATAAATACAACCTGGAGCTGCCGGAAAATCAAGAGGCTTATGACACTCTTGGAGGCTTGATTCTGTTTCTGAGAGGCGACATTCCGGAAGAAGCTGAATCCATTTCACACGGGGCCCTTACGTTCACCATGCTGAAAGTGAGCGAAACGCGCATCGAATTGGTGAAGGTTGCCAAAGAGAACGCTTAAAATTAGCGACGCGTTCCGCACACCGCAATTCTTATCGCCTCATTTACAGTGGTTTCCAAATTGGAGTCTGTTTTCTAAATATTGAATGTCAATTATTTAAAGCTATCCGATTGAAGTATAGCGTGTATTTACGATATTCGCACCCCGAAATTTTAAGAAAGACTGACTTATGGCAATGATTGAAAAAATCCGACAGCAGCGTGGTTTGTTGTTGGCTATGGTAGGAGTAGGTCTCCTCTCCTTCCTCATCCCTTACGACGCGGTGATGTCCCTTTTTGGAAACAGCAATTCCGCCATCGGCGAGATTGATGGACAAACCATCAGCGCTCAGGAATGGCAGCGTGCGCTGCAAGACCGCGAACCGCTCTTCCAGTACCAAGGCAACGAGCAATCGCTTTCCAACGACACATGGAATCAATTGGTAGAGAATATTATTTACCAAGATGAATTCGAAAACCTCGGCATTGAAATTTCCGAGGAAGAGTATGAAGAAATCACTTTCGGTGAGTTGCTTTCTCCATTCGTCAAGAGCACTATCTATGGAGGAAAAGACAGCACTTCGCTAAAAGAGCAAGTGCGCAAAAGCTTCGACGGTATGGATACTAAAATGGCTGATAACTGGAAAAAACTCATCATGCAGAAGCGTCAGAAAGAGAAGTACGATCTCATGTTGAAGAAAGCAGCTTTTGCCAACAACATCGATGCTAAATGGGCCTTCAAAGCCGCAAACGATAAGGTTTCTGTGGACTATGTCGTGAAGACCTTCACTGAAATTCCCGATAGCACCATTACCTGGACCGACAGCGATGTTCGCGCCTATTACAACAAACACAAAAACGAGCGCGAGTACCGTCAGGAAACAAGCCGCTCGGTGAAGTATATCTCCTTCCCTGTGCGCGCCACTCCTGCTGACAGCGCTTCACTGCGTGAGTCCTTGGAAAAAATCATGAATGACTTCCGCACCGCTGCAAACGACTCCATGTTTGCAACCAACAATACCGGAAACGTTGCTGAAGCCTATGTGAACTACACAGATGGTATGTTCCCGGCCGATATCGAGTCACGCATCAAAGGTGATTCTCTCGGCACTGTCATCGGTCCTGTTGTCAGCAATGGCCGTTATTTCCTCATCAAGCCAAGCAAGCGCGGATTGGATAACAACCAAGTTGAAGCTCGCCACATCCTCATCAAGGACAAGGCAACAGGTAAGGCAAAACTGGATTCGTTGAAAAACGTAATTAGTGCCAACAAAAACTTCGAAGAAATGGCTAAGCAGTATTCGGAAGATCCGGGAAGCGGCGCCAACGGTGGTGGCCTGGGTAAGTTCGGCCGCGGTGCTATGGTCAAGCCTTTTGAAGACGCTTGCTTCAATGGCGCTGTAGGTTCATTGCAAATCGTAGAAAGCGATTTCGGATGGCACCTCATCGAAGTTACCGGCAAGAATTTCCCTTACACCAAGGTGGCACAAATCGATCGTGTTATTGAGCCAAGCAGCAAGACCATCAAAGGTGCCTATGCTGCCGCAAAAGAATTCTCTCTGAACTGTGGTGATACTCTCGCTTTCCGCACCGCAGCCGACACACTCAATGGCGGAACACCTCTAATCGATGGTAAAAACATTAAGCCAAATGCAACTTCTGTTGGCGCCCTTGCTGAAGCAGGTGAATTAACCGGATGGGCATATGGCGCAGAACTCGGTGAAGTTTCTCAGCCGATGATGATTGGCAAAGAGTACATCATCGCTGCGTTGACAGAAGTGAAAGAAAAAGGCGTTCCAACCTTCGAAAACGTATACGACGTCATGAAGGCTGAAACCATTAAAGAGAAAAAAGCAGAGAAATATGCAGCTATGATGAATGAAGGCTCTTTGGCTGAGATCGCATCGCGCATCGGTTCTGAGGTGAAGAAAGCAGATAACGTTTCTATGCGCAGCGCTAACCTTCCGATGTCAGGCGTAAGCGGCCAGGAAAACGTGGTAATAGGTGCTTGCTTTGGTCTTGGAACAGGCAAAATGTCGAAAGCCATCACCGGCAAAGGCGGCGTTTATGTCATTCAGCGCAGCGCTGACGTTGTAGTTGGCGAATCAGCCGACAACTACGAATCAGATCGTGATCGCACAACGGCTTCTTACCAGCAGAAGACAACGAACACCATCTTCACATCCTTCCGTGAAGCGGCTGAAATCGAAGACAACCGTTACGAGCGTCGATAAGACCCGCGTAACTCGAGAATACAAGCCCGGCTTTTGCAGCCGGGCTTTTTTTTACTATCAATAAATGGGTGGAAATTGTTGACTTCTCAGCAGCTCCGTGAAGGCGCGCGTTTTAAATCCAACGATACATTTGCGCTATGATTCAACACCTCTCTCCGGAAGAAATCGTGCGTCGGGAATCACTCGACAAATTGCGCGCACTGGGCATTGATCCTTTTCCTGCGGCAGAATTTAAAACAGACACTACTGCTCAGGAAATTCTGGGCAACTATGTGGAAGGAAAAGAAGTGCGCATCGCCGGTCGCTTGCACAATATGCGCGACATGGGTAAAGCCAGTTTCGCGCAACTGCAAGACTCCACGGGAAAAGTACAGATCTACATCAGCATCGACTCGATTTGTCCGGGTGACGATAAAACATTGTACAAGGAAGTGGTCAAGCACTTGTTGCACTTCGGCGATTTCATCGGAGTATCGGGCAAGCTCTTCACTACGCGTATGGGAGAAATTTCTATTCACGTAGAATCGCTTCAGCTCTTGGCCAAATCCATCAAGCCGCTACCTGTGGTCAAAACGGACAAAGACGGCGTTGTACACGATGCTTTCAGTGATCCCGAGTTGCGCTATCGTATGCGCTACGTGGATCTCGTAGTGAATGAAAAAGTCCGCGACACATTCGTTGCGCGCACGAAGATTGTAAATGCCATGCGCAATTTTTTCAATGCGCAAGGGTATCTCGAAGTGGATACACCCGTGCTTCAGGCTATCCCCGGAGGTGCATCGGCCCGCCCATTCATAACGCATCACAACGCGTTGGATGTGCCCATGTACTTGCGCATCGCGAACGAATTGTATTTAAAGCGACTCATTGTCGGTGGATTTGAAGGGGTGTATGAGTTCAGTCGCAACTTCCGCAACGAAGGAATGGACCGCACGCACAATCCGGAGTTTACGGTAATGGAAATTTATGTGGCCTACAAAGACTATTACTGGATGATGGACTTCACAGAAGCGATGCTGCGCCATGTATGCGAGCATGCCCTGGGAACAACGACCGTGCAGTTTGCCGATCGCACCATCGACTTCGGCAAGCCGTTTTTGCGCATCACCATGACCGATGCCATCAAGCAATACACCGGCTTCGATATCACCGGAAAGTCGGAAACAGAATTGGCTGAGTTTGCCAAAAGCATTGGTATCGAGGTAAACAACACGATGGGTAAAGGCAAGCTCATTGATGAAATTTTCGGCGCAAAGTGCGAGGGTCAGTTCATTCAGCCCACGTTCATCATGGATTATCCCGTGGATATGTCACCGCTCTGCAAGCGTCATCGTGACAACCCGGAATTGACCGAGCGTTTCGAGCTCATGATTAACGGTAAAGAAGTGGCAAACGCTTACAGCGAGCTCAACGACCCTATCGATCAGCGTCAACGCTTCGAAGATCAATTGAAGCTACAAGAGCGCGGTGATGATGAAGCGATGTTCATCGACCAGGACTTTTTGCGCGCATTGGAATACGGTATGCCACCAACTTCCGGAATGGGTATTGGGGTTGATCGACTCGTCATGTTCCTTACCAACAACGAGGCGATTCAGGAAGTACTTTTCTTCCCGCAAATGCGTCCCGAGAAATTCCAGACAGGCCCTGACCTTGGCGCTTTCATGGCACTCGGAATTCCTGAAATCTGGGTTGAACACGTGGTCCGCGCAGGTTACGATTCCATCGAAAAATTGACTACTGCGAAACCCACCGCCATCCACCAGAATCTGAACGGCTATCGCAAGAAGAATAAGCTTGAGATTCCGGCTATTCAACTGGAGGAAGTTCAAGCCTGGTTATCCTGAGACTGCTGCACAATGGATGGTTCAAAAATCAGTGCTTTCACCTGATGTGACGCCACTGTGAATGTTGAAATTTGGGGAGTAACCCGCAAATGCCATGAAGAACCTCCTGATTGTACTTTCCCTTTTCACTGTTGCCCTCAGCAGCTGTGTGCCTCAACGTAAGTATGCTGAAATGGAAACCAAGAAAAACGCTTGTGAATCCGATTTAGCGGCACTTAAAAAAGCCAATGAATTATTAGAGGCGGGGAACAAGGATCTCAATAACAAAATAGAGGCACAATCTGATCAACTCAAGGAGTTACAGGGAGACACGCTTCAGATGGGCAAGGAATACCGTCAACTCAAGGCGCAGTATGATAAAATCAACGAGCTTAACGAAATCCTTTCCAAGAAAAGTTCTGAATTGCTAAGTCAGGCAACGGGTGAAAACAAGAAACTGGTTGAGGAACTTAATCGCACACAGGAATCTTTGCAACGCAAAGAAGATATGCTCAAGGGTCTTGAAAAAGATCTGAATGAAAAGCAGGCCGCTATCGATAAAACCAACGCTGAACTGGCCGATAAACAAAAGCGTTTGGACGATTTGCAACAATTGCTCAATGATCAGCAAGCAGCAAGTGAAGCCCTGAAAAACAAAGTGCAGGCAGCACTGCTCGGCTTTAAGGATAAAGGTCTTACCGTAAGCGAAAAAGACGGCAAAGTTTACGTCAGCATGGAAGCGAAGCTGCTCTTCGCAACCGGAAGCACTGCAGTGGATCCCGGTGGTAAGAAGGCGCTCATCGATTTAGCAAAAGCCATCGAAAATGAAGTCGATATGGAAGTGATTGTCGAAGGTCATACTGACACCGACAAACTGAACGCAGCAGCCTATCCAAAAGACAACTGGGACTTAAGTGTATTGCGCGCAACAGAAGTCGTCAAAATCATGATGGCCAACAGCAATGTTCACCCGCAAATTCTTTCAGCCGCGGGCCGTAGTGAATATCACCCCGTAGATGCCGCTGATAAATCAAAAAACCGCCGTATCGAAATCATCCTGCAACCAAAGCTGGATGAACTCTACCGCATCATTGAAGGAAAGGAATAATCAGCGTATCAATAAGACGCTTCCACGAATCACCTGCTCCAGGCTGCGGCTGCCATCGTCTTCTATTTTCTGGTAACGAATGACATAGTCATACGCCTCAGTCGGCGCATACTGATTACCGTCACGCCGCTGTCCGAGCCACGGTGTATTCAAGTCTGAGCTTTCAAAGAAAAGCTCACCCCAACGGTTGTATATCTGCACGTGAAAATTCACGATATCGACACCATAAACAAACCAGGCATCATTGATACCGTCGCCATCCGGTGTAAATGACGTTGGTGCATACAAGGCCTCCAGACATTCCTGTTCGATGGAAGTCTCAAACTCCTGCGAACATCCTTCTGCTGTAGCTATCCACACGCTATAATTACCGGGGGCTTCTATGAGAAGTACACGCGCAGTGGAGTCATTGCTCCAGACATAGGTACAGCCTTGATTTCCTGCATCGAGGTAATACGGTTCAATGGCAGCCTCGAAGCATGTGGTATAGGATGAAAGGAAGGGTTGAACGGGCAGTGGATTTACGGCGATTTCAATAGAATCATAGACATAACAATAGCCGTTAGTTACCTCTACGGAATAAATCCCCGCTTCACTCACGTCTATTTGCCTTGAGAGCTGTCCCGTATTCCAGAGATAATCCAATCCCGGATCTGACGCCGTTAAGCGCAGTTCCTCCCCGGCACAAAACGCTGTATCCGGTCCTAAGTCCAGCTCAGGGTAATCGTAAACAACCACTTCCACTGTATCGCGTGATGTGCATCCATCGGGAGCAATCACCTCGACGCTGAAAACATCAGAAGTCGATACGTTCAGTGAAGCTCCCGTTACTCCCGTGCTCCAGGTTACAGCGTAATTCGCAGGCCAATCAACTTCAAGTGTGGCTGTTTCCCCGATACACAAACCGAAATCAGGACCGAGATCGGTAATCAATGGGGATACTTCAATGACAAGTGTTGCAGAAGCTACGCATCCCGAAGCAGATAATGCCGTGGCAATCAATGACCCTGAAGATTCTGAGGCCAGCGTAGTATTCGCAAGAGTAGAATCTGCGACCCACAGTCCCGGACTCCAATTCCAACTCACCGTTTCGGGCAAACTCGCGCTAGCCTGAATCGGAGTTCCCGTGGCCTCGCACGTCTCAATAAGACCCGGGGATAAGGTCACACTAAACGCCGGCGTCACATCCACCACAATTTCCTCCGTAACCGAACAACCCGTGCTTGGCTGTTCCGCCAAACATGTGAGTGTAACATCCTGCTGCGGACTAGCTGTGATAGTAGCAGCTTGTGTATTGTTAATGCTCGAATCACCGCTCCAAGTAAGTGTTATTCCATTAGTCTGTCCTGTGAGCAAGGCCTCGACTTCGACCATATCACCTGCACAAATGGAATCATCCACAGCATCAAGCACTAATTCAAAGAAAGATCCGAGCGTGATGGTCACCTGACCTTGAGCCGAGCAGCCATAATCCGATACGACCTCTACAGTATACGTCTGAGTTTGTGTCACATTGGCCAAGGGATTGAAAGCAAACGGGCCTTGCAATCCCGCCGTCGGAGCCCAGGTATAGGAATAATTGCCCGGCTCATCAGGAACAGCGGTGAGCACAATATCCTCCTGTATGCATATCGTTTCGTCAGGAGTCAAGGCAAGGGTGAACTGTGGGCCCACATCCACAAAGACAGAATCAACATAGTCACATCCTGTCGACGGGTCGACAGTAGTTACTTCGTACCAAGTGCTTTGTGACGGTGTTGCTGTTACAACATCGCCAAATATGCCGGTCAGACCGGCACTCGGCGACCAAGCGTAGTTAAATGTGGCAGTAGCCAATTGACCCACATACGCATCTTCAAGAACCCAATTATCTTGATTAGCCGAATAAGAACCACCTTGTCGCCAGCGCAGACGTGTATTGGCATTCGAGGCGGCAGCAGGTAGCACAACGGATAGGGCTTCGAAATCCGGATAAGCGGATTCGTAAAAGGTTTGAATAGTAATCCAGGGGCCGTTGGCCACGGAATAAGCCAGCGTTACATTATCGCCGGGCTCCGCATCATCACATGGTGCTGTTCCATTGGCAATTTTCAAGGAGAAATAGACAGTTGCTCCATCGCTTAAATCGAGTGGTTGTGTAATGGCCTCACGTGGAAAGGAGCCATTAAAATAAAGGCCATTACCACCCATGGTTCCGCAGACATTGCTCTCCACGCCGCCGAGAATACTTTGCCAATCGCCCCACGAGATGGCCGGATCAAAGTTGTCGTTCCAGATGATTTGCTCGGTTTCCACATGTAAATCCACGGATTGGCCCTCGCACACACGCACATCCTCATCAATGACTTCAAATGAGGCAATACTTCCCGGAGTAACGACTAACGTATAGTTGTCGAGCGTTTGTGCGCAACCTCCGATAGTCGAAACCAACACTTGATACGAGGCATTTTCCTCCGCTTGAACGCTTATCATGGAAGGATCTCCATTGACAATTGCACCTTCCGGAGTCCAGCTGTATTCATAGATTGCGGTGGAAGGCAAGGCGTGCGCTGTCAACGTCACCTGTTCAAAAGAACACACGCTGAGTTGATCCTGCGAAATGGTAATCGGAATTGGATCAGGCGAGGCAACATTGAAATAGAACGTATCGACACACCCCGACAAAACATCGTCGGCATGTAACTCATAAATCGCATTCTGAATGGGTGCATTCAATGGAAATGGACTCGCGGTTGAAATAAGCGTGGCGGGATCGGTCGCATAGTACCAACGCGGGGAAGTGTAATTCGCAGGCACTTGAAGTGACGACGGTGTGTTGGTGCAAAGGTTTTGCTCGAAGTCCATCATCTGAACAGTTTTTACCGCCGGAAGACTTAACGCATAACTCGTTGAATTGGCCCCATTCCCGGAGTGGCCATACTGAATTCCATTGAAGCCGGATGGGCATTCCAGTAAATGTTGACCGGAAGTCAGCGGAAAACTTGCTGTCCAGAAACCATCGGCATCACCAATTGGCTCAAACTGATTCGCCGGAATCACAGCACCATCTAGAGCAAATGAACCAAGTCCGTCCGCACTGATAACGATATTCACATAGTGCTCGCTAAGCGCACCCACATCCACTGCGTCAATGACATCCACTGTAGCGTGTGAGTGAACGTCCTCTAGCACTACCATTGCCGGATCGCCATTACCAGCGCAGGAAATTCCCTGCATATATTGAATAACTTGAATAGGATGATCAGCCTCGATTACATGGGGTAACGTTTCGTTTGTGTACTCCTGAAATTGCCCGGACTGAAGAACAATTGCGGTTACATCATCAATCATAATGTTGGTACCGCCCTCTGATGCAAGGATGCGATAGCTGTATCGCGGTGCTGTTATCCCTGAATAGCTTGGGTTAATGACAAAATCAAACGGAGTGATAATGAAGGATGTTCCCCATTTTTCTAAATCATACAATTGCTCATACAAATGATCGCAAGCAAGCGCACAATTCGAAGGGATATTGGCGCAGATAGCGCCACCAAAAACGGCAAATGGCCGGCACTTCCCACTGGCAGCTGTTGCGAAAAGTTGCGACCCTGTCAAATCACCGGTGCCCGAAGCGACCATGCGATAACATTGTCCGGACTCAAGTTGAATGGTAAAAGGAACACCGGCAGCATTACCGGCCGAAGTGGTAACACTGGGAGTGATCTGTACTTCAGTGCCGTCTTCCGTGGCGACTACCATCAATTGTGAGCCTGAATTACTGGCTCCGGCATAACTCGCCGCGATATACTTCGTGCCCAGCAGAGGGGTTGGAAGAATCCGAGTTGCATCGCTGCTGCTTTCTGCGTAGTTCGTGGCAAAAACCGACACAGGGCCGTTGGATTCCAAGTGAATTGCACGATTATCAATGAATTCATTCGAGGTCACTTCTCCCTCAAGTAGGGGAATTTCAACAACCGTGCTTCCCGAAGCATTGACATAAAACGATTGTTGCCAACTTTGCCCCGGAATACTAATCGTACCGGATGTTGCTGACTGAGCAGTGATGGTCACAACTAAAACATTTTCAGAACTATTACTGATGTTTTCGAAAAAGCCAAACCAGAAATCCGTGCCTGTTGTAGCTAATTGCGCTTGAACGACAGTTGTCGCCACGCATAACCAGAGACACGTCAGAATTCTGAGTATAGCCATACCCGGGGTGGTTTTTTGCCTTTCGGTTTGAGAGACAAAGGTATATTCTATCAGACGGTACACTGGGTCAAATGTTGCACGGCTCAACCGAGGTCTTCGCAAACCTGATGGCCATGAGCCTGTTTCTACGGGATGAAGGCCGTTTTGGATACACTAAAAAGCTATTTTATATCACTGAAAATCAATAAAAAAGGCCGACTATTTCAGTCGACCTTTCAATATTCTTCTTTTTAAAGGTTATTCTGCGAGAATTGTCACTTTGTTGTTGAACACCTCAACAGTTCCGCCTTTCACTTCAAATCGATGCTCTTTTCCGCCATTGTCCTTCACCCGAACCACACCTTTCTTCAGAGAAGAAATCAGTGGTGCGTGATTGTTGAGGACGCCCAAACTGCCATCGCTGCCGGGCAAGAACACAAATGAGCCGTCTCCTTCGAAAAGGGTTTGTTCAGGTGTGATGATTTCAACTTTCATGACGAGTCAAGGATTAACGTGCTGCAGCCTCAGCCAACATTTTCTTACCGGCTTCGATAGCCTCTTCGATGGTACCTTTCAGGTTAAACGCTGATTCCGGAATGTCGTCGCAATGACCGTCGAGAATCATGTTGAAGCCCTTGATTGTATCCTCGATCGGAACGAGCGTACCCTTAATACCGGTGAACTGCTCGGCCACGTGGAAAGGCTGCGACAAGAAACGCTGCACTTTACGGGCGCGGAATACCGAGAGTTTATCTTCTTCGGACAATTCATCCATACCAAGGATGGCGATAATGTCTTGCAATTCTTTGTAGCGCTGGAGAATCAGCTTCACACGCTGAGCGCAGCGGTAGTGCTCTTCACCAACGATTTGTGGTGTCAAAATTCGAGAGGTTGAATCGAGTGGATCAACGGATGGGTAAATACCCAACTCAGCAATTTTACGGCTCAATACTGTGGTGGCATCCAAGTGGGCGAAGGTTGTCGCAGGAGCCGGGTCAGTCAAGTCATCCGCAGGTACATAAACCGCTTGTACAGACGTGATCGAACCACGCTTCGTAGAAGTGATACGCTCTTGCATCAGACCCATTTCCGTGGCAAGGGTTGGCTGGTAACCTACCGCTGATGGCATACGACCCAAAAGCGCCGATACCTCAGAACCCGCCTGCGTAAAACGGAAGATGTTATCGATAAAGAAAAGGATATCACGACCGCCTGACTTTTCATCGCCATCACGGAAATACTCTGCTACTGTCAAACCGGAGAGGGCCACACGAGCGCGTGCTCCCGGTGGCTCATTCATTTGTCCGAATACGAAGGTCGCTTGCGATTTTGCCAACTCCTTCGGATCAACCTTACTTACGTCCCAGTCGCCCTTTTCCATACCGTGCATGAATTCTTCGCCGTACTTAATGATACCGGCTTCGATCATTTCACGCAACAAGTCATTTCCTTCACGGGTACGCTCACCAACACCGGCGAACACGGAAAGACCGTCGTACGCTTTTGCGATGTTGTTAATCAATTCCTGAATCAATACGGTTTTACCTACTCCGGCACCACCGAACAATCCGATTTTACCACCCTTTGCATAAGGCTCGATCAAGTCGATTACCTTAATACCGGTGAAAAGAACCTCCGTAGAGGTTGAAAGATCTTCATAACGGGGAGGCTGACGGTGAATAGAATATCCACCGGCCTTGCTCACTTCAGGCATACCATCAATTGAGTTACCCACCACATTGAAGAGACGTCCTTTAATGGCGTCACCTACCGGCATCGTAATGCTGGCTCCTGTGGCAATTACTTCCTGACCGCGCTGAAGGCCTTCGGTGGCATCCATAGCGATGGCGCGAACGGTGTCTTCACCGATGTGCTGTTGGCACTCGAGAATGAGATCACCACCCGGGCGCTTTATCACCAAAGCGTCAAGAATGTTAGGGAGTTTTTGGCCGGCCGGGAAGGAAATATCCACTACCGGACCGATGATTTGGGCAACTTTACCTGTGTTTTGAGACATCGTAATCGGTTAAAATTCGGGCGCGAAAGTAATGCTCAGATGCGCTACTCAAAAACTTTTTAGTGAATCTGTTCAAAACAGTTTCCGGTAAGGCTTGACGCTCGGAACTCAGCCCACTCCCCTATGCCGCCAACAACTTGAATCCCTTACCGTGAATATTGATAATCTCCACCGCCGGATCATTCTTCAGGTGCTTGCGCAATTTGGCGATATAGACGTCCATCGAACGGCCATTGAAATAGTTGTCATCGCCCCAAATAGCCTTGAGCGCATATCCGCGCTCCATAACTCCGTTTTTATTCTTACACAGCAAATACATCAGCTCATTTTCCTTGGTGGTGAGCTTTACCTCAAAACCGGTAGTGCTCAGGCGTTGCTTATGATAGTCGAATGTGTAGTTACCCACGTGGAACTGAACTTCTTCGTCTTCATCCGGCAAGGCCGCAGAACGACGCAAAATGGCATTAATTCTGGCCAGAAGCTCTTCCATGCTGAAAGGTTTGGTCATGTAGTCATCACCACCGGCCTTGAATCCTTCGAGCGTGTCTTCCTTCATGCTCTTTGCCGTCAGGAACAGAATGGGTGTGTGCTTATCCTCTTGACGAATTTCCGACGCCAGGGTAAAACCGTCCTTTTGCGGCATCATCACATCCAGGATGAGAAAATCAAACGTGCTTCTGCGATAAGCTTTTAGTCCTTCAACGCCATCGACCGCCAGCTCTGCCTCAAAGCCTTTGGCATTCAAATAATCTTTCAGCAAAGCGCCCAAGTTTGGGTCGTCTTCGCACAGTAAAATTCTAGTTTTCCTTTTCATGGTTGTATGGAATATGAATAGTGAAGGTGCTTCCCTTCTTTGGTTCGCTGATAACATCAACCGTGCCGCCGTGTTTTTCCAATACGCCTTTCACATAACTTAACCCTAATCCAAATCCTTTGACATTATGAATGTTTCCGGTTGGCACACGGTATAGCTTGTCAAAAATTTTACGCTGATTTTCCTTGCTGATGCCAATACCATTATCCTTGAAAGCAATGGCTACGCCGCCAGCTTCATTGCTCGTTGAAATTTCGACTAGCGGTTGTGCTTCACTGTACTTAACGGCGTTATCAATCAAATTATAAATCACGTTGGTGATGTGCAAAGGGTCTCCCCAAACAATGGGATTGGTTGATTCGAAATGCGTGATGATGCGGCCATGCTTATTTTTTACTTGTATTTCGATATTGGCGATTACCTGACGGATACAATCATGCAGGTCGAAGCGCTGATGCTTGAGCTTCATTTGACCGTGCTCGAAAATGGATGTTCGCAGCACGTTTTCAACCAAAACCCCGAGACGCTTATTCTCATCGCGAATCATATTGACATAACTCGAAACCGCTTGTTCACCTGTGCGCATATCCGGATCGCTCAACGCCTCACACGCCAGGGATATTGTTGCAATCGGTGTTTTGAGCTCGTGCGTCATGTTATTGATGAAGTCATTTTTGATGTTGTCCAGTTTTTTCTGGCGGTAAATTGCATTAATCGAGAAGGAAAACAACAGCATGATGACCAACATCAAGACAGCCGAGGTAACCAGCATGACGCCCATCATACTCAGCACATACTGTCGTTCGCGTGGAAACCAAATGCACAGGAAATTGGGGTCGGCAATAGGGTCTTCCGGGAATAGCTGGATGCGATAACCGGCGCGCTGAAGCTGCTCTAGTGCGCTGCTCGATTGGTAGGGAAGAATTTCGGGCTGCTGCAATTTGTTGAGCACACCATAAGAATACTCTGTTCGAATACCTTGGTCGATGAGCGCATTTCGGACGAGGGTATCCAGCACCAGGGTATCTATACGATCGATCACACTGGTGTAGATATCCAGTTCGAGCAGTCCACCCATGATATCATCCAAAATCCCCGACTGCGAAAGAATTCCGGCATCCTTGACACCGGCCTTGGAAAGTGGATCTGCAGAAACACTGTCAGCTGACGTGGACAACTCTGACGAAGGCAGCACGCTCACCTCGCCGTCACCATAATCAATCACCAGACTTTGCTTATCAGGCGCACTGATACTTAAGGAGGATGAACCGGAACCCGAGGTTTTGCTTGCCGCTTCACGTTCACCCAATTCCCTCGTAACACGCGCCAGCGCAGCGTTGACATGATCAGAAAATTCTTGTTCGCGCAGCGTGAACGCATTGCTAATCCAATACACCTGAATGGCAATCAGGCCCACAACAGCAACAGCGCTGCTTACCACGAGCCACTTGATGTAACGGTTTTTCATCGGCTTCCAAAAATCGGCAAATCAGCTGTTTTTATCCTGATTCACTTTCGATTTCTCCGCCACAAAAATCAATACTTGCAAGCGCGGAATTCCTTGGCTTAACGTGATTTAACGCACAAACCCTAGAATCGGTAACGCGCGCTTAGTCCGCCACTATCCCATTCGATGTAATGGCTGCCGTGCAGATTGATACCCGGCTTCCAGTCAACGCTGAATTGTAAGGGCAAGCTGCGTAAATAAAAGGCCATGCCGACGATAGCATCTACACCCAGGGCGTAGGAATTTTCGCGGAGAATATTGTCCTGTAGGACGGAGTTTTGATTAAAAATCCATACGTGAGCGCCTGCCCCATAGAAATAGCGTAAGCCTCGCACGTCGAACATTTGCTCGTGTGCCTCGGCCAACAGGGTGAGGTTAGCCGCCCCGAATCGCTGATAAGCGATTGCTTCGAAGGCATTGCGATTATTGGTAAAATGCTGAAACGTAACTCCCGAGCCCAGACCCGCACGTATTCCAACTGCATTATCCAACATACCGCGTTGTGCGGTAATGGCTGAAGCGGTCAAAACGATGACCGACATCAGAACGATAGATTTTTTCATGCTCTTACGTTATTCGAATTCAAGATTGTATTTCTTGCCGAATTCCTCCTGAGCCTTATAGAATCGCTCTTGTGCGATTTTAGATTGCATAAAAATGCGTTCCTGAACAGCAAAGTTGGTATCAACAATTACTACGTCTACGCTTTCAGCCGGCAAAAGTTTTATTTCTACCAACATTTTATAATCTGAATCGATTAATTGCTCATAAGCCTTGAACAATTCCTTCGCGGAGAGCTGCAGTGACGGGTCTTGCTGAAAAGGTCCGATGCTGTCCAAACCAAGGATAGCTTGTTTCACCTTCGCTTGCAGATGGGCGTATTGATAACCGACTAATTCCTTGGACGCATTGGTATCGCTAAAAGCAGAATCCATTTGCACCAACGCCTCTACGATTGCCTTTTGCTGTCCGATGATGCGATCGTTATAGCTTGCGGCTTTCTCCGCTCGAGAAGTACACGCTACAATAGCAACTGCCAATAGCAGGTAGAAAAATACACGTCGGTTCATGTTTTCAAAGCTACATGAATTATTGGATTCTGCGCTTGCCTCATCCACTACTTTTGCACCCGAATGACGCCAAAAGCCAACAGTTTCTCCAGTATTGATGAGTTTGTAAATGGATCTCTATTGCTTGTCGACAAACCGCTTGGCTGGACAAGCTTTGATGTAGTCAACAAAATCAAAGGGTTTGTAAAGCACACGATTGAAATTCCGCCCAACGAGCACGGCCATGAAAGACGATTCAAGGTTGGACATGCCGGAACCCTCGATCCACTGGCCACAGGTTTACTCGTGATTTGCACCGGGGCAATGACCAAACAAATCGATCACCTGCAGGCGGGAATTAAAGAATACACCGGAAGTATCAAGTTCGGACAAACCACACCGAGCTATGATTTGGAAACTACGCCTGAAGGTGCTTTTCCGACCGAACATCTATCACTCGATTCGATTACCGCTGCCGCGTTATCACTCACGGGTAATCTCATGCAACGCCCACCCGATTTTTCTGCCAAACAAATAGACGGAAAACGGGCTTACAAGGCAGCCCGCCGAGGCGAGCGCGTGGATTTGCCTCCGGTTCCGATTACAGTGCATGAGTTTCGAGTTCCACACTTCGAGAATCTCTCCATAGACTTTCACATTACCTGCAGCAAAGGCACTTACATCCGCTCACTGGCCCACGACATCGGGCAACATCTCGGGAGCGGCTCACACCTCACAGCGTTGCGCCGCGTCGCCAGTCATCCATTTCATGTCAATGATGCACTTTCCGTGGATGAATTACTTCAAAGGCTGTCAGAACTCCAAAAAACGGCGTCTTAGCCACTGTTTATCAATGGCTTGTAAAGTTTTCCTTTACAACGGCTTTTGAAAAGCGTACATTCGCGGGCCACTTTTAAATCTTACAGCATTGATTTCCATGATGAAACTGGGTCAGTTTCGATACAAACTGCCCGAAGAGCTAATCGCTCAGCAGCCTGCCAAACATCGCGATGAAAGCCGTCTGATGGTCGTTCATAAGCGTTCAGGTAAAATCGAGCACAAGATGTTCAAAGACGTGCTCGATTATTTCGAGGAGGGAGACGTGATGGTTAACAACAATACCCGCGTTTTTCCGGCCAGAATGCTGGGTAATAAAGAGAAAACAGGCAGCATGATTGAAGTCTTCATGTTGCGTGAGCTCAATGCACAAAGCTTGCTGTGGGATACCGTTGTGGATCCTGCCCGTAAAATCCGCATCGGAAATAAGTTGTACTTCGGTGAAAACGATGAACTCGTTGCCGAAGTGATTGACAACACCACTTCTCGCGGTCGCACATTGCGTTTCCTGTTTGACGGCACTCATGAAGAGTTCAAAGCATTGGTTTACAAACTGGGTGAAACGCCGATTCCGAAATACATCAACCGTCCGGTACAGCCGGAAGACGAAGAGTGGTTCCAAACGATTTTCGCCAAGCACGAAGGTTCAGTTGCAGCTCCAACTGCAGGGTTACACTTCAGCCGCGAGATGCTCAAGCGAGCGGAAATCAAAGGCGTCCACATGCCTGAACTAACGATGCATATTGGACTGGGCACTTTCCGTCAGGTAGAAGTAGAAGACCTCACCAAGCACAAAATGGAAAGTGAGCAGTGCATCATTCCGGAAGAAACAGCGCGTGTTGTCAACCACGCTTTACAGACAGGTCACCGCGTTTGTGCAGTTGGAAACACCGTTCTGCGCGCGTTTGAGAGCAGCGTCAGCACAGATCGTATGCTGAAGCCTTTTGACGGATGGATTAGCAAGTTCATTTATCCCCCTTACGAATTCAACATTGCCGACAGTATGATTACAAATTTCCACCAACCCGAAAGCGCGCTGTTGATGTGCGTTACGGCTTACGGCGGTTATGATTTGATCATGGAAGCGTACAACGAGGCCATCAAAAACAAGTACCGTTTTTGGGCTTATGGTGATGCGATGTTGATTCTCACATAAGCGAGGCGAATCTCAGTTTACATTTGAGGCACTCTCAACCATGCAACTGCGTCTGATTGTCCTCTTTGTTTTGATTTGTTCCGGAATCGGGGCCAATTCCTGCTTTGCACAAGACATGCAAGTCGAGAGCGGAATTCTTGCCGGCCTGTTGTTTCATACCACTGACGATGGCAGATTCGAGCCCGCGCAATTCCTTCAACAAAGCGAGAATCCTCGTTTGGTAGCCATCGCACTGGACATTTCCCTTGGGCTTTTTGGAATGCACCGCCTGTACCTCGGAACCGACGTGAAAGTGCCTATTGGTTACACGCTCACTTTCGGAGGTGGCGGAGTGTTATGGCTCGCCGATTTGGTCATGCTAATAGCTACGCGCGATATCACGCCCTACATGAATAATCCACACTTTTTCATGTGGATTCCCCCGGCTAATGCAAAGCCTTAACCGACGCGCTTGATGCTGCAGCCCACAGGCTTTGTTTCCGGAGTTTTGATTTTCTTTCCTGAAGACAACTGTTCGATGGCATCATTCAGGTAGTGTTCTTTCACCGCTTTAGCATCATCGACGTTGTCATCAATCGCGCCTTTGTAAACGAGCTTCAAATCAGCATCGAAGAGATAAACGTGCGGTGTGGTGCGCGCATAAAAGGCGTTCGCCAATTTGGAATTCACATCCAATAAATATTTACACTGACCAAATCCGTGAGATTTTGCCCTCTCCTGCATACTCTTCATATCGTCGCCCTTATCGCGCTTCGCCTCATTGCTGTTGATGAGGGCCATTCCAATTCCATTCTTTTCGGCCAAGGTTCGAATGCCATCATAACGCCCTTCCCAACCTTCACTGCCATCGCTTCCGACAACAAATGGACACCCATTGCATGAGAAGATGACCAAAAGACCTTTTTGTCCGCGCAAATAATTCAACGAATACTCTACGCCGGAAATGTCTTGCATTTTGTAGTCAACCATCGGTGCGCTACTTCCGATTTCGAGGGTTTCTGAATTATTCTGTGCGGCGCCGTTGAAAGCCGTAAGCATTAAAAATCCTAGGATGAGTAAATTGGTTTTCATAAGTTGTTTTTTTTTCAAAACAAACATGCATCCCAAAAGTTGACCACACAAGCAAAAAGGCCACCCCGTTAGGTGACCTTTCTGTTAATGAAAACAATTAAACTATCTAATATCTCTACATGAGAACTTACAGGACCTTTAACGCGGGTTGCATGCTCAAAGGTTACATCATGTATAGAAATAATTTGCAGGAGCCAATCAAGTCGCTGAAATCGAGCACTTAAAAATCAAAACACTGCCCGTATTTGCATGCTGCCCGCGTGAATGATTTCAGTCGACATCGGTTTTCGGCCATTGTACTGGAGATTCAACTGAATGGCATCGGATAAGTTCTTTTGAAAGCCAATGGCCCACGTGAAGTTGTAACCGGGCTGCAACCCTTCCAGCATTTCAAAGGCCAGCGAATTTCCGGATGAGCCCGAATAATTGATGCTATAAAAATTCACTTCCCCTCGAAGGCTTCCCTTTTCCAAGGCATTCAGCGTGCAGTCCGCCGCCAACTTCCTGACTACGGCAGTTTCTGTTCCTTCCGAATTCCTTTTTTCATTGTAAAGTGCAGATACTCCCATGCGCAACGTTGGATCCGGTTGGTAGGTAATCTTCGGTTGAATAGCGGTATAGACAATCGTATAATTTCTACCCGTTAAAAAATCGGATGCCGCATTTTTTGTTCCGTTGCGGACTTCCGAATAAAACGTGAGCGTTTGGATAAAATTCCAGCGCATTCCGAACTGTTGCAACAAATCCTTCCGACTCTCAAACCCATTGCTCAAGAGGTTTCGGGTTTGATTGGTCTGCCGTGTGTAATCCAATCCGAATTTGGGATTAGCCTTGTTGAAGAATACCACATTGCGCAAAAGCGCATTGGTAGCTAGCAGAACACTATCACTGATACCAATCAACAGCGGATTGAAGCGATTCCAGTCATCTTCCCGTGATGTCTTGCGATCAATTCGAAAGGTGGAATTAGCGCTGAAACGACCGATAAATTTTCCCGCCTTGCGTTTACCCTTGATGATGCGGGCCGGTTGAAGAGCTATCGACTCGCTCCATTGATTTGAATAGGTCTTCACATAATCATTGCTCTGTACAAACGTTCGGATGTAATTCGCTTCATAACTGAAAGCGGCCACCTCGAATTCATTGAGCTCCTTCACCTGATTGTTGTTGTAATCAATCCATACGTAAACGCCTTGTCCGGCAGGCACTTCAAGATAGATAAATTCCCTGCGCTGTTCTAACCCTGATCCCACCTCGTAAAAAGTGGTGCTTTGAACGAAACCTTTCCACCATTTCGCAGTGTATTCCAATCTGCCGACCAGTGTGTTCTCCGGTGCCTGAGTGAAAAGCTCAGGATTGATAACCCGTAATCGGCGATTACTGATTTGCAATGAGAACCGGCTGTCGTTAATCCCGCGCAACAAGAACTGCGCGCCATATTGATCTGCGCGGGCGGCTCCTTGCAATAGCGAGCCGTCAATCTTTCGATCGATGCGATCGCGGTAGAACAATCGCACTGAGCGCTTCACGCTATCGGCCGTTCCAACCGAGGCTTCCCAATCATAGAACGCATACGATCGACTCTCAATGGTGTCTGCCGAGCGAAACAAATTACGTTCATGCTCATCAGTGAACATGAAGCGCAGCTTACCGACATCCTGAGTGATTTTGCCCCGATGGCGCACGAACACCGACTGCACGCTTCCATCCGTTTGTAACGCTGACCCATTCGCGACAGCTGTAAACTTCGAAGCTGTCTTAATGGCGGTGTTGATAGTTGCCTTCATTCCGCGATAATCATCCGGCATGAACAGCACGTCGCTTCCCAACATGACCTTTCCCCAGCGCCTGCCTGCTACAGCCCATGTCAATCCACCAATGTGCTGATCAACTGTCAGCGGTGCGGTTCCTAAATTCCAGTTACGTTGAAACTCTACTTCGCGAAATCGTTCGATAGGTTTGAAGTAGCGGTGCGCAAACTCATACGAAGCCCGTATACCGTGTACGACATTTTTCGTCGTGTCGATAAATACACGCGCAGAATCCGCCGTGAAAACACGATCATTAATGGACCAGTTACTTTTCGCGGCCCAACCTAAATCATCACCGGTATCACGGGTAGAAAATGTGTTGAGATCCTGCCGTGAAAAGGCGCCTTCCACTTGCCATTTCATCTGTTCATTTTTTCCAAACCTGGTTTGATATCCGGCAGAAACCAATTGATTGGTTTTTGGAGTAGACAACAAAACGATGGGCGCGTAACTCCCTTGCTTGGTATAAGTCACTCCGTTGAATATCGGCTGAATCCAGCGATAAATGCGTCCATTGGCTGAGAAACCTGCCTCGACATAATCACCATTTCCCGGACCAACGTAAGAGAAGTTGATGCGGTAATGCGCAACTGTTGAATCTTCGGAAAACACCCAAACGGAGTCAAATCCCAGGCTATCCACTTTGGCATAGCGCACTTCATTGTTACGGTATCCCACACTATCGACTCCCTGGCGATAGGCGCTAAGGAAATCGTCACCACCTGCGGCCAGTATGGCGCGATCTTCTTCCGATAACGCCTGTTGCAGCGGCTGATTCTTCGCATCGCCTTCGGTATAAACCGAAATGAAGGAGGTTGACTTTGTTTTTTTCCATTGCACATTGGCTTGCAACAACGGACGTGCGAAGCGTCTTTCGGAATATTGAAATTCCACTGTGATTCGTCGGTCTTTGGTGATAAGGTTGCGTGGCGTAAAGGTGATTTCAGCGGCGTTGTAATCGATCACGTAATCTTTATCCATTCCACGCTCCAGTATTCTTCCATCGATGTAGACGACCTCCGTTCCCGAAAGCACGATGATGAAAAGCTCATTGTCTGCGCCTTTCAATCGGTAAGGGCCTTGGTTGCCCTCTATACCTTGTATAACGTTACGCGCGAATCTTCCCTTGGAAACAGAAGCTGACGTCTCCATCGAGAACCGAGTACCCGTGAGTGAGTCACCCCGTGTAGTAGATGCGTACAATCCTTGTGCACGTTTGAAATACCGCATGAAATAACCGGTAGGATTGCGCAATTGAAAATCGCCTGCGATCACTTTCGAGTTTCGATTGTACAGTTGTATGAACACCTGATCAAAATCTTGCAGCTGTTGCGTATTGCCCGCGGGTTGAATGGGAATGTTGTCGTCGGTAATAGAGGCGAGCAGGCTCACTTCCTCACTTACCTTTCCGCTGAGCTGCAAGTTGAGAGTGGAGTTGACGGATAAATTCTGATTGTTCCCGAACAGCACACCACGGGAAATCGAACCATTTTTTTGAATCCCCTGATCATCAGTGAATGACATCTCGGCAGAAGATCCGATGACGTAGGGCTGAATTTTAGATGTGTTAGCTGACTGTATCAAGGAGGTCGACTTGTTATAGAAGGTCGCTCCCGCCTTCCACGGAAGAGTGCGATAGGTCAGAGATAGTGTATCACCCATTTTCCAAGGGCCGTGAGACACTTGAGCCTTCATTTCATTCAAGAAATAGGAAGTTTTGGAAACCGTGTCACCGCGCAGCACAACAATGAGTGATCCCGGAAAAACAGCCATACTATCTATCGAGAGCGTATCGGACGTGCAGACCAACGGCCGTGTTTTAGTAGGCCGCCATTGGCCTTCAGCCACTAAGGCCGTGCACAACGATGCAAGAAAACAACAGGCAACAAGGAGATATTTAACACGATACCGGATCAAGGTTAGCAGCAAAAATCGGCAAGAAACAAGTGGTCAAGATCAGGCTAACGCGGGAAGTTTGAATTAATTTCATTGCCATTCCATGCTTAGCTTCGCTGCATGATCCTCAATATTCTGCGAGAGAGTTTTCTGTTTGCCTTGCATGCGCTCAACACTAATCGGTTGCGCACGGTGCTTTCGCTCTTGGGGGTTACCATTGGCATCTTCTCTATCATTTTCGTGTTAAGCGTGGTGGACAGTATGGAAGCCGAGATGAAATCGAGTTTCGACACCATTGGATCAGATGTATTGTTCATCCAAAAATGGCCATTCGGTCCGGAGGATGGCGCTGAAGACTACGAATGGTGGAAGTACATGCGACGTCGTCCGCCGGCGCTGCGCGACATGACCAACCTGGAAGAGCGCTTGTCCTATGCTGACGCGCTAGCGTTTGAAGCGGGTTCCAGTGGAACAGCGGGGTACCAGAACAACAGCTTAGCCGATGCCGGCATTGTGGCCGTGACGTACAACTACCGATCAACCATTGCGCTGGACATTGTCGAAGGTCGCTACTTCACCCCTGCTGAATGTGAAGCGGGGAAGAACTTCGCCATTATCGGTCAGCTCGTGAAGCAGCAGCTTTTCGGGATGGATTCTCCGCTGGGAAAGGAGATGAAAATTGCAGGATTGAAGGTGGTGGTGATTGGCGTTTTTGCCAAAGAAGGGACATCGCTCTTCGGTGATGGCTTCGACCGTGCGGTGATGATGCCCTTTCAATTTGCCACACGATTAATTCCGCCGCAAAGTGAAGACACCAAGATTCTAATCAAAGCCAAACAAGGCATCACCAACAACCAACTGCGTGACGAAGTCATTGGTGCTTTTCGCGAGGTTCGCCGCATCAAGCCAGGTGGGGATAAAGATTTCTCCGTGATTGAATCCTCCATGATTAATGAGATTGTGGACAGCATCATTTCTGTCTTCAACATTGTGGGGATGGTGATAGGCATCTTCGCTATTCTGGTTGGAGCGTTCAGCATTGCCAACATTATGTTCGTATCGGTAGCCGAGCGAACACCCCTTATCGGTATTCAAAAATCGCTGGGGGCGAAAAATTACTTCATCCTCATTCAATACCTGTTTGAGTCCATCTCCTTGTGCATCATTGGCGGAGCTGTTGGTCTGCTGATGGTTTGGCTAGTGGTATTAGGATTAAGTGCAGTGATTGACTTCAATTTTATTCTTCCGCTATCACGCATTATTGGTGGAATTGTCATTTCCGTTACGGTCGGTGTTGTGGCCGGCGTGATCCCTGCGATAAAAGCCTCTCGCTTGAATCCTGTGGAAGCAATGCGTTCTGTTTAGATCATCGCCAAAGCAGTGAGCTGTCACCGTAGCTCAAGAAGCGGTAATCGCTTTTCAAGGCGTGGTCGTAAATCTGTTTTCTGCGCTCTCCGACAAAAGCTGTGACCAACACCAGCAGGGTGCTCTTGGGCTGATGGAAATTCGTGATGATACCATGACAACATTGAAATGCGAACCCGGGTGCAATCAACAAGGCTGATGTCGCACAGAGGTTTTCGAGTTGATGTTCCTCCATGTGATGAATGATGGCATCAAAGGCTTCCTCCCGACTGATTGACGAAGGCATATCATAGACTTCCCATTGTCCAAGCATGAGTGTGTCGTAAGCGTCACTCTTTGCCCGGTTCAACAATTTCACACCAATTGGATAGAGGGATTCCAGCGTCCGCATAGCGGTAGTGCCGGCTGCAATCAAACGACCATAGTCTTTATTGCGCAGTCGTTTGATGACATGAAGCGGTACGCTGAACCATTCGTCGTGCATTTCGTGATTTCCCAAAGCGCCATCGCTCACCGGTTTAAACGTGCCTGCCCCCACGTGCAGGGTAATCTCCTCCAATTGCACACCCTTATGATGCAACGCGTCGAATACTTCATCGGTGAAATGCAAGGAAGCCGTAGGCGCAGCGACTGAACCTTTATACTTCGCGAAAATCGTTTGGTAGCGTTCGATATCCGACAGTTCCGCTTCGCGATTGAAATACGGAGGAAGGGGAATACGGCCCGCTGCGTCCAGGATTTGTGAGAACACGAAACGACTATCGTTCCACGAGAACTCGATGATGAATGCATCATTGGTGCGGCCGTGATTATAGGCTTGTAAAAGCAAATCAGCACCATCAATCTCTATTTGTAAAGACAACGATTGGCCATCCTTCCATTTTTTTGCACCGCCTACCAGGCATTTCCAGCGTACACCTGAACGTGCTGACATGGCGTCTTGATGGGCTTGGTTGACGGGATCTAAACAAAAGATTTCGACCATACCTCCGGTCTCTTTGAACAGGTGCAAACGTGCAGGAATGACACGGGTATTATTGATGATGATCAAATCATCGGGGCTGAGGTATTGCGGCAAATTCAAAAAATGCGCGTCGACAATACTGTTTGAATCACTGACCAGCAATTTCGATTCATGGCGAACAGCCAGTGGGTACTTGGCAATTTTATCATCCTGTAGTGGGTAATCGAAATCGTCGATGGTGATTTCCTTGGGATTCATGGCGCAAAAGAAAACATGGATTGGGTTAAAAAAACTATGGCCGAACGTTTTCGGCCATAATTCTAAACCTTAACTAAAACTAACTATACTAATTGAAGCATCGGAATGCTTCAGCCGTGTGTTACTTACTTGTTGATGTGCGAAATCATGTTTCGCCACTAAGTATCCAAAAACTGTTTTGACTTCGAAAAGTTGTGCAGTCGAACAATTTTAACGTTCGTTGCTTGTCTTTTCGCTAATCAATACGGTTGTATCCTTCACTTCAAATTGCAATCCCATCGGAAGACAAATCAGCTGCAGAGCCTCATTCAAATCTTTGGTGTTAAACCTTCCTGTGTAGTACCTCTTGCTCACATCGGGCAATTGAACCTTCACATTGAATTGACGCTCGATTTCCTCAAACACCTTGTTCAGTGGAGTATCTTGATAGTGGAATTCTCCTGAACGCCAATCGGCCAGCGCCAAATCGAATTCACTCACTTCCAGTTTGCCGTTGACAAGTGTGGCGCGTAAACCGGGAACGATGTCCACCTCACCACCATTGGCGGCGACGCGCACCTTACCGGTTCTGCAAGAAACTTCAAATGCATTATCACGGGCGAATACATCGAACGAGGTACCCAAAACCTCCACAACTCCTTGTGGTGTGACCACTTCAAATTTTCCGCCCTTGACGACTTCAAAAAAAGCTTGTCCTGAAAGTTTTACTTCACGCTCATCAGACCAGGAGGCGGCATACTCAATCGTTGAGGCGGCATTTAATTCGACTGATGAGGCATCGGGAAGTGTGACAGTTTGATGCTGACCAACAGTTGTGGCCACTTGTTGTAAGGTCTGATTGGGCCAGAATAGAATGAGACCAACAATGACCGCCGCAGCTGCGGCTACCGACACCATTGGTTTCCAACTGAAGCGAATCACCTTGGCCTCCGCCTTTGGCGCACGATTCAATCGGTTTTGAAGTTCCGACCAGGCTTGTTCATTTGACTTGCCCTCAGGTGCTTCCCAATTGTTTAATATGTCGTTGTATTTGTTCATTTTCGGACGAATCCGCAGTTCATACCACTAAGTAATCCTTCACCCTACCTTTTTCAAAAAAATTATTCGACGACTATCTGAACTTCAAGGGTTGTAACGCACATCACATAGCCGTTCACCCCCGTTAGATTGCCTGTCGGCATTTTTAGGAGGCCGCGAATATCGCTTGGATCATCGAAATAAACAGAGGTGAATGCCCGATTTAACGCATAAATCACAAGGCGATGAGCTCCTCTGAATGTAAAATTCTGCGCCTCAAGGGATAAGGAATTGCCCAGCTGAGGTCCTGCATGAACTGTGTTAAAATTGCCGGCCTGCTGACTGATAGGCTCCGGTTTAACTTCAATGCACTCAAGAGAGAGCACATACTCATAATCCTCTCCGAGGTCGGTCCATTGAATATCAACAGACTCATCCAACGCCAATAGCAGGGTGTCCGCACTCTGGGATTCCAAGTCGATTTGCGGCGGGAATTGCAACGGGACATCTGTGGTACCTTCTGCGCTCTCCCAGCTCAGTACCGCTGATTCGCCCGGCTGGGGCAGTCGATTGCTACTAAGTTCCCAATGATTATCCAATTCTACAAACGGACTACTACTGCCATCGGTCCACAACCACTCGAGCCGATTGACCTCTGTCGCACCGGAGTATGCACAGACGATGTCTGCAGTTGGCGTTTGGCCGGCCTCAAACACTGCATATAGCGCACAGGGATTAGTGGGAGATTCCTCCTCCCATGCACCGGTGCAAGAAGAAAATAGCAGTGTTATGTAAATCAACTTTCTCATTAAAACTGCCAACTTAAATGGACAGAAGGCATTCGCCCAATCATCTGAATTGAGCGCTCATTAACAGTATAGCCCGCAGGATTATTTTTTGGAACAACGGTGTACTGCACGCCCCGACTATTGGTTCGATTCAGCACATTGTAGATAGCACCGTGAAGTGTCATGCGGTGCGCACCCCAATTCCATTCATATCCTGCGACGATATCCGTTCTAACATACCAAGGCGTTCGCGAAGCATTGGGGCCTCCCGCAACCGGAAGCACACGATCTGTTGCCCCAGGCAAATCGAAGCTATAGAAACCTGCGAGCGCAGTGTAGGGAGCGCCATCCGATATGATCTGAAGCAATGACATGCTCCATCCTCTTTTTCGCCAGGAATAATTCATTTTGACTTCATGATTGCGATAATAGGTCTCGGAAATTGTTGTCGGCGATATGTCTGTGTAATGTGCATTTGCCTGCATCCACCCATAGGCCAAGATCAGTGAATGATTTTGCGTCTTCAAGTTCAACTGTACGTCAACCCCGACGATATCTGCATCACCAATGACGGTTGTTAATCCGCCGCCCGCACCGGCATTCAAATCAAAGGATGGTGCGTTGGTGACTTGGCCCTTATTCCATTTGCGATACCCTTCAACATCCAGCGTAAATTGGTTTGCCGTCCAAATACCACCCAACGACAATTGGCGCGATGTCAACACCGGAATTTCATCTTGGGCCGGCTGCCACACGTCCGGCGTATTCTGATACAGGTTCTGACTGCCGGTGCGTTGAATAAATTGAACCGATTGCGTCGCAGTCAATCGCAAGGTCAGTTGATTCGAAAACGCTTGCCTTATTAGAACAATGCGGGGCTCTGTGTAAAGCTTGCGGCCTTCTTGGAAATAATTCAGACGGCCACCAAACTGCATGCTCCACCATTTGTTAGGGCGCCATGTATCGCCGGCAAACAGTGTGATAACGTTTGCAGTTCGACGTTCTTTTTCCGCTGCAGTTAGGGAAGACCGTAAGCGATCTGAAGTGAGAATGCTATTCAATGCAAGGCCTCCCTTCCATTCATGCTTATCCAAACTCCAAAGCCAATGGTGCTTTACAGACCAATCGCGCAAACTGATTTCACGCGCGCTGAACTGGTTTGTATCCAGCAGAAATAAGTTATTGGTAATCGAATCCGTTGAAAAGTAATTTCCCTCGAACAATGAAAAACCAATGGTTGTGTTTGACTGCAATCGATCACTGTATCGTTGCTGCCATCGCAGCGCTAGACCGCGATTCATTTTGTTTGTCTCATCACTGTATCGAACATCGGTTACATCGATTAACTGGCTGGAAGAAGTGTCAGCGTAAGCAAAATCCATATCATCGCGCGACGCGTACAGCGAGAGGTGAATACGTGTTTTCAATCCGGGGTGATAAGTCAGTTTTGCATTGATATCCTGAAACAGGACATTGGGTTGAAAATTCAAATTGAATGCATCAAGTTTGGTGTTACCACCATAGGCAACGGCACCCGAATATAGCGTGTTGAACAATTCCCGATAAACATTGGATTGAAATAATCCTGTCAGTGATCTTCTCCCACAAATGAACACGGATGCCTTTCCGCTCGAATCGAGCGGCGCTTCAACAGCACCGGAAATACTCAAGGTGCCGCATTCGATTCTTCCCGATGCCTTCCGTAAGTCGCCCTCTTTGCCCCACAGTTCGAGCGCGCCTGATGCGCGTCCACCTAATTCAACATCCGTAATGCCCTTTTGCAAGCGCATCGATTTCACCGCATAAGCATTGACCGAAGAGAACATTCCAAAGAAATGATCTTGATGATAGATCGTGAATCCATCCATGAGTAAAAGACTCTGGTCTGAGGCTCCTCCGCGCAATACAAGACCATTGCTCATTTCCAGTGACCCCGATACGCCGGGCTGCTGCTGAGCAATGCGCAACAAATCGGCTTCACCCAAACCATAGCGTGTTTGGATGTCATCGGGCTTGATGAAAACACCCGGCAACTCAGGTATGAAAGAACCGAACTGATTTCTTCTTTCCTCAACTTTCACATCACCGAGCATCGTTGCCTGCGGAATAAGAGCAAGTTGAACCGGTTTCTCCGCGTTCATAATGCTCAAGGGCCATTGCGCTGTTGCGTATCCGACATAGGCAGCCGAGAGTATCTCTGCTGCATTGCTCTCTGTTGTGGTCAACCTAAAATTACCGAACTCATCACAAGTGGTGCTATTCCCATCGACATTCAACGCCACAACCGCGAACGGTAGCGTTTCTCCGGACAGCGCATCGACGACAGTGCCGGAGATGACTTTTCGATTCGTTTGGATAGAGGACATAACAGGTGCAGCCTTAGCCACAGGGTAAATAACATAGGTATCATCCAGTCGTTGAAACGCGAAGGGAGCATTGAACAACAGTGTCGACAACGCTTCATCAAGAGGCTCATTGCGAAACTCGAGTGTGCAATTGTATTTGCTCAGCTCATAACTATCGAAAGCAAAATCTATATTGTAATCGCGACTCCATGAGCTCAGCACTTCGGTCAGCGTCGTGTTCTTATATGATGCGGTAACCGAAATATCCGCCTGCGACCATGTCGTCAGATGTAATAAAGTTAATAGTGCTATTAAAGCAATGCGAAGACGCATAACTCAAATATCGGTACCTAATTGTTCACGAACAATCTTCAGCACTTTACTCATGCGCTTTTCGATGGCCTTCACGGAGAGGTCGAGGCGATCCGCAATTTCCTGATATGTCAAATCCTCCAGGCGATTCATGAGAAAGACTTCTCTTCCACCATCAGGCAACATTGCGATGACGGCTTGAAGTTTTTGCTCATACTCCGCCATTTCAGCGAGCTTCTCCGGTGTATCGAAATCGCGGTCATTGGCGCCCTTTCGCTGAAACTTAAAGAACAATTGCTGACGCTTGCGGTAGTTGATGGTGTTGTTTTGTGCGATTTTGTAGAGATACGCTTTCATGGTTGAGCGCTCCAATCGGTCTCTGTTTTCCCACAGTTTTACGAAAGAATCCTGGACAAGATCTTCCGCCAATTCCATGTCGCCGCATCGGTAATAGATGAAATTTCGCACCGGCTTATACCACTCATCAAACACGCGCCGAAATTCTTCGTGCGTGAGGGAAGCAGACGGTGGATTTGAATTCATACAATTGGCTCAGGTGCGAATTTCAAGCGGCGCAATGATAATGAGTAAGACGCGAGAATGAAAAACAGAGTTGCACGAATCGGGTAAAGCTGCTCTTTCCTACATTTGCTTTCGACAGTCAATGAAACTGTTCTGCATATGGAATCAACCACACTCATTATCGGTGCCTCCGGTCAAATTGGCATCGAGCTCACCATGGCGCTGCGTGAAAAACGAGGACCGCAGGCGGTTATCGCCGCCGATATTCGTCCGACGACAGAAACCGCGCTTTTACAAGGACCTTATGAAGTATTGGATGTCTTGGATAAGGCGGGTCTCGAAGCCTGTATTTCGAAATACAATGTGAAAGAGGTGTATTTGCTGGCTGCTTTGCTTTCGGCAACCGCCGAAAAAAATCCGGAATTTGCCTGGAAGCTCAACATGGACGGATTGTTCAATGTGCTGGATTTAGCGCGCGAAGGAAAAATCAGCAAACTATTTTGGCCAAGTTCCATTGCGGTATTCGGACCAACCACTCCAAAGGAACAAACTCCGCAGCACACGGTAATGGAACCCACTACAGTGTATGGCATTTCTAAATTAGCCGGTGAGCGTTGGTGCGCCTATTACCACGAGCGCTATGGCGTTGATGTGCGCAGTATCCGTTACCCCGGGTTGATTGGTTATCGTTCGGAGCCGGGTGGTGGAACAACAGACTATGCAGTAGATATTTTCCATAAAGCCATCGAGCATGGAGCTTACACCTGTTTTTTAAGCGCTGACACGCGCTTACCGATGATGATGATGGAAGATGCGATTCGAGCCACCATCGCTATCATGGAGGCACCGACAGAATCCATCAAAGAGCGCGGAGGATATAACATTGCAGGATGCAGTTTTACACCTGAAGAATTAGCCACGCATATTCAGTCTGAAATGCCGGAGTTTCGTATTAGCTACCAACCCGACTTCCGTCAGGCCATCGCTGATTCCTGGCCTGCGAGCATCGATGATTCAGCAGCCGCTCGCGATTGGGGTTGGAAGAGCAAATATGACACAGCTCTTTTAAGCACAACCATGCTACGCGAAGTCGATAAAAAAAAAGCGCACAAGGCCGTAACCCATCACTGATGTAATCGTATACAGTGCGGCAGAAACCATTCTGTCGCAACCTAACACGAACATCTTTATGCGAAACGTACTGGAATTTTCTCGTAAACTATTTATTGTAGCAGCCGCAGTCCTATTCTCACTGGTGACTATGCGCGCTCAGCTGAATCAAACTGACGTTAATGGCCGCAAGCATGGTCCATGGATTTATGATGGCGCCATGGCAAAAGATCCCGCCTATGCTGCTTACGCTAAAGTCGAGGAAGGCGATTATGTCCATGATCAAAAATCAGGACTGTGGAAACGTTATCACCCCGACGGTCATGTACGATCCGAAATCACCTATGTTCAGGGAATGCCCATGGGGCCTTATAAACTCTATTATGCAGATGGGCAATTAGAAGAAGAAGGCAATTGGCAGCAGGGCAAACATATCCGTCAAATGCGACGCTATTATGCCAATGGCAAGCTCAAAGAAGAGTTGGTGTATGATGATGAGGGCACCAAACAAGGTGTTCAACGTTTTTACCATGAAAATGGCAAGCTTGCGCTGGAAGTTCCGATGGATCAAGGCGCAGAGCACGGCATTCAACGCCGCTTCGATGCAGAAGGTGCGTTATTGGAAGAACGTCAATTCGAAAATGGAAAAACCAAAGCAGGTGGTGTAAAGTCCTACATGACCAACGAGCAAACCAAGGCCGCAAACATGGCCGGTCAGATGCCGGGAAAGGAGCATCAAACCAATGGCGCACATCCATTTGATCCGAATGGTTACAACGTGCTCTACAACAAAGCGGGTCAGGTAACTATGTCGGGCGACTTCATCAATGGGCAACTTTATAACGGCCGAATTCAACATTACGATGCCAATGGATTATCAGCCGGAACCGAAATCTTCACACGCGGACGCAGCAGCGGAAAAACGGTTAAAAACACAAACGATCAATAATCAGCGATAGGAAACGTTGCCAACAACCACCGCTGAAAAGGCGGTGGTTTTTTTATGCTTTGCAGCATCTTCCCTATTTACTTTGCCACATGGAACAGAAACTCCACATTTACAACAGTATCAATCGTCAGAAGGAACTTTTTACACCGATTACACCCGGCCACGTAGGTCTTTATGTGTGCGGGCCCACCGTGTATAGCGACGTTCATCTTGGCAATGTTCGAACGTTCATGACCTTCGACGTCGTCTATCGCTACCTGTCTTTTCTCGGATACAAAGTGCGTTATGTGCGCAACATCACGGATGTAGGCCATCTCACCGGTGACTCCGATGATGGCGAGGACAAGATTGCGAAAAAAGCCAAGCTCGAAAATCTCGAGCCCATGGAGGTGGTGCAGAAGTACACCAACGGCTTTCATGATGTGATGCGCATCTTCAACATTCTCAATCCGTCGATAGAGCCTACCGCCACTGCGCACATCATTGAGCAGATTGAAATGATTCAGGAAATCATCAACAATGGATTCGCCTACGAGAGCAATGGCTCTGTCTATTTCGATGTCCGAAAATTCAGCGAAAAATATCCATACGGAAAACTGTCAGGCCGTATCATTGATGAGCTCTATACCAATACCCGTGAGCTCGATGGTCAGGACGAAAAACGCGATTCACTCGACTTCGCGCTTTGGAAAAAAGCGGATGACAGCCACCTGATGAAATGGAATTCTCCATGGGGAGTTGGATTTCCGGGCTGGCACATTGAGTGTTCAGTAATGAGTACGAAGTATCTGGGAAAATCGTTCGATATCCACGGTGGTGGCATGGATTTGAAATTCCCGCATCACGAATGTGAGATTGCTCAAAATGTAGGCGCTACGGGCCATGAACCTGTGCGCTACTGGATGCACGGCAACATGCTTACCGTGAATGGCCGCAAGATGGCAAAGAGCGAAGGCAATGGCTTCACACCGGAGGAGTTGATTACCGGCAATCACAAGTTGCTCGATAAGGGCTACAGTCCGATGACCGTGCGTTTCTTCTTCCTGATGGGCCATTATGCCAGCACGCTTGATTTCAGTAATGAAGCTCTGCAGGCAGCTGAGAAAGGATACAAGCGCATGTGCGCTGCCATGAAGCTTATTCCAAGCATTCCTGCAACGGCAGCAAGTTCATTCGATGTATCGCAATGGAGAAATTCGTGCGTGGATGCGATGAATGATGACTTCAACACACCGATTGTCATTTCACAACTCTTTGAAGGCGTGCGCGTGATCAATTCAGTCAAAGAAGGATCAATCACCCTTACTCAAGAAGACATTGCATTGCTCAAATCAACTTTTGAAGATTTCTTTTACAGTGTGATGGGTTTGCAAGATGAAGAAGGCAAAGAGAACTCGCAATTGACCGATTCACTCATGCAGATGATTTTGAGGATGCGTGCCGATGCCAAGGCCAATAAAGACTGGGCAACATCAGACAAACTGCGTGATGCATTGGCCGGTTTGAATGTTCAAATCAAAGACTCAAAAGAAGGAACAACCTGGACCTACGAAGGATAGGCTTAACAACCCGCTATGAAAGGAAAACAGATTATTGCGATAGTACTCATTGTTTTGTTTGCGGCGTCATCCGTTTACATCGGCTGCAAAGACGAACCTAAACCCAAACAGAAGGAGCGCTCACAACAACCGCAAGAGCCTAAGCAAGAAATCACAGCTCCTGCTTTTAACGCCGATACCGCATTTGCTTTCGTAAAACAGCAGGTGGGTTTCGGTCCGCGTGTGCCCGGCACGTCTGCCCATAAGGCTTGCGGCGACTTCATTGTCTCACGCATGAAGTCGTATGGTGCAACGGTAACCGAGCAACAAACTACGCTCAAAACGTTTGAAGGAAAGAGTATTCCGGTTCGCAACATTATCGCAGCGTTTGCTCCGGAAAAGAAGACGCGTGTGTTACTCTGTGCGCATTGGGACAGCCGTCCTTTTGGCGACAAGGACAAAAATCAAAGTCTGTGGCAAAAACCCATTGATGGCGCCAACGATGGTGGTAGCGGCGTAGGTGTGCTGATGGAAATTGGCAGACAGCTCTCGCTAACTCCTTCTTCTATCGGCATTGATTTAATCTTCTTTGATGCGGAAGATTTGGGAACTGCGGAATTTGCACGTGAAGGCAAACAAGAAATATTGAATGATGGCTACACAACCTCATGGTGCTTGGGCTCACAGTATTGGGGGAAAAACAAACATGTTCCAAACTACAACGCGCGTTTCGGTATTCTCTTAGATATGGTAGGTGCTGCTGATGCTTCCTTCAACAAGGAAATGTATTCCATGGAATTCGCGCCTGATGTGGTGAACCTGATTTGGAACACTGCGTCTAAAATGGGCAATGGCAACCTGTTTACAGCGGATGAAGTCGATGGCGTTGTGGATGATCACTTCTTCGTAACCCGCGGTGGTATTCGCTGTGTTGATATCATCGACACACGCAAACAAGTCGTAGCTATGGGTCTTGGTAGTTACACGTTTGCCAACTATCACCACACGCACAACGACAACATCGACATTATCAGTAAGGAAACGTTAAAAGCTACAGGACAGACCGTAATGCAGGTTATCTATAACCAATAACTTCTTAGAAGTCCATGTTCAACGACAAGTAAAACACGCGGTCGAGCACACGGCCATCATCTACTCCCCACGCCCAGTCAGCGCGCACGAAATAGCCCAGCAAGCGTGAATGAAGACCGAAACCGTAGCCGTAAACAACAGGCTCGCGGTTATTTGAAATCGTAACGGTTACGGGATTTTGAATGACGTCCGTCCTATTGAACAAGTTATCATCGGCATAGGGATTCCAGCCTGTCCAGGCGCTTCCTGCATCAAAGAATGTTACTACCTGGAAGTTCTCTATGAAGTCGCTCTTGATGGGATTTTTTGCAAAATACTTAAACACCGGTAAGCGCAATTCTGCATTCGCTACGACGGCAGAATTTCCATTACGTGCATTGACATAAAAACCACGAACCGGACCGACAAACGACTGGAAACGATAAGGTTCATCGGGGTTGATTGGAGTGGCGTTGTCGACCTGCTGAAATAACCAGTTATCGACTCCACCAAAGTAATTAATGACCTTTTGTGCACCAAAAGACGACGTACCTGCCATACGGAAAGCTGCAATGAAATTGCGGTGTATCCGCTGATAATGACGTGCATCAAAACCGATGATATTGATCTCCGTCCTGCGTTCGAGATTCGGCTGTTGATAGCGTTCCACCCATGACTTGAAACGCGTTCCATTGTAGAGATTCAATCCCCTCGATATGGTGTTGTCGAAAACATACTCCAATTTCAACGCAACATTCATCTCGAAAATATTCTCCGCTTCCAGGCTTACAAGATCATTCGACTGTCTGACTGCTTTATCCAGGCGGTAATCTGCGCGAATGCGCACAGAACTCACTTCGCTGAACGGAAACTTAACACTGTACGCAACGTCATTACTCTGCAACTTGAAGAAGTCGATTCCACGCTGAATGCGCTGTGACTGGCGCGAGAAAATAATCTTACGGTCCCAGCGATCTTTGAGATTCTCGAAACTAATTCCGTATTCGGCATTATCAAGGCCCCAATTGGCACGAAAACCACCGACAACTTTATAATCTTCGAACAAATCAGACACGCCAAACTGGGTGAAACCGGACAATCCGGGAGAAATGCTATTGGGAGATCCGCCGGTATAATTTTGATAAATCGGATTAAAGAAATTATTGCTCATTTGAGCAATGGCTTTATCAGCAGCAAAATTGAGGCGATAATTTCGCGAGCGCGGAATCACGAATTCTGTCAGCGTGTCACTCTCCAACTGTTTTCTGCGAGGGGAAACTTCTTCCACACGGGCTGTTTCCTTCTCCAGTGTATAATCCAAACGATCTTCATCAAACACATAATTGTCGATGTCGATATCACCCTTCGTTAACGTGTCCGCCGAGATTTTCAACTTATCCGTAAGGCTCAATTGAGGCTCATCACCTGGTGGGCCTTGCTGTTGCGACAAGCCATTGAAGACATCGGCACTGCGGTTACCCAACGAAATCCATGGCTTACCATTCTTACGAAAACCAACGAGATACGCGCCATCTGTTCCATGAAAATCGTGTTCGTGAATATCCCGGGTATAACCGGATACAGGTTTGGTTGTCGTGAAATAGCGGTAGTGAATTGCAGTATCTATAGCGCTAATTACACTGTCAATGTTCGCGATATAGCGATTGCGATAGCCGTTGTCATCGCCCAGAAACGTGAAGTGTTTATGACTGTATTCGTAAGGACGAGTTTCATTCACCTTATCGGTTTTTGTGACACGTTCAAGCACACGACCGCGGTTTTCCAAGTCATAAATAAACACATCACTCATAAGGCTCATACGAACATTTCCTTCGGTGAGCGTGCGCAGCGTATCATCGTTTCTGTTGGACGTAAAAATGACGCGCTTGCCTTGATCAATGAAGGCCGGGTCCAGATCGTCGTAAATGTCCTTCGTAAGTTGTTCGAAGTTGTTACCGATAACCTGATAGAGATACAAATCGGTTTGCCCGCGATTGACCGCACTCAGAATCATGCGCTTTCCATCCGGGCTGTAATGCATCGAATTGATTTTTTCAATAAGGTACAACTCCTTCTGCGCGTGCTTGTCAGTTTCAACCGTGTAATTACCAATCCATGCGTTAGCGCGCTTTTCAAAAATATAGGTCAATACTTCACCTGAAGGATGCCAAGCCAGAACAGGAAAAGTTTCGTCAGCAATTCGTTCCATCTTGTGCTCTCGCTTTAGAATACACTTCCGCTTGCCTGTTTCCACATCATACAGCCAAATGCGATACTGTCCAAGTTCGTGCGTAACGAAAGCTACTTTTTGTTGATCCGGTGAAAGGGTAAATCTCGAATAGTGATAGTTCTTCTTGTATTTGACATGGACATCACCCAGCAGTTTCTTGCTTCGCTTGAACGCCTTGATTTCCTCTTTGGATGCATTATCCGAAAGACGCAGTTCGGAGGGCAAGAGATCGTTTCTCATCCCCGCAGCTTTCTCTTTGTAAAAGTTGATATACTCGGTTGAAAGTTGATCCAGCGTTAGGCCAAGCACATACAAAAATCCACTTTCGATGTTACGGCCGGCTTGCGCCATATAAAGGATATTGGGAATCACATTTTGGCCATACACCTCAGCAATGAAGTTCCAGAACGTTTGTCCGGCAAGGCGTGCGTCATCACCTTCGAACTGATTGAAGCTTTTGAACTTTCCGCTTCGCGCCAAATCCTTGATGAACGTTGTGCTTTCCGGAGAAACGCCATTGGCCGCATACGCTATGATTCCTTCCTCAAACCACTTCGGCACAGAAAGCAGCGTAGAATTCTTCAGCACATCCTTCCAATTGCCTCCGTAGATTAACTGAGCAAACAAGACACGTGCGATGTTTTCGCGAATTTGCTTCTCCAACAAATCATGACTCCCTTCATAGTACGTGAACATTTTGCTGCCCACGATTTTTGCAGAACCCCCGATATTAAACTGATCGTCACCGGTCAATCCGAGATTGCTTTGGCGAAACTCACTTTGATTGAGGTACGATAGCACTTCAATTTTTTCATCCACCGTGTAATCAAAAAATTGCTGCAGTTCCTTGAGGTTTTTCTCGCAAGAAACTATAGTGTACTGCGCCAGATTTTCACCTCCGATATAATAGTACACTTCAAAATTTTCGGATGGATAATAAAACCAGGTGAACTCGCGGTACTGAATTCGATTCTTTCCGAATTCCATGTTGGTTCCTTGATAAAACTGCGCACGTATTGCTACTCCCGATAAGAGCAGCAACGAACAAAACAGCGCTTGCAGCAGAATCTTCATGTGCGGTTGACAGTAGGCTAAAATAACGTTTTGGCGCTTATAAAAACGAACGACCTTTGTCATGAAAATCTCAGACCTCCAAAACAAATCAAGTATACAGGACCATGCGCATTGCACAATTCACCTTTAACGCATTTTCGGAAAACACGTATGTGCTTGCCGACAACGCCGGCGAAGCCATCATCATTGACCCTGGAATGACTGACGCTCAGGAGGACGCTATACTGTTTGAATACATTCATGATGAAAAGCTCACTCCGCGGCTCATTCTCAATACGCATTGTCATTTGGATCATATTCTAGGCAATTCTTCGACCTCCGAGCGCTATGGCATTCCCATGTGGTGTCATGCCAACGAAATTGCCGTGATTGAGCGGGCAGCAGCCACATCGTTGATGTTTGGCATTCCCTATCGTCCATCGGTGCTGCCTTCCAAAACTCTTGCGGAAGGTGATGAGATCACGATTGGAGCAATTACGCTCAAAACCTTATTTGTACCCGGTCACGCCCCCGGGCATTTGGCTTTTGTGTGTTGGGAAGAAAGCGTAATTTTTTCCGGGGATGTGCTTTTTCAAGGCAGTGTCGGTCGCGTCGATCTTCCCGGATGCAACGCTCAAGATCTCGTGGCATCCATTCAGCAAAAGATGTATCAATTACCGGATGATTTCGGTGTCTATTCGGGCCATGGGCCATCAACGACCATCGGAGCCGAGAAGCAACATAATTTCTTTGTTCGCCCCGATTGGTCCGGTCTCTAGGCCTTCTTCAACGTAAATGCGAACGTACTGCCCACGCCTTCGGTGCTGCGCACGGAGATACTTTGATTGTGGCTATCGATGATGTGTTTGCAAATAGCCAATCCCAATCCGGAACCTCCTTCATTGCGTGAACGGCTTTTATCGACGCGGTAGAACCGCTCGAAGAGTCGCGGCAAATGCTCCATGGCTATACCCATTCCGTCGTCCGCAATTTCGATAAGCACATTATCGTCCATGTCGTAAAAACGAATCCGCGTCTCACCTTGTTCCTTACCGTAGGAAATACTATTCATGAGCAAATTCACAAACACTTGCTGAATTCGTTTCACATCGGCCTCAACAAAGATGGGTTTTTCGTTGGTGTTGCGCAGCTTAAGTGAGACCTGCCGATCAACAGCTTGAGGCTCCAGCATTTCAACAGTATCCTTCGCCAATTGAACGACATCGAAGCGGGATAATTCCAGAGGCATATTACCACTTTCAATGGAAGCAATCTGATCAAGATCTTTGAGCAAATCAATCAAGCGATCACACGCTGAATTTGCGCGATCCAAAAACTTTCGGTTTAATTCCGCATCCGCGAGATCCGTATCGAGCAAGGTCTCAATATATCCCTGAACATTGAACACCGGTGTTTTCAATTCGTGAGCGAGGTTTCCAATGAACTCACGGCGGTAATTTTCTGCCTTACGCAAATCCTTTACCTCCCGAATTTTTTCATCGGCCCAACCTGCCACTTCTTTATTAATCTCAGTAAGCAAATCACTGCTCATCTGAATTTTTGGACGGGCGTCGCCCTGGCTCTTCAGCGAGTGAATGGTTTTATAAATAATCTTCACCTTGTGGTAAAGAAAGCGTTCGATGAAGTAATAAACGATGCCGTAAGAAATTGAAAAGCCCAGAGAAAGCAGAATCAGCAGCGGTATCAGCGCGAACTCACGCTCCAGCAGATAGATAACCAGAAAATAGGTAAGCGCCAGCAGACCGGTTATCAAACCGGCTGAGGCCAGGGAAACCTGTCGGGGTGTTCGAACAGTGAAGAGCTTCACGGTTCAAATTTATACCCTACACCTTTGATTGTTTTAAAAAAATCGTCGCCTAGCTTTTCGCGCAGCTTGCGTATGTGGACGTCAATGGTGCGGTCACCTACGATAACGTCGTTACCCCAAACATTGGAAAGAATGCTCTCCCGCGTAAAAACGCGACCGGGTTGAGAAGCTAATAAGGCAAGCAGTTCAAATTCTTTTTTGGGAAGCGACAATTCCACACCGTCTTTGAAGACTACGTAACGCTCTTTGTCGATGACAATTCCGGCGAGGTTTGGCTTGGCCGCAGGCGCTTCTGATGCGATCTGCCTGCGCAGTAATGCCTTCACGCGTGATACAAGCACGCGCGGTTTGATGGGCTTTGAAATATAGTCATCTGCTCCTGCATCAAAACCGGCTATCTGGCTGTAATCCTCATTGCGAGCAGTCAAAAATGCGATAAGCGTGTCCTTCAGATTCGGGTCTTCGCGCAGTTCTCTGCACGTATCCATTCCGTCCATTTCCGGCATCATCACATCGAGCAACACTAAATCCGGCTTTTGCTTTCGTGCTATTTCCAGCGCCTTCCTACCGTTGGCTGCAGTAAAAACCTCGTATCCCTCACGTTCAAGATTGAAACCGATGATTTCCAGAATATCGGGCTCATCATCGACCAATAAAATCTTTTGCTTACTCATGATTGAATGTTTTACAAGGCTTTCTAAAGCGCAACAAAGCAAGGATAATCAAGTTACGTCAAGGTTAATGGATTATTAACGACGGCTAAAACATGATGCAGAAAACCGAGGGATTTTTCGCACCTTTCGGGTCTAAAATTAAGCCATTGAATCGATACTTTGAAGGCAAAACGATTTGGATCACCGGCGCCAGTTCGGGGATTGGAGAGGCGCTCGTATATGCGCTGGATGCTTGCGGTGCGAAACTCATTATTTCGGCTCGTCGCTTAGATGATCTTGAGCGTGTGCGCCAAAAGACGAAGAATCCCGCTAGCGTTGACATACTTCCTTTCGACTTATCGTCACAGGCCTCCGTTGAAGAGGCCATTCACACTTGCTTCGGAAGGCATTCGCGCATCGATATGCTGTTCAACAATGGCGGAATATCGCAGCGTGCCGAAGCGCTCGACACACCCACCGATGTGGAGCGACGATTAATGGAAGTCAATTTCTTCAGCAACATTCTGCTCTCCAAGGCCATTGCGAAACATATGAAAAGTCAGGGCGGCGGACACTTGGTGATTACCTCAAGCCTGATGGGCAAATGGGGATTCTTTCTACGATCGGGTTATGCTGCCGGGAAACACGCGCTGCATGGCTACTACGACAGTATGCGCATGGAAGTGGAGCCACACAACATTCGCATTACGCTATTGACGCCGGGATTTATCGCCAGTGATATCTCCAAGCATGCGCTCGATGCTGACGGAAAAGCTACAGGTGAAATGGATCAAAATCAAGCGGGAGGAATGTCGACAACCGACTGCGCGCGACACATCCTTGCAGGCGTAGCCGCCGGAAAAACAGAATTCGGGATTGGTGGAAAAGAACTGTTGGGGTTAAAACTGCGACGTTTTTTTCCTTCACTCTTCGAGCGCATTTTACGAAAACGTTCCGCGCGATAGTCCTAGTCTTTAATGCGTGAAAAGCGCAGTGCCTTAAGCATAAAATCCGGGAGAGGCTTTAAAGGATCTCGCTTTTCCACATTGAGAAACACTCCCCACTTCTCGATGATGGGCACCTTGTACACCTCAATCATTTCAATCAAGGTTCGGTCATCATCGTGGATGTAAGTACAATGCACCTTGGTATTTCCCATGCTAAGCGCGTTGTTGCTGTCGCAGGTGAATGGATAGCCCTTGGCAGCCAAATCGCTGCCAATAGCGGCCATTCCTTTCACATCAAAACCGATGTGCGCATAACCGGTGTCGCCCCAAATACGATCTTCAAAAATGAAATTAGGCTTACGGTCAAGCGCTTGAACCAACTCAATGAACGTCTTGCCGGTCACCTTCGCGAATCCGCCACCGGGCTGGTTTTTCTGGGTCAACAACACCCGACGATATCTCTCCTTCCCTGAGGGTAATGACTGCCAATCGGCGAAGGAATCTGTTTTGTCATATACCACTTCATCAAACCCAAGCAGGTTCGCGTACAACCCGAGCGCACGATTCATATCGCTCACTCCGGTTGAACAACCCAGCACCCCACCACTGTGATGACCGCTATTGGTGTACCAGCCGGTGCCTTGCAAAAACTGCCACACATTGCCATCAGGGTCTTGAATATAAAATGTGTCACGGCCCATTGGATCCTTGGCAATGGCCGTCAGACCGGGAGCTGCATGCTCTTCACAAAAACGATGACTCGCGTGAATATCCTTACACTTGATCTGCGTGATGAAGATCCCCAGATCTCCCATTTGTACAGCATGCTTAGCCTTAACGGGCTCAAATGACGTTGGTCGAATGACTTCAATCGCACAACCGCCTTGAAGATTCATCACCATGCTCGCGCGCTTGGTGATCGTCGAATTGCGGGTATACACATCCATAAGCGGCGCCGGCTGAACGCTATCGAAAAATGGAATATCCAATCCAAAAAAGCGGCGGTAAAATTTCAACGATGCATCCATGTTCGACACGGCAACACCGATATGCTGTAACCCATTGATTCGTTTGTACATGTTACTGCTGATAAGGTAAAGTTTGAATCCACTGTTTGATTTGCGTTCGCATAGCGCTCCAGCGAACGAATGTCTCCGAATTACGCATTCGATGCAATCGAATGAATTGAGCAATGCGCTTGGTGTTGCGCCACCAAGGAAGCGTGATTAAACCCGCCAGCGGAGCCGCGACAGGGATCAATTGCACTAGGTTGGAAGCTCCGGCCCACTTCAACACCAACCACACAAGTATGAGATAGATGGGGGTCAGAAATGTCCAGAACGAAATGCGAATGGAATTTCTAAAAAGAGTATCCTTGATTACCGTATGGACAAATCGCTCAACGAAAAGCTGCATGGGCCAGAGTACAGTTGCTGCCAGCAAAGCAAACGGAAGACCCGCTATTAAACCAATCCACCTTCCTGCTGAAATCCGTGTGGTGTAGCGATGCTCTTCAATATGAAGCTGGTGTCCGAGCGTTCGAAAATCATTGACCTCATGATTGAGAAAATGATGATGCTCTTCATGCGCATCGAGGTATTTCGCCAATGCATGAAAACGATCAAATTTAGAGGCAAGATCATCGCTAGGGTGCAACTCATCCAGGAGTGGTTTGAGCGATAGAATTTCACTGTAAACATCCTCGCTATCCACGTGTATCATGACACCCGTGAGAGCTGCATGCACTAATCGCGTGATCTCCGAATGCAGCTTTGCATGGTTGTTCAGTTCGGCCTGGACAAGTGATTCCACTTCTATAACATCACCGAAGGTGACCATCAAATCTTGCTGCGGCTCGTAGAAGCTTTCATAATCAAGCCCCACAGGTAGAATACACAAGTTACGTACGCCTGATTCATAAGCGCCAATGACCAATCTCGCCAACCCCTTTTTCAGCGGAACCAATTGCTTTTTACCGCGGTGCGTGCCCTCCGGAAAAATTCCTATGATGGCATTTTGTTGCATCCTGCGATAACATTCATTGAAGATGGCGTTATTGCGATCATGCAGGTCAGCCACGCGATCGCGCTCGCGATAAACAGGCATCATATTGATGCGATGCAAGAATGCGCTCACGCGTTTATTCTTGAAGACGTCGGCCCGTGTGAGCCAATGTAATTGTCGGCGAGAAGACACACACAACACCACGGGATCAAGCAATGCATTCTGGTGATTGGCTACGATTATAACCGGGCGATCTACCGGTATTTTATGCTTGTTGCGAATAACAACCTTGCGAAAAAACACATTGATTCCGGACCATACGGCGGGCCGCAGCACTTCATAAAAAGTTGAGCGCTCCTGATTCAATGAATTACAGGTTAAGGTTTGGCGAATGGGGTAAATCTTACTCGTTATAGTTGAGCACCTTGTGGCCGCCCTCCATCAAATAACGATCACGCTTGAACAGCTCGACATCTGATTTCACCATGTCCGTAACGAGTTGCTCAAGGGTGTGTTTATGCATCCATCCGAGTTTTTCGCGGGCTTTCGCGGGATTACCAATAAGCAAGTCAACTTCAGTTGGACGGAAATACTTCGGATCGATTTCAATCAGCACTTTACCGGTTTTTGCGTCGTAAGCCTTTTCATCCACTCCGGTTCCTTTCCATTCCAGCGTTATTCCGACATGGCCAAAGGCCAAGTTGCAGAAATGTCTCACGCTGTAGGTTTCTCCCGTAGCTAGCACGTAGTCGTCAGACTCCTCTTGCTGCATCATCATCCACATACCTTCAACATAATCTTTGGCATGACCCCAATCGCGCTGCGCATCCACATTTCCCAGGAATAGTTTTTCCTGCAATCCGAGGCTGATTTTAGCAGCAGCGCGAGTGATTTTACGCGTAACGAATGTCTCACCACGAAGCGGTGATTCGTGATTGAATAAGATTCCGTTACAAGCGTAAATTCCATAGGCCTCGCGGTAGTTTCTGACAATCCAGTAGGCGTATAGTTTGGCCACTGCATAAGGGCTGCGGGGATAGAATGGTGTTTCTTCCGATTGAGGAACCTCCATCACTTTTCCGTACAACTCGCTGGTAGAGGCTTGGTAAAACTTGGTCTTTTTTTCTAAACCGAGAATACGAATGGCTTCTAACAAACGCAGGGTACCTGTGGCATCCGCATTAGCTGTGTATTCCGGTGTTTCAAACGACACATGCACGTGACTTTGTGCGGCGAGGTTATAGATTTCATCCGGCATGGTTTCCTGAACCAAGCGAATGAGGTTGGTGCTATCGGTCAAATCGCCATAATGCAAGAACATGCTGACGTTCTTCTCATGACGGTCGTGATATAAGTGATCGATACGATCGGTATTGAACAGGGAACTTCTACGTTTCACTCCGTGCACCTCATAGCCTTTGCTGAGTAGTAATTCAGCGAGGTAGGCTCCGTCCTGTCCTGTAATTCCCGTAATAAGTGCTCTTTTCTTCATAGCCTAAAAATTAATCCCCAAATCTAAGGTTTAAAGCGATACACAGCGATAAAAGACACCGATTGCGCTACGGGTTATTCCTGATCAAACTGCAACTCGCATAGGCGCTTATATAGCCCACCAGTTTGCATAAGTTGCTCGTGCGTGCCTTGTTCGCGCACGACACCCTGATCCAGCACAATGATAGAATCTGCTTTACGCACGGTTGACAGGCGATGAGCAATTACGATGGAAGTCCTTCCTACCATCAGTTTTTCCAATGCATCCTGCACCAACCGCTCGCTCTCACTATCCAAAGAGCTGGTCGCTTCATCGAGAATGAGAATCGTAGGATTCCGCAATACAGCGCGCGCGATGGCAATGCGCTGACGCTGCCCACCCGACAATTGAATGCCGCGTTCCCCAACGATGGTTTGGAATTTATCCGGAAACGCTTCGATAAAATCGAGAGCGTTGGCCTTGGCTGCAGCTGCGCGTATTTCACTTTCCGAAGCTCCGGGCGAGCCGTAGGCGATGTTTTCGTAGATCGTTCCACCAAACAAAATCACTTCCTGTGGCACGAAGGCCATGTGTTTACGCAGATCAGTCAAGGCAAAAGTTGAAGCATCCTTATCATCAAAAAGAATGGCGCCGGCAGTCGGATTATAAAATCGCTGTACCAATGCCGCAATGGTTGATTTGCCGGAACCTGAAGAGCCTACCAATGCCACCTGTTGACCCGGCTTTACTTCAAAACTAACACCCTTCAATACAGCGATATCAGCGCGTGAGGCGTAATTAAAGTGTACGTTATTGAACGTGATAGATCCTGCCAAAGGGATGCGGTCGGGCGTTTCTTCAAGGGCCACATCTTCCGTATCAAAGCTCAGGATTTCCATGACGCTCTCAATGACACCAATGCTGCGTTGAAGCGTACCCATTTGTGCTGCTAATCCGCCAATTGATCCCGCCACCAGTCCCGTAATAAAAACAAACTTCCCCAGGACATCCTTCCCAATTTCACCGGTGTCTTGCAAATGCGCACCTACTCCCATGACTAAGCCCAAAGCGCCGAACAAAAAGATGATGATGAACGTGCCAAACATGCCACGCCAGACAGCGCTGCGCATCGCGATTTCTTTAATACTTGAAATGCTTTTACCGAAACGCAGCGTCTCGAACGCTTCATTGGCGAAGCTCTTCACATTGACAATTCCGGTGAGCGATTCATTGACGATTACGCTGCTCTCCGCTACCTTATCCTGCGTTGATTTACCGATTTTACGGATGTATCGGCCAAAGAAAACCATCACAATGATGATGACCGGCAAGGTGCACAGCATGACCAGGGTGAGCTTGTAGGAATAAGAAACAAGCCAGCCAATTCCAACTACGATAATAACGGTTTGCCGAATAAACTCTGCAAGCGTAATCGTTAGAGTTTCCTGAATGGTGGTGATGTCGCTGGATAATCGGCTCGACAAATCCCCCACGCGGCGTTCATTGAAAAACTGCATGGGCATGCGGATGATGGTCGAAAATGCATCACGGCGAAGCGCCAACATGGCGTTCTCAGTGACATACGAGAAGATGTATACGCGAAAAAAGGAAAACACACCCTGGATGATGAGCAGTAAAACCAATGCGGTGAGCACCATGCCGGTGGTTCCCCATTCGGGATTGATACCCACCTGATCGACAAGTTTGGTGAGCATCGCTCCACCCGATAGCTCTGCGGTTCCATCAGGACTCACAAGTTGACCGAGCAGAGCAGTAATGACAATTACCAAAAGCCCTGAAACAACGAGGAGTAAGAGTCCGACAGAAAATAAAAGCCAATATGGCTTGATATAGCTGAACACCTTGAGGGCGTTCAAAAAAGACTGTTTGGAAATTTTCTTCTTCTCGGTTGATGATTCGTTAGCCACTATCCTTCAGGTGTTACGTTGACCGCGAAGTTACGGTAAGTCAACCCTTGGCTGATTTAAGGACCTTGCGCGCTTTTTTCAGGGCCTTCTCGAGTTCAGCTTTGCGCTTGGCGGTATAGGCTTCATCCGGACGAATGAGATCGGCTTCGGGATCATAAACAATATTGACGAATGGCTGCTCCAGAACCGAGAAATCTGCGCCATCCACATGATAAAACAAACTTAGATCGAGCAATACCTCTCTGGGCTTTCGCTCTTCCGGGAACTGTGTGGCGTCGACATGCACTTTCTTGTTGACAAAGGCTGATCCTCCAAACGAGACATCATAGTCAAACCCGACCGGTAAGTAGAAGGAATAAGCTCCATCTGCTCCACCAAAGAAAGCGACATACAATTCTTTATTCTGGTAGATGACAATCTGAACATTAGCCGCAGGGGTTTCCTTGCTTGAGGCAATATCATAATTGTATAAAACTCCACTGATGAGGAAGTGATTTTCTAATGAGGTAGTCTTGTTGATCTTTCGGAATTGCCCGAAAGACGACGTACTCACAGCGAAAAATGTACATAGTATTAGCAGCAGTCTCATGTATGCAAGAAACAAAAAAGCGCCTCCGTCCGGAAGGCGCTTGATATTCGTTTTCAACAGATGAGCGTTACTTTCCATTGGCTGTAAGCACGCCTGTTAGGCGATCGTTTACATCCTTGGCGTAGTCCATGTTCCATTCGAGTTTGCCGCTGCGCTTATTGAATTTCGCCATAGCTACTGGAGTGTAGTTCATGAAGTTCATTCCCAAATAGCCCCGGTCTTTGAACAGACTAATGTCCAATTCAAGATTCACAATGGCCAAATCAGCCGCACGCTCAAAGCCTTTGGTATCAATTTCAACCACTTTAGTAACGTACGGGGCTTTGCCAAACTTGAGTGTAAAGGTGGAATAGCGAGGGAGATTGATGCTGTACTTTCCTTTAGGACCGGACATTTCGGTGGCTACCAATTCTTCGCCCGACCATATTTCAATGGGAATACCCATGACACCTTTCTCGGTGGAATCCATGAGGTTCAGCTCAAGTACATTGCCCTGAAAAGTGAACGTCTTCACCTTCGATTGCGCTGAAGTGATGTTGACGAGCAGCACGGCGGCTAGTGTTACAATAATCTTGTTCATTGTTTAAGTTAGATTTCGCTCCATTATACCCCGGCAATACAGAAAAGGTTACATCGAGCCAAAGGACTCAATCCTTCTTTGCCTTGCGCTGCGGCTTCTCATGGAAGAAATAGCGGAAGTCTGCTGTGAGATAATTTCCACCTAACTCAATGTCATCGCGAAATGGCACCGTGTTAAATTCGAAGGTCAGGCGAGTTACACCAATGGCGTTGAAGGGCCGATGATAGGATGCCCCCAGATAAAAATAGCCCTTATCAGGCGTGCGCCATTCAAAGCCATAATTGGCTAAAAGCGCCGCCTGTATCCAGCGCATCTTATAGGTTTTCTGATAAAAGTCAAAACGGAGTGTGTCCTGATAAGCATAGGTAGATGACTCGACATTGCTCGGATATAAATCAAGCGACACACCGGCGCTGGCATTCATAAAAATCTCATCGGTGAGCTTCACGAACACCATTGCCTGAACGGGCACCTCATAGCAGATATACCGAAAACGCATCGATTCATCCTTGAGCAAATTCGGATGATCAAACCGCATGGTGTAGTTGCGCTGCACCATACAAATACCGGATTCTAAGCTCCAGTTGCGCGTGAGACCCCGTCGGACAACCATTCCGAAATTCAATCCGAAATTGGGTTCAAAATCAATATTCAATTGCTCCATTTCAAAGGCACCTGAACCCGTTCCGAAATACTTACTCGGTATCATCGGCTTGAACTGAATTCCCAGAGTCGTTACGTTTTCCTGCGCGCAAAGCACCGCGGGTAAGCTGCACCCACTTAACAAGACAATAAGGACGATGGAAAACAGGCGCATCATGAGGCCGTGCTAATCCATTCGGTTACATACTCCAGCGGTTTACGATGACTCGCAGGCCATTCTCCGGCGGGATAACCGATGTAAAAAAGACCCAGACACTTGTCGGCTTCACCCAGATTCAAAAACGCGTGCATATCAGGATGTGATAGAAACTTCGGTGTTGACCAAAATGCACCTAAACCATAAGCGGTGCAAGTGAGCATCATATTTTGAGCAGCACAAGCTACTGCTTCGATTTCCTCGATCTCTGCGATTTTACCCGAAGGATCTCGCTCCATGCATAAGGCGATGACTACCGATGTTTTTTCCAAACGCATTTGCATGCGGTCAAACTTTGCTTGGTTGAATTTCTCCAACGGCGTTGTCTTCCGATAGAGCCCGGGAATAAATTCTTGCAATCGCTCAAGCCCTTGTTCAGTAAACACTTTAAAGCGCCAAGGCTGGGTCATGCCATGACTGGGTGCCCAAAGCGCATTGTTGAGGATGATTTCCAACTGTTCGCGATGCACTTTTCTGGGCGCAAATTGTTCAGGAGTAATACTGCGCCTTTGGCGAATGATTTCGGTTATTTCACTCAAGTTATATTTCATAATCGGAATCTTCTTGCAAAGCTAAGTGAAGCCATAGTTTTCGATAACACCCTTATCGGCATTTACTTCTACCGGCAGAGCGCAGATGCGTTTAAATTCGCTCACTATGTCACGATTAAACACCTACGTCATCACTGGCGCCGGCACAGGAATGGGCCGCGCGACAGCAGAGTTGCTCTCCAAGAATCCGAATATATCCTTATTGCTCATTGGTCGGCGCGAAGCCCTTCTGGAGGAGACGCTTGCAGCCTGCGAGCATCGCAACAACCATCGCATTGCTGCAATCGATATTCGTGACGCTGATGCATGGAAGAACACATTAGCATCAAACTTCACCTCCGACACCAACCTGTGTGGTGTATTCGCTAATGCGGGGGTTGGTGGTGAAAATCATTACGGGCAGGGGGATCGCTGGGAGGATATTATTTCCACCAACCTCACAGGCACCTACGTAACCATCATGGAATTGCTCCCTTGGTTGCGCCAATCGTCCAATGCTTTCAAGCACATCGTGATTACCTCGTCGTGTCTGGCTCGTTTCGGTGTTCCTAACTACACGGCCTATTGCACGGCAAAAACGGGACTGCTCGGACTAACTCGATCCCTCGCCATACAGCTGGCATCGGATCACATATTGGTCAATGCGTTGTGTCCGGGATGGGTAGAAACAGACATGGCGCGCGCCGGAATTCAGAATTTGGCTGATCGCGCCGGTCAGAATTACGACAGTGCCTTCGCCGAGCAGATGGGTTATGTGCCCTTGAATCGCATCTCTCAGCCACTGGAAATCGCCCAAATGGTACGCTTTTTATTTTCGAACGAACAAACCTCGATGACCGGCCAAGGAATAGACATCAACAACGGATCTTACATGCAATGAAGAAAATATTATCTACCCTCGTATTATCAGGCAGCACATGGATTGCGGCAGGTCAGCAACCGGCAGCACTGAGTGATTCAGCCATGATAGCCTCCATTTATAACGAAACCATGACCCATGCTGAGTGCTATGAAAATCTGCGGCATCTGTGTAAAAATATTGGCCACCGACTAGCCGGATCGGAAAGCGCACAACGGGCAATTGATTGGGGCAAAACGGTGTTGGAAAAATCAGTACCGGGACATGTTATGCTTATGCCTGTAGAAGTTCCACATTGGACGCGAGGGGCCTTTGAATTCGGAGGATATGCAACTGACGGAATAGAAAAAGAAGTTGCACTTACAGCACTGGGCGGATCGGTAGGCACAGAAGGAAAAAAAATCACCGCTCAAGTGATTGAAGTCAAGAATTTCGATGAGCTTAAAGCCCTGGGAGAAGATAAGGTTAAAGGGAAGATTGTATTCTTCAACAAGCCGCTCGATGCCACCCTCATCAACACCGGCGCTGCCTATGGCGGTGGCTATCCCATTAGGGGTCAGGGTCCGAGCGAAGCCGCCAAACTCGGTGCGGTGGCTTGCTTGATTCGTTCACTCACACTCGCCGACGACAACTTCCCTCACACGGGAGCTACGAACTATGAGAAAGATGTGACACGCATTCCTGCGGCGGCACTCAGCGCAGTCGCTTCAAGGCAACTCAGTCAGGATTTGAAAAACGATCCGACGCTTCAATTTAGCCTGCAACTTTCCTGCGAAGCATTCGATCGCACGATGCAAGCCAATGTCATCGCCGAAATACCGGGGACTGAATTTCCAGGAGAATACATCACAGTTGGTGGCCATTTAGATTCGTGGGACATTGGAGAGGGTGCGCACGACGATGGAACCGGTATTGTGCAATCCATCGAAATGATTCGCACGCTGCAAGCTATTGGCTACAAACCCAAGCGCACCATTCGTGCAGTGCTGTTCATCAATGAGGAATTTGGAAATGACGGCGGTGAAACCTACGCAAAGCGCTGCAAGGAAAACGGTCTCGTTCATGTGGCAGCCATTGAAAGCGACGGTGGTGGATTCACGCCTGTTGGATTCAACTGTGACCTCAGTGACAAGCAATACGAATTGGCCGCTTCCTGGCTTCCGCTTTTGGAGCCTTACAACCTCTTTCGTTTTCGACGTGGAGGAAGTGGTGTGGATATCCGACCGCTGAAAGATGATCGCATCGCACTTTTCGGTTTGAACGTAGATGGCCAGCGCTACTTTGACTACCATCACACCAACAACGATCGCTTTGAGAATGTCAATAAACGTGAGTTGGAATTGGGAGCTGCGGCCATGACAGCCTTGGTTTATTTACTCGATCAATCCGGAATTCCGGCACAATAAAAAAGGCCGCTCAAATGAGCGGCCTTCTTGTTTTATCTTTTTCGAAGCGATTACTTCACGGTCAGTTTAGAAACTGAAACGTTGTTACCCGCCTTGAAGTTTACCATGTAGATACCGGCTGCGATACCATCCAAAGTGATTTGGCTTTGGTTAGCACCTGCAGACATGTTGCCCAAGTTTTGAACGCTAACTACGTTACCTACCATGTCAACCAATTCGATCACAACCATCTGGCTTGAAGTCAGGGTGTAGTCAAACGTTACGCGGTCAGTAGCAGGGTTAGGATATACACGGAAGTCAGCTGAGCTAGCAACTTCTTCGATACCTACGGCTTGAATTACGTTAGCCTTTGCAGCTGCAGCGTCATAGTTGTAGTTACCATCGTAATTCCATACACTGCTGAAGGTAGAACCGTTCTCAGCGATTGTTGTTACTGTGATACCACCGTCAGCGAAGTTACCGTACTGTGAATCGAAGAAACCATCACCGTATGCATCGTATGCAGTGAAGGTATAGCATCCTGTTGATGGAACCCATACGTTCTCAACCAAGGTTGAATTGTCAGCAGGAAGTGTACCTGAAGAGTAATCAGCACTTGCTACTACGTTACCATTCTCATTGGTGATTTCCCATGAACACTCTTCCGGCCAGCGGTCGAACAGAATGTTGATTCGGAAATGCGTTGAACCGTCATCAGCAAAGCTGATAGCAGCCTCGTATGAGTTGTTGCTGGCATCATCATCCGGAGAAGTGATGGTCACTTGCAAGTTACCTGAAGCTGTCATGTTAGCTGTACCAACGTTTACTACTGCAGTCTCATAGGTATCCAAGTTGCCTGTCCAGTTGTAGGTAATCGGAGAAGTTCCGCCTGTTACCGTGATGGTGCAAGCTGTCAAAGGGGTCAAGCCATTGTTCTGGATAGTTACTGCAACGTTTACATCGCCGCAAGTAACGAAATCACCGCCGTAGCTAAGAATCAAAGGGTCAGTGTTGAATGACGCCGGTGGAGGGCAAACATCCATAGATGCATACAAGTCAGCCGCACCGATTTGACCAACTTCCGATACGATACGGTTTGGACAAATACGGTAAACCGTTGGGAAATACGCTATGGCGTAGTCACCGTTGATTTGGTTGGCCATAGTAGCAGCTGGATTGGTCATCGGGAAAAACACGGTTGTGTCAGAAGAACCCGGACCGTACCAGTTACCTTGGCTACCGGCACCACCCGCCATTTCAGCATCTGTAGTGGCAGCGTCACCATCAACCCAGATTACCATAACCTCATCGGTAGTGGTTTCAGAAACGCCCGGAGCGCCTAGTGGACCATGCTCCAAATAAAGCTCGTCCAATGCACCGCTGGTGTGGTAGCCCCAGCATGGACCGCACCAAGTAGCAGACACATCGAGGAATACAGTATAACCGTCATCGAGGTAGCTGTACAAATTGTGTTCAACACCGAATTGATCTGTTACAGTGAAATCTTCTGCAAAAGATCCATCAGGAAGTTGCGCAAATGACAGGACAGGAGCCATCACCGCAGCAACCAAAGAGAGTAAAAGTTTTTTCATTTGATTTGGTTTTATATAAAATAATGAACTGCAATATTCATCATAATTCAGTGAAATACGAACGATAATGGCGAAAAAAAACGGTTAGCTCTTGGAATCGCGGGGATCAGGTTACTTTCACGCAAAGGAAACGCAAAGGAAGAATTACGCAAAGACTGCCTGCTGTGTAATGCCAGGCTACTGACTTCTCTGCGTGTAATTCCTCCGCGGGCGCTGCGAGAGGAAAATGCTTTCACTCGAAGGAACGCAAAGGGAAAATCACGCAAAGACCGCGATGTGGAAGCCCACCCCTTTTGAAAGCTAAACTAATGTCCTCTCTGCGTGTATTTCCACTGCGGGCTCTGCGAGAGGAAAATGCTTTCACGCAAAGGAACGCAAAGGGAGAATCACGCAAAGACCGCGATGTGGAAGCCCCCCTTTGAAAGCTAAACTAATGTCCTCTCTGCGTGTAATTCCTCCGCGGGCTCTGCGATAAAAAGAGCTCTCACGCAAAGGAACGCAAAGGGAGAATCACGCAAAGACCGCTATGGGGAAACCCCTCCGTAGCAAGCGAAACAACCGTCCTCTCTGCGTGTATTTCCTCCGCGGGCTCTGCGATAAAAAGAGCTCTCACGCAAAGGAACGCAAAGGGAGAATCACGCAAAGACCGCGATGTGGAAGCCCCCCTTTGAAAGCTAAACTAATGTCCTCTCTGCGTGTAATTCCTCCGCGGGCTCTGCGATAAAAAGAGCTCTCACGCAAAGGAACGCAAAGGGAGAATCACGCAAAGACCGTGATGGACAGGACTCCCTGTGGCATGCCAAACAAGATACTCTCTGCTGATTCAATAAAAAAAGGCTGCCTTTGCAGACAGCCTCTTTTGTGGAGGTCCCGAGCGGATTCGAACCGCTGTAGCAGGTTTTGCAGACCTGAGCCTAGCCACTCGGCCACAGGACCCTGTATGTTAAAACCACCAAGGTTGCTCTTGAACGGGGCGCAAATATAAATGGTTTCAATCCAAATCGAAAAACGATAAAGAAAGTTTGAAAAGGTTCCACCAGAGACAGGAAAATAAGGGCTCGATCATTTACACGACCGACTTTTGATAAGTCCTAAAATCTGCCCGAAGAACACCTTAAGTTGCTTCTACTTTCGCAAGAAGGAAACCGTAAAATCTATCGAACATGAGCAACAAAGTGTACATCGCCATCATTGCTGTCCTCCTTGGCGCAGTTGGTCTAATGGCGTATAACCTCAACAAGAAGGAAAAAGAAATCGTTTACATCTCGCAAGAATATGCTAACCTCGATACCGAGCGTCAGGACCTGGCGGTAGAATTGGAAAGCATGAAAATGCAGTACGATACACTCACCTTTACCAATACAGAGATGCAGACCAAGATTGACGAGCAGGAAAATGAGCTTGCCGCACTCTTGAAGAAGGTGAAAAACAAAGATTACGATATCAAAAAGTTGAAGGCTGAGGCTGAGACCCTTCGCGGTATCATGAAGAATTACATTCACCAGATTGACTCATTGAATAAAGCCAATGCTCAATTGACAGCAGAACGTGATTCGGAAGCACAACGCGCAAACTCAGCGGAGGCAAAAGGCGCTGAACTTGCCAGTGAATTGAGCACTTCAAAAGAAATGAACGCCAAGGGTTCTATCCTGACCACGGGGGAATTCCAAAACCTGGCTCTTTTCGAGCGCAACAACGGTAAGCAGGTCGATACCGATCGCGCCAACAAAACCGAAATCATCAAGTCTTGCTTCAAGATTCGCAAAAACCCAATTGCCAAGCCGGGTACACGCGTGCTAGACATGGCAGTGATTGGTCCGGATGGCAAGGTGATCACCGGCAAAAAATCAGGTACTACAAAAGCCAATGGCGCAGACGTTCAATATAGCGAGCGTCGTGAAGTTGAATACCAGCAAGCCGATACGGACGTTTGTATCTACTTCAGCGCAAACGAAGGCTATGTGTTCCAAAAAGGAAACTACAAGATCTTCATCTATGAGGGTGGTAACATGATTGGTACTTCAAGTCTAACATTGAAATAATTTCATCCAACGATATAAAAACCTCGCTGCGGCGGGGTTTTTTTATGCCTTGTGTTTACTGCCCATATGCCGCTTTGCATTCCTATTGGGAATAATGGATGATACAATCCCTACAGAGCTTTGGGCAAAAAATGCAACACAAACAACAGAACAAAATCAAGGGCAACTGGGGCGAGGAGCGCGCTGCAGAACTACTCAAGCGAAAAGGTTACCGCATCATTGCTATGCAATGGAAATCGCTGCGTTTTGAAATCGACATCATCGCTGAAAAAGGAAATGAAATCATCTTCGTTGAGGTGAAAACCCGCACAAGCGAAGATTATGGCCAACCCTGGGAAGCAGTGAAGCATGATAAGCGCAGAAAAATCTGCAACAGCGCCGATCAATACATACGCATGAACCAATGCGACAAAGAGCCGCGCTTCGATATAATTTCCATCGTTCGAACAGACGATAAGACCAAAATCACGCACCTGCAATCTGCCTTCCGTCCTACGCTGTGATATCGCTTACCTTCGCGGCATTAATAAAGCAAGGGCTATGGCAATACCAAAGGGAAAAGGAAGAAAGGACGGTGATAATAAAGGGCGCTCGGAAAAAAAGTCAACCGGAAGAACCGGTGCGACCGACAAGAAGGCACCCGCAAGATCAAAGTCATTCAGCGAACCTGAACCAACTTCCAAACGCGGCACCCGTGGCTCAGGGCGCAATGAAAGCCGATTCAAGCCTGCTCCGGATAAAGATAAAAAGCCCGCTCCCAGAAGAAGCCCAAAACCATGGGAAACCGAAGGCGAAGATCGCCCAAAACGCTATGGTCGCCCCGGTGAAAAATTTGGAGCGCGTGGGAAATTTTACCGCAAAACGGAAGATCAAACACCCAAGCACGATGATGGTCTGATTCGCTTGAATCGCTATTTATCGAATGCCGGTATCGCCTCCCGACGGGAAGCCGATAAACTGATTGAACTGGGATTGGTTCAGGTCAACGGTAAAGTTGTCACAGAACTTGGGCTGCGCGTGGATCCTAAGAAGGATGTCGTGAAGTACGACGACCGCAGCCTTAAGCCGGAAAAGCAACAATATGTATTGTTGAATAAACCGAAAGATTACCTCACTACCAATGACGATCCTGAGGAAAGAAAAACAGTGATGCATCTGATTCAAGGCGCCTGCAAAGAGCGGGTATACCCGGTAGGTCGCCTAGATCGACAGACCACGGGTCTTCTCCTGTTCACCAACGATGGTGATATGGCCAAGCGACTGACATCACCTAAAAATGGATTCCCAAAAATCTATCACGTCGAAACGTTGGAGAAAATCAAAGGAGAACACATTGATGCCATTCGGGAAGGAGTAAAACTGGAGGACGGATTTATCAAAGCTGAAGAAATAAGCCTTGTCAACGGCGACCCAAGACAAGTTGGCATCAAACTCAAAACAGCGAAAGACAAAGTGATTCGTTCGCTATTTGAGCATTTTAAATACACTGTAAAAAAACTGGATCGCGTAATGTATGCCTCGCTCACCAAGCGGGATTTGCCCAGAGGGCGCTATCGCCATCTGACCGAACAGGAGGTGAACTTCCTGCGCATGATTCGTTAGTCATTTCTGAACAACTCGCTAAAAAATGACGTCCAATGCGTGATTATTTCTGCGACATCTTTCGTTGATTTGTCCTCATGCTAGAAGCAATTCCAAGAGCGAATCTCAACTTGTCGGAAGACTGGATGATTCTGGTATTTCTGGCAAGCCTCATCGGACTTGCGTATACGCGACGTGTGCATCCTACGCGCATTAACCGTCTTTGGAACAGCGCGTGGAATATCCGTACCATGCGGCAGACGATTCGTGAAGAACCCAACACACCTCGGGCAAATCTGATTTTCAACACCTCCTTTTATTTGCAAGCAGCGTTGGTTGTCTATTGCGCATTGAAATACACGGGGCATTCATGGTTATCGTTCCATGGATTGGGATTCTACCTCATCCTTGTGGCCGGAGTGTTTGCCATCTACCTCATCAAACGCTTGAGCATTCGCCTCATTCGGTTTGTTGCTGATGGTGATTTCGGATTGGGCGAATACGAATACGCTGTATTCATGATGAATCGACTTTTGGGGATTTTAATCCTGCCCATCAGTCTTTTGATTGTTTATGCTCCGACGATATTTCTTCCACAAATATTTTTCGGAGGAATAACAATCGTGTCTATTCTTTTGATATATAGACTTCTACGCTCACTAATGACTGCCCTTGAATTGGGTATCGCTCCGTTTTATATTCTTTTCTACATTTGCACGCTCGAAATTTTACCCACTGCCATTGGCATTCGAATGGCATTGGCATTTTGAGAGTAGAAAACAGAATTCAGGATTATCTAACCCATGGCGGATAAAGTCAAGACTATACTGATTACGCAACAAGATCCCGGCGCTGAGAAAAACCCTTACGTCGATCTTGCCAAGAAACACAAGCTCAAGATTGACTATCGTCCGTTCATCCACGTGGAAGGCGTAGATGGACTCGATTTTCGTCAACAGCGCGTCGATATTCTGGAGCACACCGCTGTGATTTTCACCAGCCGCAATGCGGTCGATCACTACTTCCGTCTGGCAAAAGAGCTGCGCATCGGTATCCCTGAAACCATGAAGTACTTCTGCATGTCTGAGGCCATTGCCTATTACCTTCAGAAGTACATTCAATTTCGCAAGCGCAAAATATTCTTTGGCCACAGCACATTTCAGGAGCTGATGGAGCCCATCCGCAAACACAAAACGGAGAAGTTTCTACTCCCATGCAGCGACATCCTGAAGCCGAGTATTCCGGAAACACTGGAAAAAGAAAAAATTCAATATTCAAAAGCCGTCATGTATCGCACAGTCTGCAGCGATTTATCGGACTTAGCTGATGTGAAGTATGATATGTTGGTGTTCTTTTCGCCAACAGATATTGAGTCTTTGTTTAAAAACTTCCCACTCTTTAAACAAGAGAAAACACGTATTGCAGCCTTTGGTCAAACTACTGCCAAAGCAGTTGAGGACGCCAAGTTGCGTATCGATGTGATGGCTCCTACACCTAAGGCCCCATCCATGAGTATGGCTATAGAACAGTATATACAGACGAATAAGTAGCATATATTCCATAAAGCAAAAACGACATTGCAACCCGCCTTAAGCACCAGTTTAAGGCGGGTTTTTTATGTCTGAAGAATTATACTACCTCATCGCCCTCACCCGCCTGCCCGGCATTGGACCTTCCAAAGCACGCTTACTACTCAAAGCCTGCGGCAGTGCCGAAGAGATTTTTAAATCCAAAACCCGGGAACTGCTGTCCATCCCGGAAATTGGGCCCGCTACAGCGAAGGCTTTGCGCAGTATCGACCGCTCCAAAATCGAGGAGATTATGCAGTTCCTCGAAAACAAAGGCGTGCGAACGGCTTCCTTCCTCAGCGAACACTATCCTGATCGTCTCAAGCACTGTGATGATGCTCCTGTGTTGCTTTATGGAATAGGCAATTTTCACTGGCACCCACCAAGGGCAATTAGCATTGTAGGCACACGAAAGGCTACTCCTTATGGTAAGGAGTTTTGCCAATCGCTTATTCAATCGCTCGCTCGATATGAACCCACGATCATCAGTGGGTTAGCTTACGGCATTGATGCCTGTGCACACCAAGCTGCGCTGGATGCAGGCTTAGAAACCATCGCCTGCGTGGCTCATGGTCCCGAGCGCATCTATCCCGATACTCACCGAGCCCTTGCCGGTAAAATGTTATCACAAGGCGGCATCGTTACGGAGTTTGCTCCCTACACACCCATGGCACCGGAAATGTTTCCCATGCGCAACCGGCTCATTGCAGGAATGGCCGATTGCACGGTGGTTATAGAAACAGACCTCAAAGGTGGAAGTATGATTACCGCGCATATTGCCAACTCCTATGGAAGAGAAGTCTTCGCTGTTCCGGGAAGAATTCACGACCGCAATAGCCGCGGTTGCAATGCCTTAATCAAACGACATATTGCCGGCATTCTGACATCACCGGAGGATCTTATTGAATACTTGAATTGGGATGCACCTCGAGACAAATCTGCCGAGCAACTCAAGTTATTCACCTCATTACCTCCCGAACAACTTCAACTGGTGAACATCATTCAAGAGCTGCAAAAAGCGGCTTTCGATGAATTAATCAACCGCACAGGACTGCCCTGGGGAGAGCTCAACTCGCTACTGACCATGCTGGAGTTTGAAGGCATCATCAAAAGTTTACCCGGAAAAAGGTTCGCAATAAGCGGTTAATAAACCCGTTGATTATCAGTGGTCGATAATGACTTAGGTCAGAAATAAAACCTTTTTCTTTAAGCTACGTTTATATATCGAAAACGAAAAATTAACGCTTCGGCAAAAATCATTAATGACATGATTCTGCAGTACCTCAATCACCTGGAAAATTGGTTTAACCGAAAGATTGGCTGGTTCTTTCTTAACGGTTACAAAGGAAAATCGGAATAAATTATTCCCTACGGAACTAAAAAATGGCTGCCTTTGAGCAGCTATTTTTTTTACCCAATCTCGATACACACGTTTTGCGGTTCAGTGAAAAACCGTAAGGCTTCCCAACCTCCTTCGCGGCCAACACCTGAGTGTTTGACGCCTCCGAATGGCGTTCGTAAATCACGCAGCAGCCAGGTATTCACCCAAACAATTCCGCTTTCCAACGATGCTGAAAAACGATGGGCTCGATTCACGTCCGACGTCCACACCGAGGCAGCCAATCCGTAGTGTGTTGCATTGGCCAGGGTCAAGGCCTCCTGTTCAGTATCGAATGATTGCAGCGTAATTACAGGGCCAAAAATCTCCTCCTGATTGGTCCGGCAGTCAGGACCCAGTCCATCGATTACCGTGGGTTGAATGAAAAAACCGCCGGCACAAGATCCTTCGATCACAACGCGTTTACCACCGCATAATACGCGCCCTCCTTCCTGACGAGCAAGTTCTATGTAACCAAGCACTTTGTTCATGTGTGCTTCACTTACGACAGCTCCCGTTTGTGTTTGCTCGTCCATTGGGTCGCCGACATTCATGGCCGAAACCTTATCTACCAATGCGTTTACAAATCGATTGTATATCCCGGATTGAATAAGGATGCGAGAACCACATAAGCAGATTTGCCCCTGATTGGTGAATGCGGCCCGCAGCACAGTCTTCAGAGCTTTGTCTATATCGCAATCATCAAAAACAATGAATGGATTTTTACCTCCAAGTTCAAGGGATAGCTTTTTAAATCGTGGTGCGGCAATAGCGGCGATTCGAGCGCCCGTTGCGGTTCCACCCGTGAAAGAAACCGCCTTTACACCTGAATGATTGACGATAGCTTCACCGGTTGTCGTGCCCAGTCCATGCACAATATTGAGGACGCCGGCAGGGAGTCCGGCTTCGATGCAGAGTTTCGAAAACAGGAAGGCTGTCATCGGAGTAAGCTCACTTGGTTTTGCCACAACACAATTGCCGGCTGCCAAAGCAGGTGCGATTTTCCAGGTAAACAAATAGAGCGGCAAATTCCAGGGTGAAATACATCCAACGACTCCAATAGGCTTGCGATTGGTATAGTTAATCGCGCGATCTTCCATGAGATGTGCCTCAGAACTCCAATGCAAAATGGCGGTTCCGAAAAAGCGCATATTGTCCTCTGCACGCGGGATATCCATTCGGCCGGCCAGCGACACGGGCTTGCCATTATCCTCCGCTTCTGCAGCGGCCAGCAATTGGCGGTGTTCTGCAATTAAATCAGCAATGCGCACCATCAAGCGGCATCGCTCTGAGGCCGGAGTTTTGCTCCACGAGGGAAACGCATGGGTTGCCGCCGCAACAGCTCGGTCAACGTCTTCAGGGCTTCCCTCCGGAATTTTTCCGTAGACCTTTCCGGTCGATGGATTAATATTATCAATGTATCGGCCGTTAACCGGCTCCACCAACTTCCCGTCGATGTAATGTGCTATGATTTTCACGTTGAATGGCTATGAATGCGCAATTTAGGCTAAGGAGCCGCCAAGTCGCAGTGAGCTCATATTTATCAGTGACATCGGCAGTCGTGACAGAAGAATTACCCAAAGCAACGATAACCTTGATTCGAAATAATTTCAAGAGAATTTCGCTCAACGCTTGGATATACGGCAAGGCGTATTAAATTTGCATCCGCTTTTACACAAAGGTGTTTTTGCCCGATAGTATAATGGCAGTACAACTGATTTTGGTTCAGTTTGTCTTGGTTCGAATCCAGGTCGGGCAACGTTTAAAAAGTCAATCTTCGGATTGACTTTTTTTATGCCTTCTTGAGTTTGAGAATGGCTCCGGGCGCGGGCTCGCCGCTTCCAACTGATGCATTGATTTTGCGCAATTGCTTCAATTTGATACCGAACTTTTGTGAGACACTAAACCATGTATCCCCCTCTTGAACCGTATAGTCAGCCGCATTGGCTTTGCTGCGCTTAGGCTGCAGGTATACTATATCACCGGCGGCTAACTTCGTATCAGCGGAGAAGTCATTGAACTTATTGAGAATCCAGACATTCAAATCAATATCCTTGGCAATCGATTCTTTCGTCTCCCCTTCTCTGACCACTACATATTTGATGTTGTTATCGCTTACCCTAATCTCGTGATTATTGGATAAAGTAATTTCCGATCGCTCCTCCTTTTCACCCACTATTCGAGGCTTTTTCGCGCTCCGGCTTCTTACTGAAACACTTGCCTCAGGTGTCGATTCCTTGCGATCGGGGACTGTATTGCTTTTTGCATAGGTGAGTCCGACTTCATCGTATTGGGTCAATTCATTTTCTTCGATAATCCGGATTAAGAGCTTTGCATAATCGGGATTCGTCGCATAACCGCACTCGCGAAGACCCTTTGCCCAGCCTTTATAATCGTCCGATTCCAATTCGAATAAGGCTGCATAGCGCGGTTTCTTGAGGAAATTCGAATGATCATCGAAAGATTCCCTTGCATTTGCGTATTTGCGAAAGCACTCATTGCGGGTTTCATCATCTTCGAAGATGCGCTTACCCTCCCAGTCTGAATGGCACTTGATTCCAAAATGGTTGTTGCCCTCCTTGGCCAATCTGCTGTTGCCATCGCGACTCTCTAAAATTCCTTGTGCCAGTGTAATACTCGCCGGGATTCCGTGCGTGGCCATTTGATAAATGGCCTCCTCCTTCCACATTTCAATGTATTGAGCACGGGTGGTTTCTTCTGAAAATGCAAATGAGCGCAAGGCCATCAAACAGGCCGAAAGCAGAATAACGATTTTATACATGATGATTCAACGATTGATACCGAAAGTTAGTCTGTCATGCGGTCACCGGCGCGAAAGACCAACCCGGAATGCCAACAACGCGATGTTGATGTCAAGGTGCTGCGCTGCCGAAGTCTTGCTCACGCTTCATCGTTCCCTCAAGATTGTATGAATACCAGATACCGACCTTTTTGCCATCCACATAAACGCCTCGTGTATTCAGGGCGCCGTTTGCATAATAGGTGAACCATTCACCGGTCTCCTTGCCGGCGGCATACTGACCCTGTATATACAGTTGCCCGTTCTCGTGCCAAGTCTTATAAGGACCATCGTTCAATCCTTCCTTAAACGTATTGAGGCTCCAGGGCTTTCCATCGTCATAATAACACCATGATTCGCCCTGTCTGACATCGTTGCTGAAGCGCTCGTCAATCTTCGGCTGACCATTGGGGTGAAACTCCACACGCGCAACTTTGGCGTTGGTTTTTTCATCCAAAAACAACGAAACCTTGGGTGTACCATCACTATGCTTGGAAACCACCTGTTCAACCGTACCCTCGAGCCGGAACGTTGTCTTGGAAGGCTCGACCTGTTTCTTTGTTGAATCTTCACAGGACGCAAAGCCTAACACAAGGAGGAGGAAAAAAATAAGCCTCATCATTTCTTTCGGTTAATGGTGAAGTGAACTAAATTCTCAAGCGAATCGCGAGACGGACTCGCCGGGAAATGATTGAGCATGCTTAGCGCTTCATCGCGAAGGGCCTCCATTTTAGCTCGAGCATAATCAATTCCGCCGAGTTCAATGACACGACTGACCAAGTATTTTACTTTGACAGCGTCAGTATTGTAGCGCTTTATTATCGTCATCAACTCTCTTCTTTCGGCGGCTGAAGCCACTTTCAGCGCCTGTATCAAAGGCAAAGTGAGTTTACGTTCTTTGATATCGATGCCGATCGGCTTCCCTATTTTTTCGCCAAAACCATAATCAAGCAAGTCATCCTTGATTTGGAAAGCCAGACCAAGCTTCAACCCGAATGCATACATACGCTCCTGATCAGCAGCTTCCGCTCCGGCAGAGCAGGCGCCCGCCTTGCAGCATGCGGCAATAAGAGAAGCCGTCTTTTGACGAATAATGTCGAAATAAACATCCTCCGTGATGTTGAGCAATCGCGACTTTTCCTGTTGGAGCAACTCTCCCTCGCTCATTTCCTTTACGGCGTTCGAAACAATACGCAACAAATCAAACTCGCCGTTATCGATGCTCAGCAGCAATCCGCGTGACAGCAGGTAATCTCCAACGAGCACGGCAATCTTATTTTTCCAAACAGCGTTAATGGAGAAAAACCCTCTGCGTGTATGCGCTACATCCACCACGTCATCATGCACGAGCGTAGCAGTGTGCAGGAGTTCAATCAGCGAGGCGGCGGTATAAGTGGCCGGCGTGATATTGCCACAAACGCTGCTGCAGAGAAAAACAAACATGGGCCGCATTTGCTTCCCCTTACGTTTGATGATATAGTGCGTGATTTTATCAAGCAGCACATTCTCACTGCGCATAGCGTCCTTGAAGTAAGCTTCAAAGGCGTCCATCTCCTTAGCAATGGGTTTCTGTATGTGATCGAGCGAGCTCACGAAGGGAGGTCAAATTTACGCGCTAGCGCATGCGCACACGCCATTCTTTCGGATAGTAATTATTGACTCGTGCGCCAATTAACTTCATCCATCCAAGAGGATGACCTTGATACGTGGCTAAACACCACCCTGAAAAGCCTTCAGCAGTCAGTTGCAAACTCTCGCCGCGTAAATACTGAAGGGCTTGCTGTTCATTTAATTCAACCCGTTGAACCGTTTCCGCTGCCTTTTGGCTCATCGCTAAGCCATGATCGGGAATAAAGTCTGTTCTCATTGTTTTCCCCAGATGGATACCGGGTTGCAGCACATAAACTTGAGTTGCCAATGTATTGAGTTGATTCAGATCTAGCGCTGAGTCGTACAGGTCACCATCCGGAGCTACAACAGCATGCAAAAGACTTTTGCACCATGGCTTCATGCAGGTTAACGTAGCAGCATCAGCAGCTTTAAAAACCGCCTTGGATTTTATCCTCGCCGATGCTGTTGAACTCTTTTTACGCAATGCGCCAATAAAAAAGCCTTCGCCGGCAGAACGATGAGGCAAAAAGCGACAGGCAAATAATTCCGCGGTTTCCAACACATCTACCGGCCAATCCGCAGACACCTCAAAACGGATTGATTCATAATCGCCTGTATCCACCAGCGCGCCGAGTATGCGCTCGTTTTCTTCCTGAGCGAATGTGCATGTCGAATAAACCAATATTCCGCCCTCTTTGAGTGAAGGCAAAATGTCGCTAAGAATGTCCTGCTGCCGGGTACTACAATTTTCGGCGGATTGCTCATTCCACTCATCGCGGGCTGCAGGATCCTTTCGAAACATTCCTTCGCCACTGCATGGCGCATCAACCACGATAAGGTCGAACCACCCGCCAAGCTCGCCGAGTGATTGCGGATTTCCGCTGGTGACGACCACATTGCCGGTTCCCCATTTAGTCACGACCTCGCGCAAGGTGCGTGCTCGCGCAGGAATAATTTCATTGGAAATAACTACACCTGACGAACGAAGATAATCGGACAGAATCAGCGTCTTTCCACCAGGTGCGGCGCAGAGATCAAGCGCCAGCAGCTGCTTGTCTAATGGCACTACTTGTCTCAATACCCATTGCAAAAACATGGAGGAGCTTTCTTGAGGGTAATAGCATCCCGCATGAAACAAAGGATCCAGGGTAAACGTGGGGCGCTCGTGCAACCAATAGCCTTCGGTGTTCCAAGGAACCGCATCAACAGAAGGAAAAACAGCCGACGGTTTAGACGAGTTATAGCGAACACTACTGCGAGGTGGCATATCCAGCGCGCGCAGAAATTCTTCGGCCATCGTCGGGAATTGCCCGCGGATGCGCTCACAAAAGGCTTTGGGAAGCTCACTCATCGCGCAAACTTACACTGCTCATTGATCCTTTTCTTCGAGCCATTTCGGTGTTTTCTTCTTTTTCGCATCGGCCGGCTCCGCTTCCTTCTTTGGCGGCTCACTTTTCTTCGGGGCAGGTTTATCCGGGGTAGATGTTTTTGCCGGCACCTCCGTTTCTTCCCATTCAACTGAAATCGTAGATTCTGATTTCAGCAGTTCGGTTTCCTTGTATGCACCGACTGACTCATCCTTCTTAAATAGACCAAACTCCTCCTTGAGCAAACTCTTCATGTTTTGCTTCTCTTGCTGCATCGCTTCTTGCCGCACTTCTTTAGCGAGCTCCTTATCCACATTAAAGACAGGATTATCGACCGTACCTGTCATGGCGATAAACATAGACTTACCCAATCCGTCATCCGCTTCCTGAATATCCCTTTCGCGGCGGATTAACAAATCACGCATGTTAAACCCTATGGCGTAGTTGATGTCGTGATCAAACGAATGTGTGCCTTTAGCCGAAATATCCATCGCACTGCTGCGGATATCCATGAGGGGAATGGTTACCACTCGGTTGCGAATCTCGATGACATTCTCCAAGCGCGAGAAGGTCACTTTGCGCATTTTTTCAGCGAATTTGCTTTCATCTACAAACGGTGCTACCCACTTATTGGAGCGGATATACTCTGCGATTTCCTGCAGCGATTCAAAACCGATTAGCTCTCCGTTGTCAATGGTCAAATCAATCAAGCTTTCAATCTTGTCGGCTGGAATTTCTAACGCTTTAGTCACCACTGCGCGAAACTGAACTTTCGCATTAGCCTTTCCTTCCAAATGGCGATCCTGCAAGTAATCCTGGCCAAAATTCTCGAATTCGGTAAATACCTTTTTGACATTGATGGCGGTGATGTCAGCCAGGCAGTTCATACGATAATTTCCACCTTCCACAGGTGCCATCACGAGTTGGGCAGAGAGTGACCCGTCAGCAGTATTAAATGTCAACGGATCGACCGTTAGCTTTCCCTGCTCAAGGGTAGCAATACCTCTCACGCGTTGTGCTTCGAACTTGCGAAATACGAACTGTTCAATCGCAGTCTTCATACGGAAATCCAATCTGCGTGGAAGTCCGAATTCATATTCACTGTCATTCGCTGTGGAGCCATCCTCCTCCACCAAATTGGTGAAATCAATGCGGTTGCTTTTCAATTCACCATCGAGTAACACACGCGCATCCTTTTCAAAAAGAAACGGCACGAGGTTAATCAACTGACCCGTGAGACGAAAATCACCGCCATTCACATTTCCTTCGAAGCGATTGATTACTGCGCTTTGCTTATCAAAAGCAACTGCTGCATTCAGATTCTCGAACAGGCGGTTTGAGTCTTTCAACTTGAGTCTTCCCTGGGAAAGCTCCGCATTGCCGGAGGCAATAATTTCGCGCCAATTGAACGCTGTGTCGGCCGGGATATAGCGCAACTTTCCCTTCACGCCGGCGCCCGCACTCACGCGACCCTCGCAAATATCCAGTTGCTTCAAGTCCAAAAAGTCCTTGATATCGCGCATGTCCATCGCTGCTGTCACCTCCAAATCCAGTTGCGGATCATCGAATCCAATAATGCTCCCTTTGGCCGTTAACTCGCTTTCATCCAACGCGCATGAAAACTGCTTGAGTTTAATCAAATCCTTTTTTCCTCCGCGGACCAGATAAAGATTTGACTGAATGTCATTCAAGGCTACGCCCTCATCTTTTAACTGCAGCGTTGCGTCGCTGGTTTGAATTTCGGCCTCCAGCATGACCGGCGCATCAGCATTCTTTTGCGATATTTTGGTCTTCGCTGTGAACTCCCCTTTGGGATTCAGCTTCTGCAGTGTTCCTCGTATTTCATGCGGCAATAAACTCAAGGCTTCAGAAAGTTCCTCATCCGTTGTTTCGGCAAACAATTCAATCTCCCCTTGAGGGGATAAATCGACCACACCCTGCACCGTGAGATCCAATTTACCGCACGTTAATTCTGCAGGCTCAAAGACGTATCGATCATGCTCCACGTCGGCCTGCATCGTAATCTCACCCATGAGGAGTTGCTGCTCGAGATAGTTATTCCCTTCACTTCGGATACGGTCGATGTTTAAATCCGCATCCAATGCCACTTCGAATCGCTGTGCTGAGAAATCGCCCTGACCGGTAGAAGCGGTGGAGAAAACGTCGACGAAAAATTCCGCCGCCTTATCATCATACGTGACGCGCGTTTCAGTGAGTTGAACTTCCTCCAGCGTTATGCTGAATGAAGTAGAGTCGGACTTTTGCTCCTTCCAGAAATGCCAGTTATCGGTTCCTTCCTCATTGACTTTGAGATGCAGAACGGCCTGGTCTACTTCCACTTCATTGACCGTATAATCGCCTTTGACAAGGTCCCAGAAATTCAGTTTAAGGAAAAGGCTTTGCGCATATAGCAGTGTGTCCTTCTCGGGCAGGGATTCCTCGATGTAGACGTTTTCCAGATGAAGGGAAGTACTAGGGAAGGTTCTCCAAAAAACAAGGCTGATATCACCGACTTCAAAGGAAGTTACCATTTCCTTTTTCACGCGCTTCATGGCAAATGCGGCAACCTCATCTTCGTAGAAACGAATGACGATGAACATAGCCACTGCCACCAACAGGAGCAATGCCAATAGCGCCAAGGCCAAGCGTTTTAAAATCTTCACCGCACTCACAGCTTTCATCGAAAAGTATAACGGGATTACGGAACGAAAATTTCCGTGGCGTCAACATTCTCACAACTCGCTGTTAACTGAGCGCGCGTGTGTTCATCATCGCGTTTCCCGCAAAGCGATGCACCAGCAGGCGCACCAGCGTGGTTGAGAAAAGGCCTCCCACCGTTGTGACTGTGATGAATATTCCTGCAAAATCCATCCACTTCATGCTGATGGGATAATAATCCACCGCAGCGCCACTCATGCTGATGATTCCGAACTTCACTTGTAAAAAACAAATCACCCAACCCAAGAAAAGACCTACACCGGCGCCAATTAAATTGATCAGGATTCCTTCGTAAACAAAGATTCGCTTCACTCCTGCGGTATCCATACCCATTGTGCTCATCGTGAAAATGTCGCGCTTCTTTTCGATGATGAGCATGGTTAAAGAAGCAATGATATTGAAGCAGGCAATGAGGAATATGAAAAGCAGAATAAGGAAAGTGGCCCACTTTTCCGAGGCGTTGGTTTTGTAAATCAACTCATTCTTCTCATAACGCGTTTTCACCTTTAACCCTGCCGGTAAGCGTTGCTCAACGCGCTGTTTGAGTTCTTCGATGTTATCCTCGTCCGACACGAAAAGCTCGACCGACGACACCGCATCTTCCAGTCCGAAAACTGCCCTTGCAAAGTCAATGGGAACAACGATATACTTCGCATCCAATTCCGCATTGATGGCAAATACACCGCTTACTTGGATGGACTCATAACTGATTGCTTCCTCCTTTTGTCTGGCGAGAGAACGACCTCGCACCGGTGCATTAATATTGAGCACAGTAGGCGCATACTCCCGAATGGGCATGTTCAGTTCGGCACGAATACCACTGCCCACAACGGCAAACGGCGTACTATCGTTTTGGAGCAAAAAGACGCCATCATACACCATAGAATCAAGATTGGTGTAATCCCCATAATCGACCTCGACTCCTTTCACTGTTCCAATCGCATCGAGGTTCTCATGACTGAATCGCGCATCCTCTTCGATCACTTTACTCACAGCAATGACGCCTTCTATAGTGCGAAATTCCTCCAATACAAGTAATGAATCCGGAATGTACTTACCTTCAACGGGCACGATCGTGAGCGGTGCATCGAAGTTGGAGAAGATATCTTTCACCAAATCATCGAACCCATTGAACGCGCTGATTACAACAATCATTGCAGCGGTGATGCAAGCGACTACGGCTGTAGAGATTCCGGAAATAAGATTGATTATCCCGCGCGACTTGCGCGAAAACAAGTGACGACGGGCTATGTAGAAGGAAACATTCAAGATTACTTTGTCTTGAGCAGTCGATCAATTTCTTCGAAATAGTCCAATGAATCGTCGATATAGAAGCTTAACTCAGGAATTTTGCGAATCTGCTTGCCCACTTGTTCGGCCAATAATTTGCGCAACTGAAACTTCTTTTCTTCTACCAGCGCCATGCCTGCGTCCTTTTTCTCGGTTGGAAAAAAACTCAAGTAGGCCTTGGCCAGACCTAAGTCCGGAGAAACGCGTACCTGCGTCACCGTTATCATCATGCCTTGAAACATGACATTCATATTTTGCTGAAACAGCATTGAAAGTTCACGCTTGATGAGCGAAGAAACTTTTTCCAAACGTACACTTGACATGAGGCAAAGTTACCTTATCGAACGATAATTCAGTCACACCGTTGGAATTGCACCTTGCTTTCTTTGATTTGCATCATGGAAAAAATTGTCATTCGCCAAGGCAGTGCGCAGGATGTTGAGCAGGTCATGGATTTGGTCAGAGAACTTGCGCTCTATGAAAGGGCACCTCATGAAGTAACCAACACAGAAGAGCAAATGCGACTGGATGGTTTTGGCGAAAACCCGGCTTTTGGGTTGTTTGTGGCGGAAATCGACCGCAGCATTATTGGGATTGCATTGCACTATGTGCGCTATTCCACCTGGAAAGGGAAAATGCTTTACCTCGAAGATATCGTAGTGCGTGAAAGTCATCGCGGTTACGGAATCGGATCACGCTTATTCGAGGCTTGCATGCAGCATTGTTTGAAGATGGACTATGCGGGAATGTCGTGGCAAGTGCTCGACTGGAATGAGCCCGCACTTCGTTTTTACAAGAAATACGATGCCCTATTGGATTCCGAGTGGGTGAATGGCAAATTGACCAGCTCGCAAATGGTGCATTACTTCGGTCAACAATCACGCTAATTTCGTCTACAGAATAGAAGTCAACGTTACGGATAACCATGGTTAGAATTTTCAAGTTTGGCGGTGCATCAGTGAAAGATGCCGGTGCGGTTCGCAACATGACATCCATCGTCCAGCGATTCAGCGGCGATCGTTTGGTCATTGTGCTGAGCGCCATGGGTAAAACCACCAATGCACTGGAAAACGTCAATCGGCTCCGTTTCGATGGCTCATCCTATGCAGAACCATTGGCCGAAATCCGCGCCTACCATGAACACATTATTGATGAATTGTTTGGCAGCAACCCGGCAGGACGCTCCATTTTGGAGAAGCACTTGTGCGATTTGGATGCTGTGCTTGCAAAGCCGTGCACCGATCAATTCGATCGGGAATACGATCAAATCATTGTGTTTGGTGAGTTGATATCCACAGCCATCATTGATGCCTGGTTTCAGCATTGTTCTATCGACTCTCAATGGTTTGATGCGCGGAATATCATCGCAACCGATAGCCGCTACCGTGATGCACGTGTTGATTGGGAGCGCAGTGCAGGTCAGCTTGCCGAAATTCATGCTGCTTTAAACAGTGGCCAACGATGCGTGCTTCAAGGGTTTATCGGAAAGGACTCATTCGGCAATTCCACTTCTCTCGGACGTGAAGGGTCAGACTTCACGGCCTCCATCATGGCGTATCTACTCAATGCAGCAGATGTAACAATTTGGAAAGATGTTCCGGGCATGCTGAATGCAGACCCCAAGTGGTTCAAGAATACGGTCAAGCTCGATGCTATTTCTTTCAAAGAGGCCATCGAACTGGCTTACTACGGCGCCAGCGTTATTCACCCGAAAACAATCAAGCCGCTTCAAAACAAGGGGATTCCGCTGTACATCAAATCCTTCTTGGACCCCGAAGCTGCGGGCACCATCATTCAGGAAAGCACTGCGAATGATGGACAAGTTCCGAGTTACATTTTCAAAAGCAATCAGGTACTGCTATCCATCGCTACGCGTGACTTCAGTTTTGTAGTGGAAGATAATCTCAAGGAGATCTTCGATGCTATTGCGACGGCGGGCGTGCGGATTCACCTCATGGAAAATTCAGCAATCAGCTTCTCTGTAGTATTCGACTACGATGATTACAAATTGAAGCAATTGACCGAAGCGTTGAAGTCAAAGTACAGTGTGCGCTATAACGAACCGCTCACGCTGATTACCATTCGTCATTGGGATGATGCGACGGTCGAAACGCTAACCCAGGGACGAGAGATTTTGCTGGAGCAGCGCAGCAGACATACCCTGCGCATATTGACGCGGAGTTAGTGTATATGTGAATTTCACCTATATTAGCTATTCAATTAGTAACCAACCATGAGCCAAAGATTATTGCTGTTTTTTGTCGGCATCTTCGTGTTTGCGAGTTGCCAGAAACAAGAATTAGAAATGTTGAATGAGTCCGGTAGCGAATCATTCAAAGGCATTGAGAAGACCTTGAATCCTTTTTTGGAGGATATGGAACTTGGAGTAAAAACCTCTTATTCTTCGGCCAATATCACGCTTTCAACCGGCTCATGGACGTTTAACAATGCGCTTATCGGTACGTCAACAAGCGATAGGAAAAACGGAACCAAATCAGCGCGTATAACGAGCACAGGTAAGCTCACCCTTCTGACCGATAAAACCAATGGCGCGGGAATAGTAACCGTGAAACACGCTGCTTATGGCACTGATGCATCGAGCACTTGGCAGCTATGGTATTCTACCAATGCCGGTGGGAGCTACACACAAACCGGTGGGACCATTACCTCTGTTGCAGGGAATTTGGCTACAGCGGCGTTTACAGTGAATGTCAGCGGCAACATCCGTTTCGAAGTTCGTAAGATTAGCGGCAACAGCACGCGTATCAATATCGACGACATCTCCATCAGCGATTACGGCACAACACCTCCTCCACCTCCGCCAACCACCGGTAAAAAATTCCTTTTTGATGCCAAACACGGCCAAACGTTTGGAAATGCAGACTGGGTAATCGATCAGGATAACTCGACAGTATCACAATACCCTACACCTGCCCAATCCAACGTGACATCAACAACAACAGAATCATTTTGGACCGGTGGTATTTCCGCATGGGGAATTGCCTTGGCTAAATTGGGACACACAGTAGAATCATTGAGCTCATCTGCATCGCTCACTTACGGTAATACAACCAACCCGCAAGATCTCTCGCTGTATGATGTCTTCATCGTTGATGAACCAAACACACTGTTTAGTGCCTCTGAAAAAACAGCCATGATGCAGTTTGTTCAAAATGGTGGAGGCCTCTTTATCGTAGGCAATCACAATGGATCTGATAGAAATAGCGACGGATATGACGCCCCGGCAATCTGGAACAATTTCTTCTCATCGAACGGTGTAGCAACCAATCCGTTTGGTTTCACATTCGCGCTAGTGAATCAGAGTGGCACTACATCCAATATCGCTACAGTTACCAATAACCCAATTCTTTCCGGCTCTCAAGGTGCGGTAACTTCTATCCAGTACAATAATGGCACCTCGATGACCATGAGCCCAACAAGCAATTCTACTGTTACAGGTTTGATTTGGCGCAGTGGTGTGACCCGCAACAACAGCAATGTTTATTGCCTTACAAGTACCTACGGAACAGGCAAAGTTGTAGCATTAGGTGACAGCTCACCCACCGATGATGGCACAGGTGCTCCCGGGGATGTTCTTTACAATGGCTGGTCGGCATACAGTCATACACGTCTATTAATGAACGCTTCATTGTGGCTTGCTGATTTGTAACAACAACAGTTCATGTTAGCTAAAAATATCTTTACAATAGGTCACGTCATGTGGCCTATTTTTCTTTTCGCCTACGCTGTTTCAGCACAAACACTAGAACAAAACATTGAGTCGGTCAGCAACCAAATCGCAGGTCTCAAAGCCGCACATGATAGTCTTTCCGGCCAACTGGAAGACCTCAAGTTTCAAGCAGCCAGGCATCAACTGGCTGCAGTAGGATTACCCGAAACTGCTTCGTGTGATGAGGTAATCTATCACACTGCGTATGCGTTGGTTTATGATGAAACGCACGAGCAGGCCAAATGGGTAGCGCACCTATTACTTCCCGATGTTGCTGCGGGAACAGAAGGACGCACCAATGACTTTCGTCCCGACCCCTTGATTAAATCCGGCTCAGCCGTGGATGAAGATTATGCGCTAAAAACAAAGACAGCCGATGGGAAAACCAAGACGGAGGGCTTCGGCTACGATCGAGGCCACCTAGCGCCTTCAGCAGATTTTCGGTATTCCAAAAAGGCGCTTTCCGAAAGCTACTATTACAGCAATATGTCGCCCCAAACACCCGGCCTCAACCGCGGCCGATGGTCGGATCTGGAGGATGCCATGCGCAGTTACTGCGTGCGTGAAAACACGCCGTTGTATATCGTCACCGGCGGTGTGCTCTCAGGTGAACTCAGCAAACTGGAGCAGGGCGTAAATAAGGTCACCATACCGAAGTACTACTATAAAGTTGCGCTAGACCTGGAGCACCGGCGAGCGATTGGCTTTTTAATGCCCAATGAAAAATGTGAATACAAACTGGACCACTATTGTTGTTCGATTGACAGTATAGAAAAAATCACAGGACTCAACTTTTTTCACAAGCTGTCGGATGAAACCGAGAATCAATTGGAATCAAGTGTTTCATGCAGTTCATGGATTCCCGCGCAGAACAAGCAAGAGGCAGAGGTCCTGGATCCTACCAGCCTACCGCGTAACACGTTCAACACTGAGCAAGCTGCATTTTACGCCGGCAAGCGCGACGAGATTACGGTGTGTGGTAAGGTGGTGAGCACGAAACTTTCGGCCAAAGGAAATATATTCCTGAACCTCGACAAGCCCTTTCCCAATCACATTTTCACGGTAACCATATTCAAAGATCAGGTTCCGAATTTCAGTTATGCGCCGCAAGAATTTTTGAAGGACAAAACAATTTGCGTGAAAGGAACTGTTACAAAGGACGCGAACGGTGTCGCGGGAATGATTATCAAAAATGAAAGCGCTATTGAAGTGACCGACTAGAGGTCGACAAGTTGATGCATCACTTGGCTGATGCGTTCGCCGGGTTTGAGGTGATACGCATGCAATCCGGCTTCCTGCGCGCCGAGCACATGCTGAATGCTGTCATCGATAAAGAGTGTTTCTCCGGGATCAAGGTTATTCAGCTCACACACGTGAAGAAATGTTTCGGGATAGGGTTTCTTCAATCCAAGCTCATTGGAATAATAGATGACTTCAAATGCTGACCGAAAAGCTTTTAAATCCATGTGTTCGGTGATCATTTTTTCAAAGGCCTCGACGTGAATGGCGTTGGTGTTACTCAACAGGAAGGTGCGATAACCGGCGTTCTTCACACGCCTAACCACTTCAACTTCCTCGGGCATAATGTGAAGCAGAATCACATTCCAGGCATGTGCAATTTGTTCGCGAGAAGCGCCCGGCACGAAGGTGTGTAGAAAAGAATAGAATTCCTCATTGGACACCTTTCCTGTTTCGAGTAAATCAAATATGGGATTTTGTGCCGCTTGCGTATAGAAGTCTCGAAACCCGTTAAAACCAAGTTCTTCGAACGCCTTTGCCGGCAAATCATAATCAATTTCGAACAGCACGCCACCGAAATCAAAGATTACATTGCGAATAGAACCGGCCAATTTGGAAGCGAATTACGGATTTGATTTAATCCAGGCTTTGCCACCGGAAGATTGAACACGACGCAAATCTTCCACTGCCTCTGATCGCACATCATAATGACCATAGGCCACCAAGTGGAGATTATCCTTCATGCCTGCTAGAGAAGCATCATAGCCTTGAGCTTTCAACTGATTAACCAATCGCTCGGCATTTTCTTTGACTTGAAATGCACCGCCAATGAGTGCAAATGACGCTTTCTTTTTCGTGCTCGACACCTTGCGCTCAGCAACACGCGTAGAAACTGCGGGAGCAGTTTTTGTTTTTGGGGCAAGCGCAACTCCCTCTTCGGACTTGGCTCCGCTCACAAAATCAATCGTTGTTTCCTCTTCATTGACAAGCAACGCGCTATAGTCGGGCTTCGTAAGCTCAAGTTGTAAATCCCACGATTCAATCGCCGGAGCGTAAACGGTTTCCTTACGAGGTTCTGCAAATGGATTCAACGAATGAAAGCCCAGTTCTCCGTGCTGAGAAGCCCTGTTGCCCGCCAAGAAAGAGCCCACCAAAAGCGCAGGCACTGCAATGGCCGCTGCAACCTTTAAAGGTGACCACTTACGTTTGGCCGCTTGAATATCAATAACCGGTGTATCGTCTGTCTTATCGGTTGCTGAAATGACAACCGGCTTTAGCTGAACAGGCTTACATCCAAACGATGCGGTGAGATAATTTTCTCCTTCGTCGGGTATAAACTGCAAGCGCCCTGCACGATCGTTAAAAAAGACGCCTATGCGCTCGAGTGAAAAACGTCCGTGCTGCTGAAGCTCCTTGCGATACTCAGCGATACATTGCGCCACCATCGAAGAAGCGTCCTTGTAAGACACCGACAGGACGGAAGCCACGTAATTCACGAGCAACCCATCATTCTGTTTAAGCTGCACATTGAATCCGATGTGCTTTGAAGGCGGATGAATAACATGTGAAACCACATTCAATCGCGCAGCACGGTAATTCGTGACAATCCCGCCAAAATCGGGGATGATGACACAATCGTGATCGTACAATAAATCGGCTATGAACGGGTCAAGACGCATAGGGCAAATATATTTCCTTTTTCACTTTAATTACGTATCCGGGGAGATGGGCTTTTCCAAACCGTTTAGCATCCGAGCAAAAAACAAGCGGTTTGATTTAGATTAGTTTTGCTGTGCGTCAATAAACAAGGTTAAAAACAATGCAAAGCCCAAACGGTCCTTTCGTTAGTGTGCTCATTCCTACCCATAACAGGAAAAAAGAACTCATAACAGCTGTTGCTTCTGTCTTGCAGCAAACGATCCAGGATTTCGAAATCTTCATCCTTGACGACGCTTCCACGGAGGTTCTGAGCGAGGTGGTAACGCACTTTGATGACACGCGGATTAAGCTCTATAGCAAGGAAGAAAAAAGCAACGCGAATGTTATGAGAAACATTGGCTTAAAACTTTCAAATGGTCGATTCATAGCCTTCTTGGACAGCGATGACGAATGGCTTCCAAATCACTTGGAAACTCAGATAGACTTTTTAACAAAAACATCAGCCGATGGTGTGTTTGGAAGCTGTTTTATAGAAAACGGTGTAGAGCGAAAATACGCCATCAGCAGAGCAATAGACAGGAATACTCACCCTGTTAACTACTTACTTAGTGATGGCTTCGCGCCAATACCCAGTTGGGTATTAAAAGCTGATTGCGCCAAAGAAATTGCTTTCGACGAAACGCTTAAAAGACATCAGGATTATGATTACTTCATTCGATTTTATGAGCGCTTTCAATGGATAGCAAACTGGGAGCCTTCGCTCATTGTGAATTGGCAAATCGGGGTTGTCAGAAATTTCGATTTCGAGAGTGAGAGGAGCTTTATCACGAGATATTCCTCGGTTATAGAGCGCAGGATTTTTTGCCAATACTGTTACACTCACTTCCTGTACTGGAAAGATTTAGAAAACGAAGTCGCATCAACTTTTTACAAAAAACTAATGTTGAAACATGTTGATTTCATTACCTACAATCAATTTAACCAATTACACAGCACAAAAACAAGGTGGATCTATCCATTACGCTGGTTAAATTATTCCCTTCTGTTGCTTGCCAGGCATTTCCGAAGGAGGTCATAAGAGTTGGCACACGTATTTTTGCCGAAAATATTCCCATGAATTCATACCAAGTCACAGTAATCGGATCAGGACCCGGAGGATATGTTGCAGCAATTCGCTGCGCTCAGCTTGGACTTAAGACTGCGCTCATTGAGCGCTATCCGAATCTCGGAGGCACGTGCTTAAATGTTGGATGCATTCCCAGTAAGGCATTGCTCGATTCATCGGAGCATTTTCACAACGCGATGCACACTTTCAAGGAGCATGGCATCGATTTGAAAAATGAGCCTAAAGTCAACCTCGGCCAGATGATCAAGCGTAAGCAAGATGTAGTAGATCAAACCGTTGGAGGCATCAATTTTTTGATGAAGAAAAATAAGATTGATGTCTTTCACGGTCATGGCTCTTTTGAAACCAAGAACACAATCGCTATTGCTAAAGACGACGGTTCTAAGCAGACCATCGAAACCGAAAAAACCATTATTGCAACGGGTTCCAAGCCGGCATCCTTGCCCTTTATCACCATCGATAAGAAGCGAATCATTACCAGCACCGAGGCGTTGAAAATGACTGAAGTCCCCAAGCACCTGATTATTATCGGTGGCGGTGTCATCGGTCTGGAGCTCGGCAGTGTTTACGGACGTTTGGGTTCGAAAGTGAGCGTTGTTGAATTCATGGACAGCATTATTCCAACGATGGATCGCACCATGGGCAAAGAGTTGCAGAAATCACTCAAGAAAATCAACTTTGATTTTTACCTCTCACACAAAGTCAAGGAAGTTGCTGCAAAAGGAAAGTCGGTTACTGTGAAGGCCGACGATTCAAAAGGCGGAGAACTGGTTCTGGAAGGTGATTACGTGCTCGTGGCTGTAGGTCGCAAGCCGTACACAGAAAACTTAGGATTGGACAAAGCAGGAATTGCCGTGGATGAGCGCGGGCGTGTTGCGGTTGATGCACATTTGCAAACGGCTGTTCCGGGTATTTATGCCATTGGTGATGTTGTGAAAGGCGCCATGCTCGCGCACAAAGCAGAGGAGGAAGGTGTGTTCGTTGCTGAAACGATTGCAGGCCAGAAACCACACATCAACTATAACCTCATCCCGGGAGTTGTTTACACATGGCCCGAGGTAGCCTCTGTTGGTCAGACGGAAGAACAGTTAAAAGAATCCGGCGTGAAATACAAGGTGGGAAGCTTCCCCTTTAAAGCCAGTGGCCGCGCACGCGCCAGCATGGATCTCGATGGATTGATTAAAGTGCTTGCTGATCAGGAAACAGACGAAATTCTGGGTGTACACATGATCGGCCCACGCGCCGCCGATATGATTGCCGAAGCGGTGGTGGCGATGGAATTCCGTGCAAGCGCGGAGGATATTGGCCGTATCAGCCATGCGCACCCAACCTTTACGGAGAGCTTTAAGGAAGCAGCGCTGGACGCAACGGCCAAGCGCGCACTGCATATTTAGATGAACCCTAAAAGGGTTTGACTGTTTTGAAAATTCAATTAACCTCAAGAACACATACAATGGCATCATTAGTAGGAAAAAAAGCCCCTTCATTTAAGGCAAAAGCGGTAATCAACGGAACTACTGTTACCGATGATTTTTCACTCGAACAATACGTTGGTAAGAAGCACGTGTTGTTTTTCTTCTATCCAAAAGACTTCACCTTCGTTTGTCCAACCGAGCTACACGCTTTCCAGGCAAAACTCGCTGAGTTCGAAAGCCGCGGTGTTGCGGTTGTGGCTTGCTCAACTGACACTGAAGAATCGCACTGGGGTTGGTTACAGATGTCAAAAGACGCCGGGGGTATCAAAGGCGTAACGTATCCAATCGTTGCCGATACCACAAAAACAATCTCTGACGCTTATGGTGTTCTTTCCGGAGAATACACGTATGACGAAGAAGGTAACTTAACTGCAACAGGCGCTATGATTGCGTTCCGCGGTCTTTACCTCATCGATAAGAAAGGCATCGTGCAACACATGCTCATCAACAACTTCCCATTGGGACGCAATGTGGATGAGGCACTGCGCATGGTTGATGCTCTCCAGTTCTTCGAAGAGAATGGGGAAGTTTGCCCTGCCAACTGGACCAAAGGAAGTGATGGCTTGAAAGACACCCACGAAGGTGTAGCCAGCTACCTCAGTAAACACTGAAAATGAACATGCTGAATGAAAACGGCCCTTTGAAGGGCCGTTTTCTTTTCAGAAATATATCTTACCGGTAGGTTAATTGTGCCACAATCGGTAATACAGATTCAGCGAACATTTACTATGTTCGCACCTCGATTTTTGGGCGTCCTAGCATTAGGCCGTCGAAAACCAACTCAAACATTCATTAATACCAATAAAAACCACAAATGCTATGAGCAAGAAGTCAGGTAGCAATTTCAGCTCCATCTTCCCTTACATCGCCATCCCCGTTGCCCTCATCGTGGGTGTGCTCATCTACATGTTCGTCCTCGGTAATCCCGCCAACTTTGAAGGCGGCGACCCACACCTGGGCCATCCTATCGACGGAAACTTGTATGGAACTATTTACAAAGGCGGATTTATCGTGCCTTTCCTGATTGCAACAAACATCGTTGTATTGACTTTCTTCCTTGAGCGTTTGATTAGCCTGTTCCAGGCTCGCGGCACCGGCAGCGTCGACAAATTCGTACACAACGTACGTACCTTGTTGAACAATGGCCAGATCGACGCAGCTATCGCAGCTTGCGATAAGCAAAAAGGATCTGTAGGAGCGGTAATGCGTGCAGGCTTGGTAAAATACAAGACCTTATCGGCAGACGGCTCAATGGACAAAGAATCCAAAGTCACAGCGTTGAAACAAGAGCTGGAAGAAGCGACTTCACTGGAGCTTCCAATGCTTTCGAAGAACCTCGTTATCCTTTCAACTTCAGCATCACTCGGTGTATTGATTGGACTGTTGGGTACCGTATCCGGTATGATCAAGTCGTTCTCGGCAATGGCTGCCGGTGTTCCGGATCCTGCTCAGCTTTCAGTGGGCATCTCTGAAGCACTTGTCAATACATTCCTGGGAATCTTGGCTTCTGCGCTTGCGATTTTGTTGTACAACTTCTTCAGCAACCGCATTGACCAATTGACCTATGGCATTGACGAGGCTGGCTTCTCTGTAGCACAAACTTTCGCCTCCAAGCATTAATCGCTCTGCTTTTATTCACTTCAAAATAACTGCAGAACGATGCCAAAAATCAAGATACCGAAAAGCGCACCCAGCCTGGACATGACGCCCATGGTTGACCTTGCGTTCCTCTTGGTGACGTTCTTCATGCTCACGGCCAAGTTCCGCAACATGGAACCGATTGAGGCCGATCCGCCATCATCAACTTCATTGACGCAATTACCTGAAAAGGTTATGCTCATTACGATTGATACTGCAGGTAGAGCATACTTCGATATTTCCGGTCGCACCGTTCGTGAAAAGCTCATCAGTCGCATGATGGTGCGTTATCCGGCTGTGAAAATGACGCAGGAACAAGTCGAGAACTTCTCCAAAATGGGAACCTTCGGACAACCGATTGAGTTGCTTGCCCAATACATCTCCGGTGACGAAGATGTTAAGGCTGCTTTGGATAAAGCAAGCAAGGGCATTCCGCTGGATTCCCTTAACAACCAACTCGGAGACTGGATTCAGGAAGGCTATTATGCTTTCGTGGATGATGCCACCGAGCAGGGCATGACTAAAGAACAACTGAAAGAGGAAGGTTTGCGTTACGCCATCAAGGCTGACGCCAACACTGAATATGCTAAAGTGGAGAAAGTCATTGACGTTTTCCGTGAAAAGCAAATCTTCCAGTTCAATATGGTAACCAATCTCGAGGGTTCAGACACCAATGCTGACGCGAGTTTGACGGCAGAATAATAACCAACCTCTAAAGACCGAATAACAATGGCAGAAATAGTAGATGGCGGTGGCGGTGGTGGTAAACACGGAAAGAAGAAAGCGAAAAAAGGCTCGGCGCGCATTGATATGACCCCCATGGTCGACCTTGCGTTCCTGCTTTTGACGTTCTTCGTGTTGGCCGCAACATTAGCCAAGCCCAAGGCCATGGAGATTATCTATCCTAAAGAGGTAGATGAGCAAGAGGACAAAACCAAGCTCGACGATGCATTGGCCACCACTCTTCTCCTTGGTGAACACGAGAATGAAGTTTTTTACTACTCAGGTGCTTATAAGCCCGACACCACGCAGCTCGTTCTCACGGATTTGTCTAAAGATGGATTTCGCAAAATCATGCTAGACAAAAATGCCCGTGTGAATGATCAGGTAATGCAGCTCAAGGCGAAACTCGAAAGCAAAGAAATTGACGAGTTGACTTACGAGGAAGCTTACAAGCAAGTGGTTGGTGCGAAGGACGCTCCATTTGTAGTTATCAAAACGGTTGACGAAACAAAATTCAAAAATGTAATCAGCGCGATGGACGAACTGAACATCTGCAATGTGCGCAAACGCGCCATTCAGGATATGGCCGAATCTGAGGCCATTGCCGTTCGTCAGCGCGCAGCAGAATTGGATTTGAAGAAAAAATAAAAATGAATTGAACCCCGTTGACCTTTACATGTACAGTGGATTGAGTTCAATTCTAACCAAAAACTTACAGCTATGACAGGTTTAATAGTAGTGCTCATTATCGCGGTCGTGGTGACTGCTGTGAGCTTAGACGTCAGCTGGACCAATATTCTGAACAAGGAGCGCAACGACATTGTGTTCCAAAACAAGTTCAAAGAATATGGTGCCTACAAGATTCGCAAAGGCCATGGAATGACGCTGGGTATCGCCCTTGGGTCAACAGTATTTGTGGCCGGTGCAGGTTTTACGGCGCCCATGATCTTCGGCAAAAGAGCTGAAGAAAAGGTGGAAATTCCGGCTGAAAAAATCGTTGAAATGTTGGCTCCGCCTCCAACTAACCCGGAGGAACCACCACCGCCGCCACCACCACCACCGCCGCCACCACCACCGCCAACCGTGGAGCAAATCAAATTCACCGAAATTGAAGTGACGGAGGAAGAAGTGAAAGATCCACCACCGGCCGTGGAAGAACTGAAGGATCAAAACATCTCTACCGTTACACAAGAGGGTGAAGATGGCCCGGTTGGTCCCGTAGAAGTGGTAACCATCATTGAAGAAGAGAAGCCCGAAGAACCGGTTTCCTTCGCTCAGGAGATGCCACAGTACCCGGGCGGTGAATTGCAAATGCAAAAAGACATCATGGAAAACGCTCCGTATCCGGAAATGGAGAAGGAGAATAATATTCAGGGTAAAGTGTACGTGCAATTTGTAGTTGAGAAGGATGGAGCTGTAACTAACGTGCGCGTGCAACGCGGCGTTCAGGGTGGACCAAACCTCAGCCGAGTAGCAGAAAACGCAGTGAAAAAACTCAAGCGATTTGCTCCTGCCAAACAAAATGGACGTCCCGTTCGTTTGGTAATGACCATTCCGGTAAACTTCACATTGAAGTAATCGTACATGACATTATTGAAACGGCTGCCTCTTGGCGGCCGTTTTTGTTTTCCATATGTGTATAATCTTATTCCAAGCGCGGTGCGATTTATCTTTGCCGCTATTCATTATCAAATAATCATGCATAGAACACACACTTGCGGAGAACTCCGCATGGAACATATCAATCAACAGGTAACACTCAGCGGCTGGGTTCAACGCACACGTGACAAGGGCGGGATGCTATGGGTCGATTTGCGCGACCGTTATGGGATTACCCAATTGTTTTTCGAAGAGGGAAAAACTTCGGCCGATATGCTGCAAGCCGCTCGCGCGCTCGGCCGTGAGTTCGTAGTCAAAGCTACCGGAACGGTCATCGAGCGCTTTGCTAAAAACCCCAATATGCCTACAGGCGATATTGAACTACAGGTGACTTCACTCGAAGTGTTGAACGCCAGCAAAACACCACCGTTTACCATTGAAGACGTTAGCGATGGCGGTGATGATTTGCGGATGCAGTGGCGCTACCTCGACCTGCGCCGAAATCCGCTCAAGAACAATCTGATGCTGCGTCACCGTATCGGTATCGAAACGCGTAAGTACTTGGATTCATTAGCCTTCATGGAAGTTGAAACGCCTTACCTTATCAAGAGCACACCGGAAGGTGCGCGTGATTTCGTAGTGCCATCACGCATGAATGGAGGTCAGTTTTACGCGCTTCCCCAATCACCGCAAACCTTCAAACAAATCTTGATGGTTGCCGGATATGATCGCTATTACCAGATTGTACGTTGTTTCCGCGACGAAGATTTACGCGCCGATCGTCAACCCGAATTCACGCAGATCGACTGCGAGATGGCCTTTGTTGAGCAAGAAGATATCTTGAATACGTTCGAAGGTCTTGTGCGTCATTTATTCAAAACAGTAAAAGGAATTGATATCGCCGGTGTACCGCGCATGACCTACGATGATGCTATGCGCCGCTTTGGAAATGATAAACCGGATGTTCGATTCGGTATGGAGTTTCAAGACCTCACCGCCGGCATGAAAGGGAAAGGCTTCGCGATTTTCGACAGTGCAGAAGCCGTGCTTGGCATTGTTGTTCCGGGCTGTGCTAATTATACGCGGAAGCAAGTCGACGAGCTCACCGAATGGGTGAAGCGCCCACAAATCGGTGCGAAAGGATTGGTGTATTGCATGTGTAATGAAGATGGCTCATTCAAATCATCGGTTGACAAATTCTATTCTGCTGATGATTGGAAAACGATTGCACAAACTGCAGGAGCGGCAGCGGGCGATTTAATGCTCATTCTATCCGGGGACTTGCATAGCACACGCAAACAACTCAGCGAGCTGCGTTTGCTGATGGGTTCAAAACTGAATCTGCGTAATCCGGATGATTTCAAGCCACTGTGGGTCGTTGATTTTCCTTTGGTGGAATGGATTGAAGAAGAAGGACGTTGGTTTGCCATGCACCATCCGTTTACAGCGCCAAAGCCTGAGCATTTCCATTTACTGGAAACTTCACCGGGCGATGCACGCGCCAATGCTTACGACTTTGTGTTGAATGGCGTTGAAATCGGAGGGGGATCGATTCGTATACACGATCGTGATATTCAGGCGCGCATGTTCAACTTGCTCGGCTTTACACCCGATGAGGCTCAGAAGCAATTCGGATTCCTGTTGAATGCCTTTGAATACGGAGCTCCACCGCATGGTGGTATTGCGTTTGGTTTCGATCGATTGTGCGCCTTGTTTGGTGGGGCTGAGAGCATTCGCGACTTTATTGCATTCCCCAAAAACAACAGTGGTCGTGATGTAATGATCGATGCACCAAGCACCATCGACCAAAAACAACTTGACGAGCTGAGTATTGCTGTTCAACTTAAATCATAATCAGATGCGTTGTTTTATCTATACACTTACCTGTTTGTTTTGCCTTTCAGCTGCGAGCGGAATGGCTCAAACCGGCAAGACGAACTTGAAGGGCGCCATCAGCAATCCCCCCCGTGATTTTTTCATACTGAAGAGCATGGGGCGCGCGGATACCGTTAAGCTTAGTAAAGAGGGCAACTTTGATTTATTGATCGAACAAACGGCAGCCAACTATTTCACGCTTGAATACAATCGTCAAAACTTGATCATATACCTCTTACCTGCAGATGTAGTAACGCTTCAGGCGCCGGGAATCAATTTGACGGATGCAAAAATTTCCGGATCGAGCTCGCCTTATTGCAACTATCTGATCGAACGCCAAAAAGAAGAACGCCAATTTCAAGCAGCATATCCGATGTATAAGGCGGGCACTCTTGCCGGTGAGCGCTACTTCGAGGCGCGCGACTCCGTGCGAAATGTGAGGCTTGCCGCATTGGAAAAAGCCAAGGCCTCACTTGACTTCATTACTCCGTTTTACACAGCTGAGAAGAAGATTTACAATTTTCAAATGGGATTGGATTTGATTAATTACCAAACACAGTCTTCGAAAATGGGTATGACGGTTATGCCCAAATCATTTACTGATTTTATTGATAAGCTCGAAGTGAATGATGAATCAATGGCTTATGACGCCGCGTATAAGTCATTTGCGCTGAACAAGGCCTCAATGCTCGCCAATCAGCAGTATCAATTAGAGACGGATAAGTCAGCCATTCATTATTATGAACTCACCATTGATGCCTTGTGCAGGCTGATCAACATTGAGCGCAATAAAAGTGTTTTGATTAGCGAGTTGATGCCGCAGATAATTAAAGACGCCGGATCTGCTGATATGACGGCATTCATTGCAACCCTTGAGCGTTGCTCGAAAGACGATAAACTCATTTCCTCCGTGAAGCGTTATGCGGCACAATACGAGCACCTCTACAAAGGGCGAATAGCGCCGGATGCCGAGTTTTATGATGCTAGCGGAAAAACTTCGAAGTTGAGTGATTATCGCGGTAAGGTGGTGTTTATCGATACCTGGGCGACCTGGTGTGGCCCGTGCAAGCGTGAAATTCCCTACTTAAAAACATTGGAAGAAGAGTATCACGACAAAAACATTCACTTCATCAGTGTGAGCACCGACAGAGACGAAGCGGCCTGGAAAGCCTTCATCGCTCGAGAACAGATGACCGGTTTACAATTGCATCAAAACGAAGCACCCGGAAAATCCATTAGCGAATTATACATTGTCAATTCCATCCCTCGCTTTATTCTGATTGATGAAGCCGGAAAGATTGTCAGCACGGATGCTCCTCGTCCATCCAGTGGACCAGAAATTCGCAACTTACTCAACAGCGTTTTAAATGATTAACAGGCGAAGATTTGCGTGGAGTTAAGTAACACACGCACCTTTGCACCAAATAACAACGAAAATGTATCCACCGGAATTAGTAGCCCCCATGCGCCAGGAATTGGACAATGTGGGTTTTGAAGAATTGATGACTCCTGATGCCGTAGATCAGGCGGTCAATAGCACAGGAACTGTGCTGGTTGTGTTGAACTCTGTTTGCGGCTGTGCCGCGGGCAGTATGCGCCCGGGTGTGCGCAAGGCTGTGCAAACAGCCGCTAAGCTGCCTGCTAAGTTGACAACAAGCTTTGCAGGTGTCGACCGCGACGCGGTGGACCGTGCACGCAAGTATATGCTTCCATACCCTCCGTCATCACCGAGCATCGCCTTGTTTAAGGACGGCAAATTGATGCACATGGTGGAACGGCACCACATTGAAGGGCGCACGGCGGATATGATTGCCGAGCATCTGAAAATGGCCTTCGAAGAATTTTGCTAAAAGAAAAAAGCCTCGGTTGAGGCTTTTTTTATGTTCTCAGATTAGAAGCCAATGGCAACACCAACCTGATAAACTGCCTTGTTGGTTTTTGACTCTTTCAAATCAAAAGCAATCGAGTTGTCGTTGTTAATGCTGATACTTTCATCATTCACATACTTCACTTTTCCCCCGGTGATGTTCTCATAACGGCCTTCCACATAGACACCCGGAGCAACCCTCCATCGCAACCCCAACGCCCATCCAAAACAATACGTCATATCCAAATGATCGCGGTTGGTGGAGAGTTCAGAACTGTAGCCACTGTTATCCAATGTGATTGAGGTAGTGGTTTTGTAGGTTTCAAGTCCGGAAAAAACATCTCCATAAGGCTGGATTTTACCCGCAAGCGGACGAATACGGGCGTGTGCGAGGTAGCGGCTATTAGTGCTTCTGATGGCCATTTTTCCTTCAGAATACACATTGCCATTGATCGAGTCTTGATTAATCAATGCGACGATATCACGGTCGCTCGATCCCATGCTATTCCAAGCATAGCCTATTCCCCATTCAATCGGTGAACGCAAAACAGGCATAGAGAATGAACCGCCGATACCGGCGGGAAAACCTTCGTATTGTGTAGCAAACTCTCCTAAAGGTTGCGCCACTTGTATGCCAAGGTTCAAGTTCGGAGAACGACGTTGGGCTTGTCCGTCATTTACGACAACAAATCCAACTGCAATCAGAAGCAACGTGATCGACTTTTTCATGGTGATGCATTTTTTGGCGCGAAGCCAAGGATTATGCCACGAGTACAAAGATACCATGAATAGAATGACAATGATCCTTGTCCTCAGTACTAACTTTACCGCGTGACACATTCACTAAAACACATTCTTGTTGTTGGAGCCGGTGGGCAACTTGGACATGCTCTTCGGAGCATTGCTACAGAATTCCCTGAATTTCGATTCACCTTTTGGGAGCGCGCAGATTTGGACATCACCGTCGAATCATGGGTTAAAGAACGCATCGCTTCGCTAAAACCGGATATTGTCATTAACGCCGCTGCATACACCAACGTGGAGCGCGCCGAAGAAGATCATGAAGGTGCTCGCAACGGGAATGCCCTGGCACCCGGTTATTTGGCCGAAGCATGTAAATTCATAGAGGCGCTCTTGGTGCACATTTCAACTGACTACGTTTTCGATGGTGCGGAAGAACGACCCTATACGGAAGAAGACATTCCCCATCCATTGAACCAATATGGTTTTTCTAAACTGGAAGGTGAACGCGCCATTGACGCTGTTTTCGATCACTACTTCATTCTGCGTACTTCATGGCTATATGGCACGTACGGCCATAACTTTTACAACATGATGCTTCGTTTGGCCAAAGAAAGAGGTGAACTCAATGTCGTGAATGATCAGTTTGCGACGCCTACTTGGGTGGGCCTATTAGCCCGAGACATTCTCTCTATGCTGAAAAGAAAATACGTGCAAGGAGTTTCTATTCCATGTGGATTATATCACTACACGCACGATGGCACCGCGAGTTGGTGGGACTTTGCGAATGCAATCATGGAAGTTCACGGTATGCATGTGCCGGTTCATGCAGTAGACAGCAATCATTTCCCGACAAAAGCTAAAAGGCCGGGGTATTCCAAACTGGATAATTCTAAATGGAAAAATGCAACGGGTTTGACTGCTTACACCTGGCAAGAGGCGCTGCGTCAATGTTGCTCAGTTGTGGAAAATCGACGAGGTGTTTAACCCGGGCTGCACTGTGATCGTTTGTGATGCAGATGCGCTGCAACCTCCCGAAAGTGTGACAATAACCGAGTAAGTTGTTGTGACATTTGGCGCGACCTGAATCGCTGAAGCGGTTTGCCCATTATTCCAAAGATAATTTCCACCCCCTGACGCTGTGAGCTGCACCAATTCACCGGCGCAAATAGCATTGTCAGAAGGCAAAATTTGCGGCTGTGGTGTATTCAGCACCGTAACGTTTGTGTTTCCGGTCGCCACGCAAGGCGGCTGTCCGATTGTGTAATTGATTGCATGTGTTCCAATCCCCGCGGCAGAAGCGGAAAACAATCCATCCGCTGCCGTTCCCGGGCCCGTCCAGGTGCCTCCCATATCAACAGCGTTTAGTTGGGTGGTCGGTGCATTCAGGCAAAATGGACCTGCGGGGAGAATAGTGGCTGTTGCTGCTCCTGACTGCGCATTCGGAGGCGGGCCCAGTTGAAGGGTGAAATTGGACGATGCGCCATTTTGCCAATCCTCTACCACAATCATGAGTGTTTGACCGGCGGTTACATTGGGTGATGGCACAGACGATAAACACGGAAAGTTGTTACCAAACTGATTACATCCGGAGGAGAAGCCTGCGTAATTGCAGCCGAGTTCATTCAGCGGATTTTGTATGGCGTCACAAGGATCAATTCCATTTGGAATATTAAATACAGCAACATCCAAAAAGCCGGTTGTAGCGTCGCCTTGGATGAGTAGGTTCAACGTTCCGGATGTCGTAACATTGATCAGGATGTAAGCAAATTGCGACGTGTTAAACCAATCCAAACAAGAACTCACGGGAGGGCCCGGTGTACCAAACCCAAAGGGTCCGGCATCGTTCTGACAAAGTAATGTGTTCGTATTGCAACCATCACCACCGGCAGGCGGTGGGACGCAGGCAATTAGTACATCTATACAAATCGAATTCGCAAGACATGGGTACTCGTCCAAAACCAAGGTAACGACACCTGAGTAGGTAGCCTGCCATACTATTTCGGCCTGCAGTCCACACGCATCATCGTTGTAGTCCAGCAACTGCACGCCGGTGTTATCGTAAAGGGATAACACTGAATTAAACGTTGGGGAGTTGCATGTTGAGAACGTATAGAAGTTACCTTGTGTAACCTCGATGTCAACAGCTTGCCCGGCGAACATGCAGGTGTAAGTCACTTCCCCCGGGCAAAATGGCACGACATAATCAATCAGAATATTGTCATTCGCGCAACCGATCGGCGCATTATCACCGCAAGTAACGGAAAGATCCATGCATGTGCTTTGATTGAGGCAATTATACCGATCCAGGAGCACTTGAACTTGGCCCGTAAACGTAGCAGTCCATGTCAAGGAAGATTGTAACCCACAGGCATCATCATTAAAATCAATAACCGTAGTTCCTGTGGCATTGTACAGTGTGATCTGGGAGTCGAAAGCAATCGAGCCACAAGTGGAGAACGTATAGGTAGTGCCCAGCTCAACATTGACCGTAATGTACTCACCACCAAAAGTGCAAAAGGCCGTCACCGTTCCCGGGCAAATGGGATTCAGGGTAGTGTAGTAAATGTTATTGAATGCGCACTGACCAAAGACTCTCAGGCCATCGGTGGCAATCGATAGCATAATCAGCATCACTATGCATACATAACGACTGATCAAAAGTGTAATTAAGGTTAATCAAGGTAATTCAGCAGGAAAAAGTCCGTCAATGCTCCAGCACTTTCAAATCCTGAATAATGGGCAATTTAACGCTTCGGTCTGAACCCTGCAAAAAGCTCGAGCGTATTTCCCGACCTATTTCCACATGGTTTCTCACTTGTGGTGCTCGCTGATTATAGACACGTTGGCAAATTTCTTCGAACGCTAAACCTTCGTTAAGCGCATTCATGAAGCAGTCCACATCCAACAGGGCATTGGTTACGCCTGCGCTAGTGAACGGTAAGGCCACGTGCGCCGCATCTCCGAGCAAAATCACATTTCGATTACTGAAGGTTGGCATAACCTCAAAGTCGGTCGTATGCCATACATAATTCGCCACCACCGATTCGCATGCCATTAGCTCACTTACTTCTTGTGGGAACTCCTTCACAATGCTTCTGCAGAAATCCGAAATACCTTGTGGAGTGGATAAATCACTTGTGCAAAGGGTTACATCAAATTGCAAAAACCAGATGAGTTCTGCATCGTTGCAGGGTATGAATCCGATTGCCAGTCCCTTATCTCTGCACAAGTACTTCGTAAACATATGTGGATGGCGATCGAAGAGGGCTTTGTTGTTAATGGTGCCCAGAATTTCTTTGACAAATACAGGGGTATATTCGGTTGGACCGAAAAGTGCTTTTCGCACCGCAGATCGCGCTCCATCCGCACCGATGAACCAGTCACCGTATTCTACCTCACCATTGGTAAATGCCGCAGCCACTACCACTTCGTCATGAATGATGAAGTGAGAAAAGGAGCGTCCGTATTGAATAGTGCCTTGTGGCAATTGCGACGCCAGCGCACCCATCGCCTCGCAGCGTTTCATACATACCCATCCATCCAGCGGGATATCTTGCAACACGGCATCATCTGAATTTTTGAGCAGCAACTTATCAATGGATCTACCGGGCATCAAGTGATATGGATCGGTTTCCACCACTTTCTCCAACACCGTCATGGCATCAGGATGAATCAAAAACGCATGTCCGTTGCTGTGCGTTTGCTCTTCGCGCTCACAGACTACAACCTCATAACCTTGCTTGCGCATGGCAATGGCCAGCGACAATCCGGCTACTCCTCCTCCAATAATTACCGTCTTCTTCATAGCCTATGGATTTTTTGTATTCGTTGAAAAGCCTCGTCTAAAATTGTTGCTGAGGTGGCAAAACTCAACCTCACATGATGTTCCGCGCGTGAACCAAACCAGCGCGGTAATCCGGGAACGACAGCCACTTTTGCTTCGTTCAGCCAACGTCGGTGAATCTCTTCAGACGATTGACCTGTGGCTGTGATGTTCGCAAATGCCACATAGCACCCTTGTGGTGCGTGGCAAGAAACACCGGGCAATTCATTGAGCGCATTCACCGTAAAATCACGCATACGATGCAAATGATCCACAAATGAATGCAGCCAGTCTTGCGCTTCGGTGAGTGCAGCAGCTGCGGCAACTTGCGCCAACACATTGCATCCATGCACGGTCGAGCGATGCCCTGAGGCCTCCATCAAGCACTCGAAATGCTCTTGATTGAACGACAGTATAGCCCCTGCCCTCAGTCCTGCCAACCCATAGGATTTGCTGAATCCCGTCACCACAATGGTTCGTTGCTCGGCGGTTGGTATTGAGGCCATGCTCACGTATTGAGCGGGCTCGAACACGATATCACTCCAAATCTCATCGGATAGAATGATGAGGTTGTGTTGTTCGGCGATATCCGCCAGCACTTCCAGTTCTTTTCGTGTAAATACCTTTCCCGTTGGATTGAGTGGATTGCACAGGCAAACGAGTTTTGTATTTGGCGTGATGAGCTTGTGCAGCTGTTCGAAGTCAACGTGGTCGTTGGGATTAAGCGGGACCTCGAAAAGCGTGGCTTGAGCACCTGCGGCCTCAACACTATGCTTGAACAGAAAATCTACAGGATTGAAAACAATTGCCTCATCACCGGGCTTTAGGAAAGCCTTACACACCGCATAAATTCCAAAAGCCGCGCTGTCACAAGCGATGACAAATTCGGGACGCGCATTTACCTTTTTACGCTCTGCATAGTTGCGCGCCATGGCCTCACGGAAAAAGGATAGACCTTCAGCCGGGGCATAGGACAAATAACGATCGCGCGCATAACGGGCGATGGCTTCTGCAATTTCAGGGGCACAAGGGAAGTCGGGATCAGCGGCGGTGAGTGGAATCACTCCGGGTTCAACGGCGGCCCATCGCAAGTTGAACGCTCGCTCTCGCAAGAGTTCCATGCGGATTTGCTCATGGTCGAAGAGCAATTCAGCCGTTGGGTGAATCATACCGTGTGATTAGTTTGGTTGGCCGCCGGTTAAAGCGGAATTTGTTTAAAGCCAAACAAAGATAGGCAAATCGCGAGTTATTAACAAGCGCTGCCGCCGTTGATGAAACCTTAAACCGAAAAAACCACCTCTTCTAGCGGAACACGGAAGCGTGGACCATAGATGCCTTCAGGGATGCGCTTGCCGCAAGTAATGACCATATTGATTTCTGCGCGTGATGGTAAATCGAGCAACTTCTTCAGGCGTTTGCTATCGAAGCCTTCCACAGGGCAGGTGTCGTGACCTTCAGCGACCATAGAGAGCATGAATGTCTGCGAGGCAAGAGCGGCACTTTTGTGAGCCACGATCCGCATATCGGTGCGGTTGACTTGTCGCACCATTGGACGGCGCAAGCCGATAAACCAGGCCACGAGCATCTTGATACCTCCGCGAATGCCCAGGGGGTCATTGTTGTAGAGTATCGGCATCAACTTACCGTAATAAGTCAGGGCGCTTCGGCCTTTAAATGCAGGTCGATCACCTAAGTTTTTTTCCACGAAATCATAATTACTCCGCGCGCGTCTGCGCCACAGGTCGGGGCGCGCAACGACTACAATCATTTCGCGCGCCGTTTCCGTGGTATTCTGACCCATGCAATAGCGTGAAAGCTCCTTCATTTTAGCAGGAGTGCTGACGCGATAGAATTCCCAGAGCTGCATGTTGCTGCTGCTTGGCGCAAGGTGGGCGCGCTGCAAGCTTCGCGTCACGGCCATCGGATCATAATCAGTTGGATGAAACTTACGCACCGCACGACGCGTGTTTACAATGAAGTCAAAACAACTCGGCAAATCATTTTTCAGAGAATCCATACTACTCGTACTTTTCAAAATCGAAGGCTCAAAAATGGTTATAAGTAATTTGCAACCGTGAATTTTTTCTCATTCCCGGCCAAATGGCAGCACTTACTCAGCAAGAGTAATAGTTTCATGCTGCTCATCTTCCTGGTGAATCTGATTGTTCGCGGATGGAATAACGACGAGCTGTCGCTTAGCCGAGATGAACCCTTCACGCTTTACTTCTCGCAATTACCCCCATCGCGGCTGATTCCAATCGTACTCGAAACGAATAATCCGCCAACCTTCGAGCTTTTACTTCATCTGTGGACAGAGCTGTTTGGCACTGATTTAAAAACACTGCGTTGGCTGCCTACGCTGCTGATAAGTCTGGGGGCCATTCCATTTTTCCGGTTGAGTCAACGTGTTCTTTCTCCTACCGGTGTAGTTCTTAGCTCTATTCTATACCTCGCGTCAAACCATCTCATGAATGCCGCTCATTTAGACCGAGCTTATTGCGTGCTCATTGCAGGCTCTCTATTTATGGCTCATTTCTTCCAGTTGGTGTACGAGACAAAATCGATTCGATACCAATTTCTCTGGTCCATTGCAACCATCATCACATGCTCAGCGCATTATTTCGGCTGGATCATGGTTGCAGCGTGTTGGTTCGTGCTTGTCGCTTTCCGGGAATTCAGAATTACGATGCTCAAAAAAATGATTGCATCCACGGCAATCGTAATCGTTTGCTATTTACCTCTTGGGGTCTATTGCATTCAGCGATTTTTGATTTCGCGCAACGAATTTGGTGGAACAATCACGTACCCCAATGTTCAGCAATTTACTTCTCTGCTAGAGGTGTTTCTGAATGGCTATGCAGCCCTATTCATTATTTCCATTATTGGTATATATGCAGGTATTTCGTTTTACGCTCAAAAAAAGTGGAGCACGGCGATTGCGCTTATCTCGGGATGCCTTTTCGTGCTGCTCACAACCGCCGGAAAATTGTTCGAGCCATTTCAGATATACCCATGGATTACACTCGTTGTTTTCTCCATTTCGTTGATTGCAATCCCCGTTGCCATTTCAATAAGCAAACTTGCTCCCTCACACATTCTAATCATCTGCTGGGCCGGAATTCCAATCATTACCGGGTTTTTAATCTCCTCGTTGCTACCCATTTTTATTGATCGCTACTTCTGTTTCACTATTCCATCCTTACTCATTCTGGTTGTGCTATTGGCAGATTCTATTCAGAACAAAGCCATTCTATGGATTGCGCGTGCAGCCATCGTTTCAGCGTTCCTATACAACTTCGAACCGGTGCCGGACTATACGGTAGATCAACGCAAAGCCGTTGAACAATTCAAAACATTGGCTAATCGCTCCGACATGAGCATCATTGGTCCCGGTTACTTCGATTTTGACTTCACCTACTATTTCAACTCTGCCATTTTTTTTAATGGTCATTATCACATGCGTGATACCACAGGCCGAAAGATGTGCGATGACAATAGCTATGTTCGGTACAAAGAAGGTTTGCGCAGAGAATTACTCAGAAATAATATTCTTGTGGCAAACGATACTGCAGGACTACACATCGATACGGATAAAATAAATTCTATTTCGCTGTTTGATGGAAACCTTGCATTGGCCTATCCGAACAACGGACTCTTGTCTTATCTGACCTCGCGATATGGACCCCCTCGGGAATCCGCCGATTTTGAAGGCGCCTTCAAAATATACCGATTTCAGAAGTGACACAAGCGTTGTATAGTTGCGGCGTGTTCATTCTTGAACCTTTCAAAACCCAAAGCCAAAACCCGTTGCAATTAAGATTCCCCCCGGGGCTAACATTTTCATACCGGCCTTTGATGTGTCGGACAGTGTTTCCCCGGAAATCACGCGATAGGAAACACCGGTTATCGGAAACGAATATCCGGCTTGAATAAAGAAGCGATGATTCTGTTGAATACGGAAAGCTCTATACCATGCGAGCTGCAAGTTAGTCTGTGCGTTAAGCTCCAACTTCACTGATTTGGTTTCCTCATTGGATAATTCCATTTCGGTTTCCATTTCAGGCAATCCCGTTGCGTACGCTACACCTGCTGTGAGTGCGCTTCCGTGTTGCATACATCCGTTATAAAAGTATCGGAGTTCACCGGCCGTTTTAAATCCCCAGGAACCAATACCTCCGGATAAGCCAACTTGAACTTTATCCAGCACTTTGATGTCTGCGCCAATGCCGATAACACCGTAGTTTGAATTTAAACCGGTACCTAAGGTCACAAATGTGTTTTTACAATTGGTTGCTTGATTGGCATCCTGGTCCGTGCTTTGAGCACTAAGATTCACACTGCGTACTAGAATAGCTGCGAGAAAAATGAGTCGAGTTGTTTTCATGATGTTTGGTTTTTGTGATTCAAACATCATGGAATGGCCCCGAGTGGAGACTGAGCATTGGTTCAATATGATTTGAGAAAAATCATGAAGCCACTTAGTAATAGGCTACGAGCGCTTGTAAAACATCTTGCCGACCCGTTCAACATGTTCTTTCAATGCGGCATGATTGACCGCGTGGATATCGATAAGGTCAACTGCAAAAGGCAACGAACTAACAGCGCATTGCGAAAGAATGGACTCTATAACCTCCGGTCTCGGCCGAGCCGAGATATTCTATCCATTGATAACGATTGATTGATTCAGAATAAAAAGTAGCCCCGACGGGAATCGAACCCATATCAAAAGTTTAGTCTCGGCCGAGCCGAGATATTC
>Ga0315902_10000056_pt1 | contig 177611 bp, 147 predicted proteins | sample LakEriMetagenome_9_FD_203523 | JGI IMG/M metagenome (GOLD analysis project Ga0315902, IMG submission 203523) | Freshwater fungal communities from buoy surface, Lake Erie, Ohio, United States - Buoy 12 MA117 | ecosystem: Environmental > Aquatic > Freshwater > Lake > Lake biofilm | place: USA... | reverse complement strand
GCGCCGCATACCAGCCAGAGACGAATGACACCGCCGCTGCCACTGCCCCCGCGTTTCCTCTCGTCCAGAACGTCGAGAAAAGCCGTTACGGCCCATGCGAAGAGCAGCAACTGCATGATTTCGGAATTCTGCGCCCGCAGGTAATTCCAAAGAAACGTCGTATAGAAGCACAGGCCCACGAAAGTGGCGGCCACCCAAGGAGCGGCGTGGAAACGCCGCGCTGTACGATAAACGGATGCCGCCACGAGCAGGGACAAAACGATATTGAAGATGTTGAGGTAGAGCACGCGGCGATCGCTGACGAACGGCGGCAGTTCGCCCTCGATCACGTTTTCCAATCCCATCGGCAGCAAGTAGAACCACGCGGCCATCGAGCCATATTTCGAATACGAGCGGCCGTTGGTGGGATGATCAACGACGTATTGGCCGGGCTCACCGTTCTGTGCGTAGTTACGCACGACGACATCCGATACGGCCAACTCGCCGTGCAAAAGGATCGCCCGCGTTTCCTCCCTCATCGTGTTGGGATCGCCGGGGTACATCTCCTTCGGCATGAAGGCGATTCCCATGAGGGCAACGAGGCCCATCAACACGCGAAGCGGCCGTTCATGCCAGATCATCGCAGTCATTGCCAAACCCGCTTAACAGCGATCCTCCCAGACCTACTCAACGTAAGAAATCACCCTCGTGCCCGCTATTTTTCAGCCTTATTGCTATCCGTAAGCACAATACAGTCCAGGTCGCCGGCGGGGCTGCGAATGAGCGGCTTTGTGAAGCCCATCTCGCGAATCGAGTCCTCAATCGTTTTGGCTCCGTCGGGAAAGCCACGGCGGTTGATATAGACAGCACCGAACCCCCGACTCTTAAGCTCCTCGATTACTTTCTCGATGGGCAGCGAGGCTAACTCCTTCTGCCACGCCTCCCTTGCACGCCCCTTTTGAGACCCAAACGAAAAGTGAAGCTTCGAGCTATAGAGGTACGGGCGAAAGTGCTCATAAGACCCCAGGCCGGCCGCGGGCGATTCCGGATACTCCATCACCGGCAACTGAAAAACCTTCGCGTTTTTCGGCAGGACTGCCTCCATGTTGGCGACGAACCTGCGGTCAGAATCGACGAGCGCCGCAACTGCGTTTGTATATTCCGAAGTTTGCGGGCGAGGCACCTGATCGAAAAGAATCACCATCCCAACAACTCCCGCGATTGTTGACCACAGAATCCTCGCGGTACCGTCCGTATCTCGGGACTTGCCAAACGCCTCCATCTCCGACAGGCGACGGGCTGCATAGAGCAGGCAGATGACGAGAATTACCACGCTGTATCGGCAGGTCGCTCGAAACATTGTGAAGCCTGCGGCACCGAGCATGGCGTTCAGTCCGCCTGTCGTGAACATCAACACGATCCAGAGAATCCACCAGGCCTCCATCGGGACCTCATCGAACCGCTGTCGCAAGCCAGCCCGAATCGCATCGACCATGACCCATGAGAGTGAAAGAAGGCCGACGATACCGAGATAAGAGCCTCCCTCGTCGAGCAACGGGGCTGCTTTCCGATGGGCAATCGCAAATTGCGCGAATGGATCGAAACGATGAGTGCCCGGCGGAATGAAAAGATCGACGAGCTTAAGACCGTAAATTTCCAGCCACTTGTACTCCCTGACGAATGCTCCTGCATTCGGCTCGTGAAAGAGCCGGTAGGTCCAGTCGTCGAGGTTATTAACCGCAAAGCCGACCGCGGCGGCTGCAATTACGGCAAAAGCCGCTCGCAGGGGACCTGCATTTCGCGTGCGATAAAACTGAATCGCGCTTCCGAGCAAGACAAGCTGGCAAAAAACATTCGTGTAGTAAACAAATTGCAGGCCAACCAGGAATCCACAACCAACCGCCCACCAAAAAGGCCTCGAGCCCGATGTTATGCCTGGCGGTGCGGAGACGGCCCGCCAGACAAGCGGGAAAAAGGCAACCGGCCAAACGTAAGCCACCTGCATGTGATGCGGCGACTGAGCAAAGATGAACGGCGACAGGCCAAATGCCAGGCCACTGACAAATGACCACAGACGGTTTGCCCCTGTGAGCCGAGCGGCGAAGTAAAGCGCGACGGCCGCGAGCATGTTGGCCAGCACGACACCCACATTGATGCCAGTGAAGAGGCCGAAGCATCTCGTTAGCACGACCTGAATCGCGAAAACGACTTCATCCAGTGATGGGAAGTCATTCCAGTTTGCATCGTAAGGTGCTCCAAGATCCGGAACCGTTTTCCAGAGGAACGGCACGCCGCCCCAGGCAGCGGACGCCTTCAGCTGTGCGGCATTGGCGAAGAAGTCGCCCCGCTCGGGGTCATGCACATAGGTGGGCGGCAGCTGCCAGTCCTCGAGCGACCACTTCGAGTTGGCTGCACTCCACGCCAAAAAGCACGAAATCAGCAGCACGCCTAGCGCAAGCCAGTCCTGGCGGGCAACAAATGGCATCGACCGTAAGTTGGCCATGAATGAACGCCTGGTGATCGGCGATCGCAGCAAAAAAACGTAACGCCGTGGGGGGGAATATAGCGTCTGGACGGTTCTTGGTGACACCGAAGGAGCGGATGCTACAGTGATTCTAAATGGGGTGCTCGCCGTTGAGCCCGTTCCTCGCCCAGAGCCGCTGAACAATGCTTGTATCGCTCGTCATTCCCGTTCTCAACGAGTCCGAGAATGTCGGGGCTCTTTGGTCCCGGCTCCGCGACGTAACGGCACATATTCAAACCGCCACGTTCGAGGCTGTCTTTGTTGACGACGGAAGCATTGATGACACGGTCGATCGGATTTCCACACTCCCCACAGACGAACACCTGTCGTGGCTGATCGTCCGGCTTTCCCGAAACTTCGGCCATCAGGCCGCGATAACCGCCGGGATGGCTCATGCTACCGGCGACGCGGTGATTTTCCTGGACGCTGATCTCCAAGATCCGCCGGAACTCATTGCCACGTTCTTGGAGCATTTTCTAAACGGTTATGACGTCGTGTATGGCGTACGCAAAAACCGCAAAGAACCGCTCTGGCTGAGGTTTTGCTTCGCAACGTTCTACCGCCTTTTCAATGCCATCGCCGAAAGGCCTATCCCGCTCGATGCCGGTGACTTCGGCTTGATGAGCAAGCGGGTCGCAAAGCTCATCGCCCAGATGCCCGAGCGCGATCGCCTTATTCGAGGCATGCGAAGTTGGGTGGGATTCAAGCAAATCGGAGTGCCCTACGACCGGCCAGGCCGCTATGCGGGCACCACGCGTTACAGCGTCCTTCGGCGAATCGAGGGGGCTCTTGATGGGCTTTTTGGTTATTCCAGGCTCCCCATTCGCGTTGCTCTTTTGCTTGGGACGATGGTTTGCCTGGCTGCCGGCATCTACATGGTGTTCGTCCTAGTTGGCAGTCTGGTATTCGGCGGCCAATCGGTCCCAGGCTGGAAATCACTGCTCGTTCTGGCGTTTATGCTCGGTGGAGCCAATCTGATCGCCACATCAATCGTCGGAGAGTATGTCTGCCGGATTTACTTCCAGTCGAAAGATCGACCGATTTTCGTCGTTGCTGAGACTCACCGTCCACAGCCGCAACCGGCGACCTCTAGACACTCCCTCGGGCTCGACGGTTCCAAGGGGCCTCAGACTCTTCACTAATTCGACGCCCGACAAGGAGTGAGCTTTGAGCGTTAGCCTCGTAACTGGCGGTGCAGGATTCATGGGCTCGCATGTCGCAGCCCTCTGCCTTGAACTCGGGCATGACGTCGTGGTGCTGGACGACCTGAGTGGCGGATTTCGTGAAAACGTTCCGAGCCGAGCGACATTCGTCGAAGGGTCGATAACGGACGCGGCTCTGGTCAATCGACTCTTCGACACCTATGCATTCGACTTCGTTTATCACCTGGCCGCATATGCCGCCGAAGGCCTGTCTCACTTTATTCGGTCTTACAACTACAGCAACAACGTCTTGGGCTCGATCAACCTCATTAACGCTTCCGTGAATGCAAACACTGTGAAGCGGTTTGTGTTCACGAGTTCCATCGCGGTCTATGGGCCCGGGCAGACCCCGATGCTGGAAGAGATGGTGCCGACGCCCGAGGATCCATACGGCATCGCGAAATATGGCGTAGAGTTGGATCTCAAGGCGGCCCACGAAATGTTTGGGCTCGACTACACGATCTTCCGGCCGCACAACGTGTACGGCGAGCACCAAAACATCGGCGACCGATACCGCAATGTCGTCGGCATCTTCATGAACAACGTCATGCAGGATAAGCCACTCCCTGTTTTTGGAGATGGCCTTCAGACTCGCGCATTCACTCACATCAGCGACGTCGCCCCGACCATCGCGAAGTGCGTCATGAACGCCCGCGCCCGAAATCAGGTTTTTAATGTCGGCAGCGAGTCCCCACGCACGGTTCTTGATGTCGCACGTGCTGTTTCGGCATCATTCGGGGCACAACTGAACGTCGCTCATTTGCCTGCTCGCAAAGAGGTTGTGCATGCGTTTTCCTCGAGCGCTCATGCCGACGACGTGTTCGGCAAGCAGAACACGCTTTCGCTCGAAGAAGGCGTTGGGCGCATGGCTCAGTGGGCGAAGAAGCATGGCCCGCGAACCACGAAAACGTTCACCGGAATTGAGGTGGAACGCAATCTCCCCGCATCATGGCGGTCGTGAGGCGTGAGCCGGCCGGCGTGAAATATGGCGTTACACCGCGCCCTTTAACACAAACAGCACAAGCCCCCGCAAAAGCCCCCACGTGTACAGCGCATCCGCTGCCAGGCCGGCTGGCACCGCGATTAGCCTCGCTGGCATCCGCATCGGGGCAGCGATCGCAAAGTAGTATGCGGACCGAATGGCCACCAAAGCCCAGGCCATGGTCATCGCGGATGGCCAAATGGGAGCCACACTCACAAGTCCCAGGGCACAGGCTGTTACTAAGACCTGCGACAACCTGTGGAATGCCCGCATGTTGCGATTGCGCGTGGTGGCCCGCACTGCACCTGCACGGTACTTCAGCAGCACATACATCTGGCCTTGAGCGTATGACATTTGCTTACGGAGCACCTTCCAGAGCGAATCTTGAGTGCCGTTGTACTTGGCATGAAAGTGAGCAGAGTTGTTTTGCAGAAACCGAAATCCTTTTAAGCGGAATTTTGCCGACAAGTCCTGATCTTCCGCTGTGAGCACAAGGTGTTCGTCAAAAAATCCAATTGCCTCCAGTTCCTGTCTCCGAAACAGGTCGGCCTTTCCCTCGATGAACGCGATTTCCTCAATCGGCTCGTGGATTCCTTCGTTCACAGGCAACAGATTGAGAACACTAAACAACTGATCCGACAGAGTCATGTCCTGAAAGTCGTGAAAAACGTATTGGCCAGTAACGGCCGCTACATCGGAATTGCTCGAAAGCGTTTCCCACACGAGCGCGATGTAATCTGGCGCCAGCAGGCAGTCCGAGTGCAGGGTAAGAACAAAGTCGCCCTTCGCCGCCCGCAGTCCTCGGTTATAGGTCTTCGACAGGCCCATATTGGACTGATTTTTGAGATACACGATTCGCTCACGGTACGGAGCGATCGCTTGCTCTAACCCGTCGGGCGAGCAGTCATCGACGACTATGATTTCGTTCGACGGCAGCGTCTGCTTGTCGAGCGCCGCGAGAACGTGGCCGATCGAATCCCGGCAACGGTATGCGGGGATGACAACGCTAATTGCGGGATGGTTTGAACCGGTCATTCCAAGTCAGCGAGGCCCATAGCCGCTCCAAAGGCGATTGCACCGCGGGCTACTTGCCGGCACCATGCCCGCTTGGTGGCTTGCGACAGATCAGTGAAACAACCGCTGGATTTGTCGTGCTTTTGTGCACTTCAACGTTGAAGCCGTGTTCCCGCACGGCGTCCTCAAAGTCACTTCCAAATTCATAACAAACCAAATACTGCTGCGTGGACTGATACGACCCACCATGAAATGACCTTTCCTTATGATAAACCAACTGGCCATTCACTCGCTCGGCTCGAACGATGGTCTGCCTGCCGTCGCTAACAATCGGGACTGTGAATATTGTCGCGCCACCCGGTTTGAGAACACGGTGCAATTCGGCTAACCCCGCATGCACATCCGGCACATGCTCAAGCGTGTCGGAGTGCACTACCAGGTCAAATAGCTCATCCGCGTAAGACAGTTCTAGAATGTCTTCGTGGCAGACACGAGAGTTCGCCGGTTCATACTCGGAGTAGGCAAGGCCTGGTATCATCCGAAAAGCTTTGTGGGCAGCCCCGCATGCGTTCAGCTCCGCGACGGCGAGACCTCGCACAATGGAACCCTTGCAGGCCGCCATGAGGGAGCCCTCTGCTGCCCCCTTAGTTTTTAGCCAAACGCAGACGGTATCTGCCAACTGCCGAACCCGTAGCGAGCCGCCACACCCCAGGCAGATTTCTCCTTCTCGCTGTTCAAAATGGGCAATCCAATCTTGCGAAAGCCGCCATTGGGCCGCCAGAGCCCTGCCAATCACGGGACGGCGCAACAAGAGAAGGCGGGCGCCGCAAATTGGACACTGCTGCTGTCCAGGGAATAACCGCAACGCCGGCCCTGTCAACGCAAAGACAACTTCGGCTGCCTGCTTGACCAACGACCGATACGGGCTCGATTCAAGCAGTTGCAGCAATGCGTGAACCACATTTGGCCTCGTGGTCTAGAGAGTTCGGATCAAAAAGACGCAAATCCGCACTGAACACCCTCACCACCAGATTCTACTGCGAACGTTATGCATATGTGTTTAAGCAACTCTCCCGCCGAAGGTTATTCTGGACTGCATCGTTTTGGAGTGGCGGGAGGTCAGACGCACAACGAGGACGCGTTGCTCGTGGCACGCCAAATCGAGCTTGCTTTGGCTGCGGGCTTTCGTGGGGATCGTAGAGACGTTTTGGCAGACTGAAGCTTTGTGTGACGGCAGGCTGAAGCCTACCCTACTCGTATGCGCTTTACGCCACGCCAGCAGGCACTCGGGCTCGCCGCGATCACGCTCGCCGTGTTTTGGCCGACGCTCTTCGCTGGCTTCGTCTACGACGCACGCCTCCAGATCGTGACCGGCGACTTTATCCACAATCCGTGGAACTGGCTGCCCGTGCTCTCGTTCGGCGTGCTCGGAATGGACGTGCTCGATTTCAACCGGCCCGTGCACCTCGCGTCGCTCATGCTCGATGCGGCCATCTGGGGCAGGGAGCCGTTTGGATACCACCTCACGAGCGTGGTTTTGCATGCGGCGAATGTGGTGATGGCGTGGGGGGTTTTACGGGGAATAAGGAGACAGGCTGAAGCACTGTGCTATCTGGGGGCGGTGTTGTTTGCGGTGCATCCGGTCGTGACCGAGGCCGTCTGCGAGCCGACGTTTCGGGAGGACCTGCTCGCGACGGCTTTTTCGCTCGGGGCGCTCCTCCTCGCGATGCGGCACGACCCGGCGGCGCGAGGGGGCGACCGCTGGCGGGCGATCGCCGTTGCTGCCTGCTGCCTGCTCGCCGTCGGCAGCAAGGAATCGGGCTACGCCGCACCGCTGCTCGTGGCGATCTATTGGTGGCTCTGCCGCCGCGACGAGCCCGCCGGCTTCTGGAGGGCCGCGATCGGCGGCGGACTGGCTGCCACGGCCGCCTTTCTCACGGCGCGGTTTCTGCTCGAACCCGACCAATCGGCGATCTTCGAGTTGAAGCCCGAATACCCCGGCGGCTCGCTCGCGGCCGCGATGGCGATCGAGCCCCGAATCCTCGCGCTCTACACACAACTGATCCTCTTCCCGATCAACCTCTGCGCCGATTACGGGCTCTACTCCGTGCAGCACCTGCCCTTGCCAGTGGCCCTCGCGATCGTCGCGGCGGCGATCGCGGCCGCCATCCTCGCCATCCGCGCCGACCGCCGCATGGCCCTCGCCATCGCGATGATCGCCCTGCCGCTGCTCCCTGTGGCCAACATCATTCCGATCTACCGCGCCGCCGCCGACCGCTATCTCTACTTTCCCATGGCGGGCGTCGGCCTCGCGATCGGTCTCTGCCTCGATTCCGCCTGGCTCGCAGCCCGACCGCGGCTGCGCGAGATCGCCACGATCGGCTGCATGGCGGCCGCCGTGCTCCTCGGCATGGCCTGCATCGAGCGGCAGAAGGTGTGGGCGAAGCCGCTCGCGCTCTGGGAAGACACGTTTCGCAAAAACCCGGTGGCCTACACGGCCGCCTCGGGGCTCGCGGAGGCGCTCCGCGAGGCTGGGCGGCTGCCGGAGGCCGAGAAGCTGGCCCGCGAGGCGATTCGCCTCTCGGAGGAGAAACGAGGCGAGGCCTGGGCCACGCTGGCGCTCATCCTCGACGGCCAGGGCCGGGAGGCGGAGGCGCTCGAGGCGGTGAAGAAGGCGGTCGACGTGGAGCCGAAACTGGCCGACCCCGAAGGCCGGGTGCGGGTGCTCGCGATGGAGCGGGGCTACGCGGAGGAATGGGGGCGGCTGCTCGCGAAGCGCAGGTAGGACAGGCTTCAGCCTGTCGCACGGAAAAGACAGGCTGAAGCCTGTCCTACTTTTGGTTACACTCTGCGAACCATGGGGTCGAGCAGAAAAATCATGAAGCGGCGACGCGATGATGAGTTTCGCGGTGTTGACCGCGAATTGACGCCGGGCATTGATTCCGTCGCGGCCCCGGAAAGCCGCGCGAGCCGCTGGCGCGACTTCCTGATCCGCTTCGCGGTGATCGTCTTGGCCGGCCTCTGGATCTACTCGCCCACCTACCACGGCGACTGGCTCTGGGACGACGATCAACTCCTCACGCAAAACCTCACCGTGCAGCACCGGGTCTCCCCCGATCCGACCGTGCCGCCCGACAGCCTGCGATCGCTCGCGAAGCTCTGGTTCAACCCCGACGGCGCCGACTACTTCCCGCTCTCCTACACCGCGCTCTGGGCGCAATGGCCCTTCTTCGGGCTGCGCTCCACCGGCTACCACGTCACCACGATCCTGCTGCACATCACGGGGGCCCTGCTCCTCTGGGCGCTGCTCGCGCAGATGCGGCTGCCGGGAGCGTGGGTCTCCGCCCTGCTTTTCGCCGTGCACCCCGTCTGCGTGGAGAGCGTGGCCTGGGTTTCCGAAACGAAGAACACGCTCTCGCTGCCGCTCTTCCTGCTCTCCTGCATCTTCTGGGTGAAGCAGGACGACGAACCCGACACGAACCGTCGCTTCCGGTTCTACCTCGCCTCCATCGGCTTCTTCCTGCTTTCGATGTTTGCGAAGACGTCGGTCGTGGCGCTGCCGGTCGTGACGCTGCTCTACGCCTGGTGGAAGCGGGACCGGATCACGAAGCAGGATCTCATCCTCGCCGCGCCGATGTTTGCGATCTCGATCGTCCTCGGCCTCATCACCATCTCCTACCAGTGGAGCCGGGCGATCGGGCAGGAGAAGATCATCGTCGGCGACCTCTTCTCCCTGACGGGCTTCTTCTCCCGCGCGGCGATCTCCGGGATGGGAATCTTCCATTATCTGGGATCGATCCTCTGGCCGGTGAACCTGCTGCCGATCTACCCGCGCTGGGATGTCGATCCGCCGAAGATCTGGCAGCTCCTGCCCTGGCCGGTGATCTTCGCTGCCGGCTGGTGGATCTGGCAGAACCGGGCCACCTGGGGCCGGCACGTGGGCTTCGCGCTCGGCTTCTTCCTGCTGATGGTCGCGCCGGTGCTCGGCTTCGTGACGATCTCCTACATGCGGATCACCTGGGTGGCCGACCACTTCATCTACCTGCCGATGATCAGCATCCTCGCGCTCATCGGCGCCACGGCCACGCTCTGGTTTCGCAAGGCCCAGGAAGACTCGAAGCCGACGTTTGTGGCGGCCGCGGCGCTCCTGCTCGCGGCCTTCGCCTTCCTCTCCTTCCGCGACGCCATCAACTGGATGGACGAAGACCACATGTGGGAGCACACGCTCAAGCACAACTTCGAAGCCTGGCAGGCCCACAACCGGCTCGGCGCGAAGAAGTTTTCGAGGGGTGATGTCGACGGGGCCCACTTCCACTTCCAGAATTCCACGCGGCTGCGGCCCGACCTCGGCGAGACGCACAACAACCTCGGCACCACGCTCTCCGCGCGGGCGCAGATGTTTGCCCAGCGGGGCGACCAGGCGGCCGCGAAACGCGAGATGGACGCGGCGATCGAGCAATTCGCCGAGGCCTGCCGCGTGACGCCGCATGTGCCGGCGATCCACGTGAACCTCGCCAACGCCTTGGCCGCCGCGGGACGCTTCGGCGAGGCGGGCGACAAATACAAGGAACTGCTTGAGAAAGAACCGGGCAATCCCGCGCTCATCAACAACTACGGCGTGGCGCTCTACAAGCAGGGCAAGAAGGAAGAGTCGATCGTGCAGTTCAAGAAGGCGCTCGAGATCGCGCCGAATCTGAAGGACGCGCGGGAGAGCCTGGCTGTGGCGCTCGGGGAAAAGCCCGATCCTGCGGCGAATCAGCCGGCCCCGCCGCCGCCCCCGGGCGGGCAGCTGCAGCTCGGCTCCCCGCCGACCTCGCCAACACTCGGCCCGGCGGCACTGCCCTAGGTAGGACAGGCTTCAGCCTGTCGCACGTGAGACAGGCGTCCCTGCCTGTCCAGACAGGCACAGAGGCCTGTCGTACGTGACAGGCTGAAGCCTGTCCTACCGGCCGAGCCACGTGATCCGGGCGAGGTGCAAGAGCTCGCCAATGCTGCGCTTGCTCTCCGCGAAATCCGCCTTGCTCGTGCCGCGCGTGCGATCCGTAAACGTGATCGGCACCTCCACGATCCGGCCGCCGGCGCGATGCACCCGCCAGAGGAAGTCTTCCTGAAACGCGTAGCCCTGCGCGAAGGGCTCCTGGCTGATCCGGTCGAGCAGCGAAAGCCGCACCGCTCGGAAGCCTCCCGACGAATCCCGCGCCGGCACCCAGAGCACCCAGCGAGTAAACCAGCAGACGAGCCAGCTCGCCACATGCCGCGAGAGCGGCCAGCCGACTGTGCGCCCGCCAGGCACGCGGCGCGAGCCGATCGCCACGTCGGCCGGCTTGCCCCCGACCGGGTCGAGCGCCGCGAGCAGCCGCGGGATGTCGGCGGGATCGTGGCTGAAGTCGGCGTCCATGTTGACGGAGACCTCGAAGCCGCGGCGCTTCGCCAGCCGGAAGCCCTCGAGGATCGCGCTGCCGAGCCCGCGCCGGCCGCGGCGCACGAGCACATGCACCCGCGGATTCTGCTCGGCCGCGCTGAGGGCGATCTCGCTCGTGCCGTCGGGCGAACTGTCATCGACGATGAGCAGTTGCAGATCGGGATCGGCCGCGAGCACGGCGTCGATCAGCGCGGAAATGTTTTCCCGCTCGTTGTAGGTGGCGGCCTGGACGAGCACGCGGCCCGGCGGCCAATCGTCGCGGGAATGGAGGTCGGGGGACATGGCAGGCAACGATACACGACAGGCTGAAGCCTGTCCTACCGGGGCATCACCGGTCGCCGCGGCGGAGGCGGGCGAAGAGACTGCGGTAATCGCCTGGCCGCACGGTGAAGATCGACTTCTTGTGGATGTCGGCCGGATGCTCCACGAGATCCTCCTCGATCACCACCATGTCGCTGTCGTCGGGATCGCCCGCTTCGTCGGCGGGCGGCTCCGTCACGGCCAATGCGATCGACGGCTGCGGCTGCGGTTGCTGCTGCGGCAGTTCGCAGGCATCGAGCTGCCGCGCCATCGAGAGCCCTTCGCGGCTCGACACATGGGCGTGGGCGCTGAAGTCGTCCGGGCCGCGCATCACGAAGCGTTCCACGACTCGTTCCTCCTGCTCGAAATATTCCTCGAACGGATCGGCATACGGATCAAACACGAGCTCCACCTCCGGTCCATGCCAGGGATCAGCGCCTGCCGTGCAGCCAGACTTCTCGGCCCTCAGCGACTCGACCGCGCGGCCCACCTCTTCGAGCACGCCCTGCTCGAGGATGGTGTCGTCCACGCCGAAGTCCTCCGCCACGGCAGGGGCCGGCTCGCCGAACGTGCCAAACTCGATCACGCCGACGCCGTCTGCATACGAGCTGGCCTCGCTCTCCGCGGGAAACTCGATGCCTGCATGCCGCGCCGGCTCCTCGCCGCCGCGAGCCCCGGCCGCCGCGGAGCCCTGCGCGAGCGCCGGGGGCGCGGGCAGCCGCTGGATCTCCTGCCAGGCCGCGGCGATGTCGGCGGGCGCGACCCGCGTGCGGCCCGCCTCCGTGACGAGCACAAGCGCCTGATCGCAGATCTGGTTGATGAGCCGCGGCACGCCGTCAGACGCCGTGAAGACGGCATCGTCGCAGCCGGGCTCGAACTGGCTCTCCCAGTCGAGCGACGCCGCCCGCATCTGCGTGCGCACGAACGCCGCCGTCTCCGCATGATCGAGCGGCTCGAGATAGAACCGCCCGCCGATCCGCTGCGAGAGGCTCTCCAGCTTCGGGCTGCCGAGGATCTCCTCGAGATCGGCCGCGCCCGCGAGCACGATGTGGACGGCCGGCAGCGGCGTGGGGATGTTGGTCAACAGTCGCAGCTCTTCGATCAGCCGCGTGGGGAGCGTGGTCGCCTCGTCCACGAGCACCACGAGCCCGGAGCCCGTCGCGGCCAGCCCGCGAATGCGTTCGACGACACCGATCCGCAGTTCGGCCTCGTCGATGCCGCGGTAGGGCTCGCCAATCTCGGCGAGGATCGATTGCCAAAGGGCGCGACGCGTGCAAATCCGCGCCCCCGAGAGCAGCGCCACGTCGAAGTCGTCGCGCACGCTCTCGGCCACCTTCGCCAACAAGAGCGACTTGCCCGTGCCCGGCGGGCCGACCACGAGGCCGATCCCCTCGGCGCGCCGCACGAGCCTGTCGAGCCCGTGGAGCGCGGCATCGATCTGCTTCGCCGCGTGGTAGAAGTCGATGCGGGGCGCGGCGAGGAACGGGCGGTTCGAGGGATGGCGGCGGGGAGCGATCATCGCGGGCAGTGGTTCCGAGGTGGTCGGCGGATCGACGACCCTTTTGTTTCGACCAACCGCAGCCGCTTCCTGCACCATCTGCCGGCGACGTAGACTTTTCGGATTGTCGGGATACGGAAGCCCGACACGTGGCCGAGGATTCGTCGAGACAACATCCGATGTTTCATGTCAAAATCTGCGGCGTGACGACCCCCGCCGACGCCCGGCTGGCGGCCGAGGCCGGCGCCGATTGCATCGGCCTCAACTTCGTCGCCAGCTCGCCGCGGCGGATCGACGCGGCCACCGCCCGCGCCATTGCGGCGGCGGTGCCGGCGGGCGTCTTGAAGGTGGGCGTCTTCGCCGGGATGCCCGCCAACGAGATCCGCCGGATCGCCGCCGAGGCCGCGCTCGACGCCGTTCAGCTTCACGGCCTGCTCGCCGGCGACGCGACCGCGACCGACCCGCCCGAACGCTGCGCCGAGCTCGCCGGAATGCCGGTGATCCGCGCGGTGCGGCTCGAGCCCGCGCAGGCCGACCCGCTCGCGGCGGCGCGGGCATGGATCGCGGCGGCACGCGCCGCCGGCGCCGCGCCCGCGATGGCGATCGTCGATGCAGCGGTGGCGGTTTCGCGTGAAACCGGCGCGGCCGCGCTCGGCGGCACGGGCGCGACGGTCGATTGGAAGGCGCTCGCCGCCGCGCCGGCCCTCGGCATCCCCGTCGCCCTGGCCGGCGGCCTCACGCCCGAGAACGTCGCCCTGGCCATCCGCGAGAGCGGCTGCCGCGCCGTGGATACGGCCAGCGGGGTGGAACTGGCCCCCGGCCGCAAAGACCCGGGCAAAGTAACGGCTTTCGTGCAGGCGGCCCGCGCAGCGTTACGCCCGTCTACCCAAGGCGGTTGAGGGGGGTATCATGTGGGCGTCTTTGAGACCGCCCGACTTCCGCTCCAAGCGGTCTTATCCCGCTCACTTTTTCTTTCCGGTTTCCCCATCAGGAGGTTCCCGTGGCCCACGTCGAAACCCGTCTGCCCTACAAAGTTGCCGATCTCGCGCTCGCCGATTGGGGCCGCAAGGAGATCATGCTGGCCGAAAACGAGATGCCCGGCCTGATGGCGCTGCGGGCGAAGTATGGCCGCACGAAGCCGCTCGCCGGCGCCCGCATCGCGGGCTGCCTCCACATGACGATCCAGACGGCCGTCCTCATCGAGACGCTCAAGGAGCTCGGCGCTGAAGTCACCTGGAGCAGCTGCAACATCTTCTCGACGCAGGACCATGCCGCCGCCGCCATCGCCAAGGCCGGCTTCCCCGTCTACGCCTGGAAGGGAATGACCAACGAGGAATTCGATTGGTGCATCGAGCAGACGCTCTTCTTCCCCGACGGCCAGCCGCTCAACATGATCCTCGACGACGGCGGCGACCTGACGTCGATGGTGCACAACAAGTATCCCGAATTGCTGGGCGGCATCCGCGGCCTCTCCGAGGAGACCACCACGGGCGTGCACCGGCTCTACCAGATGCACGAAAACGGCGACCTCAAGCTGCCGGCGATCAACATCAACGACTCCTGCACCAAGAGCAAGTTTGACAACCTCTACGGCTGCCGCGAGAGCCTGGCCGACGGCATCAAGAGGGCTACGGACGTGATGGTGGCCGGAAAGGTGGTGGTGGTGTGCGGTTACGGCGACGTCGGCAAGGGCTCGGCCCATGCCATGAAGTCGCTGGGCGCCCGCGTGATCGTGACCGAGATCGACCCGATCAACGCCCTGCAGGCGGTGATGGAGGGTTTCGAGGTGACCACGATGGAAGAGGCCGCTCCCCGGGGCCAGATCTTCGTGACGGCCACCGGCTGCCGCGACGTGATCCTCGGCAAGCACATCGAGAAGATGCCCAACGACGCGATCATCTGCAACATCGGGCACTTCGATCTCGAGATCGACGTCGCCTGGCTCGACAACACGAAGGGCATCAAGAAGGTGGAGATCAAGCCGCAGGTGGATCGCTACACACTCCCCTCGGGCAACTCGGTGATCGTGCTGGCCGAAGGCCGGCTCGTGAACCTCGGCTGCGCCACCGGCCACCCGTCGTTCGTCATGAGCACGAGCTTCACCAACCAGGTGCTCGCGCAGATCGCCCTCTGGACGGAGACCGACAAGTACGACGTGGGCGTGCACCTGCTCCCCAAGAAGCTCGACGAGGAAGTGGCCCGCCTCCACCTCGACAAGCTCGGCGTGAAGCTGACGAAGCTCACAAAGGAGCAGGCCGAGTATCTGCACGTGCCGGTCGAAGGCCCGTTCAAGCCGGAATACTACCGCTACTAAGTTCACGCCCGTGGGGCGAACAGCGAGCGATCACACGGGGGCGTCGCAAAAGCGACGCCCCCGTTTTTTGTTTCCCGTGAAACTGTTTTGCTACCATGCTGCCTTCTTCACTCGTTCCCAGAAGCCCCGAGGACAAGCATGCCCACCGTCGCTCCGCTCCGCGGCCTCCGCTATGACCCCAAGCACGTCGGCGCCCTGTCGCAGGTGATCGCGCCCCCTTACGACGTGATCGACGCCGCCCTCCAGAAGAAGCTCTACGAGCAGCACCCGGCCAACGTGATCCGGATCGAGCTCAACCGCGAGGAGCCGGGCGACAGCGAGACCGCCAACAAATACACCCGGGCCGCCACGTTTCTGAAGGAATGGCGCGACCAGGGGGTGGTGATGCAGGAGCCGGCGGCGGCGCTCTACGTCTACCACCAGGAGTTCGAGGTGGAGGGGCAGAAGCATGTGCGCCGCGGCGTGATGGCCCGCGTCCGCCTGGAGCGATTCGGCACCGGCAACATCCATCCCCACGAGGAGACGATGAGCGGCCCGAAGCAGGACCGCCTCCTCCTCACCCGGGCCTGCAAGGCAAACCTCAGCCAGGTCTTCGGCCTCTACCCTGACCCGCAGGGGGAGGTGCAGGCCCTGCTCGACAAGGCCGTGGCCGGCCAGCCGCCGCTCGAGGCTACCGACCACCTGGGTGTGAAGAGCTGGATGTGGCCGCTGGTGGACGAGGCCGTGGCCGCGAAGGTGGCCGGGCTGATGGGCCCCAAGCCCGTGTTCATCGCCGACGGCCACCACCGCTATGAGACCGCCTGCAACTACCGCGACGAGATCGCGGCGGCGCATGGCGGCAGCCTGCCCCCGGACCACCCGGCGAATTTCGTGCTCATGATGCTCGTGGGGATGAGCGACCCCGGGCTCGTGGTGCTCCCCACCCACCGGCTCTTCGTGGAGCCCGCCGTGGCCACCGCGGCCGACTTGAAGGCCAAGCTTGGCGACTGCTTCACCACCGAGGCCGCCGGCAAGGGGCCCGCGGCGGCTGACAGCGTGTGGGACGCGATCGAGACCGAAGACGAGCAGGGCACGCTCGGCCTCTACACGGCCGGCGACCAGACCTGGACGCTCGCCCGGATCACCCCCGCCGGCCGGGCCCGGATGGACCAGGTGGCCGCCGACCACGGCCCCGCCTGGCGGAACCTCGGCGTCTCGATCCTCCACCGGCTCGTGATCGGCGAGCTGCTCGGCGCCAAGCAGATCCCGACGCCGGGCTACGTGCACCTCGTCCGCGAGGTGGTCGACGGCCTGGGCACGGGCAAGTATCCCCTGGCCGCCCTCGTGATGCCCGCGAGCGTGGAAGACATCCGCAAGGTGAGCGAGACCGGCGAACGCATGCCCGCCAAGAGCACCTACTTCTACCCGAAGCTCGCCAGCGGTTTGGTCTTCAACCCGCTGGAGTAGGGCAGGCTTCAGCCTGTCGCTGCCGTTTGACAGGCTGAAGCCTGTCCTACCCGGCTCCATGTAAAACCGGGCAAGACGCGACGTCTGCGCAAACCGGGCGGTTTCACGTGAAACCGGGCTCATGCCGGGCCGGTTGTTGCCGATATTCCGAGAGCACGCGTTGTGCGCACGAAAACGCTCGGAAGGATTCTGCGCGTGGGACGGATTCTGTGTGTGGCCAATCAGAAGGGGGGCGTCGGCAAGACGACCACCTCGGCGAACCTCGCTGCGGGGCTCGCCAGGGGAGGCCTGCGCACACTGCTCGTCGATCTCGATCCCCAGTGCAACGCCACCACCGGCTTCGGCGTCGCGCCGGCCGCCACCCACCCGCTCGTCTCGGAGGCGCCCCTCTCCGAATCGATCGTGGAGACCGCGATCGCCAATCTCTCCATCCTGCCCGGAAGCCGCAGCGTGCGCGACGTGGAACGCATCGCCGCCCAGGCGAGGAGCGGGTCGGCCGTGCTGGAAAGTCATCTCGCCCGCGGGCTCAATGCCTGGGACTATTGCCTGATCGACTGCCCGCCGAGCGTGGGCGAACTCACCCGCACCGCGCTCGCCGGCAGCACGGAAGTGCTCATGCCCATTCAATGTGAATACTTCGCGCTCGAGGGTCTCACCCAGATGATCGAGGTGATCCGCGACGTGATGGAGGAACGGCCCGGCCGGCTGCGGTTCAGCGGGATCGTGCTCACGATGCACGACGCCGCGCTCGAGCTGACGAGCGAGGTGGAGGCCGAGGTGAGGGATTTCTTCGGGGAGATCGTCTTCGAGACGGTGATCCCACGCGACGTGGCCGTCTCGGAGGCGCCCAGCCACGCGCAGAGTGTGCTCGACTACGCGCCGCGCTCACGAGGAGCGCGGGCCTATACGGAACTGTGCATGGAGGTACGCGACTGTGAGTAAGGAACGACGCCTTGGCCGTGGACTCGAGGCCCTACTGGGACGCGCCGGCCTGGATCAGGCGGCCCCCGCGACCCACGGCAACGCCGCGCTCGCCAGCCGCCCGGCCACCCCGGCGGCCCACGGCCTCGGCGGCGGCGCCGCGAAACTGATCCTCCACGCGCCCGAGGAGATCGAGCAGGCCGCCGCGTCGATCCCCTCGAGCGAGATCTCCGCCGCGGTCATCGACCCGAATCCCTGGCAGCCCCGGAGCGTGCTCGGCGACGCCGACTTGGCCGAACTCGCCGACAGCCTCCGCGAGCACGGGCTCGTGCAGCCGATCGTGGTGCGGGCGAAGGGCGACCGCTATCAGCTCATCGCCGGCCAGCGCCGGCTCGCCGCGGCAAACCGTCTCGGCTGGCAGAAGGTGCTCGTCCGCGTGCTCGACGTGGACGACCGGCAGATGTCGGAAATCGCGATCGTCGAAAACCTCCAGCGCCGCGACCTCGACGCGCTGGAGAAGGCAGCGAGCTTCAAGCAGTATCTCGCCACGTGGAACTGCACGCAGGAGGAGCTCGCCAAGCGGCTCTCGATCGACCGCTCGTCGGTGGCGAACCTGATCCGCCTGCTCGAACTGCCCGCGTCCGTGCAGCAGCAGCTGCGGTCAGGCGCCATCTCGATGGGCCACGCCCGCGCGCTTTTGCCGCTCGGCGACGAGGAGGAGCAGACGCGGCTCGCCACGCGGATCGTGGCGGAGGGGCTTTCCGTCCGCGCGATCGAGGGAGCGGTGCAGGAGATCCTGCGGGCCGACGAGGTGGGCGACGACCTCGCCCCCGCGCCGCTCACCGAGGAGCGCGACAGCGAGATCGTCGAGACTGCCGGCCCGACGACGACCGCCACCGCCACGAAGCGGAAGCCGGGCCGCCCGGCCACGCGGCGGGCCAGCCAGATCGTGGCGGTGGAAAACCAGCTGCGGCGGGCGCTCGGCACGAAGGTGGTGGTGCACGCCAACGGCAAGGGTGCCGGGAGAATCGTGATCCCCTTCGGCAGCCTCGACGAATTCCAGCGGCTCCTCGACCACATCACCGAGTAGGACGGGCAGGCCGAGAGACAGGCACGGAGGCCTGTCCTGCGTACGACAGGCCTCCGTGCCTGTCGAGACGCTACACTAGGCGTCCGCCGCGGGGCGTAGCGCAGTTGGTAGCGCGCCTGGTTTGGGACCAGGAGGTCGAGAGTTCGAATCTCTCCGCCCCGACTTGATCGAAACCCGAAGCCCGGGGGGGTGACAAAAAATTTTCTGCGCCGTTGCCCCTCGGCGACCTGCCTCTCGCCAATCTATCCAGGGATGGCCGCCGTGGCCGTCCGCGTTTGGATCTCTTGGGCCTTCCTACCATGATCGCCATCGCAGCCGATTCGCTCTTTTTCTCACCCCGTCCCGACCCGCTTTCCTGCCCGCACGCCTGGCTTGGCCTCGCACCATCTGTGCGGGAGCCGGCCGCCATCGTGCAGGCCGCACGGCAGCGGCTGGAGGCGATTCGCGATGCCTACGGGAGCGAGCGGGAAGTGAAAGACGTGCTCGTCTCGATCATTGTCACGGCGCGGCAGGAACTGCTCTCGCGGGCGCGCGAAGCATAAGTAGGATGGGCCTCCGTGCCCGTCCAAGACAGGCAGAGACGCCTGTCCTACACCAAGACCCTGTCCTACGGCGCGTAGCCGCGTTACGCGAGCTTCTGCCGAACCGCCCAAACGGCCGCCTGCGTGCGGTCTTTGACCGCGAGCTTCCGCAGAATCTTCTGCACGTGCTCCTTCACCGTCTCGACGCTGATCTCGAGCGAGTTGGCAATCTCCTCATTGGAGAGGCCATACGCCAGATGCGAGAGCACCTGCTGCTCCCGCGGCGTGAGGTTCTTCTCCGACGTGGCCGAAGCCCGCGTGGAGAGGGCCCCGGAGATAGCCACGAATGCCCCGGCACCGGAGGCCGGCTTCTTCTGGGCCGCGTTGCGGATCGCCGTGACGAGGTCGTCGCGGCCGACACTCATCGAGAGGCAGTTCGAGGCGCCGACCGCCCGCGCGCGGGCCGTGTAGGTGGGGTTGTCGACGGTCGTCAGAAAAATCATGCTCGCGCCAGCCAGCCGGTCCTTCAACTCCATCACCAATTCGAAACTGTCCTGCCGCACGCAGCCCGGCAGCGCCCCGTCGATCACGAGCACCTGGGGCTTCTTTTGCTTGAGGAGCGTCCGCAACTGCGCGGCGTTCCCAGCCTCGGCAATCACTTGGATGCCGGTGTTTGCGACCATTTCACGGATACCCGCGCGGATCAATTCCATCGGGCAGGCAATCGCAATTTTCACAGGGGCTGGCATGGCGAATCGGGGCGGGAAGCACCGGCTGGAGTCAGGGAGGTCGATCAAGGCAGGAAACATTTTTTCCACTAATCGCGCCGTTTGGTCTACCCCCCACAAAGAACCATCCCCTTGAAGCCCACCTAGAATGCGCTGCTTCCCCCTCCGCAAACGTCCCCTCGCCATGGCCACGCCCGCATTTTCCGCCCGCGGCGTCACGAAAACCTATCGGATGGGGGAGATCGACGTCGACGCCCTCGAGGGTGTCGATCTCGACCTCGCGGCCGGGGAGTTCGTCGTCTTGCTCGGGCCGTCCGGCAGCGGCAAATCGACGCTCCTCAACATTCTCGGCGGCCTCGACCTGCCCACCGCCGGGCGCGTGTGCTTTCGCGACCACGATCTCTCCGCCGCGAGCGACGCCCTGCGCACCGCCTACCGGCGCGACCACGTGGGCTTCGTCTTCCAGTTTTACAACCTGCTGCCCGGGCTCACGGCGCTCGAGAACGTGGCGGTGGTGGCTGACATCGCCCGGGCGCCGATGCCGCCGGCCGAGGCGCTCTCGCTCGTGGGCCTCGCCGATCGGGCCAGCCACTTTCCCTCGCAGCTCTCCGGGGGCGAACAGCAGCGGGTGGCGGTGGCCCGCGCGATCGTGAAACGGCCGGAGGTGCTCCTCTGCGACGAGCCGACAGGGGCGCTCGACGCCAGGACGGGCGTGATCGTGCTCGAGGCGATCGCCCGCGTGAGCGCCGAACTCGGCGCCACCACCGTGCTCATCACCCACAACGCCGGCATCGCCGCGATGGCCGACCGCGTGCTCTTCATGCGCGACGGCCGGATCAGCGGCGAAGAGCGAAACGCCGTAAAAACGCCGCCGAGCAAGCTCCGCTGGTGAACGCCCCATGACAGCCCTCGACACGAAACTCTGGCGCGACCTCCGGCGGCTGTCGCTGCAGCTCGCGGCCGTCGCGGTCGTCATGGCCTGCGGCGTGGCGATGGTGGTGATGGCCTGGAGCATGCTCCGCTCGCTCGCGCTGACGCAGGCCGCCTACTACGCCGACGCGCGGTTCGCCGACGTCTTCGTGCACCTGAAGCGGGCCCCCGACGTGGTCGGCCGCCGGCTCGCCGCGCTGCCGGGCATCGGCCGGCTCGACACCCGCGTGGTGGAGGACGTGACGCTCGACCTGCCCGACACGCATTCCGACCGAGCAAACCAGTCCGCACCGGTGCCCACGATCGGCCGATTCATCTCGCTGCCCGACCGCGGCCCGGATGGCCTCCATCAACTGCACATCGTGAAGGGCCGGTTTCCCGATCCCGCCCGCCGCTCGGAGGCGGTCGTGAGCGAAGGCTTCGCGATGTCGCATCGGCTCGAACCGGGCGATTCGCTCCACGCGATCCTGAACGGCCGCCGCACGCGGCTCGACCTCGTGGGCATCGCCACGTCGCCGGAATACGTCTACACGATCCGCACCGGCGATCTCTTTCCCGACGACCGCTCGTTTGGCATCGTCTGGATCGACCGCAAGGCGCTTGCCGCCGCCTTCGACATGGAAGACGCCTTCAACGACGTCATCGCCACGCTCGCGCCGGGGGCGCGGCTGGAAGACGTCTGCCGCGCGCTCGACCGTGAGCTCGACCGCTACGGCAGCCTCTCCGCCTTCGGCCGCGAGTTTCAGCCGTCGCACCGCTATCTCACGAACGAGCTCCGCGAACTGCGCAACATGGGGCTCGTGGCCCCGATCGTCTTCCTCGCCGTCACGGCGATCCTCATGCACCTCGTGCTCTCGCGGCTCGTCGGCACGCAGCGGGAGCAGATCGCCACGCTCGCTGCCTTCGGCTACACACCGAGGGAGATCGGTGGGCATTTTCTCACGCTTGCCGCCGCGGTCGTCGCCGCAGGGGCGGCGCTCGGCGTGGCCGGGGGCTGGGTGCTCGGCCAGCAGCTCACGGCGATTTATTCAGGGTTTTTCCGGTTTCCGATCCTGCGGTTCGAAGTCGATCGGGGCGTCGTGGCCTTCTCGATCGCGATCGCGGCCGCCGCGGCGCTGCTCGGCGTCGTGCAGGCGGTCGGCCGCGCGATGGCGGTGAAGCCGGCCGCGGCCATGCAGCCGGAGCCACCGGGCCGCTACCGCCCGGCGATCATCGAGCGGCTCGGCCTTGCGGCGCTCGTGCCGCTCACGATGCGGATGGTCATCCGGCACCTCGAGCGACGACCGGTGGCGACGGCGCTCTCGATCCTCGGCATCGCGATGGGCGCGGGGGTGATGGTGCTCGGCATGTTCGTCGGCGATGCCGTTCGCGATCTTGGCGACTTCCAGTTCACGCAGGTGCAGCGGTTCGACCGCTCGGTGACGCTCGTCGAGCCGGCCGCCTCCCGGGCCCTCCGCGAATTCGCGCGGCTGCCGGGCGTGGCGGCCGTCGAGCCCTTTCGGGTGGTATCGACCACGCTCACGTCGGGCCACCGCCAGCGACGGCAGGAGATCCTCGGCCTCGCCGAGGGTGGCTGCCTCTTTCGCATGATCGACCGCCACGGCCGCGTGCACGCGCCGCGGCGCGACGGGCTCGTGATGAGCGCAAAACTGGCCTCGCTGCTCGCCGCGAAGCCCGGCGATGAGATCGAGGTGGACGTGCTCGAGATGCGGCGGCCGAAGGCGCGGCTCCGGATCGCCGCCACGATCGACGACATGGTGGGCACCTCCGCCTACCTCCACCTCGACACGCTTCGCCGGCTGCTCGGCGAAGGCGACACCGTCTCCGGCGCCTTTCTCGCCGTCGATGCCGCGCGGACCGCCGACCTCGACCGGCGGCTGGCCGACACGCCGCGCGTGGCGGGCTTCGTCGCCCGCGACGTGCAGCTGCGGACGTTTCGCGACACGATCGCGCGAACGCTCCTCCGCATGCGGTCGGTCAACACGCTCTTCGCCGCGGTGATCGCCTGCGGCGTGGTGGCGACGACGGCGCGGCAGAGCGTGGCCGAACGCGCGCGGGATCTCGCCAGCCTGCGGGTGCTCGGCTTCACCCGGGCGGAAGTGTCGGCGATCATGCTCGGCGAGCAGGCGCTGCTCACGCTCGCGGCGGTGCCGCTCGGTCTCCTGATGGGCCTCGGATTCGTGATCGTCACATCCTGGGGATACGATACGGAGCTGTTCCGCATTCCGGTGGTCGTGCACCGCCGCACCTATGCGATCGCCGCCGTGACCGTGCTCGCCGCAGCCCTCGCCGCCGCGCTCGTCGTGCGGCGGTCGCTCGACCGGCTCGACCTCGTGGCCACGCTGAAGGCTAAAGATTGATGACCACCTCACGACTCCCGGCGCGGCTGCTTGCGATCGCGGTGCTCGCCGCGGTGGCGGGGGCGATCGTGTGGGGATTTCAGCCAGAGCCGGTGACGGTGGACGTGCGCGAGGTCGCCCGCGGCGGGCTCGCCGTGACGGTCGGCGACGACGGTGTGACGCGGATCAAGGAGCGGTATGTGGTGTCGGCGCCGCTGGCCGGCCGCACGAGCCGCGTGGAACTCGACGCCGGCGACCAGGTGGCGGCCGGACAGACGCTGCTCGTCACGATCGAGCCCACCGATCCCTCGCTGCTCGATCCCCGCGCGCTCGCGGAGGCGGAGGCCCGCGTGGAGGCGGCGCGGGCCGCCCGCCAGCGGGCCGATCCGGAACTCGCCCGCGCGAAGGTGCAGCTCGAATACACGCAGGCCGACCTCGACCGCTCCCGCGAACTCTTTCCCTCGAAGGCGGTCTCGCACGAAGACCTCGACAAGGCCGAGCGGGCCTGGAGGACGGCGGTCGAGGAGGTGAAGGCGGCCGAATACCAGCTCCTGATCACGGAATACGAACTGGCGATGGCGGAAGCGGCGCTCGTCCGCACGAAGCCCGTCCGCGGCGGCGCGAAGGCCGATGAGGCTGCCGACTGGCGAATGGATGTGCGATCGCCGGTGGATGGCCGGCTGTTGCGAATCTTCCAGGAGAGCAGCGCCGTCGTGGCGGCTGGGGCGCCGCTTGTGGAGGTGGGCGACCCGACGGAGCTCGAGATCGTGATCGACCTCGTCTCGGAGGATGCCGTGAAGGTGAAGCCGGGCGACCGCGCCGAGATCACGGCCTGGGGCGGCGCGACGCCGCTTGCGGCCCACGTGCGGACGGTCGAGCCGCGCGGGTTCATGAAAGTGTCTCCCCTCGGCGTCGAGGAGCAGCGGGTGAACGTGATCCTCGACTTCGACTCGCCCGCGGCAGAGCGGCCGACGCTTGGCGACGACTTCCGAGTGGAGGCGAAGATCACCGTCGACGAGGTGCAGGACGCCGTGCTCGTGCCCCTCTCGGCCCTGTTTCGCCGCGAAAACGGCGAGGCTGTCTTCGTCGCGGAGGAAGGGGTGGCCCGGCTCGTGGCGGTGACGAGCGGCCGCCGCGGCGACCGCTTTGCCGAGGTGCGCGCCGGCCTCTCCGGCGGCGAGCAGGTGATCGAATACCCCGCCGACCAGGTGGCCGACGGCGCGGCCGTCCGCGTGAAATAGCCCGTGACTCCCGCAACTGCAGCGTTTCCTCGGAAAACCGAGCGTGGGAGGCGAGGGGGTCGGCGGAAGCTCGCGGAGCATTTGGACCGAGTCTTCGAGGGCCACCGCGACGCGACTTCTGCCGCCCCCGAACCGGCACCACACCACAATCGAATCCGACGCCGATATACTTCCTGATCCGGTTTTTTCCTGAAGGACTCGAGGACACAAACCCCACGATGGTGTCGTTCAACAAGCGCATTCTCTTCGTCGGCTTCGGCGCCGTCGCCCGCTGCACGCTCCCGATCCTCCTCGACCACATCAAGGTCTCCCCCAAGAACATCACGATCCTCGACTTCGAGCCGAACGACCACGCGCTCAAGCCCTGGATCGACCGCGGCGTCACGTTCGTTCGCGACAAGGTGACGCCCGACAACCTGGGCTCCCTGCTCGGCCGGCACGTCTCCGCCGGCGACCTCTTGATCGACCTCGCCTGGAACATCGACTGCTGCGAGATCGTGCAGTGGTGCCACGACCACGGCGTGCTCTACCTGAATACGTCGGTCGAGCTCTGGGATCCCTACGAGCACTCGAAGGGCGCCCACCCCACGCACCTCACGCTCTATTGGCGGCACATGAACCTGCGGCGGATGATCGCCGGCTGGAAGACGCCCGGCCCCACGGCCGTGCTCGAGCATGGCGCCAATCCCGGCCTCATCAGCCACTTCACCAAGCACGCCCTGCTCGACATCGCCGCCACCTGCCTCGACGAGAAGAAGTTTTCCGGGGCGCAGGCCGAGCGGATCCGCGAGCACGCGAAGAACCAGGCCTTCAACCACCTGGCCCACGAGCTCGGCGTGAAGGTGATCCACTGCAGCGAGCGCGACACGCAGATCTCGAACCGCCCGAAGGAAGTGGACGAATTCGTGAACACCTGGAGCGTGGAGGGCTTTCGCGAGGAGGGCACCACCACGGCCGAGATGGGCTGGGGCACGCACGAGAAGGAGCTCCCGCCCTACGCCTACGAGCATCCCGACGGACCCAAGAGCCAGATCTGCCTGGCCCGCATGGGGATGAACACGTTCGTGGCCAGCTGGGTGCCCCACTACAACATCGTGGGCATGGTGGTCCGCCACGGCGAGGCCTTCAGCATCACCGAGAAGCTCTCCGTGCGCGACGCCGCCGGCACGACGATCTACCGGCCGACGGTGCACTACGCCTACTGCCCGTGCGATGCCGCGATCGCGAGCCTCCACGAGCTCCGCGGCTACGACTACAAGCTCCAGCCGCGGATCCGGATCATGACCGACGAGATCACGAGCGGCTCCGACATCCTGGGCGCGCTCGTCATGGGTCACCCGCTCACCTCGTGGTGGTGCGGCACCGACCTCTCGATCGAGGAATCGCGGCGGCTCGTGCCGCATCAAAACGCCACCACGATGCAGGTGGCGATCTCCGTGGTGGCGGCCTGCATGTGGATGATCGAGAATCCCGAGCGGGGCGTGAACCTACCCGACGACCTGCCGCACGACTACGTGCTCGGCATCGCCAAGCCCTACCTCGGCAAATTCATCTCGACCCAGAGCGACTGGACGCCGCTCAAGCACTATTCCAACGCCTTCCACGGCTACAACCAGCCCGCGATCGATCCCGCCGATCCGTGGCAATTCAAGAACTTCCTCCTCACCGACGGAGACTGACTGAGAGCGCATTCCCTTTCGGTGTGGCACCGGCTCGGAGGCGGCAAAAGTCTCGTCGCAAGGGCGAGGATACGCCCAACGCTCCTCGAGCGTTTGCCGACCTCCTCGCCTGCCATTACGGTACACGAAAACGGATTGAGTCATTATCACGAGGGGCCGGGCGACGGGATCGGCTGAAGCTTGACGAGCATTGGGCCGCCCCGGCCCACCGCGAGGAGACTTCTGCCGTCCCGGAGCCCTGCGCGTGGAGAAAAAACTATGAACGCAAAAACGCTCCTTTCGCTCGCCAAGAAGCATGGCACGCCGCTCTTCGTCGTCGACCACGACGAATTGCGGAAGAACTACAAACTCTTTCGCAAGCACTTTCCCCGCGTGCAGATCTACTACGCCGTGAAGGTGAACAGCGATCCAGCGATCGTGAAGACCTTCTACGAGCTCGGCGGCAGCTTCGACGTGGCGAGCATGCAGGAATTCCACACGGTCCATGAAAACATCAAGGACCTGCCGGCGAAGGCCCGTCAGGACTTCATCTGGGACAAGATCATCTACGCCAATCCGATCAAGCCGATCGAGACGCTCCGTGAGCTCGACCGCTACAAGCCCCTCGTGACCTACGACAACCATGAGGAGGTGAAGAAGATCGCCAAGCACGCGCCGCATGCCGGGCTCGCGCTGCGGCTTCGCGTGCCCAACACGGGCTCGATGGTGGAGCTCTCGAGCAAGTTTGGCGCCCTGCCCGGGGAGGCGGTCGAGCTGATCGAATACGCCCACAAGCACGATCTTGTCGTGGAAGGCCTCTCCTTCCACGTGGGCAGCCAGTGCACCAACCCGCAGAACTTCATCCAGGCCCTCCATCTCTGCGCCGGCATCTTCAACGAGGCGAAGTCTCGCGGCTACAACCTCAAGCTGCTCGACATCGGAGGCGGCTTCCCGGCCGCCTACGACGAATCGGTCCCGAAATTCTCGGCGCTCGCCAAGAAGATCAACCACGAGATCGACCGGCTCTTCCCCAAGGAGATCGAGATCCTGGCGGAGCCGGGGCGGTTTCTCGTGGCCTCGGCGGGCAGCGCCGTCTCGAAGATCATCGGCAAGGCCTTCCGCAACGACAAGCTCTGCTATTACGTCGATGACGGCGTCTACCACACCTATTCGGGCGTGATCTTCGACCACTGCACGTATCACCTGAAGAGCTTCAAGAAGGGCACGCCGCAGATCTGCGCCGTCTTCGGCCCCACGTGCGACGCCCTCGACACGATCAGCCTCGCAGAGCAATTGCCGGAGCTCGAGATCGGCGACTACCTCTACAGCGAGAATATCGGCGCCTACTCCGCCGCGAGCTCAACCCACTTCAACGGCTTCCCGCCCGCGAAGGTCGTGCACGTCAACCAGTAGGGTAGGCTTCAGCCTGCCTTTCCGATCCGCTCGCGGAGCGAGCGGTCTACTTGAGCGCCGTCACCGCCGCCAGAGCAGCTGTAGCGAGAGTCCGAGGCCGGGATCGAACCGCACCAGGTCCGTGCGGCCCGACGTGAAGTTCGTGCCCTGAAAGAGCTGACGGTCGAAGAGATACGACCCGGCGAACTCGAGCGAGAAGCCCCGCCCGAGCAGCCTTTCCACCCCCACGGCCGCCCGCTGATCGAAGACGTAAAACCGCTCGTCGTCACGGATGCGATCGGCGAGGAAGTAGATCTCCGTGTCGCTGCGGTAGTAGGCCAGCATGAAGAGGCCGTCGGCCAGCCGGCGGCGGGCCATGACGTTGAAGTTCACGAGCGGAAAGTAGTTTGCCGAGATCGTCCAGTCTTGCGTGGGCCGCCACTCGATGGCCGGCGGCACGCCGATCTTCGCCTCGAGCGTGTCATCGGGCCGCCAGACATACGCGATGCCGGGCAACGGATAGGGCAGCTGCGACGTCGGCGAATAGAAGACGCTATAGCTCCACTCGTCGCGGTCGTTGCTGGCGGGCCGGTTGTAGAAGCCGACCGCCATGAGCGTGAGATCGCGGCCGGCGGCATACGGGCGATCGCTCGCCGATCCGAAGAGAAACGTCCCGCCGAGCGTGCCGCCACTTTGGAGCGGACGGATGTGCATGAAGCCGGTCTCCACGAGCCAGAGCTGGTCGGGCACAGGCTGCCCGGAGTCGGGCAGGATGGCGTCGGTGGCCAGTTCGAGCCGGCCGAACTTCGCGATCCCGATCCAGAGCGGCTTGCCTTCCTCCGGGATGCCGAGCGGCGCCGACACGCGGGCATACTGCGCATTGATGCCGAGCTCCGCCGGCTGGCCCTCCACGGCGACGGCCGGCGCCCAGAAGCCGCCGATCGTGAACGGCGCCGACGAGCCGAACGGGGCCCCGGCCTTGCGCTTCGGCGCGATGATCTCGGGATCGGCGTCGGAGAGCGGCTCGTTGGCGAACGAATCCTGGTCGAGATTGAAGTCGATCGGCGGCAAAAGCGCAATCCGATCCTGCCCGCGTGCGACCGCCGCCCAGAGAGCGACGCAGACCGCGAGCAGGAGAATCGGTTTGAGGGGCGATCGCATGGGGGCGAGAGGATAGGGTCTCGCCGTCGGCCGGGGAAGGCAAGTAGGACAGGCGTCTCTGCCTGTCTCGAGCCACATGATGGACAGGCACAGAGGCCTGTCCTACGCAAGCCGACAGGCTGAAGCCTGTCCTACGGCTTCACCGCCTCGATGATGTGGTAGTTCTTCACGAATTCCTGCGCGACGTCGTTCCACGTCGCCGGCATGTGCTCGAGATACCACGACGGCTGCTTCGTCACCACCAGGAGCGTGCCGCCGGGGGCGAGCGCCCGCCGCGCCGATGCCACGAAGAGCTCCGCGATCCGGAAATCGGCGTAGTACGGCGGATTGGCGAGCGCCAGATCCCACGTGCCGGGCTCCGGAACATCCCCCGCCGCTTCGAGGGCGACGGTGATGTTGCCCAGGCCGTTGAGCGCCGCGCCGCGCCGCGTGCACTCGACCGCGCGGGCCGCGCTATCGAAGGCGTGAACATGAACGCTCGGATCGCGGGCCGCGATGCCGATCGCCACGCAGCCCGAGCCGCAGCCGATGTCGAGGACGCGCAATTCCGGGGCGACGTCCACCGCATTGAGCAGGTGCCGCGCACCGGGATCGATCCGCCGGTGGGCGAAGACCCCCGGGCGCGAGACGGCCTTGAGCAGCCGATCGCGGTCGCGAAACGCAAACTCGCAGCTGAAGTCGCGAATCTTCTGCGGCTCCCGGGTCTTCTGCACGATGTAGGCGATCGTCTCCGGCTTCGGCCCAGCCGCCGGCCGCACGCGAACCGTCTCACCCGTCTCGGCCAACTGCTCGTGGAGCCACTTGTCTTTCGCGTTGTCGATCGCCGCGACGAGATGCCCGCCGATCGCGAGCTGGCAGAGCGCCGACTGGATCATCTCGCGGGAGAGCTCCGCCTCACCATCCTTCGAGAGCGGCAACACGACGAGGTCGTAGGGACCGGGGGGCATGTCGGCCACGCACGCGGCCGCGAGGCCCGCGGGCCGATCGCCCCAGGCTACGACGGCGAGGTCATGCCGGTAGCGATCGAGAAACCAGGCCGTCACGATCGCCGCCGGCCGCTCCGTGGCGAGCGCATGCGCCGTCTGGGCCCGGCCGACGGTCGTGCAGAGAATCCGCTCGCCGGAGAGTCCGCGGGCGATCTCCAGCGCATGCGCCTCGGCTGGCCGGGGCGGCAGGGGATCGGATTGCGGGGATGATTCAACAGTCATGCTGCGGCGGAGGATACCTGCCGGCTCCGCCGCCGCGAACAGCCGCGCGCCTACTCCGTCGGCGGCTGCGGACGCTCACCATCCCCCGAGGGGTCGCCGGGGCCCCTGCGGCCAGGACCTCGACCAGCGCCTTGCCCCCCCTTGCCGCGACCACCGCCGCCCGGTCCTCCGGGGCCGCCACGCATCCGCATGGCCTGCATCTCCTCGGCGAATTTCGTGAGTTCCGCGCGGTCGAGTTTGCCGTCGGCGTCGGCGTCGAACGTCATCGCATGCTCGACCATCCGTTCGGGCGACGGCGGGCCACGGCGATCCTTCGCACCCGCAGGCGGCTCCGCATGTGCCACGGACACCATCCCGAAAGCCACCAGGGCCGCCGCGACAAGCGGCCGAAACATGATCTTTGTCATCGGATTCTCCTTTGAGGGTTCACCGTCTGGGATATCCAACGGCCCAGGGCGCAGAAAGTTGCGGGGCATCGTGGGACGGGCTTCAGCCTGTCTGCTTCTCGTACGACAGGCGTCTCTGCCTGTCTTGAACCGTCTTCCCGACAGGCACGGAGGCCTGTCCTACGTTGGCAGGCTGAAGCCTACCCTACCGGAGATACTCGTTTGACCAGGTGCTGAAGAGCTCGCCGCGGTTCACGCGGGCCGCATCCTCTCGCATGACGGCTGGCGTGCGCCGGATCACACGCACGGTCTTGCGACGATGCTGATGATAGCGCGAGTGGGCGGCCGCCTGCGGGCCGGTGTTGCGCGGCGGGATCGGCTGCTGGGCCTGCGCGACGGTGGCGGAGAGGAGCAGCAGCAGGGCGGTGGGGAGGGGGAGACGGGGCATGGGGTATTGGTGACAGGCTGAAGCCTGTCCTACTTGATCGGTTCGAGGGTGAGGGGGTCGCGGAGGGGGAGCTGCTTCACCTCGCCGCCGAAGAAGTCGTTCATCGTGGCCCGCTTGTCGAGATCTCCCTTGGCGATCTCGTCCCAATCGCCGACGACCAGGATCGCGAGCTGCGCCGGGTCGAGGTGCTTCTGGGCCACGCGGCGGAGATCCTCGCGGGTGACCGCCTTCACCTTCTCGCGGAACGTCTGCCAGAAATCCTTCGGCCGATTCGTCCATTCGTCGTTCACGAAGACGCGGAGCATCTGCGGCTTGCTCTCGAACTGCCGCGGGAAGGTCTCGATGGCGCTCGCCTTCGCCGTCTCGAGCTCCTCCTCCGTGACGAGTTCGTCGCGAACGCCCTTGATCTGGTCGATCACGATCTTCGTCGCGAGCGCTACCGTCGGATTCTTGCTCTCGAAGCCCGCGCGGAAGTCGCCGGGGTAATAGACCTTCGGCTGCAGCGTCGAACGGGCCGAATAGGCGAGGCCCTCGTTGCTGCGCACCTGCTGCATGATGCGGCTGGTGAAGCCGCCGGCGCCGAGGATGTCGTTCAACAGCAAGAGCGGGATCGCATCGGGATCGTCGCGCGTGATCGACCGCATGCCCATCACCACCTTCCCCTGCGGGATCTCTTTCGGCACGTGATAGAGGCCCGGCTCGAGCGCGGCCGTGGGAGCGACCGGGTCTGGCGCGGCTTCCCCACGCTCCCAGCCAGAAAATGCCTGGGCGAGCTTGGCGAGCATCTCTTTCTCGTCGAAGTCGCCCGACACGGCCACGATCATGTTGCCCGGGTGGTAGATCCGCCGGTGCATCGCGGCGAGGCGGTCGGGCGTGATCGCCGCCACCGTCTTGTCGGTCGGCTCGCTCGCCTCGAAGTGGTCGGGGCCATAGACGAGCCGCTTCCATTCGCGGGAGAGGATCGAGGAGGCGTCGTCATTGCGCTGCTTGAGACCCTCGATCACGCGGGCCTTGCCGGTGTCGAGCCGCTTCGCGTCGAAGGCCGGCGTGCGGAGCATGTCGACGAAGAGCGCGAGGCTCTCGTCGAGATTGCTCTTCAGGCAATTCATCGTGGCGGTGGTGAACGTCTCGTTGGCGCTGACGCCCACCTCGGTGGCGAGGAAGTCGAGCGTCTCGTCGAACTCGGCCGGCGGCAGCTTCGTCGTGCCGCCCTCGCGGAGCATCCGGGCCGTCATCGAAGCGAGCCCCGGCACGTCGGCCGGGTCGAGCGAGGCGCCCCCCTTGAACGTCACCGACACCGTGACGAGCGGGAATTCATGCGACGGCGCGAGATAGACGGCCGTGCCATCGGGCAGCACGCGGCGAAATGACTCGCGGTCGGGAGGCGTGAATTCCAGCGGCGCGAAGGCAATCTGCTCGGGCCGCGCGGGAAGGCCGGCGACCGCCTTCTTGGCAGTGGTGGCCGCCGGGCCGGTGAGGGCCGTCGCCTCGCCGTCGCGTCGCTTCGGCGACAAGAGCAGCACGCCGACGACGCCGAGGGCGAGGAGGATGGCGATGACACGCATGTTCATGATGAGGTTCCGGTGAGGCGGTGTGGGCGGCGAGATTTGCGACGGGCTGAACTTTTTGCATGACAGGCTGAAGCCTGTCCCACCTGGGAGATCACTGGCGGCGGTAGACGGCGACGCTGCGGTTGGTGGCATCGAAATATTTCTTCGCCACCCGCTGGATGTCGGCCGCCGTCACGGCCTCGTATTTCTTGGGGCCGTCGTTGATCTCCCGCCAGTCGAGCACGGCCTCGGCGAAGGCGAGCTGGATCAAGAGCGACATGTTGTTTTCGAGCCGGCGGTAGTTGCCCGCCGCCACCCGGTTTTTCACCTTGCGAAGCTCGCGCTCCGGCACCTCCGCCTGCTGGAGCTTCGCGAGCTCCTCGTACCAGGCCTTTTCGAGCAGCTCGGGCGTCGCCTCGCCCCGCGTCTCCGCCTCGAACGAGAAGAGCCCGGCGTATTTCCGCGTGTCGGACGAGGCGCGGGCGCTGCCCGCGATGCCGCGGCCCTCGACGAGCCCCGTGTAGAGCCGCCCCGTGCGCTCGTTGAGCAATTCAGCCAGCATGTCGAGCGGGTAGCTATCGACGTGGCCGGCCGGCACGGTGTGGTAGCGGATCTCGATCGCGGGCGGAAAATCCCCCGCGGCATTCATCCGCTGCTCGGCGAGCTGCGGCACCTCGAGCGTCACCACCGCCGGCGGCTTCTTCGTGCCGGGATCGAGCCGCGAGAAATACGTCGTGATGAAGGCCTTCGCCTTCACCGGGTCGAAGTCACCCACCACGACGCCCACGAGATTGCCGGGGCGGTAGTAGGTGTTCCAGTATTCCTCTGCCTGCTCGTAGGTGTAGCTGTTGAGATCGCTCGGCCAGCCGATTACCGGCCAGGCATAGCCGCACGACGCCCAGAACATCGCGTCGAACTGCTCCTGGAAGCGGCCCGTGGGCGTGCTGTCGGTGCGAAGCCGCCGCTCCTCGTGGACGACGTCGCGCTCCGAATAAAACTCGCGGAACACGCTGTCGTGAAGCCGGTCGCTCTCCATCCAAGCCCAGAGCTCGAGCTTGTTGGAGGGGACGGTGATGAAGTAGCAGGTGAGGTCATAGCTCGTGAAGGCGTTCATGCCGCTGCCGCCGGCCTTCGTGTAGACCTGGTCGAATTCGTCCTTCACGATCGTGGCGGCGCCGGGGCCGCCTTCGCCACGGCCCTGCTGCGCCTTGATGAGGGCGTCGAGCTTGCCGCGGAGCACCCGCAATTCCTGCGTGTCGTTGGCGGGATTCCAGGGATCGTCGATCTCGCCGCGGTTGAACCGTTCGTATTGCTTCGTCCAGACGAGCCGGTTGATCTCGTCGCGGATTGCCTTCTGCTCGGCACGGTACTTCGCGTCTTTCTTCGGGTCGCGGGTGCCGATCGTGTCGGTTCCCTTGAACATCATGTGCTCGAAGAAGTGGCTGATGCCGGTGATGCCCGGCCGCTCGTCCACGCTCCCCACCTTCGCCACCCAACCGGCGCTGACCACGTTAGGCTGGTCGCTCCGCGGCACGAGCAGAAACTGCATGCCATTGGGAAGCGTGAACTCCTCCACCTCCACCTGCTGGCCGCGGGCGGCGCAGGGGAGGGAGAGGGCGAGGACGAAGCAGACGCGGAAGAGAACGCAGCGGGGCATGGATCGGTTCCCGGGGTTTCGAGGAATCGTTTTATACCGCTGGCAGGCTTGTTTCTGCTAGCCAGCGGCGAGCGCCCACTCCACGAACGTGAGCACGATCTCGAACACGATCAGCCCCACGATCGCCCACTCCACGCGGAGGGCGCGGCGATTCTGCAAGAGCTCGAGCGCCGTCTCCGCCGTCCGCGAGATGAGCGCGAGCTTGCCGTGAAGCGCCGCAAATCGCTCGCGAATCTCGAATTCGTCGCGCAGCCGCGCCCAGAGCCGCTCGAGCTCGGGATGATCCCAGAGCAGCTCGGGCGAATCGTCCACCCGCGCGCCGGCCACGACGCGGTGCTCCGCCAGGAGCGCCCCGCCGAGGTGCTGCAGGAGCTCGCGGGCCGCGCGGCTGCCGCGGCCCCAGTGGTCGAGGTTCACGGCGAAGGGCTCGATCCGCTCGAACTGCTTCTCGATGTTTTTCTCGTGGTGCGCGAGCGACACACTCTTGGCAATGATGTCGGCGACGAGCTGCAGCTTCTCGAGGGAGACGTCGGCGAGGACGAGCGCGTTGCCCTCGATCGATTCCTTCGCGGCAGGCTCGACCCGGATGTCGAGCACCTCGGTCTCCCGCTCCCCCTGCGGAAAAGGCTGGCGGATCTGCGGGGCGATCTGCCGGAGATAATCGGCGATGCCGGCTGGCGAGGCGTCGAAGAAGACGGCGGCGCCATACCGAAAGAGCACCGCCACACCCCGCGCCGGCAGCCCCTCCCGCAGGCTCGTGCCCGTGAGCGTGCCGATGAGCTCGACGAGCAGGGGCGCTCCGCCGGTGCGCTCGGTCGCGCCGAGCGCGGCGAGATCGATGCCGGTGCCGACGAGCACGGCCTGCGCCTGAAACGCGCGCGGCGTCTGGATCGCCATCGCTTCGGCCATCGCGTCACCGCCCTTTCGCCTTCCAGCCCATGTGTCCGCCGCCGTGCCATGCGAGTGGCCCGCGATCGCTCGGCGGTTCGCGCCCGCGGCACGACCACACCTCTACGATACTCCTGGCGGGCACGAGGATTCATCTATGGCATCGATCGATCGCTCCGACCCGATCATTCTCGGGCATGTGTTGGCGGAACACCGCGAACTTTTCTGCCAGATGTCGGCGATCCACGCCGCGTTGTGTGGCACAGCCGCGCCGACGCGGCATGACGTCGAGCGGCTCGTGGCCTGCGTCAGCGGGCTGCGCGAGCACCTGCGGGGCCATTTCGCCCAGGAAGAAAAGGGGGGATTCCTCGAGGAGGCGATCGCCCGGATGCCACGGCTCGGCCGAGCCGCCACGGCGATCATGAAACAACACCCGGCCTTGCTCGCCGAACTCGACGCCCTCATCTTGCGGTTGCGGGAAATGCTCGCGCCGGGGGATATTTCCGCGGCAGCCTGGCAGCAGGCCGCCCGCGACTACGAGTGCTTCGCGGCCCACATGCAAGCGCACGAAAGGAGCGAAAATGCGGTCGTCCAGGAAGGCTACAACGAGGATCTCGATCTCTGAATTGATCGCACGTAGACCGCTTGCTCCGCAAGCGGATCAAAACCGCTTCCGGAGGAAGTTGTCTTCTTTCCCGGTCGGCGCTGTGTCCGCGGCATGCCTGCTTGGCGTGATCGTTGCGGGCCAGGCGCAGGAGCCGCCGGCCGTGAGGCCCGACGTCGTGGGCGAATTCATGCGGGCGAAACTCGGGCATTCACAGGACGTGCTCGAGGGGCTCGCGCTCGAAGATTTCGACAAGATCGCCCGCGGCGCCCATGAACTCGCGCTCGCGAGCCAGGCCTCGAGCTGGCAGGTGCTCCAGACGGAGGATTACGCGCGGCAGAGCGCCGAATTCCGCCGCTCCTGCGACTCGCTCCGCACCGCCGCCAAGGCGGGCAACCTCGACGGCGCAGCGCTGGCGTGGATGGAAGTCACCATGAAGTGCGTCCAGTGCCACAAATACGTCCGCGGGCAACAGTAGGACAGGCTTCAGCCTGTCATGCGACCCGCTGATTCCAGAAGACAGGCACAGAGGCCTGTCCTACGCGTAGGACAGGCGTCTCTGCCTGTCCGCACAATTACGCGGGCAGATCTTCTGGGCGGAGAGGCCGCGGCACGAAGGTGACGTCGAGCGGCGTGACCTTTGCGATTTTTTCGATGTCGAGCAAAAGCGGCGATACGTCTTGGTCTGACCCGACAGGGAAAGCCAGCAGCCGCACCAAGGGCGGTTCGATGATCAGCCGATGGGGCTGGAGCCGCAGGCGCTCCGGCGGCGCACCGTTTTCGGCATGCGACTCGACCTCGATCTCATGGGCATCGGTAATCGCCCCGCTGAGCGTCGAAATCAGCCGCGGCCGCGCCGCGTAGCGGGAGGGATCGACACCCCGAACGTGAAACACATGCTTGGCAGCCTCGAGCCGCTCGAGCATCGCCGCGGGCATGTCGCGCTCGAACTTGTGCCGCAGCGACTCGATCCCCGTCCAAAGGATCGTGCCCTCGAACGTGCGCAAGAGATCCCGCCCCACCATGAAGGCGACAAGCTCCAGGAGCGTCAGCGGCTCCGGCGGAATCTTCCGGCCGTTGACCGAGTCTTTGGCGAGCTGCCAGCCATACTTGCGGCCATCGGGCAGCGGCACGTGATCGACCGGATAGCCGCAGGAGCACAGAAACTCGCAGTCGCGCCGGAGCGTGCGCGGCGAGAGCCGCGTCAGGCCCAGCCGCTCTTTGAGCAGCCCCACCATCGCCTGGTCGTCGATCGGCTGCCGGGAATTGGAGAGTGTTTCAAGGAGGGCGAAAATGCGAAGGAATTGCTCGTGTCGGGCAAAGTTGCGAGGCATGTTGTGAAGCGAAAAAGGTGGGGACGGAGGAGCGGCAGCCAGACCGCCCATCACGGCCAGTCGGACTCAACAAAAAGGTTTCGGCAACGATCACCCCCACGATAGGCATCCAGGCCCCCGGGGTTGGAATGTCCGACCTGGCTCGGCACCCTTGGTCACAGAACATAACCTTCACCCCACAAGAGACGTTCTTCTAGTTTTTTGACTTTAAGTCAAATGCAGCCGTTCAGCCCAGCGGCGTCATGCCGCCCGCCGCTTCCGCCGCGCTGCAGGCAGGCTTCCGATCGAGGCCGCCCAGATCTCTGCCGCCTCAACGCACCGGTCGACCATCGAGAGCAGCTGCAGCCCCGTCAGGCCACCATCCTCGACGGGCACCTCGGCCACGAGCCGCAGGTCTTCGAAGTCGGCGTCGTATTCCACCGATACCAGCGGCGCGTCGGCGGCGAGCCGACAGAGCGAAAGACAGGTGGCGGCCACGTCGCCATCGACGACAAAGGCACGCGGGATCGAGACCCGGCACCGGTGCCCTTCATCGGGCACTTCGATGTTCATCACGATCAGCTTCTCGCCGCGTAGGTTTTTGTATCGCCGCGTCACGAAGATGGCATGGATCACCCCCGCGCCAGCATCGACGTGATGCCTGACACCGTCCAAGGAGAGCAACTGAGAACACTGCGACAAGCTGATGGGCATGGGCGCACTCCGATCCTGAAGGCCGCCCGTCGGCGGCAGCCACACGACTGCGCACCGCGACGAGCGGCGAGGTGCCCCCCTCGGTAGGTATACGCGTCGCGGCCGTCGATCTTGCGCACCATCGCATTTTTTTGCGGCAGGCATCTGACCAACCGTGCCTCGCAGCCGTTCAGCATGATCAATGAAGGGTCTGTCGCGTGGATGTGGCAGCGGTCGGGCAGCCTGCAGCGAATCGCTGCCCGCTTGAGGAACAGTTCATGGAACGACGAGCCGTCGATCTCGAACGGTCTCCAACCATCGAATCGCTCCTGCTCGAATGGCAATCGAGTGGCGATGAACAGTGCCTCGAAGATCTGGTGCGCATGATCACCCCGCTGCTCGAACGGGTGGCGGCGCGAACGCTCCAACAACTCGGCGTCCATGATCGCTCCGCCATCGACGACACGACCGCGCTCGTATTTGACCACCTGCGTCGGCTTCCCTGCCAACCGCCCAGCGAACGATCCGTCATGCCGTTTGCCACCAACCGCCCACGATATCGCTGCGAACACCGCGACTCCGGCGCGGCCTACCTGCACCGGCTGACCCACGGCCGGGCCATCGACGTCGTTCGCGCACGCCGCAGGAGGGCCCGACGGGCCACGCCGATTTCAGAACTCGACGACACCGCTCGCGTCAGCGTCTACCGTTGGACGGAAGCCGAGACCGCCGACGACATGGCAGCGGCAAACGCCGACTCCCAGAGCCTCCATCAAGAGATCGACCGCCTCGAACCACGACTGCGCACCGTCATCACGATGCTGCTCGACGGCAAGAGCCAGGTGGCGATCTCGCATGCGCTCGGCGTCTGCGAAGGCACCGTCTCGCGGCTCCGCGTGCAGGCGATCGTCCGACTCCGCCGCACCATGGCCCGGTAGGACAGGCTTCAGACTGTCACAAACACAACAGGCACGGAGGCCTGTCATACGAGTAGGACAGGCGTCTCTGCCTGCCTGCATTCACGAAGACAGGCTGAAGCCTGTCCTACCCGAACACGACCGTGCGGCGGCCGTGGAGAAAAACACGCTCCTCGAGCACGAGCCGCACCGCCCGCGCGAGCACGAGCTTCTCCACGTCGCGGCCGGCCTGCGCCATCCGTTCGGGCGTGAACGTGTGGTCCACCGGCGTGACGTCTTGCGCGATGATCGGGCCGTCGTCGAGCTCCGCCGTCACGAAGTGGGCCGTCGCCCCAATCACCTTCACGCCGCGGCCATAGGCCTGCCGGTAGGGACTCGCGCCGGCGAAGGCGGGAAGAAACGAATGATGGATGTTGACGATCCGATTCGGATAGCGGTCGATGAACTTCTCCGACAGCACCCGCATGTAGCGGGCAAGCACGACGTATTCCGGCGCGTGGCCGTCGATCGCCGCGCCAAACGCGGCCTCATGGGCATCCCGCGAGACGCCCTCGTGCGAGACGTGGTGAAACGGCACGCCGAACCGCTCGACCAAGCCCCGCAAGACGTCGTGGTTGCTGACCACGCCCACGATCCGCCCCGGCAGTTCACCGCAGGCGTCAAGCAGCAAGAGTTCGCCGAGGCAGTGGGGCTCGCGGGTGGCGCAGACCACGATCGGCCGGCGATCCTGCCGGGTCACCCGCACCCGCGCCCCCGATGGAAGCACGGCGGCGAGATCGGCCTCGAGCGCGGCGGCCGGCACCGGCGGGCCGGCCGGCACCACCTCCGCGCGAAAAAAGAAATGGCCGGCGCCCGTGTCGACGAATTCGTGGTTCGACTCGATGTTGAGCCGGCGCTTTTCGAGCACGCCGGTGATCCGGTGAATGAGCCCGACCGCATCGGGGCAATCGACGAGCACGATCTCGCGGTCGTTTTGGATCGACGTCATGCGGGCACCCAGGCGAGCACCACGTCGTCGACGGCGATGTCGGTCTTCCGCGCCGGGATCTCGATCTCCTCGAGCGCGAGCTGCTCGGGGGCCGTTGCGATCCTGATCCGCTCGAGCTCGTCGTTCACCTCGTCTTCGAGCTGCCGCCGCCGTTCCTCGAGCGCGGCGAGGCTCTCCTCGGCGTGGGCGACGTCGGCCTGCTGACGGGCGGAGCGGCTCGCCGATCGCATCGAGGTGGCGGCCCGGCCGATCGTCGTCGAACTGGCGATCTTGCGGCCGAGCAGGGCGCCGAGCACGGCCGACCCGATCGACACGTAGGTCTGCATCGACTTGTTGTGCGCCTCGGCCTTCTCGCGCTCCACCTTCTGCCGGGCGCGGTCGATCCGTTCGGTGAGCGATGCGAGCCGCGAAGCATACCGGTCGCGCACACGATCGAGTTCGTCGTCGCGATATTCCTTCAGCCGCTGGGCGATCCGCACGCGGAAGTCGGCCTCGCTCTCCCCCGGCCGCGAGACGGCGTCGATCGCCGGCGCGGAGAAGACGACGAGCTTCGAGGTGCGCCCAAGATGCCCCTTGAGCGCGGAAGCGAGCGACACATACCCCTTCGGTCCGGCGAGCACGGCGGGCAGGCTGCCGAACGTCGCCGTGCGCGGCGCGGCCTCCACCTCGGGCGGCTCCGGGAGCACGTCGGCGTTTTCCCAGGCCGACTCGCCGACCGAATCCCCCGCCGGCGCCAGGCAGATGACCTCGCGATCGACGTCGATCCGCGCGGTCGCCTTCGCATAGCGGACTCGCGCCTTGCCGAGGATCGCCGGCTCGTAGTGCAGCTCGCGGTCGGGCCGCACCGGCCCCCGCGGCGCGAAAAACACTTCGCGAATCCCCGGCGGCAGGATCGGCCGCGGCCCGCCCGCCGCGAGGCTCGTCGGCTGTGCAGTGGCGACAGTGGGAACCGCTTGGCCGCCGCCCGGCCGCGCAGCATCGGTGAGCCGCCGGATCTCCTCGCGCAACAGCGGCCCGCGGAGATACGACATCGTCCAGCGTGTTTGAAACACCGTCTCCTCGTCGTCGTGCACGCTGTGGAGGAGAAACATCCGCTGCTCGAGGCCGGAGAGCAGCCGGTCAAGTCGGCCGCGATCGAACGACCGCCCCGCCGACGAGGCGGCCCCTTCGAGACCGTCGAGCACGCGGGCCTTGTCGCGGGCCGTCTGCAGCCGGCCGAGGAACCAGATGCCGGCGTTGGAGAGGCCCTTGTAATCGAGGTCGACCGGATTCTGCGTCGCCAGCACGACGCCGAGGCCGAACGCACGCGCCTGCTTCAGGAGCGTGAGGATCGGCGACTTGCTCGGCGGATTGGCCGTGGGCGGCATGTAGCCGAAGACCTCGTCCATCAGGAAGAGCGCCTTGAGCGATGACGTGCCTCCCTGCGTGCGCATCCACGAGACGGCCTGCCCGGCGAGCAGCGTGACGAATGCCATGCGCTGCGCGTCGTTGAGATGCGCGATCGAGACCACGCTCACCCGCGGCTTGCCCTCGGGCGTCCAGAGCAGGCGGCCCACGTCGAGCGGCTCGCCGGTGAGCCAGGCATCGAAGCCCGGTGCGGCGGCGACGGTGTTGAGCCGGCTCGCCAGCTGAAACCGCTCGCCGGCCGGAAAGAAGTTTTCGAGGTCGAGATACCCGACCCGCTCCAGCGGCGGCGCGGGGATCGCCCGCACGAGCGCCCCGAAATCGAGCTTCTGCCCGCTCCGCCAGATGCTGTCGACGATGTTGGCCAAAAGAACATGTTCGCGGCTGCGGCCCGGCTCGCTCTCGATGCCCGCCAGCGCGAGGATTCCCGACACGAGCGAATCGATCCGCTCGCGCCGGGCCTCGGGATCGTCGAGCACCGCGGCGGGCGGCGCCTCGAGGCTCTCGAGCATCGCCAGCGGCCGGCCGGCCCGGCTGCCCGGCGTGTAGACGGCCATGTCGGCCGCGGCGTGCAGCCGCGCAATCCGCTCCGGCGATTGCCCGCTCGCCGCGAGCCCCTCGCCCCACGTCCGCGCGGTCTTCTCGGCGAGCTCCTCGAGCGACAGCCCCTCGCGCTTCGCCGCATCCGCCTCGAGCCACGGCAGGAAATCGGCCGGCGCGAGATTCGGAAAGGAGAGCAGGATGTTGGCGAGGTCGCCCTTCGGATCGATGACGAGCGTGGGGATGCCGTCGAGCGCGGCCTCCTCGATCAGGCCGATCAAGAGGCCCGTCTTGCCGCTGCCCGTCATGCCCACGCAGACGGCATGCGTCGTGAACCGCCGCGCATCGACGAGCAGCGGACCGCTCGTGGCGGCCTCGGCGCCGGGCTTGCCGGTCGCCGGATCGACCTTCCGGCCGAGATAGAAGACACCGAGGCCTTCGATGTCGACCTCTTCCTTAGCGGGCTTCCGCCGGGGTTTCGCGGGTTGTTTCATAAGGGACGATTGTAGCCTCGACGCCAAGCAACTGCCCCGCCGCCCGCTCCAGGCTCCTGACGAGCGGCCCCGGCACGATGCCGAACACGAAGCTCGGCACCAGGAGCGCGAGCAGGGCCAGCCGCTCGCGAAAGAGCGTGCTGTGGCGCGGACCGTCGACCGCCGCCGGCCCGCCGAAAATCGTGAACCAGCCCCGCAGCACCGCGATCGCCGAGAGCACCGTCGAGCCGATCACCATCAGTCCCGAGTGCAGTTGCTCGTCGAGGCTGCCCGAGACGATCAAGTCGTCGGCCACGAACGAGAGCGTGCCGGGCAGCCCCAGGCTCGCAAGACCGAAGAGCAGAAAGAGCGCCGCGAGCGTGGGCGAATCGCGAAAGCGGCCCCGCGGCGATTCGAGCGACAGCGGCCCCGCGCGGCTCTCGAGCGCCCAGGCCACCAGCGCGATGCCCGTGAGCGTGAGGCCGCTCGAGATCCAGACGCAGAAGGCGCCGTTGAGCTCCATCGGCAGCTTGCCGGCGAGCCCCGCGAGCACGAGCGCCGACTGGCTCATGGCGAGCGTGCCGATCAGGCCGCGGAGGTCGCGCTGCACCACCGCGATGGCCGCGCCATAGACGGCCGTGACGAGCGCGAGTTGCGAGAGCACGACGAGCTCCTGCGCCACGCCGTCGCCGTGATCCGCATGGCCGATCAACAGCCGCACGGCCGTGTAGGCGCCCACCTGCGGCACCGTGGCCGCCAGCGCCATCGACACCGGCGCGCCCGAATAGAGCGCCGGATACCAGGAATGGAAGGGCACGATCCCCTCGCGCACGAGCACCGCGATGGCCACGAGCCAGCCCCCCGCGGCACCCACGACGCCGCAATGCCCTTCCCACGGCGGATCGACGAGCATGAGCACGGTGCCCACCGCGACCGAGACGAGCGCCACGAGCATCGCCATGGCAAACACCCGCGCCGCAGGCCGACCGCCCGGCGTGCCGCGGGTGACGATCCAGGTCGGCAGCGCCGTCGCGATCCAGAGCGCGACGATCACGAGCGGATGGGCCGTGGCAAAGAGGGCGAACACCGCCGCGGCGCTGCCGAGGATGCGAATCGCTGCCGGGGCATCGAGAAATCGCTTGGGCGCCACGAGCACGATCGCGAGCATCACGAGCGCCGCGAACGGCAGCAGCACGGCGGAGATGCCGTCCACGTGAAGAAACGAGCCGCCGCCGAGCCGGTCGCCGAGCTCGCAGGCCACGCCGTCGCCCACGGTCCACCGCCAGGCGATCAGGTTGCCGGCGACGAAGGCGGTCGAGAGCGCCGCCGCCGCGGGGAGCCGTGGGCTCTGCCGCGACAGCCCCACCTGCATGAGCGCCGCCGCCGCGAGCGGCGGCCCGACCATCGCGGCCACGAGGGCCGGGATCACGACCTGCGTGTCGGCCGCCGTCATCGCCGACTCCTTTCGGCGGCGTTCATGGCCGAGCGACCGCGCTTCTCGCCGAGCCAGGCCGCCCACGCCCGTTCGCCGGCGGCAAGCCGCTCGAGCACGCCGACCGCCGGCGCGACGACGAGCCGCAGCACCGCCATCTCCTCGTAGCCGCGCTCGAGCGCAACCCGATAGAGCCCTCGCTGCATTCGCTCCGGCAGCAGATGCACCAGCGACCAGGCTGCCGCGCCCGGATGGCCGCCGAGCGCGGCCTCGAGCTCGTGGCGATCGTGGAGCGCCGAGGGCGACCGCAGGATCTGCAGGCTGCGGAGGATCGCGTGGCTGACGATATGCACGAGCGCCACCACCCGCAACCCCATGCCGATCTCGGCGAAGATGATGCCGGCCTGCGTCATCGACGCGTAGGCGAGCATGCTCTTGAGATCGGTCTGCACGCTGCCGACGAGCGCCGCATGCACCGCCGTGCCGAGGCCGATGGCGACGAGCAGCGCCCGCGCCATGGGCGCCGCATCGAGAAGCGGCGCACACCGCAGGAGCACGTAGGCCCCGGCATGAATCGAAAGCGCGCCATAAAAAATCGCGCTCGACGGCGTGGGCCCCTCCATCGCCTGAGGCAGCCAGCCCGAGAACGGCACCTGCGCCGTCTTGCCCATCGCCGCGAAGATGAGCAGGAGCGACACGGCCAACGCCGTGCCCGCGGGCACCAGGCTCTCGCCATGCGGCCAGGTGCCGGCGAAGAGCCGCTCGAAATCGCCGGAGCCGACCGCGCGGTGGACGACGACACTGGCGGCGAGCAGCCCGACATCGCAGATGCGGTAGGTGATGAACGCGCGCAGCGCGGCCTTCACGGCGTTGGCCCGCTCGTGAAAGAAGCCGATCAGGAGCGTCGAGGAGATGCCGACAAACTCCCAGCCCGCGAAGAGCACGTCGATGCTGCTGGCGAGCACCATCAGGTTCATGCCGGTGCCGAAGAGCGCAAGCAGGACAAAGAAGCGGGTGAAGCCCGGCTCGCGATGGAGATACTTGCCGGCAAACGCGTTGACCAGCGCGCAGAGCCCCGTCGAGAAGCAGACATACGGCACGGAGAGGCCGTCGGCCACGAGGTCGATCGTGGCGGCATGGTGGCCCACCGAGAACCAGGTGCCGAGGTGCACGACCTCCGGCGCGAACCCGCGGGCGACGAGCACGGCGAGCATCGCGAGGCCGGCCACGAAGCCGATCGCGAAGCCCGCCCCGACGAGCCGCGTCGTCGTGCGCTCGGCGAGCGGCCGGCCGAGCAGGGCGGGCAGCCCGATGAGCGCGAGCGTGGCCGCCGGAGCCGCGAGCTGCGCGACCACGAGCAGCGACACGAGATCGTGGGTGGCGACGTTCATCGAGCGTCCTGCGTGGAGAGCGCGGCCAGCACGCGCGCCGGCGGGAGGTGCGAACGATGACCGGCATACCACGCCGACGAGTCTTTGACGACCGGGATCCGCTCCGCCTCACGAACGAAGGGACGGAACCCGCCGTCCTCGAAGACGGCCAGGCTGCCGTCGGCGGGTTCCCAGGCCACGAGCTGGATCCAGTGGTTGACGACGAGCTTCCGCACGGCGGGCAATCGCTCCGCGGCGGCGAGGATCCGCTCCTGCGGCGCGTCGATCACGACCACGAGCCGCACCGGCTCGTGGATCTCCACCATCTGCCAAGGCAGGCCGGTGCGGAGATCGCTGGCATGGCCATCCATCACGCCGATCAGTCCGGTGATGTTGTGCGGTAGCTTCGTGCCCGAGCCATAGCCGACGGAATCGACCGTGGAGAAGAGGTATTCCAGGTTGATCCCCGCGCCCACCGGGCCCACGGCGGCGAGCGTGCGAGTGAGAATCTCGCCGTCGGCATCACCATCGGGATCGTAGGAGACGAGGAAGGCGCGGCGGTCGAGGAAGAGCCCGCGTGTTCGCCAGCGGCGGCCGATGACGCAGACGGCATTGGTCGCATGGCCGAGCTCGGGCCGCACCTGGGCGAGGTCGTTGGACCGCTCTTCAACATGGCGCAGTGCATCGGCCGGGCTCACGTCGAGCGGCGCGGTCTCGAACCGCCGGCAGCGTTCCTTCGCGTTGGCCTCGCGGGCCCGATCGACCGCGGCGACGAGCCGCTGCATGTCGGGCCGATGGCTCTCCGGAAGCAGGCCCTCGTCGAAAAAGACCACGGCATCGGCGCAGGTGTCTTGCATGGCGCCGATGAACCGCGTGTCGGCCGGGATCGACAGGCCCGCAGCCGCCAGCCGTTCGCGGACCCGCAGGTCGTTGGCCATCAGCGCGAAGGCGCGAGCGTTGGGCCCGCCCCGGCCGCCGCCGCACGCGCCACAGTCATAGGCGCTCTCGTGGGGATTGTTGCGGCTGGACGAGCCGTGACCGATCACGGCCACGAGCCGCGCGAACCGTCGCGTGAGGCCGATGTCTTCGAGCACCTGCCTGACGATGCCCGTCATCTCCTCGACGTCGAACCCTGCGAGAGTGCCGTCGGGCAGCGGGGCCGGGCCGAGCCGCTCGAGATCGAGCCGCGTGGGGATGCCGCGGCGGGCGATCTCCACGGCGCGACGGCCGAGCTGCGCCGAGAGCCGGGGGAACGCCACGCGGGCCACGAGCGGGATCGCGGCGATCGCCCCGCCCACCGCGGCAAAGAGACTGCCTCGAAAGAGCGTGCGGCTCCCCTCCGACACACCGCCGGCGAGCCGCCCCACTCCGCGCCGCAGCCGCCGCCACGATTCGAGCCGGCCTGCCGCCTCACCGATCGGCGCCTCGACGACCGTATGCCGCGGCCGGATGACGATCGGGCAGAGCGGCTGGGCATGCCAGTCGTCGACGCCGCGGTAGTACATCGGCACCGCGAAGAAGCCGGCCGTGCCGAAGGTTTCGTAGCCCGGATCCTGTTCCTCGAGGTGCCGGCGAAACGACTCGCACCGCTCGTCGATGCAGAAGATAGCCTGCAGCGCGGGGCGGCCGACGACCGACTCGGGGGGCGACGCCACGCCGACGTGCAACGCCAGCGCGTCGAGCACCTCGATGCGATGCCGACGCTCGTAGGCGAGGTGAAACAGGCGGCGGCGCGTGACTGGATCGAATCCGGTGATCGCCCGCTCGAACCGCATCATCTCGTTTTCGTCGAGGCCGCGGATGTCGTGCGCCGAGAGCCCGACGAGCTTCGCGACCTGGAAGATCATGTAGGCGCGGGCCACGGTGCCGGGCCCGCGCCGGGGCGGATAGCGGTCGCGGAGTTCGGTCCAGAGCCCCGGCAGATCCCCGGCCCGGCCGAACCGCGGCGCCACCCACTCGGCCGCGACCCGGTCGAGCACGAGCCGCAGCGCCAGGAAATCGGCGAGCCGCGCCGGCACCGCCTCGACGGGGGCGCGGTCGGGCCGCTCTTCGAAGTGGCGAACCATGCCGGCCCAGCCGCGCAGCGCCAACAGCGACCGTGTGATCAGCTCTTCCTGCTGGTCGGGCGGAACGCCGAGCCGATCGATCTCGGCGGCGATCACGTCGAAGCAATCGCGGCCGCGGATGGCTGCCAGCGCCTGCGGAAGCCGCGCGCTCCACGGCTCCGTGGGGCCCAACCGCCTCGCATACAGATCGACGACGGTGGCGAGCAGGCCGCGGTCTCGGCCGGGCATCGGCCAGGCGGCCACGCCCTGATCGAGATAGGCGGCGCACCAGCGGATCAGCTGCGGATGCACGAGCGCGTCGGTATCGAGCGACGGGTCGATGGCCCGCACGAGGTCGCGGTGTCGCACCGGCGGCCTGACGTGCATCACCAACGGCCGCGAGAGCGAGATCGCCTCGACACAGGCATGCCACAGTTCGGCATCGTCGCCGGCATCGACGCTGCTGCTTTCCGTGAGCGTCCAGCGGACCGCCACGTCGTCTTCCTGCCGCACCTCGTGCTCGAGCAGCGCGAAGAGGAGCGTGCGCAGCGTCACGCGGCCGCCGGCCAAGAGTTCTCCGCCGCGATCGCCGAGATCGGCATCGAGCACCGCCGCGAGGTCGCCCGACCGGATCCTGCCGCGGGCCAGCTCCTGCCGGTAGCGCGACTCGGTGAGAAAGGGCTCCGTGCCAAACAGCCGCGACGCCCGGATCACGGCCTCCTCGAACGGCTCGTCCTCGAAGGCGTGCAGCGTGTTGTGGTGGATGAAGACATCGATCGGCCCCTGCGTGGGCAGAAAATGGGCTGCACGGTCGATCGACCGCCTGATCTGCTCGGCGCGGCTCGGGCTTTCCATCAGCTGGCGCGGGGCCACGGGAGGGCGTGGAAAGACCGCAGTATCGCACACGGCCGGAATTCGCACGGCCCCTCGGCGGCCCTTGCAATCCGGTAAGCAATACCGGCGGGCGGGGCCGGGAGATGAGCCCGTGCCCCGCGCCGCCGGCTGCGATCTGCCGAACGCCCTCGGCAGCCCGACTGGGAACCCGCTTCGATACGTTGTGAATGCGATCAAGTGCCCCACCGAGGGGACGTGGTCACCTGCGCTTCCGATCCCGCACGCTCGGCACGGCCGCGAGCGTGAAGACGATGACTTCCTCGCCGGTCGCCGTGCTGATGTCGTGATGCACGCTCACCGGCTGCGTGCCCGTGACGTCGCGCACGAGCGCCTCGAGCATCGGCCGGCCGGTGAGCACGAGATGGCTGCGCAGCTGCTTGAGCAGCTCGGCGCCGCGGCCATTGCCATTGGAATGCGACTCCATCAGCCGCTGCTCCGCGGCGGTCAGCACGCCCTGCAGGTGCACAAAGAGCTTGTTGTCGATGAGATGCGTGTGGATGTCGCGCGGGCCGCGGCCCATGTATTCCTGCTGAAACCGCGCGATCACGTCGCAGACAGCGGCCTCGATCTCCCCCTGCGATTTCGTCGGCTTCGTGTCCACGCCCCACGCCCCTCCGCGCCGGCCCTACGCGACCCCTCTTTGGTGGGGGTGCGTGTGCTGTGATTTCGTCGCTGTTTGCGGTGCTGCGTGAGCGGATAGAGCATGCGCGGAAAATCTTGCTTGCGTTTCCCAGATTGCCCAATATAATGACGGCCGTCGAGCGAAAGAGGCGGTTCAAAACGTCGCTTTCTCCCGGCAAAACACATATTTTGACGGAAGACGAGTCGAGGGGCAGTCCGGTCTGAATCCGAGTGGTTCAGATGAGTTCCGGGTGGTCCGTCGCAGCGTAAGCCGGCGCGAGAGAGAGCCTTCAGGCCCTTTCCCACGCCGGCTTTTTTCGTTTCTGCATTGCCAAAACGAAAGCGAGCCACCCCGATGCACCAAACGGTCCACAGACGCCTGCCGAACCCCGGCGGCGACGAGGTTTCCAGACGCGACGAGGTTTCCCGGCAACGACTCGCACGCCAGGTCGCGCAGGCGGCCGGCACCTTCGAACACCTGCTCACCGGCCGCGTGCCCGCGAGCGTGACGGTGGTGTCAGACGGCGACTGGCTCGTCGTCAGCCTGCTCGAGTCCTTCACGCCGCTCGAGCGGCGGCTCGCCGCCGACGCGGCGGGCGCCGCGCGGGTGCGTGACTTCCATCGCTATCTGTTCGACGAATCGCTCGACTCGCTGCGCAGCCACCTGCGGCGCAGCACGGGCGTGGAACTGCAGAGCGGCGTCGCACACATCGACACCGCCAACGGCAGCGTGCTCAAGACCTACACGACCAACCCCGCCGTGGAATTATTTCTCCTCGGCCAGGGTGTGCCGGCGCTCGGTGTGCCGGTCAACACCCATCTGCATGCCAATGGAGCGAGCGGCAATGGAGCCACTTGCGTTTGAGCTTTCCTTCGGAGGGATCCGCAACCATGAAGAGGTGACGTATGTTGGTGCTGACAAGAAAGAACCGGGAGAGCGTGGTGATCGGGCGGCCCGAGGATCTCGAGGTGATGCTCGAGATCACGATCCTCGAGATCGAAGGGGGACGTGTCCGCCTCGGATTCGAGGCCGACAACAAGATGCCGATCCACCGCCGCGAGGTCTGGGATCGGATCTGCAACGGCGACGGCGCGGCCGCCGCCGCCGCCGCCGCGGCGTCGCGAACCGAGAAGAAATAGCCCCGGAGGCTCTCTCCCCATGAAGTCTCAAGGCGAAATCGAGGCCGCCGTCTGCGACGGCATCTCGAGATTCCAGCAGGAATTCATCGGTCGAGGCCCCAAGGACATCCATTCGCATCTGATCGGCACGCTGCTGGTCGTGCGCTTGCAGGGGGTGCTCACCCCGGCCGAACGCCAGCTGATCGCGCCGCGCGATGAGTCGGCGGAGGCCGGCAGCGGCTATGGCAACGGCAACGGTCAGGACAATGGAAACGGACGATCGCTCTTGAAGCAGGTCCGCGCCCACATGGTCTCCACGGGCCGTGGGCGTCTGGAATCGATCGTGGAGGAGGCGGTAGGTGTGAAGCTCGTGAGCGTGCACCACGACATCTCCACGATCACCGGCGAAGAACTGCTCGTGTTTTCACTCGCTGAACCACCAGCCTGCCGGCCGAAGCGCCAGAAGGCATGAGGCTCCAGTAACCACAAACGGTGAGGCTTGGGCGAGTTGAGGGACAGGCACGGAGGCCTGTCGTACGGGGAGTGGCGAGCGGGTAGGCTACCCCGCATGACCACACCCAAGACTCCCGCAGCCCGGGGCACGGCCGTGTTGCTCGTGGACGATCAGCCGATCATCGGCGAGGCCGTTCGCCGCATGCTCGCCGGCGAGGAAGGGATCGCCTTCCATTACTGCAAAGACGCGGCGGCAGCCCTCGAGATGGCGGCCGCCGTGGGGCCGACCGTGATCCTCCAGGATCTTGTGATGCCCGAGATCGAGGGGCTCGAGCTCGTGAAGCGGTTTCGGGCCGACGAGCGGTTTCGCGACGTGCCGATCATCGTGCTCTCCACGAAGGAGGAGGCGGCCGTGAAGGCGGAGGCCTTCGCGCTCGGGGCAAACGACTACATCGTGAAGCTGCCGGACCGCCTCGAGCTCATCGCCCGCGTGCGGCATCATTCCCGCGGCTACGTGGCGCTCATCGAGCGCAATGAGGCGTTCGATGCGCTCCAAGCGAGCCAGCAGGTGCTCGCGAAGGATCTCGCGACGGCGGCCCAGTATGTGCGGTCGCTCCTGCCGCCGCCGCAGCAGATCGATCAAGTGGCGGCCGACTGGCGGTTTATTCCGTCGGCCGAACTGGGGGGCGACGCCTTCGGCTATCACAAACTCGACGACGAGCATGTGGCCGTGTATCTGCTCGACGTCTGCGGCCACGGCGTCGGCGCGGCGCTCTTGAGCGTGTCGGCGCTCAATTCGATCCGCAGCGAGGCGCTGCCACAGACCGACTTCCATGACCCGGGCTCCGTGCTGGCAGCGCTCAACAAGGCGTTTCCGATGGAGCGGCAGAACGACATGTTTTTCACGATCTGGTACGGCGTCTACGACACCGCGAAGCGGTCGATCCGCTGGGCCGGTGGCGGCCATCCGCCGGCGATCCTCCTCGCCCCCGGCGCCGAGAAGCCCGAACTGCTCGAGTCGGATGGCCCGCTGATCGGGGCCGTCGACGGACTCGAATTCGATTCCCGCGAGACGGCCGTGCCGCAGGGCTCGCGGCTCTTCATCTACAGCGACGGGGCCTTCGAGATCAGCCGCCCCGACGGCTCGATGTGGTCGTTCGACGAATTTCTGCGGGCCCTGGGGGCCCCGCCCAACGGAGCGGAAAACCGGATGGATGCCCTCGTGACCACCGTGCGGGGGGTTTCCGGCCGCGACGACTTCAACGACGACTTTTCGATGGTGGAGCTGGTTTTTGAGGCAGGCTGAAGCCTACCCCACCGGCCGGCGGCCCGTGAACAGGGCCGTCTTGCACGGGGATTTTGAATCCGTACACTTTGAAGTTTCGCGGTCCCCACCGGCCGCTAGCGTAGCTCAATTGGCAGAGCAGCTGATTTGTAATCAGCAGGTTGCGGGTTCAACTCCCGCCGCTAGCTCACCGCAGCCCCGCCCGCCGAGAGAGCCGCAACCTTTTCGCGCCCAATCAGTTACGTCCACCAGCTTCCATACCCGAGCACCATTACAACAGGGGGAGTTTCCCGAGCGGTCAAAGGGGTCAGACTGTAAATCTGATGGCTATGCCTTCGCAGGTTCGAATCCTGCACTCCCCACTCCTGCGCCATCCGCTAGCGGGTGTAGCTCAATGGTAGAGCAATAGCCTTCCAAGCTAAAGACGAGGGTTCGATTCCCTCTACCCGCTCTCAGCGTCCACAAACGATAAAAAAGAGTTCCCAGTCGATTCAACGAGGTCCGTTTTGCTGCTGTAGCTCAGTTGGTAGAGCACGTCCTTGGTAAGGACGAGGTCAAGGGTTCAAGTCCCTTCAGCAGCTCTTCCGCGAGTCAAAGCGGTTCGATAACACGTTCGGTTCTTTTTTCACCTCCGAGGAGAAAGCAGGAGTAAAGATGGCAAAGGATACGTTCACGCGGAGCAAGCCGCACGTCAATGTGGGCACCATCGGTCACATCGACCACGGCAAGACGACCCTCACCGGCGCGCTGGTCGCCGTTCAGGCGGCGAAGAACCTGGCCGTCGCCAAGAGCTACGCCGATATCGCCAAGGGCGGCACCGTCCGCGACGAAACGAAGACCGTGACGATCGCGGTCAGCCACGTGGAATACGAGACCGACAAGCGGCACTACGCCCACATCGATTGCCCGGGCCACGCCGACTTCATCAAGAACATGATCACCGGCGCCGCCCAGATGGACGGCGCGATCCTGGTCGTGAGCGCCGCCGACGGCCCCATGCCCCAGACCCGCGAGCACATCCTGCTGGCCAAGCAGGTCGGCGTGCCCGCGCTCGTGGTCTTCCTCAACAAGGTCGACCTCGTGGACGATCCGGAGCTGCTCGACCTCGTCGAGATGGAAATCCGCGAACTGCTCACGAAGTATGGCTTCCCCGGCGACGATGTGCCGATCATCCGTGGCGCAGGCAAGCCGGCCTACGACAGCCCGGCCGACCCGAAGGCGAACAAGTGCATCGCCGATCTGCTCGAGGCGGTTGATTCCTACATCCCCGAGCCCGTCCGTGAGCTCGACAAGCCGTTCCTGATGGCGATCGAAGACGTGTTTTCGATCGAAGGTCGTGGCACCGTGGCCACCGGCCGTATCGAGCGCGGCGAGGTGAAGGTCGGCGACGAAGTCGAGATCATCGGCCTGAAGGACAAGGCCGAGAAGACGACCGTCACCGGCGTCGAGATGTTCAAGAAGCTGCTCGACAAAGGCCAGGCCGGCGACAACGTCGGCTGCCTGCTGCGTGGCGTTGCCCGCGACGGCATCGAGCGTGGGCAGGTGCTCGCCAAGCCGGGCTCGATCAAGCCCCACAAGAAGTTTGAGTGCGAGGTCTACGTGCTGTCGAAGGAAGAAGGCGGCCGTCACACGCCGTTCTTCGCCGGCTACCGCCCGCAGTTCTACTTCCGCACGACCGACGTGACCGGCTCGACCAAGCTGCTCGGCGGCGTCGAGATGTGCTCGCCGGGCGACAACGTGAAGATGGAGGTCGAGCTGATGGTGCCGATCGCCATGGACGACGGCGTGCGGTTCGCGATCCGCGAAGGCGGCAAGACCGTCGGCTCGGGCGTTGTGACGAAGATTCTCGATTGATTGGTACGAGGAGGGAGGGGGCCCGCCGTGGGCCCCCTCCTTTTCCACAGGGGCGTAGCTCAACTGGCAGAGCGCTGGTCTCCAAAACCAGAGGTTGCGAGTTCGATTCCCGCCGCCCCTGCTGGTTTTGAGGCGGAGCCAAAAACGGCGCGAAGGATCGCTCATACATATGGCAAGCACACCCGAAAATCATGCGACCGGCGGAACGTTCTGGAGCGAGCTCCTCAGCGCCGGGGTCTACAAGCGCAACCAGGGCCGCGTGGCCCGGCAGGTGACGTTTGCGGCGCTGGCGCTCACGCTGGCCGTGGGCGTGTGGCGGCTGTCGCAACTGCTTCCCCTGTGGCTAGCCAACACCGCTGCGTCGGCGACGGGCCCCGCCGCCGATCTGGGCGTGGTGCGGTTTCTCGTGCCGGGCGCGATCCTCGCGGCCGGTCTCTGGATTCTCTACCGGCTCGTCAACATGCCGCGGTTTGCCGACTTCCTCATCGCCGTCGAATCGGAAATGGCCAAGGTGTCGTGGCCGACCGGCGCCGAGGTGGCCCGCAGTTCCGCCGTGGTCATCTTCCTGATCTTCGCGCTTGCGGCGATTCTCGCCGCGTACGATCTCTTCTGGTGGTTCGTGCTCCGGGCCATCCAAGGATTCAATTGAGCAGCCCTCCGCGAGCATTCCCATGACCGCCATGAATGACCATTCCGACCAACACGACCTGCCGCACGACGCCTCCGTCACCGGCCAGGTCGTGCCGCCCGCCGACGACCGCCCGGCCGCGCAGGCCCCAGTGGCGTCCCATGCTCCAGCTGCGTCGCATGCCCCAGTGGCGGCCGAACTCGACGACGACGACACACCCGCCGAGCTCGACGATCCGTTTGCCGGCAGCGAAGATGCCAAGCCCGTCTCGGTGGCAGCCGATGACGACGAGGCGCCCGTCGGCGACAAGCAGTGGTACATCCTCAAGGTGCAGAGCAATCGCGAAGATTCGATCCGCGAGGCGCTGCAGCGGCGGATCTCGATGCAGGGCATGGGCAAGTATTTTGGCGACGTGATCGTGCCCAAGGAGCAGGTCACGGAGTTCAAAAGTGGCAAAAAACGCGTCGTTTCTCGCAAGCTCTACCCTGGTTACATCCTTGTGAACATGATCTTGAACGACGAGACGTGGTATCTCGTGCGGGAGACGGGCGGCATCGGTGATTTCACCGGGTCGGCCGGACGCCCCAGCCCGATGCTGCCGCAGGACGTCGCCAAGCTGCTCAACAAGACCGAGGTGAAGGCCGACGAATCGCCCCGCCTGAAGATCAACTTCAAGAAGGGCGACCGCGTGAAGATCAACGAAGGCACCTTCGAAAACTTCGAGGGTGAAGTCGAGGCGATCGACGAGGCCAACGGACGCGTGACGGTGATGCTGAGCATCTTCGGCCGCTCCACCCCGGTGGACATCGAGTATTGGCAGATCGAGACGGTGTGAGCCGGCTCCACGAAGACGAGACAACAGCAGAAATTCGAGCAACGATTCAAGGGACAGAACGATGGCAAAGCAGATGGTCGGTCAGGCGAAGTTTCAGGTTCCGGGCGGACAGGCCACCCCCGCGCCGCCGGTGGGCACGTCGCTCGGCCGATTCGGCATCAACCTCGGCCAGTTCGTGCAGCAGTTCAACGACCGCACGCGCGAGGCCGCCGGCATGGCGATCCCCGTCGTCGTCACGGTCTACAACGATCGCTCGTTCGACTTCATCACCAAGAGCCCGCCGGCCGCCGCCCTGCTCAAGAAGGCCGTCGGCCTCGCCAAGGGCTCGGGCGTTCCCAACAAAGACAAGGTCGGCAAGGTCACGAAGTCGCAGCTCGACGAGATCGTGCGGCTGAAGGGGGCGGACCTCAACGCCCGCGATGCCGATCACGCCCGCCGCATGATCGAGGGCACCGCCCGCAGCATGGGCATCACCGTCGAGGGCTGATCGCCAAAGACCGACCAGACCGTATCCAGATCACTCCGCTCCCTTTCCATTTCATCAGGCCAGCAAAGTTAGGATTCCCACCGTGCCAGCCACGAAGCGCATGCGGGCGATGCTCGCGAAGAAGCCCCAGTCGGAAGCCCCCCTCCCCATCGCCGAGGCGGTGTCGGTGCTGAAGAGCTTTCCTCCGACCAAGTTCGACCAGACCGTCGAAATCCACATCCGCCTGGGTATCGATCCCAAGCAGGCCGACCAGATCGTCCGCGGCTCGCTCTCGCTGCCCCACGGCATCGGCAAGTCGAAGCGGGTGGTGGTGTTTGCGAAGGGCAACCTCGCCGACGACGCCACGGCCGCCGGCGCCGAGGCGGTGGGTGCCGAGGATCTCGCCAAGCGGATCAAGGAAGGCTGGACCGACTTCGACGTCTGCATCGCAGCCCCCGACATGATGGGCCTGGTGGGACCGCTCGGCAAAGTGCTCGGCCCCCGCGGCCTGATGCCGAGCCCGCGTGCCGGCACGGTCACGGCCGACATCGGCAAGACCGTCGGCGAGTACAAGGCTGGCAAGGTGGAATTCCGCAACGACCCCACTGGCATCGTGCATGCCGTCGTGGGCAAGTGGAGCTTCGATGCCGCCAAGCTCGCCGACAACATCCGCGCGTTCATCGACCACATCCTGTCGCTGCAGCCGAACAGCGTCCGCGGCCAATACGTGAAGAGCATTTCGATTTCCGGCACCATGACCCCCGGGGTGAACGTCGCGGCCTGATGCCTCGACGAGCCCCCGCGGAAGCCCCCTCCACCCAGTCCCTCCAGAGCGATTCGCCATGAGCAAACTCGTCAAAAACATGCTGACCGACGACCTCAAGACCCGCCTCAACGGCGTCGGAGAGGTGATCGTCGTCAGCCTCGGCAAGCTCGACGCCATCAAGACCCAGCAGCTGCGGCAGGCTCTGCGGAAGAAGAAGATCAACCTGCAGATGATCAAGAACAGCCTGGCCCGCCGCGCCACGCTCGACACGCCCCTCGCCCCCGCCTTCGAGAAAAACGAGGGCATGCTGGCGATCGCCTGGGGCGGCGAAGACGTGGTCGATCTGGCGAAGGAGCTCGATCGCCTCGCGGGCGTCAAGGACTACGAGGGGTTCGAATTCCGTGGCGGTGCGCTGGACGGTGCCCGGCTCGGCCCGGCCGACATCAAGTCGGTCGCCAAGTGGCCCAGCCGCGCCGAGCAGCTTTCGATCCTCTCGGGCCAGATTGCTTCGCTCGGAGCACGTCTTTCCGGCCAGATTCTCTCCGCCGGCGGCACGCTGGCAGGGCAGATCTCCTCCCGGGTGGACGATCTGGAGAAGGCCGGACCGGCGGCTTAACGGCCTTTTTTTGATGCCGGGCTTCACTCGGCAAAAGTTCGTGGTAAGACAGTAGACCCCACACAACACACACACCATGCCGCCCGCGCCCGCGGACGGCACATTTTCGAAGGGAAAGGATCTCGAGCGATGGCAACGGCTGAAGCAACGCGTGAATTCTCGAAGGACACCAAGGAACTGGGCGACAAGATCGTCGGCCTGACCCTCAAGGCTGCGAAGGAGCTGTCGGACTACCTCGACGAAGTTCATGGCATCAAGCCGGCCGCCGGCGGCGCTGTGATGATGGCCGCTCCGGGTGGTGCTGCTGGTGGCGGTGCCGCCGGTGGTGAGGCCGCCGCCGAGAAGACCGAATTCGACGTCGTCCTCGACGCGTTCGGCGACAACAAGATCGGTGTCATCAAGGTGGTGCGTTCCGCGACCGGCCTGGGCCTCAAGGAAGCCAAGGACATGGTCGAAGGCGCCCCCGCCAAGGTGAAGGAAGGGATCTCGAAGGCCGACGCCGAGAAGCTCAAGAAGGAGCTCGAGGAAGCCGGCGCGAAGGTCTCGATCAAGTAAAAAACCGCGGAAACAGCCGGAAGGCAGTCGGGAACTTGGCGTCCTGATTGCCTTCCGGTATAGTTTTTGCTGGTCTTGCCTGGTCGCCCCGCTCCGCCCGTCTCGCCGATCTGTCTGCCCGTGCCGTTTTGCGCGACGCCCTCGCGTACGGTCTCGCCCCCCTCGTCCATTTCGCCTGCCACAGGAGCATTCTGTCAATGGCAACTCGCGCCGTCCGTCGCCTCCAGCCCACGGAAGTTCGTCACTTCGGCAGCCGCCGCGCCAGCCATTCGATCCCCGACCTCACCGAGATTCAGACGCGGTTCTACGATCGCTTCCTGCAATACGACGTCGCGCCGAACAAGCGGAAGGACGAGGGCATCGAGGGCGTGCTCCGCGAGATCTTCCCGATCGAGAGCTACGACAAGACCGTCAAGCTCGAGTATCTGCGGTATGACCTTGGCAAGCCCCGCTACGATCCAGACGAGTGCCGCCAGCTGCGGCTCACCTACGGTCGCCCCCTGCGGGTGTGGCTGCGGCTGACCCGCGAGCAGCCGATCGAGGAAGAGGTCTACCTCGGCGACATCCCGATCATGCTCGGCGGTGGTGAGTTCATCATCAACGGCGCCGAGCGGGTCGTGGTGAGTCAGCTCCACCGCTCTCCCGGCATCGACTTCGTCGCCGACACCGAGTCGACCGACCGCAAGACCTACAACTGCCGCATCATTCCCGAGCGCGGCAGCTGGATCGAGCTCAATGTGTCGAAGAAAGACACGCTGCAGGTGCGCATCGACCAGAGCGGCAAGTTTTCCGCGCTCACGCTCCTGCGGGCGATGGATCCGAAGTATTCGAGCGACTCCGAGATCCTCAAGCTCTTCTACAAGACCGACAAGGTGAAGACCGAGGGCGGCCGCTATGTCGCCAAGGTCGAGGGCAAGATCGCCGTCGACGACATCGTCTACCCGAAGGGGAGCGAGCGGGCCGGCGAGATCATCGTCGACGCCGGCTGCAAGATTTCCCACGACCAGGCGGAGCTCATCTGCACCTCGGGCCTCAAGGCCGTCGAGCTGATGCAGGAGCAGAAGGTGCCGCTCATCGTCAACAGCCTGCGGGAAGATGCCGATGAATCGAAGCGCCGCACTGCGGTGGCGCCGAGCCATGAGGATGCCCTGATCCGCATCTACCAGCGGCTGCGGCCGGGCAATCCGCCGGCGCTCGACAAGGCGAAGGCCCTCTTCGACGAGAAGTTCAAAGACACCAACCGCTACCGCCTCGGCCGCGTGGGCCGCTTCCGCATCAATCGCAAGCTCGGCCTCGCCGTGCCCGAGACGGAAATGACGCTGCGGGCCGACGACCTGATCGCGGCCATCCGCTACATGCTGCAGTTGAGCGAGGGCGAAGGCGAGGTCGAGGTGGACGACATCGACCACCTCGGCAACCGCCGCCTGCGCACGATCGACGAACTCGCCAGCGACGAGCTCCGCAAGGGCTTCCTCAAGCTCCGCCGCACCGTGCAGGAGCGGATGGGCCTCAAGGACGTCACCGACATGTCGCCGCGGTCGCTCATCAACCCGAAGAGCATCTCGGCGGCGATCGAATACTTCTTCGGCCGCGGCGAGCTTTCGCAGGTGGTCGATCAGACCAACCCGCTCTCGATGCTCACCCACGAGCGCCGGCTCTCGGCCCTCGGCCCGGGCGGCCTCAACCGCAAGCGGGCCGGCTTCGAGGTGCGCGACGTTCACATCTCGCACTACGGCCGCATCTGCCCGATCGAAACGCCGGAAGGCACGAACATCGGCCTCATTTCGAGCCTGGCGATCTACTCGGGCGTCGATTCCTACGGCTTCCTCGTCACGCCCTACCGCAAGATCACGAAGGGCAAGCTCACCGACGACGTCGTCTGGCTGCGGGCCGACGAGGAGCACGAGGCGCACCTCGCTCCGGCTGACGCGACCGTGGTCGACGGCAGGCTGCAGGGCGAGACGATCATCGCCCGCTACCGCGGCGACTTCGTGCTCGTGCCCGCCGAGAGCATCGAATACATCGACGTGGCGCCGAGCCAGATGGTGGGCGTCTCTGCCGGCTTGATCCCCTTCCTCGAGCACGACGACGCCAATCGCGCGCTCATGGGCTCCAACATGCAGCGGCAGGCCGTGCCGCTGTTGATCACGGAGCCGCCGATCGTGGCCACGGGCATGGAACGCGACGTAGCCGTGAATTCCGGCCTCATCGTGCGGGCCGCGAAGAAGGGCGTTGTGACCTACGTCGACGCCGAGCGGATCGAAGTGACCGCGGCGAGCGGCGTGGTCGACGCCTATCCGCTGCGGAAATACGTCGGCCTCAACGAGCGGACCTGCCAAAACCAAAAGCCGATCGTGCAGCTCGGCCAGAAGGTCGAAAAGGGCGACGTGCTCGCCGACGGTGCCGCCACCTACAAGGGCGAGCTCGCCCTCGGCCGCAACGTGCTCGTGGGCTTCATGGCCTGGGACGGCTTCAACTTCGAAGACGCGATCATCATCAGCGAAGAATTGGTGGAAGACGACGTCTACACCTCGATCCACATCGAGGAATACGACATCGAGATCCGCGACACGAAGCTCGGCCGCGAGGAATTCACCCGCGACATCCCCAACGTGGGCGAGCGGGCGCTGCACAACCTCGATGAATCGGGCATCGTGAAGATCGGCACGTATGTGCGCCCCGGCGACATCCTCGTCGGCAAGGTCTCGCCCAAGAGCAAGACGGAGCTCACGCCGGAAGAGAAGCTCCTCCACGCGATTTTCGGCCGCGCCGGCGAAGACGTGAAGAACGACTCGCTCGAGGTGCCGTCGGGCGTCGAAGGCATCGTCATCGCCACGGAGAAGTTCTCGCGGCAGATGAGCCTCTCCGAGGACGAGCGCCGCGAATTCCAGAAGCAGCTCAAGGAGGCAGAGAGCCAGGGCAACCTGCGGATCGCCGAGACCTTCGCCGCGCTGGTCGCCGAGATCGAGAAGGTGCTCCAGAAGCCGCTTCCCGCGGCCGACGGCAGCCCGCTCGTGCGGAACCAGGACCACAAGGTGGTGGCCGAGCGGGCCGCCGCCTTCAAGCTCGACGATCTCGACATCCGCTCCCCCGAGCGGAAGAGCGCCGTCGAGAAGCTCTACAAGACGATGTGGCCCTCCGTGGAGGAGGCGATCGACGCCAAGGAGCGGCGGATCAACAGCATGAAGCGCGGCGACGAGCTCCGGCCCGGCGTCTTGCAGATGGTGAAGGTCTACGTCGCCGCCAAGCGCGTGATCTCGGTCGGCGACAAGATGGCCGGCCGCCACGGCAACAAGGGCGTGATCGCCAAGATCCTGCCCAAGGAAGACATGCCCTTCCTCGCCGACGGCACCCCGGTGCAGATCCTCCTCAACCCGCTCGGCGTGCCGAGCCGCATGAACGTGGGGCAGATCCTCGAGACCCACCTCGGCTGGGCCGGCAAGCTGCTCGGCTTCCAGGCGATCACGCCGGTGTTCGACGGGGCCAGCGAAGACGACATCAACAAGGTGCTCGACGACGCGGGCCTGCCGCGGCACGGCAAGGCGCAGCTCTTCGACGGCCGCACGGGCGATGCCCTCGAGCAGGAGACGACGGTGGGCTACATCTACATGCTGAAGCTCCACCACCTCGTCGACGACAAGGTCCATGCCCGGTCCACCGGCCCCTACTCGCTCATCACGCAGCAGCCGCTCGGCGGCAAGGCCCGCTTCGGCGGCCAGCGGTTTGGCGAGATGGAAGTGTGGGCGCTCGAGGCCTACGGCGCGGCCTACATCCTCCAGGAGCTCCTCACCGTGAAGAGCGACGACGTGGAGGGCCGCACCAAGATCTACGAGAGCATGGTGAAGGGCGAGAACACGCTCGAGGCCGGCACCCCGGCGAGCTTCGACGTGCTCACCAACGAAATTCGTGGTTTGGCTTTGAACATGTCGCTCGAGAAGCGACACATTTGAGCGTGATCATTGATTGAAGAGGCCCGCTCGGGGCGGCAGACGTCGAGTCGCGGTGGGCCGCGGCGGCCCAATGCTCCTCGAGCTTCAGCCGACCCCGAGCTACCTCGATTCCTGAAGAACGAATCACACCGGCTGCATTTTCCCCAAGGAGAGATGACACGTGAGCATCGGCGAATCCACCTACGATCGCGTCAATGACTACTCGGCCGTGAAGATCAGTCTCGCGCGGCCGCACGACATTCGCAGCTGGTCGTTCGGCGAGGTGAAGAAGCCCGAGACGATCAACTACCGCACCTACCGTCCGGAGAAGGACGGCCTGATGTGCGAGAAGATCTTCGGACCAGAAAAAGACTGGGAATGCTCCTGCGGCAAGTATCGGGGCATGAAATACAAGGGGATGATCTGCGATCGCTGCGGCGTGAAGGTCACCCACTCGCGGGTCCGCCGCAAGCGCATGGGCCACATCGAGCTGGCCGCGCCGGTCGTCCACATCTGGTTCTTCAAGGCGATGCCGAGCCGGCTCGGTGCACTGCTCGACATGAAGACGTCGAGCCTCGAGAAGGTGATCTACTTCCAGGATTACGTCGTCCTCGACCCGAAAGACACGCCCCTCAAGAAGCAGCAGCTGCTCACGGAGGAGGAGTTTCGCGAGGCCCGTGCCACCTACGGCGACGGCGCGTTCGACGCCGAGATGGGCGCCGAGGCTGTCCGCAAGCTGCTCCTCTCGCTCGACTTGGTCACGCTCTCCAAGGAGCTCCGCGAGGAGCTCGCCACGACGAACTCCAAGCAGAAGAAGAAGGACCTCGTCAACCGCCTGAAGATCGTCGAGGCGATCCGCGACAGCGAGAACAAGCCCGAGTGGATGGTGCTCGACGTGATCCCCGTGATCCCGCCCGATCTCCGCCCGCTCGTGATGCTCGACAGCGGCAACTTCGCCACGAGCGATTTGAACGACCTCTACCGCCGGATCATCAACCGCAACAATCGGCTCAAGAAGCTCGTCGACCTGAACGCGCCGGAAGTGATCATCCGCAACGAGAAGCGGATGCTGCAGCAATCGGTCGACGCCCTCTTCGACAACAACCGCTGCAAGCGGCCGGTGCTGGCCTCGAGCAACCGCCCGCTCAAGAGCCTGACCGACATGATCAAGGGCAAGCAGGGCCGCTTCCGTGAAAACCTTCTCGGCAAGCGCGTCGACTACTCGGCCCGTTCCGTGATCGTCGTCGGCCCGACGCTCCGGCTCCACCAGTGCGGCCTGCCGAAGAAGATCGCGCTGGAACTCTACCAGCCGTTCATCATCCGGCGGCTCAAGGAACTCGGCCACGCCGACACGATCAAGAGCGCCAAGAAGATGCTCGAGCGGAAGGACGCCGAGGTGTGGGACATCCTCGAAGAGGTGATCCGCAACCATCCCGTGCTCCTCAATCGTGCCCCCACGCTCCACCGCATGGGCATCCAGGCCTTCGAGCCGATCCTCGTCGAAGGCAACGCCATCAAGCTCCATCCGCTCGTCTGCAAGGGCTTCAACGCCGACTTCGACGGCGACCAGATGGCCGTGCACCTGCCGCTCTCGATCGAGGCCCAGGTCGAAGCCCACACGCTGATGCTCTCGACGAACAACATCTTCAGCCCCGCCAACGGCGCGCCGATCATCTCACCCTCGCAGGACGTGGTGATGGGTTGCTACTACTTGACGATGCTGCTGCCCGGCCGCAAGGGGGAGGGGATGGTGTTCCGGAACGTCGAGGAGGTGGAGCTCGCCCACTCGCTCGGCAAGGTCGACACCCACGCCAAGATCAAGGTGAAGCTGCCGCCGAACCGCCGGCTGAAGATCGACAACGAGACGCTCGGCAAGCCCGGCGCCCTGATCGAGACGACCGCTGGCCGCGTGCTCTTCAACTCGGTGCTGCCCGAGGGGATGCTCTTCTACAACATACCGATGCGGTCGAGCGAGCTGGCCCGCGTGATCTCCGACTGCTACCAGGCGCTCGGCCGTCGCAAGACGATAGACCTGCTCGACGACATGAACCGCACCGGCTTCAAGTGGAGCACGAAGAGCGGCCTCTCGTTCGCCACGGACGATCTCATCACCCCCGCCAACAAGACGAAGATCATCGGCGAGGCGGAGAAGGGCGTCATGAAGATCATGAAGCTCTACCAGCGCGGCGTGATCACCGACGGAGAGCGTTATAACCAGGTGCTCGACACCTGGACCCACGCCCGCGAGCAGATCACCAAGGACATGATGACCGAGCTCGAGCAAGACACCGATGCCCGTGATGTCCGCCGCGCCGGCTACGTCAACCCGATCTACCTGATGGCCCACTCCGGCGCACGAGGCGGCGTGGAGCAGATCCGTCAGCTGGCCGGCATGCGCGGCCTGATGGCAAAGCCGTCGGGCAAGATCATCGAGACGCCGATCAAGGCGAACTTCCGTGAAGGCCTGACCGTGCTCGAGTATTTCAGCTCGACCCACGGTGCCCGCAAGGGTCTGGCCGACACGGCCCTCAAGACGGCCGACTCGGGGTACCTCACCCGCAAGCTGGCCGACGTGGCGCAGAACGTGGTCGTGACGATGCATGATTGCGGCACCACGCAGGGCATCACGAAGACGGTCATCTACCGCGGTGAGAAGGTCGAGGTCAGCCTCGCCGACAGCATCCGCGGCCGCGTGAGCCGGGCGAACATCGTCAATCCGATCACCGACGAGGTGGTGGTGCACGAAGACGAGCTCATCACGCCGAAGGTGGCCCGCCAGATCGAGGAGCTCGGCCTGGAGAAGATCCAGGTCCGCAGCACGCTCACCTGCGAGGCGCCGCTCGGCGTCTGCCGCCTCTGCTACGGCATGGATCTCTCGACCGGCTCGCTCGTCGAGGAGGGCATGGCCGTGGGCATCATCGCCGCCCAAAGCATCGGCGAACCGGGCACCCAGCTCACGATGCGGACCTTCCACATCGGCGGCGTCGGACAGCGTGCCATCGAAGAGAGCGAAAGCCGCGCGAAGCGGGCCGGCACCGTGAAGTTTACCCGCCTCCGCACCGTGCAGAACGAGCAGGGAGAGCAGGTGGTCCTCGCCCGCAACGGCGAGATCGCGATCGTCGATCCGAAGGGGCGCGAGCTGGAGAAGTTCGAGATCCCCGCCGGCGCCATCCTCAAGGTGGCCGACAACGAGGAAGTGAAGGCCGGCACCGTGCTCGTGCAGTGGGATCCGCACTCGATCCCGATTCTGTCGGAAGTGGCGGGCAAGGTCCGCTACGAAGACGTCGTCGAGAACGAGACGCTCCGCGTCGAGAAGGATCCGAGCGGCCACATCCGCCGCATGATCATGGAGCACAAGGGCGTCTACCACCCGCAGGTCGTCCTCGAAGACTCGAGCGGCAAGATCCTCGACTTCTACTACCTGCCCGAGAAGGCCTACATCGAGGTGCAGGAGGGGGAGACCGTCAACGCCGGCCATGTGCTCGCCAAGACGCCCCGCGAGGCGTCGGGCACACAGGACATCACCGGCGGTCTGCCCCGCGTCACGGAGATCTTCGAGGCCCGCAAGCCGAAGGATCCGGCGATCATGGCCGAGATCGACGGCAAGGTGGAACTCCTCGGCGAGAAGCGCCGCGGCAAGCGGACGATCATCGTGAAGAACGAGAGCGGAATCGAGCGCGAGCATCTCGTCACGCATGGCAAGCACCTCCGCGTGCATGCCGGCGACTTCGTGAAGTCGGGCGAGGCGCTCGTCGACGGGCCGCTCGTGCCTCACGACATCCTGCGGATTTCCGGCGAAGAGGAAGTGCAGCGGTACCTCGTCCGCGAAATCCAAAACGTGTATCGCAGCCAGCGGGTGGACATCGACGACAAGCACATCGAGATCATCGTCTCGCAGATGCTGCGGAAGGTGAAGATCGAGACCGTCGGCGACACCACCCTGCTGCCGGGCAGCGTGCTCGACAAGCACGAATTCCGGCAGGCGAACGACAAGATCGCCCATGGCGTCAGGATCACCGACAAGGGCGACAGCGAGTTTGCCGTGGGCAGCGTCGTGCCGAAGGACGTTCTCACGCAGACCAATGCGCAGATCGAGGTGCTCGGCGGCACGCCCGCCAAGGGCACGAAGCCGAAGCCCGCGACGGCCAGCACGCAGCTCCTGGGCATCACCAAGGCCAGCGTGCAGAGTTCGAGCTTCATCTCCGCCGCGAGTTTCCAGGAGACCACGAAGGTGCTCACCGAAGCGGCGCTCGCCGGCAAGGTGGACAACCTCGTCGGCCTGAAGGAGAACGTGATCCTCGGTCACTTGATCCCGGCAGGCACGGGCTTCAATACGTTCCAGAGTTCGGAGGTTCGCGTGCGGCCGGAGGCGCTCGATGCGCTCCGCCTCGACCGCGAGACCGTGCTCACGCGGCAGTTCCCGCTGCTCGAAGCCGCCCAGCCCGGCGAGGAGCTCACGCTCTCCTCGGAGACGGGCGACGTCGCGATGCTCGAGGGCGGCCAGGAGCCGGACGAAGAAACCTGACCGACAGGCAGACCGCCGGCATTCCGGCCGCCCGGCGCGGGTGGTTGCCACCGTAACTCCCATGGCACGCTCCAGCGGATCGTCGAGCAGGTGGCACGTGATCGCCGGCGAGACCATGTCGGCCGGCAATGTCGCCGCGCGCACGCTCCGCCGACGGCTCGATGCGGTCTGGTCACTCCTGCCACCGGCCTCCCGCGAGGCCGACCGCGACCCCGAGTCGGTGCACCAGTTACGGGTGGCCACGCGCCGGGCGATCGCCGCGATCGATGCCTTTCGCGATCTGATCCCCGGCAGGCGGGCGGAGTGGTTCGAGAAGCAGCTGCGCCGCGTCCGTCGCGCCGCCGGTGAGGCCCGCGACCTCGACGTGCTCACCGATCGCCTGGCATCGGCCGCCGCCCCCAAGCCCCACGTTGGCAAGGCCCGCGCCCGCCTCGTGGCCATGCTTTCCAAGCAGCGCGACGTTTCGAGACAGCCGATCCGCGATCGATACGAGAAGCTCATCGAGGCCGACTGGCCGGGCCGCGTGGCTCGGCTGCTCGAGGACGTTCCCGCGCGTCGGCGGCACGCCACGTTTGGCGACTACGCCCGCCGCCGCTTTCGCCCGATGGTCAAACGCTTCTTCACCGCGGCTGACCGACGCCTGCGCAATGCCGAGGAGATCCACCAACTGCGCATCGAGGGGAAGAAGCTCCGCTACGCGATGGAGATCTTCGCCGACGTGTTTCCCGCGCGGGTGCAGGCCCGCTGCGCCGATTCCCTGGAACGGCTGCAGGAGACACTCGGCACCTTCACCGATCACGCCGCGGCCGCCGATCGTTTTCGCCGCTGGGCCCACGACGCCTCCGCCGCCACGCATCGCGACACCATCGAGCGGCTCTGCAACACCGAAGAAGCCCTCGCCGACGTAGCCCGCCGAAAGTTCGCCAAATGGTGGAGCCCGTCACGGCGCCGTGCCCTGTTGCGACGGTTCGAGCAAACGCTCCGTCGCGCCTCCTGAGGCGACCGGGCCTGAAAAGGTGTCAGGACTCTTTTCCGATCGCGAAGGCCCCGCTGCGACAAAAAGATGGATCGGAAAAGAGTCCTGACACCTTTTTTGATCGGGCTAGCTGCGGCCTTGGCCTTGTGGGGCATCTGCCGGCTGGCCATCGGCCCGGTGACGCCCGCGCCTCGGCCCGCCCCGGCAGCCGCAACGGCGTTTGCCCCCACCGTGGTAAACGCCGCAACGCCGCCGGCGGATCAGCGGGAGGGCATGGCCTGGATTCCCGGCGGCGAGTTTTCGATGGGCTGCGCCGATCCGCGCGGGATCCCTTTCGGCGGCCCCGATCCGATGGCCGATGCGCGGCCGATCCATCGCGTGCGGGTCGGCGGTTTCTGGATGGATCGAACGGAGGTGACCAACGCCCAGTTCACCGCCTTCGTGAAGGCCACGGGATATGTCACCGTGGCGGAGCGCACGCCCAAGGCCGAGGACTTTCCCGACGCGCCTCCCGAGAATCTCGTCGCGGGCTCCGTCGTCTTCACGCCCCCCACGGGTCCGGTGCCACTCGACAATCACCTGCGCTGGTGGGCATATGTCGCCGGGGCCGACTGGCGGCATCCGCTCGGCCCCGACAGTTCGATCGATGGCTACGATGATTCACCGGTCGTGCACGTCGCCCATGAAGACGCGGAGGCCTATGCCCACTGGGCCGGCAAGCGGCTCCCCACGGAAGCCGAATGGGAGTTTGCCGCCCGCGGAGGCCTCTCGGGCGCACCATACCCCTGGGGCGACGAATTTCGTCCAGGCGGCCGCTGGATGGCCAACACGTGGCAGGGCACGTTCCCACGTGAGAACACGGCCGACGACGGCTTCAAGGGAATCGCGCCGGTCGCGCGCTATCCGGCCAATGCCTACGGCCTCCACGACATGTCGGGCAACGTCTGGGAATGGTGCGCCGATTGGTATCGACCCGACACCTACGCGACCGATGCAGCCGCCGGCCCCGTCGCCGACAATCCCCGCGGCCCCGACTCGAGCTTCGATCCGCAGGAGCCGGGGCAGCCCAAGCGGGTGCAGCGCGGCGGCAGTTACCTCTGCACCGACCAATACTGCGCCCGCTACATCGTGGGCACCCGTGGCAAGGGAGAGATCTCGAGCGCCACCAACCACATCGGCTTCCGCTGCGTGAAGACCCCGTAGGACAGGCCTCCGTGCCTGCTCCAGACAGGCAGAGACGCCTGTCCTACGAAAGAGGAGGCTTCGGGTGACCCGTACCCCGCTCGCCGGCGTTGCTGACAAGCGAAGGCAGGATGCCGAGAGCGAAGTCAGCATCGAGCGAGCGGAGGGCAGGGATGCCCGTAGCGAGCGTCCGGAGAGCGGGGTGCGGGTCACCCGAAGCCGGGTTGGGCGAGTGAAGCCATGGCAGGCTGAAGCCCGTCCTACCGCCTGAGCAGTTTCTTCAGCTGCGCGAGCGTGCGCGTGTTCACGACGTCCTTCGCCTCGAGGCCGGCGCGGCGGGCCTGCAGGATGCCGCAGCGCATCACGTCGAGGCCGCGGGTGGAGTGGGCGTCGGTCGAGATCACGATTTTCACACCGGCCTTCTTCGCGGCCGCCGCGTGGCGATCGTCGAGGTCGAGCCGCCAGGGATTCGCGTTGATCTCGAGAAACGTGCCGGTGCGCGCTGCCGCGGCGATGACGGCCTCGATGTCGACGTCGTAGGCCGGACGGCGGTTGATGAGGCGGCCGGTGGGATGGCCGATCGCCGAGACGTGCGGGTTTTCGATCGCCTCGATGATCCGGGCCGTGATCCGGGCGCGGGGCTGGTTCTGGCCGTAGTGCAGGCTCGCCACGACCCAGTCGGCCTGCTCGAGGACGTCGTTGGGCAGGTCGAGGCCGCCCTTCTCGAGCATGTCGACCTCGATGCCCTTGAGCACCACCAGCGGCGGCTTGCCGTCCTCGGCGAGCGACTCGTTGAGGCGGTCGATCTCCGCCCATTGCTTGAGAAGCCGCTTCTTGTCGAGGCCGTGGGCCATCGTCACCCGCTGGCCGTGATCGGTGATGGCGATGTATTCGAGCCCCCGGGCGATCGCCGCCCGCACCATCTCGGCGAGCGTGTCTTCGCCGTCGGTCGCGGTCGTGTGCATGTGGAGGTCGCCACGGATGTCGTCGAGCGTGACGAGCGTGGGCAGGTCGCCCTGCTCGGCGAGCGCGATCTCGTCACCCCCCTCGCGGAGCTCGGGCGGAATCCAGGGCAGCCCCACCGTCTCGTAGACCTCTTCCTCGGTTCGCCCCGCGAGGCTCTTCCCCTTCGCCTCACCACCGACGAGCTTGTAGACGCCATACTCGTTGATCGTGAGCCCCCGGTCGCGGGCCCGCGACCGCAGCCGCACGTTGTGGTCCTTCGACCCGGTGAAATACTGAAGCGCCGCCCCATACGACTCGCGATCCACCACCCGCAGGTCGATCTGCACGCCCCGCGGCCCGCGGACGCTCGTCTTCGTGCCGCCCGCGAGGAGCACCTCCGACGTCTCGGGCCAGGCGTGCAGGTGGTCCATCACCTTTCGTGCGTCGTCGCTCTCGACCACGACGTCGATGTCTCCGATCGTCTCGCGGCCCCGCCGCCAACTGCCGGCGCCCTCGATCCGTTTCACGGCCGCGCACTCCCGCATCCAGGTGAGCACCGCCTGCACGATGCCGTCGGCATCCTGCCAGAGCAGCCTCGCATGCTCGGGGCTCTTCGCGAAGGCGATGTTTTCGAGGATCGCCGCCTGGGTCTTGTCGCCGAAGCCCTTCAGTTCCGCGACGCGGCCGTCCTTGCAGGCCGCCTCGAGCTGGTCGAGCGACGTGAGCCGGAGCTGTTCGGTGAGCGCCTTGGCCTTCTTCGGGCCGAGCCCCGGCACCCGCATCAGCTCGAAGGCGACCGGTGGCACCTTCTTCTGCAGGTCGTCGAGGAAGGCGAGCCGCCCGGTATCGAGCAACTCACCGATCTTCGCGGCCAGGTCGCTGCCGATCCCCTCGATGTCAGTGAGCGACCGCTGCGGGCTTGTGCGCACCGCCGCGAGCGATTCCACCATGCCGCCGATCGTGCGGGCGGCATTGCGGTAGGCCCGCACACGGAAGACGTTTTCCCCCTGATACTCGAGCAGGTCGGCGATGTGCTCGAAGACGGCGGCGATGTCGGCGTTGGTCACGAAACCATCCCTGGCCGATGACGCCCTTTACTGGAGCCGGCCCGGCAGTGCGGCTGTGGGTGTGCCCATCGGTGCCGCGGTCACCGGCCGCCACGACGTGGTGTGGCTCGTCGGCTCGAGCAGCCGCGGGAAGGCGCCCGTCGAGGCGCCCGGGCCACTGCCCGGCACCACGGGCATCGTCGTCGGACCGACCGCGCCATTCGTGCCACTCGCCGGAGCGGTGCCGCTGCTCGGGGCGGTGAAGGGGGAGACCGCGGGCGCGGGGCTCGACGTGGCAGGCACGGAGCCCGACACGGCCGGCGGCGACAGTGGCTTGAACGACGGGGGAGCGAAGGTCTGCGGGGCCGTGCCCGACTGCACGCCAGCCTGGGGCGCCGGCGGCCGCGGCATCTCCGGGATCGGCTTCAGGGCCGGCGTCGGCGTGAGGGCAGGGGGCTGCGTGGGCTGGAGTTGGCCGTTCGGGGCGGGGGCCGCATACGTGGCACCGCTTTGGGGCACGATCTGCTGCTGGAACGTGGGCTGACCGAAGGCGGGTTGCTGCACCGCGCCCGGGGCAGGCACGGTCATCGTCTGCGGAGCGGGCGGTGGCACGAAGCCCTGCGGCAGCGTCGGCGCCGCGATGCTCGATTGCCCCGGGATCACCTGCTGCGGGATGTCGGCACCGGCGGCACCCCATGCCTGCGGAGTCGTCTGCACCGGGGCTGCAAACGGGCTCGTGCCGACGCCGGCCGCCGGCATGGCCGGGGCTGCGACGGCGCCCGGATAGAGGGGCGCCGCAGCAGGTGCACCGTACGCCGGCGCCGGCTGCTGCATTTGCACATACTTGGTCGAATAGACGGCGCGATACTGCGTGACAGGCACGTTCACCGCCTGCTGCACGTAGTTGGTGACCTGCTGCATGCACTCGCGCGGGCATCCGGTGCAGGGATCGATCTCGGTCGATGGCTTGTACGAGGTCACCGGCACGTTTTGATACTGCGTGCGGTAGGTCGTCTCGGGCACGTAGCTCACCTGCTGGACAGGCACGACAACAGGCGGCGGCGGCGCGGGGATCGGCGCCGGCACGGGCGCCATGACGGGCGCGACGGCATAGGCCGGCGGCTTGCGGAAGCACGTGGCACAGCCGGCGAAAAAGGCGTCGAGGCAGCACTGCGCCTCGGTGACCTGCGGCCAGGTGGATGCGCCGCTGCCGGCCAACAGCAAAACGAACATCCAACGTCGCGTCTTCATCTCACTCTCCTCAACTCGGGGTGGTCGAGAAAGCCGGGAATGCCCGGTCTTTTCCAACTGCTTCCAAGCGTAGGTCGTGCTTCGGAGGGGATGCGCGAAAAAAATCCCGCGCGGTTCATAAATTTTCCGCACCGGCGCGTCACGATCGGCACGCCGTGCACCACCCGCACAACCGGCCCGCGCAACTCACCCGGCCGGAGGCCGCCGCCTTTCCTCGAACCGATCGTAGAGCTCGTAGAGCGACTCGCGGATGTCGCCGCGAGTCGAAAGAAAGGCCGCTTCCAGATCGGCATCCCGGATCACCGAACCGCCCCACGACGCATGGCCGGGAAGACGGTGGACGAGCCCTGCAAGCAGCGCGGGGGAGGTGTCGCAGGCGACGAGCAGCGGCAGGCGGGTGGCGCGGTGCGTCGTCACGATGAGGCCGCAGCCCCGCAGCCACGCAAGCGCGCCGGCGGCCGTTGCGGCGGGGCCCATCTGTTCCCAGCCGTCGATGCAGACGGTCGCGCCGGTGGGGCATCGCAGGATCGTGCGGAACGCCGCGGCACAATCGGTCGCCGCAGCCGTGGCGCCATCCCGCCAGGCCCGCAGCCGAACACGCTCGACCACGGTGCCGCGGGCTTCGAGCCCGTGGGCCAGGTGTTCGAGCAGCGTCGTCTTGCCGCTGCCGTGGGGTCCGCGGATCGCGGCGCGGCCCCCCAGCGCGGCGAGTCGGTTGAGCACCGCCGCCACGTCGCGCGGGCACCCATCGCTATCGAGCGGCTCGAGGCGGCCCGGCCGCGTGTGCCGCGTGGCGAATGGATTACCGATCGAATCGCCAGAGACTCTGTCCTGCACGGCATCCACCGCTCACCCCCGCCCCAGCGTGCCGAGGGGCTCGAGCGGCCGACGGGCGGGCGGAATATGGCCCACGTCGAAGACGTGCTCCGAGACGAAATCGCGGCCGCCGACGAAGAAGAGCCTCACCCGCACGCACCAGCGCACCTTCACGATCACCCCTTCGTAGGAGAGCGGGCTCGTCGGCAGACGTACTGCAAATGAGGCTTCCGGCAGCGCGACGGCGAGCGATTGGGGATCGTCGATCCGCTCGAACAGATGGACGCCGATATCCTCCTCCCCCTTGCCCTCGGTATACCAGAGCACCGATCGCTCGATGGCCGTGATCACGGCATCGTCGATGCCATCGACCCGATACCGAATCGAAAGATGCTGGAGCGGCTCGTAATCACGGCCCACACGATCGAATTGCGCGGTCACCTTGGGCGAAGGTGGCACCGGCGGGCCATTGGTGGCGGAGGCTTTCACGACACCTCCTGCCAGGCGGCAGCCCGCTTGGCCCGCGGCACCGCGGCAGCGGGCGCCGGGAAGACCACGAGCGGAAAGACTCGCAGAAACGCGGGCCGCCGTTCCGGCTGGCCGCGCACGACGAGCCGCCACTTGACGGCATTGTGGTCGGAGGCGAACGAATGCATGGCATCGGGCGGGATCACGACCGTGACGTGCGTTTCGAACCGCGCCCCGGGGGCGAGCTCCACGTTTCTCCATTCCTTCACGAGCTCACGCCAGACGACCGATCGCTCCGTGCGGATGTCGGTGCCCTGCCGAAACGTGGCCAGCTCCTCGAGTTCCAGGTGAAGCTCCAGCGAACGAAAGTTGCCGATGCCCCCCTGGCCGAGGAGCACGTCATAGCCGCCGCCCGGCAGGAGCGGATGATCGGAGATCTCGATCTGCGTCGGGCCGACGGCGGTCGCCTGACGGAAGGCCCGGCCAAAGAGCACGAGGCCGCCGATGCCAACGGCCACGAACGGCACGATGAGCGCGAGCAGGAGCCAGTCGGTGCGGCCGCTCATGAGGTCGAGCCCGGCGCCCACCGCCAGCACGAGCACGATGGCATTCCAGAGCAGCGCGAAGAGGCCGAAGCCCAGCAACGTCCAGTTCTCCGGGCTCTCGATCGGCAGCCGATAGCGGAGGATCGTGCCGGGAGAATTGACCAGGTCGTCGCAGGTGGGCACGCCGGGATGACCAGGGGCCTCGTCGGCTGCATGCCCCATCGTGTCGAGGAGCGACGGAATCTCGACGGCGGCCGCCCGGCGTTCGTCCGACTTGCCCCACGCACGGATCACGCGCACGAGCCCCGAGCCGCCGAAGGCGAGCAGTGCCCCAGGAATGAGAAGCGTCAGGAGCCAGAGCCACCAGGCCTGCCCACGGCCAATCGCAGCTCCCGCTCCGTTCGCCGGGGCCTCGCCCATGGCGCCGGAAAGCAGCAGGCCGCCAAAGATGAGCCCGGCCGCGACGAGCGCAGCGTAAAACAGCCCTTCACCCACCGAGCCCCAGACCGCCAAGCCGGTGCGCCGGTGGCCGCGCTTCTTGCCGAAAAACCGCGGCAGTTTCACGATCGGCCTCCTCGGTCAGCCCGGAGTATACCCGCGCGGGCCGGCGGCAGGCCGTCAGGCGACCGTTGTTTCCTGCCGTTTGGCATCGGCGGAGGCTGCGGTCCGGAAAAAGCCGATCTTCTCGAGCGACCGGTAGACCTCCTCGAGCGTCTTCTCGCCGAAGTTGGAGATCGAGAGCAGGTCGGCACGCGTGCAGTTGAGCAGGTCGTGCACCGTGAAGATGCCCCGTTCCTCGAGGCAGTTGGTCGTGCGCACCGAGAGGCCGATCTCGGCGGTGCTCATCTCGAGCTTTTCCGCGAGTTCGTCCGACTGGGCGAGGTTTTTATAGGGGATTCGAGGCATTGGGGGGTCCCTCCCGTTCGTTCCTGATCCATGTTTGTGGGGCGTATGCGGCCGGCGGGCAACCGTGCCCGATCCTGACCGCGCGGGAATATACTCCAAGCGACGGATATTCGACTACCTCGCCTCTGCTTGCTTGCTAGCACTCCCCCGTGCCACGCCTTTCCATCGACTCTCTCAATGAATCGCAGCGGCAGGCCGCCACGCACATGGAAGGCCCGCTCCTGGTGCTGGCCGGCCCAGGCAGCGGCAAGACCCGCGTCGTCACCCACCGCATCGCCCACCTGATCTCAGAAGGCGTGCCCCCCTCCCAGATCGTCGCCCTGTCGTTCACCAACAAGGCCGCCGACGAGATGCGCCGCCGCGTTGCGGAACTTGTGGGCCCCCAGCCGGTGGAGATGGGCACCTTCCACCGCTTCGCCGCCAGACTCTTGAGGCGACACGCCGGCTTCGTGGGCCTCACCAGCGACTACTCGATCCTCGATCCGGACGACGCCGGCGCGGTGCTCAAGCGGGCCGCGAAGAAGCTCGGCCTCTCGCTCTCGCACACGCCGATCGACCGCCTCGCGGGCATCATCAGCCGGGCGAAGAACGACCTGCTCACTCCAGAAACCTTCGAGCCTCGCTGGGGCCGCCCGGCCGACGACGTGGCCCGACGGCTCTGGCCCGTCTACCAGCAGATGCTGCTCGACGCCAACTCGGTGGACTTCGACGACCTGCTCGTGCACGTGGCCCGGCTGCTCACCGACAACCCCGACCTGCGGGCGATCCTCGATGCGCGGCACCGTTGGATCCTCGTCGATGAATACCAAGACACCAACGCCGCGCAGTATTGCATCGTCCGCGGCCTCTCGATCGACCATCCGAACCTCGCCGTGACGGGCGATCCCGATCAGGCGATCTACGGCTGGCGCGGCGCGAGCATCCGCAACATCCTGGAATTCGAGCGCGACTATCCCTCGGCCGCCGTCGTCAAGCTCGAACACAACTACCGCAGCACCGCCAACATCCTCGGCACGGCCGACCGCCTCATCGCCAACAACTCCCGCCGCAAGCCGAAGCGGCTCGTCACCGACGCCGCCCCGGGCGCTCCGGTGCGGATCGTGCTCGACACGACGAGCCACGACGAGGCCGATCGGATCGGCGACGAGATCGCCCACGCCGTCTCGAGCGGCAAGCGCTCACCGCGCGACTTCGCGATCCTGTTCCGCACGAACGCCCTCTCGCGGTCGCTCGAAGTGGCGCTTCGCAGCCGCGGTGTTCCCTACCAGCTCGTCCGTGGCCTCGAGTTCTTCAAGCGGCGCGAGATTCGCGACGTCGTGGCCTGGCTGCGGCTCCTCAAGAACCCTCGCGACGACGAGGCCCTGCTGCGGGTCGTGAACGTGCCCCCGCGGGGCATCGGCCGACAATCGCTCGAACTGCTCGCCGCCTGGGCCGAGGATCACCGCCTGAATCGCCTCGAAGCAGCCGCACGGGCCGCCGACATCCCCGGCCTCTCGAAGCGGGCAACGAACGCCCTCCAGCAATTCGCCCGGCTCCACGGCGAGCTCTCCACGCTCGCCGCCGCCCCGGACCTGCGGGTCGCGAGCCTGCTCGAGGCCGTCCTCGACCGGGCGGGCTACCGGCAGTGGCTCGCGGATGACGGCGTGGACGAGGAGGGCAACGACCGGCTGGCGAACGTCGAGGAATTGATCACCGCCGCGCAGCAGCTCGACGACGACATCGCCGTGGGCCGGTCCGAGGGGGGCGCCGCCGACGGCGACGACGACCCGCTCGGCGCCTTCCTCGAAACGACGGCGCTCGTGGCCGACACCGACGTCTGGGATCCGACCGTTGAACGCGTCGCGCTGATGACGTTTCACGCTGCCAAGGGCCTCGAGTTTCCGGTCGTCTATCTCGTGGCGATGGAAGACGGCATCCTCCCGCACGAGCGCAGCCTCGACAGCCCCGACCAGCTCGAGGAGGAACGGCGGCTCGTCTTCGTGGGGATCACCCGCGGCATGCAGGAGGTGCACGCCAGCTGCGCACGGATGCGCGACTACCGTGGCACGCGACGCATCTCGGCACCGAGCGTCTTCCTCACCGAGATGACCGGCAGCGAGACGGTGCTCGCCGGTCCGGAAGCGCCCGCCTCGGGCAGCCTGTCGGTCGAGTCGTTTTTCGAAGATTCGCGAGCGCACGACGGCTTCGGCGACACGCCTGTCGATGAGGCCGCTCACGACGCCCCCGCCGCGGGCGCCGGCATCGCGCGGCCCGACGGCCTCACGCTCGAGCTCGACGACGCCCCGGCCACCTCGCCGCGACGCCAGCCCCGCCGCCAGACCGCGGCATTTGCAACCGCCGCCGACCTGGCCGCGAAGCTCGCCGGCATGTCGAAGCCGAAACACGACTACGCGGCCGGCCAACGAGTCCGCCACGCCGAATACGGCGAGGGCCTGCTCTCCGGGATCAGCGGCACCGGCCCGCGGTCGGTTGGCACGGTGATCTTCGACGGCCCCGCCGGCACGCGAAAATTCATCCTCGGCCACGGTGCGCTCGAGCCGCTGGACTGAGCTCAACTCGCCCAAGCCGGCTTCGGGTGACCCGCACCCCGTCGCCGGACGCTCGCTTCAGGCATCCATGCCTTTCGCTCGCTCGGATGCTGACGGCGCTTCGCCATCCTGGCTGCGCTTGTCAGCATACGCCGGCTCCCGGGGTACGGGTCACCCGAAGCCTCCCGTATTTGGAGGTGCTTAGTCAGGGATTCGTGGGCGCTCAGCAGTTTCGGCGGAGACGGTCGGTGGGCACGCGCAGAAGAAGGGAGTCGTTGAGGACTATTGGCTCATGATCAAAACCCACGAGACTGAAACTCTCAACACGACCGGATTCGAGCATGCCTACCGCCGGCTCCGAATGCGGGTAGTTTTCACCTGCGCAGCCGTCCGGAGAGCGGGGTACGGGTCGCCTGAAGCCGGCTTGGGCGCGTCGACTCAAGCCTGCGCGTGGGCCTGCTCGCGCCACCAGCGGACCGTCGTGGCGAGGGCGGTGTCGAAGGGCTGCTTCGGCTCCCAGCCGAGGAGCTCGCGGGCCCGCGAGATGTCGAGGGCGCGGCGCGGCTGGCCGTCGGGCTTCGAGGTGTCCCAGGTGATCTTCCCGGAGTAGCCGCAGGCGGTGGCGATCTGGCCCACGAGGTCGCGGATCGGAATCTCGATGCCGCCGCCGAGATTGATCGGCACCGGATCCTCCATCGTTTCGGCGGCCCGCACGATCCCCTCGGCCGCGTCGTCGACGTAGAGAAATTCGCGGGTGGCGGAGCCGGTGCCCCAGCAGACCACTTCCGGCGCGCCGGCGAGCCGCGCCTCCTCGCACTTGCGGATGAGCGCGGGGATCACGTGGCTCGACCGCGGGTCGAAGTTGTCGCCCGGGCCATAGAGATTCACCGGCACCACGACCGCGCTTTTCAGGCCATACTGCCGCCGGTAGCCGTCGAGCATCACGAAGATCGCCTTCTTCGCGACGCCGTAGGGGGCGTTGGTCTCCTCCGGATAGCCGTTCCAGAGATCGTCTTCCCGAAACGGGATCGGGCAGTGCTTGGGATAGGCGCAGACGGTGCCGGTGTGGACGAATTTCTCGAGTCCGTGGCGGCGGGCGTGCTCCACGAGGTGCAGCCCCATCGCCATGTTGGCGTAGAAGAACCGCCCCGGCTGCTCCATGTTGGCGCCGATGCCTCCCACCTCGGCGGCGAGGTGGATCACGACGTCGGGGCGGGCAGTCTCATAGAGCCGCTTCACGTCGCCCTCGAAGGTGAGGTCGAAGTCACGCCTGCGCGGCACGAAGAGCCGATCCTCGCTCGCGCCGCGATCGCGCAACACGCGGCAGACGGCGCGGCCGAGAAAGCCCGCTCCTCCCGTCACCACGATCCGCTTGCCTGCGAGGTCGATCATGGCGGGTGGCTCAGCGATTGGGCATCAACGCGTCGTGGCCGGCGGCGAGCAGCACCTGCTCCTTGCGGGCGAGATCCAGGTCGGCATCGACCATCAGCGCCACCAACTCGTCGAACGAAAGCCGTGGCTTCCAGCCGAGCTTCGTGCGGGCCTTCTCCGAACTGCCGAGCAGCAGGTCCACCTCGGCCGGACGAAAGTAGCGCGGATCGATCTCGACGAAATCGCGGTAGTCCATGTCGAGCCGACCGAAGACCTTTTCGCAAAACTCGCGGACGGAGTGGGTCTCGTCGGTGGAGATCACGTAATCGTCGGGCTCGTCCTGCTGGAGCATGAGCCACATCGCTTCCACGTAGTCACCGGCGAAGCCCCAGTCGCGCTGGGCGTCGAGATTGCCGAGGTAGAGCTTCTTCTGCAGCCCGAGCTTGATCCGCGTGGCGGCCCGCGTGATCTTGCGGGTCACGAAGGTCTCGCCGCGGCGTGGGCTCTCGTGGTTGAAGAGAATGCCGCAGGAGCCGTGCAGGCCGTAGCTCTCGCGGTAGTTCACCGTGATCCAGTGGGCGTAGAGCTTGGCCACGCCGTAGGGGCTGCGCGGGTAAAAGGGCGTGGTCTCCCGCTGCGGGGTCTCCACGACCTTGCCATACATCTCCGAGCTCGATGCCTGGTAGAAGCGGATCTGGTAGCCCACCGCGTCTTGCAGGTCGCGGATCGCTTCGAGGAGCCGCAGCGTGCCGACGGCGGTGACGTCGGCGGTGTAGGTGGGCTGATCGAAGCTCACCCGCACGTGGCTCTGCGCAGCGAGGTTGTAGACCTCCGTGGGGCGAATCTCGCGGATGAGGCGGTTGAGACCGTTGCCGTCGGCCATGTCGCCATGATGCAGCGTGAGCGGCCGGTCAACATCGTGGATGTCGCGGTAGAGGTGCTCGATCCGCTGCGTGCCGAACGTGCTCGACCGACGGACGAGGCCGTGCACCTCGTAGCCCTTGTCGAGCAGCAGTTCGGCCAGGTAGGAGCCGTCTTGGCCGGTGATGCCCGTGATCAGGGCCCGCTTGGATGAAACTGCCACGCATGTTCTCCCGAAAGAAGAATGACCGAGGGTACGATACCGCGCCGCACCGGCCGGGTCAGCCCCGTTTGCCAGCCTCGGCGGAGGCCGCTTTTTCCGGCTCCGGCGGGGCCTTTGCACCGAAGATCGCCTCGTCGAATGCCGGCAGCAGCGCGGCGAGGAAGTCGGCACACACGACCGAGGCCTGCCCGCCCGGCAGCCGGGTCTCATCGATGATGGCATAGAGCTTGTAGACCGCCGACTTGCCGGCGAGTTCGATGCGGGCGATCTGCGGCGCGATCCATTGGCCATCGACGCCATACGTCCAGAAGACCCGCAGCGTCTGGCCGGTCTTGCGGAACGTGCCCGTAAAGGTCTCGGCGGTGCGGCCGTCGGCGAGCGGGATGCTTTGGCGGTGCTCCTGCTCCGCGATCTCGAAGCCGGCGCCGGGATAGCAGCGGTCGGGGGTATGGCCGGAAGCGTCGTGCGGCGTCGCACAGACAATGAACGCCGACACCTTCGCGCCCGTCGCCTTGTTGGCAAAGAGACGGGAGATGTGCCCGACGGCCCCGGCCCGCTCGAGCTGCTTCGGATCGGAAGCCAGTTCCTGCACGAACTGCCACTCGCCAAAGGCAGCGGGAAACTTCGACTCGAGCTTCTCTGCGGCCTGCTGCAGATCGGCAGCCACGTTGCGGCCGGCCCAACGATCGGTCCAGAGCCCCTGCAGCGCCGTCACGCCGGCCACGAGCACGACTCCCGCGAGCACCGGCAAGAGGCCGGACCAAAAACCGGATCTCATGATCGTTCACCCCTCGGCGCCAGGGCTAATGCGGCAGCGGCGACGCATAGAGCCGACGCGGGCCCGCATCGACGACACCGTTCATCACCACGCCCAACACCCGCACGCCCACCGCCCGCAGCCGCTCGATCGCCGAGTTCACCAGTGGCGTCCGGCTCGTGTCGCGCATCGTCGCCACGATCGCGATGTCGCTCTGCTGCCCGAGCAGGAGCGCATCGGCGAAGGCCAACACCGGGCCGGCGTCGATCACGATGTGTTCGAACGACTCGCGATAGCCCTTGATCAGTTTGGCGAGCTCCGGCCGGGAGAGCGCCGTGACGGCGGCATAGTCGCACTGGCCGCCGGTGACGGCGAACAGGCCGTCGATGCTCGTCGGCTGCACCGCCTCGTCACCCGTGATCTCGCCCCGCAGCAACTCCGAGAGGCCGACCCCCTGCTCCAATTCGAGCGCGAGGTGAACGTTCGGATGCCGCAGATCGCCGTCGAGCAGGAGCGTGCGCTTGTCAGACCGGGCCAGGCTCGCGGCAAGTTGCGAGGCGAATGTGGTCTTGCCTTCGTGCTCGACGGCGCTCGTCACGAGGATCACCTTTGGCGCCTCTCGGCCCGACTGCATCACGAGGGCGCGGATGCCGTCGACGCACTCGGCCAGGAGCCCGTCGTGGGAACCACGGCGCGAACGGCCCACCTTCGGCAGGGAACCGAGCATCCGCACGCCGAGCCGGCGCGGCACCTCGTCGGTCGTGCTGAGCCGATCCCGCAGGTATTCGAACGCCACGATCGCGCTGCCGCCGAGCACGAGGCCGCCGAGGCCCGCGAGCGACGAAAGCATCAGCCGAAACAGGCGGTCATTGCCCTCGGGCACGCCCGCTTCCTCGATCAACGTCACGCGGCTGGGCATCGAGAGGTCGAGCGACGAGGTCTCGAGCTGAATGCCGATTTGGTCGGTCACCCGCTGGAGTTGCTCGATCTCGTTCCGGCGAGCCTCGAGATCGGCATTGGCCTTGCCGAGCTCCGTCGCCTCCTTCGCCACCTTGTCGAATTCCTTCGAGATATCCGCGACGGTCAAGGCAAGCATCTCCCGACGCATCTTGAGCACGACCGGGCTTTCCGCAATCTGGCCGGACCGGCGGCCGGCTCCCTCGAGCGAGAGCTGGGCGACGATCTGCGGCCTGAGTTCGTTCCGCCGTTCGACGATCCGTCGTGCCACCTGATCCCGCTGGGCCCGCAGCCGCTTCACGGCCGGCTCGTTGCCGCCGCGGGCGCTCCGCTGCTCCTGGAAGAGGATCGATTCCTCGATGGCGGCAAGCCGCTCGCCAAGGTCGATGATCTGCGGATCGCGAATGATCGCCGACTCGACGACTTCGTCCGGCAGCGCGTCTTCGCTCGCAATGTCGCCCCGCGCCTTGGCGTCGAGGATGGAGAGTTCGGCATCGATCGCGATGAGGTCGCGCTGGGCCTGCGAAAGCTGCGACCGCAGCGTGCCGAGATGGTCGAGCAGGAGGCTTCGCTGGGTCGCCACCTCGGCGCTATCGCGGGTGCCGAGCGTGCGGGCAAGCGTGTTGAACGTCTCCCGCATCTCCCGCATCTCGGCCATGTTCTCCTTGTACTTCTTCTCGAGCGCGTCGCGGCGACCGAGGTTTTCGGCCCGTTCCTTGTTGACGATGTCTTCGAGGTAGGCCGACGTGACGGCATTGACGATCTTCGCGATGTCGGCGGCATGCTCACCCCGCAGCCGCACCTGCACCACCTCCGACTCCATCGGCGCGGTGACCTGAACCGACCGCGTGAGCCAGCCCACCGGATCTTCCCGCTCCTCGCGCAGCGTGGCGAGATCGGCGATGCCGGGCCGCCGCAGCGCCGAGGTGAGCACGAAGGGCGACTTGATCAGGGCCACCTGGGTCTTGCGATAGGCCTCATACTCGCCGCCATCGCGGCCCGTGCCACCGAGCATTCCCGCCTTGGCGCTCACCCGCAGCCAGGCGACGGCCTCGTAGCCACGCGGCATGAAGAACCACACGGAGATGGCCGCCGCGGTCGCCAGCAGGGTGCCAAGCGCCACCGCCGGCAGCCACCGCCGGCGAAACGAGTGCCAGACGCGGCGGTAATCGACCCCGCCTGCAAGCGGATCTTCACCGCCATACGACGGCGGGTAGGCCTGAGGCAACTGAGGCGCGAGCACCTGATCGCGGACGACGAGCGCACCCAACGACGGGGCCACCGTCGCGGAGGAGGCATTCACGCCAGCCGTTGCATCCATTGCTATGCTCGTTTCGCTCATTGATTCGCAACCGCAGCCCGACGGGCTCCCCCAATTCTAGCCCATTTTTTCGGGTCAATCCGTGCCGTTTCCCGGGCCTCGCGGAGGGGCCGATTGGCGCGGCTGGCGCGAACGTACGGCGGTTCCGACCGGCCCGCCCGCGACCGGTGCACGCGCCGTAACCACCGCCGGCGATTGGTCTTCCGTCATGAAGAGCTGGGCGAGCAGCCATTGCAGGCTGAACAGCATGCCCAAGGCCATCGGCATCATCACCCAGCCCGCAAGATCGTGAAAAACCATCTCTGCCACCTCGGAACTGGCCACCTGGTACAGAAGCCCGGTGACAGTAATACGAATCGAGTTGACGATCAGTGCGATCGGGATCGCACTGGCGAGAATGACGGCGTTTTCCCACCATTCCCGGTCGCCGAGCAGCACGAGGGCTACCGAGAGGGCGATGAAGATCGTGAGCATCCGCAGGCCGCTGCAGGCATCGACCACGCCCAGGTGCATCTCCCCCACCACGATCTGGTTGCCCTCCCGGAAGGCGTCGAGCCCCAGCGTCTGCAGGGCATATGTGCTGACGATCGTCGCGAGCGTCTGCAGCGGCCCGAGCAGGTAGCGGGTGGCCTCGTCCGGCAGCGGATACATGAAGATCAAAAACGCGATCGGGGCCCAGGCCCAGCGAAACATGCTCCAGCCGCCGGCCAGCAGAAACACGCCGGCCAGCGCCGGCACGAACGTGTACATGTCGATCGTCACGATCCGGTAGCGGGCCGCCAGAAGCCGCAGCGCAAAACTGCCCACCAGGAACCCCAGGCCCGCGAGCCGAGCCGTCACGCTCACCGGTTCGATCGGCCGCCGCCACCAGAAGAGGAGGCCGGCCGAAAAGAGCGGCACGATCCAGCCGTGGGAATACTGCGGATTGCTCCAGCTCGACTGGGCGTTGAGCAGCCCCGGCCAATAGCTATAGACGAGCATCGCCGTGAGCCCGGCGATCGTGATCCATGCCGCGCGATCTTCCGGCCGCCCCAGGTCACGGCGAAACTCCGACACCCTGCGGCGGGTTCCTTCCCAGAGCCCTTCGTCTTGGTGCTCGTGCTGCCGCGATGGCGCAGGGCGAACCGCGACGTTCGGCTTCGACACGACGGAGACGACCGGCTTCGGATTCATGCGCGACCTTTCGAAGTTACCCGCCCGACGCTTTCACTATACCCCATGCCACCAGCCCCCCAACTGATGGGTCAGTCGCCAGGCCAGTTGATGCACCGTCGCCGCCACGACAATGTCGAATGCACGGGCATGTTCGATGCGGACCGCCGGCCACGCCCATGAGAGCATCCGCCGCAGCCCGGCGCAGGCGACGGCGAGCACCACGACCGCCACGACCGCCTGCCAGCCGAGCGCCGCCCCGAGCAGGATGAGCATCGAGGTGGCCGCGCGGCCGCCGAGGAGCTGCCCGACAACACAGCCGGCAGCGATGCCGGCTGCCGACGCAATGGTGCTCGCGGGCACGCCGACCGCCGGACCGAAGCCCGCGCCGACAGGCTGCACGCCGGGCAACGCTGCCGCCGCGACCACGGCGAGCGCCGTCGCGATCGCGGCCCAGCGCCACGGCACAAGATGGCCATCGTGATCGATGAGGGACCAGGCCAGGAGCGTGACGAGCACCGCACAGTGGACGGCGCAGGCGGCCACGAGCCACCAATCGGGATCGAGCAGCAGGCCATCCATTCCCGGCCGACGCCCGGCGAAGATCTCTCCCGGCAGGTTGCGGCCGCCGGACAGAAGCTCGACCGACGCGACGGACCCGACGAGTGCCGCCGCCGCCGCTTCCACGAGCGGATAGCGCGGAGAGATCGGCCCGCCGCAGTCGCGGCAGCGACCACCGAGCACGAGCCAGCCGAACACGGGCACGTTGTCGTGCCAGCGAATCGCCGCGCCGCACGCCGGGCAACGCGAGCCGCCCGTCACCACCGACTCGCCGCGCGGCAGTCGATGGACCACCACGTTGAGAAAACTGCCCAGGTTCGCCCCGAACGCGACGAGCAACACGACCGCGACGGCGTCGGTGAAGGGCACGATCCAGGCATCGAGGCCGGCAGGCATGACGGAGGAATCCAAGGCTTTTTTCGCGAGCCGAGCGGTCTGTGAACGCCGGATGGGTTTCGTGTAGGGTACCCGTATGGCCACCTCCCAGCAGAACCCCCCGATGCTCGCCGACGAAACCGCCCCCGAGCCCTGGCCCGACGGGAGCGGACAGACCGCCGACCGCAGGCGGCTGCCGGGTTGGCTGAGCATCCTGCTGCGTCTCGCGGCCACCGCCGCGCTCATGGCATTCGCCTTGCGGAGCGTGGAGTGGCACAAGCTCGTCGGACTCTTCAGCCAGATCGACTGGCGCTGGTGGGTGGCCGGCCTCGTGACCGGGGCTCTCGTGCAGGTGGTCGGCGCGATCCGGTGGGCCGCGCTCGCGCGACCGATCGGCTTTCCGTATTCACTCGGTGTCTTCGTCTGGCGGTTCTTCGAGGGGATGTTTTTCAGCCTCTGCCTGCCGACGACGATCGGCGGCGACGTGGTAAAGGCCTATCGGCTCGCCGACTCGACCCACGGCCGATTGCTGGCCGGCTGCACGGTGCTCGCGGACCGGTTGACGGGCCTCACGGCGCTCGGTGTGCTCGCCGGCGCCGCCGCGATCGGCAAGGAGGCGTCGCTTGGCACGGCGACGACGTTCGCCGTCGGCGGCGGGCTGCTCACGGCGGCGATCGCCGTCATCTGGCTCGGCGTCGGATCGCTCGACCGGCTGCTCTCGCTCTTTCCCGAACCGCATGCCGCGCGGCAATTCATCTCCCGGCTCCTGCCCTACCAGCTGCGGCCGAGCCTGATGGTGCAGGCGCTCGGATGGAGCCTCATCGTGCAGGCGGGGGGCTCCATCGCCGTCGCCTTCATGGCCCGCGGGATCGGCGTCAACCTGCCGCTCTCGATCTGGTTCGCCGTGGTGCCGCTGATCGCGCTGGCGATGGTGCTGCCGATCAGCATCAGCGGCGTGGGGGTGCGCGAGGGCGGGCTGGCGATGCTCCTGGCCCCGTCGGGGGTCTCGTCGGAGCAGGCCGTCACGATCGGGCTGCTCTGGTTCCTGGCGACGATCATCATGGGGCTCGTCGGCGGCGCCCTCTTCATGCTCGACCGGCATCCGACCCACGCCGCGCCGCCAGGAGCATGAGGCCGGCGACGGTCTTCGCATCGTCGATGCGGCCGTCGAGACACATCGCGATCGCCTCGTCCCACGCGACCACGCGGGTGGTGATCTGCTCCCCCGGCTCGAGCGCCTGCGGACCCGGCACGAGCTCTTCCGCGACGAACAGGTGCATCCGCTCACGGAGGATGCCCGGCGACATCCAAAACGACGCCACCGGCTCGATCCGGCCGGCGCGGTAGCCCGTCTCCTCGGCGAGCTCGCGGGCCGCCGCATCGCGGAGCGATTCCACGCGGTCGAGCGTGCCGGCGGGCAGTTCGAGGAGCGTGCGGCCCACGGCCACACGCACCACCTCGACGAGGCAGACCTCCCGCGGCGACACCATCGGCACCACGACGACGCTTCCCGGATGCTCGATCACCTCGCGGTGCCGCGGCGTTGCATCGGACCCGGCGCCGATCGGCTCGGCGATCCGCACGACGCGAAACCGCTTCGACTCGAAGACGACCTCGCCACCGCGATTCGAAGGCGAGGGGGGCAGTGGATCGCTGGAATCAGGCATCGGGGGTGGCCTCCATCCTCATGACGATCATCGAACTATCCGGCCACGGGCAACTGCATCACGTGGGCTGGCGCGCCGGCCACCTCGATCGCCGCACCGGCGGCGATCTTCTTCGTGACCGCGAGCACGAGGCCGAGCCCGCCACCGGCTCGTGGCGACAGGCACGTCGACGTGACGGTGCCGATCGGCTCGCCGCCGCACGTGACGACGGCGCCGCGCTCGATCGGCCCCGCCGCGGCCACCGCCACGAGCCGACGATTCACATGCCCGAGCGCGTCGATGCGGGCCACCGTCTCCTGGCCGAGATAGCAGCCCTTCGTGAACGAAATGGCCCGCGAGTCGCGGCCGATCTCCTGCGGCAGCGTCTTCTCCACGATGTCGGCGGGCGCCGGCCTTCCCTCTTCGATTCGCACGGCCTCGAGCGCGTCGGCGCCGGCCTCGGGCATCCCGGCGGCGCGGAGCGCGGCAGCCAGCCGATCGCGGTCCGCGACGGCCACTCGCAACAGAAAGCCACCCTCGCCCAACCAGTCCACCCGCGCGATCGTCGCGTCGATGCCGGCGAGCTGGATCGTCGCATGATCGAACAGTCGCGCGGGCAGAGCCGCGTCGACGATCGGAGCGAGCACGTCGTTCGCCGCGGGGCCGGCCACGAGCAGGAAGGCATGCTCGCTCGATGCGTCGACGAGTTCGAGCCGCTCCCGAATGTGGTAGCGATCGAGGTGGCCGTGAAGCGGCGTGGGCAGATCGGCGGACGCATCGATCCAGACGCCGTCATCGGTGCGGAAGATGGTCGCCAGCGCCAGCACCCAGCCCTTCGCGTCGGCGAAGAACCCCTCGGTGCCCGCTCCCGGCTCGAGTTTCGACACGGCCGCCGTGGCGAAACCATCGACGAACTTCACGGCGTCGGGGCCGCTCGCGAAAACCACGGTCCGCGGCCCGAGGTCGGCCCAGGCCGCGGCCTTGCGGAGAGCGTCGTAGCCGGCGGGCGGAGCAAAGGCAGAAGCATTCCCTGATGAAGCACTCATAGCCGAGCGTTGTACCAGCGGGCCGGCCGAAATGCGCCGGGAAGCGGGTTTTGGGGCTTCTCAGAAAAAATTGTGGCCCCGCGCGAACGACCTTTGAACCCGCTGCGTACTTCTTCTCACCGCGGCGCCTGCCGCGGGCTGCACGACGACGAGGAGGTGTTCCGATGGCCACTGTCCACTATGAAGCCGACTGCCACGGCGACTTCGACGATTCCGACGATGGCGTGCTCAACCCGTTCGCCGTCGCCGACAGCGGCCATTCGGATGCCGCGCGGGCGGCCGACGAATACGGCAGCCCGAGCCAGGCCGACCGTTTGGGCAACCGACGGTCGCGGCGGAAGATGCACCGCATCGCCGAGGTGCGTCAGCGGCAGGGCGTGACGCTCCGCAACGTCGCACGTCGGCTCGGCATCGAGATGTCGGTCGTGCGCCGGCAGGAGCAAGCCGATAGCGACCTGCGGATCTCCGAGGTGATGGCCTGGCAGTCGGTGCTCGAAGTGCCGATCGCCGAACTGCTCGTGGAAGACGAGGGCCAGCTCTCGGGGCCGGTGCTCGAGCGGTCGCGGATGGTGAAGCTCATGAAGACGGCGGCGGCGATCCGCGAACGCACCGGCGGCACGCCCGTTGGGAAGATGGTGGAGATGCTCGTCTCGCAGATTCTCGAGATCATGCCCGAACTTGAGGATGTCACGCCGTGGAACACGGTGGGCCAGCGACGGACGCTCGACGACGTGGGCCGCACCGCCCGCTCGAGTGTTCCCGACGACATTTTCCGCCGGCCGCGGTCCTAGGGCCGGCCAACGATCGATCCACTCCTCCGGCGGCGCTCCTGCGGCATTCAGGGGCGCCGTCGGCTTTTTTGCGCGGCGTCCGGGGCAGTCCGCCTTGTTCGCGCCGGCGGCTCTGCATAGGATCGCCGCGTCAGGCCGGCGCTCGGTCACCGGCTTCCCGTTTCCCGCCTCACCAAAGGTCAGCCGCCGTGTTTTCGTTTCTGGGCGTTCTCGGCATCACCCTGATCCTGTTTTTCGTCGTCGCCGCCACGGGCTGGCTCATCCTGGGCAAGTAGCGCGCCGCGGCCGAGCATCACGGCCACGAAGCCGAGCACGCCGCCGAGGATCACCCACGCGGCGATCGCCAGCCAGACGTAGTCGCGCAGCCACACCTTGAGCGGCGGTTCCACGCTCTTGGGCACCTTCCGCTGCACCGGCCCTTCGCGGCCGCTCTGCCGCTTCATGGCCTCGCGAAACTCGTCCCACTGCGCTTGAGCCTCCGGAGCCTCGAGCTTTTCGAGCCAGGCCGACCGTGCCCGGAGCAGGAACACCGGCGGCACGACGAGGCCAGCGATCCAGCCGGCGACCAGCAGGATCGTCAGGATGGTGGCGCGGGTGGAATGGCGGGGCGACATCGTTGGATTTCCCATTCTGCCACGTCTCCAGGCTTTTAGTTCCTGTTTTTCCAGGGGGCCAACCGGTCTGGTGCCCCGCCCGCCCCCCTGCTACCTTCCCACCCCCAAACTGCCCTGCCCACCAGCGACGAAGGAATCCGCCGCGTGAAGCCCGCCCGCCATGCGTCTCGGCCACTCCTCCCGGCCCTCATCGCCATCCTCGTGCTCGGCGCCGACCCGCGCGGCGCCATCGCGCAGACAGGCTGGCTGCCGACATCGTGGTTCTCGACGTCCGACATCGATCCGCAGGCGATGTTTCCGCTGGCCGAGAATGACGGGCCGTGGCTCGTCTTGGCGACCACGTTTCGCGGTGAAGGCGCCCGCGCCGACGCCCGCACGCTCGTGCAGGAATTGCGCCGCGACCACAAGCTCAAGGCCTACACCCACGAAAAGTCGTTCGACTACACCGGCAAGCAGCAGGGCCTCGGCTTCAATCCCGACGGCACGCCGAAGAAGATGCGCTATGCGAAGGAAGAACAGGTGGTGGAGGTTGCCGTGCTCGTCGGCGACTTCGCCTCCTTCGACGATCCGCGCGGCCAGAAGATGCTCACGAAGATCAAGGGGCTCCACCCGCAGGCGCTCTCGGGCGACAGCGGCAAGAGCCAGTCGTTCTCCGACTTCCGCAAGATGATCGGCCTCGATCGCAACGCCGCGAAGGGGCCGATGCACCTCGCCTTCGTGATTCCGAATCCGCTTCTGCCCGAAGACTTCTTCACGCGGCAGCAGGTCGACAAATTCGTGATCGAGATGAATGCCGACGTGACGCACAGCCTGCTCGACTGCCCCGGCCGCTACACGGTGCGGGTGGCCACGTTCACCGGCGCCGGCACGTTCGACCAGAAGGCGATCGAGGGCGGGGACGAGTCGGTCAAGCTCGAGAGCCGGCTGATGGAGGCCGCCGAGAAGGCCCACAAGCTCACGAAGGCGCTCCGGCGCTCCGGCTGGCAGGCCTGGGAATTCCACGACCGCGAATCGAGCATCGTCTGCGTGGGGAGCCTGCAGCAGTTGGCCGTGCCGCAGGGCAACGGCGCGGCCGTCGTCAACCCGGAGCTCGCCCGGATCGTTCGCGAGCTCGGCCCCGATCCGACGAAGCTCGCCTCGGGCGCGATCATGCCGCGGTCGATCGACGGCATCATGCTCGACGTGCAGCCGAAGCCGATCGACGTGCCACGGGCGCCGAACGGCTGGCGGTGAGCCCGATGGCCTCCACCGCTCCCGTGCTCGTGCTCGGCACCACCAACGCCGGCAAGCTGCGCGAGCTCGCCGCGCTGCTCGAGCCGCATGCAATCGCCTGCCGGTCGCTCGCCGACGAGCTCCACGCCGTCGAGGTGGAGGAGACGGGCTCGACCTTCGCCGAAAACGCCGCGCTCAAGGCGGGCCAGCAGGCACGGGCGCTGCAGGCCTGGGTGCTTGCCGAAGACAGCGGGCTCGTCGTGCCGGCGCTCGGCGGCGCGCCCGGCATCTTCTCGGCCCGGTTTGCCGGCGCGGGAAACGTCGACGGCCGCGCCGACGAACGCAACAACTCCTTCCTGCTCGAACGGCTCGCCGGCCGCCACGGGGCCGACCGCGCGGCCCACTATGCCTGCCATGCGGCGCTCGCCGACCCTTCCGGCGCGATCGTCGCCACGTCGTCAGGCACCTGCGGCGGCCTGATCGCCACCGCACCGCAGGGAGAAGGGGGCTTCGGCTACGACCCGCTCTTCATCGTGCCGGAATACCACCGCACCTTTGGCGAGCTGTCGCCGGCAGTGAAGGCAGTCATCAGCCACCGCGCACGGGCGATGCGGGCGATCATGCCGGCGATCGTGCGGCATTTGGCTCCGCGGCCGCGCTGAGTTCGTCGGCAGCCGGGTGCGCGAGCCGATGCTCGATCACCCGCACCACGTCCGGCGTGCCATCCATCCGCCCGCGCACGCCGTCGAGCGCCGGCCGGAAACGATCGAGACCGTCGAAGAACCCGCGCACCCGCTCGCGGGAAACCTGCTCGAGCAGCGCGAAATCGCCGCAGCCCATGCCGGCGAGGAAGTGGCTGTTCATGAGCTGCTCCGCATGCGCCCGCTCCGGCAGCACGAGCATCGGCTTGCCCAGGTGGAGCGCCTCGCCGATCAGCTGGTTGCCGGCCGCCGATACCATGCAGCGGCAGGACGCGAGGTCTTCGATGAACCGCCGCTCGTCGATCGCGTGGAACGAGATGTTGCCGACGTGCTCGCGATGGCCGAGACCGTAGACCTTCACGGGCATGCCGCAGTCGGCCAGCGCCGTGATCGCCTCGAAGGGCGTGTGGCGCCGCAGGTAGCTGAGGACGAAGCCGTGGTCGCGCGGCTCGGCGCCCACGACTTCGCGCCGCAGGAGCGGCCCGGTCTGCACCACGTGCTCCCAGCCGCGGCGCAGCGGCGGGCGGAAGAAGGCCGACACCACCGTGTCGGTGGCGTCATTGACATACATCCACACCGCATGGCTCATGAACCAGGCCTGCCAGCGGAGCGAGAGCGGAAGGCTGCCGAGGTCGTAGGCCAACAGGAAGTGCTGATGATCGACGCTCACGAGCGGGATCTGCTGGCGGGCGGCGGCCCGCGGGAGCGCGGGCTCGAAGTCGGTCACCGCGAGGTCGGCGCCGAAGGCATCGAGCTCGCGGATCATGCGATCGACGAGCGGCCCTACCTGCCGCGCCTGGTAGTCGAGCCCGGCGGCGATCGACCGCGGCACGTCGAGCCGGCCGCCGGAATACTGGAAGACGATGCCCGGAATCTCCACGAGCCGCACCGACGAGCCGCTCTTTCCAGGGAGCACCGCCAGGGGGAACCGCCGGGCGAGGAATTCGAGCGCATCGGCCGACGTGAAGATCAGCATCTCGTGGTCGCGTTCGAGCCGCTCCACGAGCGTGGCGATCCGCGTGGCATGGCCACGGCCTTCACCGCAGAGGCTGATCGCGATTTTGGCCATACAATGGTCTGTCGAATGTCAGTCTGAAGAATGTCTCCGCAATTGTGGCCGGAAATGAAGGGCGTGACCAGAAACCGACACCCGCTGCTCGTCCTCGGCCGGCTTGCGGTCGTCGTGGCCGCGGCGGTGTTGCCGGCCACGGCGGTGTTGCCGGCCACGGCGGTCGAGCCGTTTCCCGCGGAGCGCGTGCCGCGGCTGGTGATCGCGCTGGGCTCGGGAAGGCTCGCGGTTCGCGAAGCAGCGGAGCGTGATCTGCTCGCCCTCGGCCCCGCTGCCCTGCCGGCCATCATGGATGCCGGAGCCGGCGCGGTGGGCGAAGCGGCGTTTCGCCTGCGCGGCATCCGCCGGGCGCTCGAGGAGCAGGCGGCGGCAGAGGCGGTCGCCGGCGGCGACGTGACGGTGACGCTTGCCGGCGTGGAACCGACGGGAGGCGAGGCCGCCACGGGGGCCCGCATTCGCCTGCGCATCGGCTGGGAGGAAGGGCGGCCGCCGCTCGTGATGAAGCTGCCGCTCGCGTCGGTCGTGGCCGAAGGGGATCACGGCGAGGCGATACAGCCTTCCCAGCGGGCCGCCGTGATCGAGGCCGTGATTCCGGCCGACCGGGCGTGGGTCGAAGTGCCGATCGTGCTCGGGCAGCCTTCGCCGCCCCTGGAATCACTGGCCGTTTTGCGCGGCACCGTGAATGTGTGGCTGACGGGAATGGAACATGCCTTCACGTTCGGCGGGCTCGACGCTCGTTCCGCCGGAAGTTCCCCACAGCGCTCGCTGCGGCTCGGGCAGGCGACGGTCAGCATCGACGAACTTGTGCGTCGGCAGGACCGGCTACTGGTGACGGCGACGATTCAGTACGATACGCCGACGGAGGCGCTTGCATCCCATCGGTCGTGGCTCACCCGCCGACCACTGGAACTGCTGGCCGCCGACGGCCAGCCGGTGGCTCCGCTTTCGCAGGTCGTCCGCAGCCGCAGCGAACGCGGGCTGACGGCGACAGCGGAGTTTCCGGCCCATGCCGGCGGAGGGCGGCTGCGGTGGACGCTCCCGATCGCGATTCACGAAGTGCCGGTCGATTTTGTCATCCGTCAGATCCCGCTGCCTCCTCGCCGAGACCCACGATGAACCGCTCGGGAAATCTGCTCACGATCGCGATCTGCATGGCATTGCTCGCGGCCTCGACGGCCCGCGCCGACGAGCCGGCGGCCGTCGGCATCGAAGAACCGGTGCGCGACAGCGTCGTCGCGCGGGTGGGCAAGATCCCGGTCTATCGATCGGAGTTCGAGGCGGCCCTCAAGCGGATCGGCATCGCGCGGGTGCCATCCGCCGAGCAGCGACAGCGGCTCGAGGCCGAGCTGCTGGAGCAGCTCGTCAACGAGCGGCTGCTCCAGCAGGTCGTGGTTGCGGAGAAGATCGCGGTCGACGAAGACGAGGTGTCGCAGATCGTCGTGCGGATGCGGTCGCAGCTGTCGGACCGCCGAATCGAGTTCGACACCTTCCTCGCGCACAACGGCCGCGACGAGCAGTCGCTGCGCGAGCAGGTGAAGCTCGAGCTCGCGCTCAAGAAGATGCTCGCAGCAGAACTCACGAGCGAAGCGATCGCCGCAGCCTTTGAAAAGCACCGCCGCGAGATCGACGGCACGCGGCTCCGCGCGAGCCACATCGTCTTGCGGCCCGATCCCGCCCGCGGCGCCGACGCGCTGCCGGCATTGATCCGCAAGGCCGACGAGATCCGTCGCGAGATCCTCAAGGGCACGATCTCGTTTGCCGATGCAGCCCGCAGGCATTCAGCGGGGCCGAGCCGCAGGCAGGGGGGCGACATCGGCTATTTCCAGCGACATGGGATTATGCACGAGGACTTCGCCCGCGAAGCCTTCGCCCTGGCGAAGGGGGATGTCTCGAAACCGTTCGCCACCCCCTCGGGCGTGCACATCCTTATGGTGACGGGCGTCGAGCCGGGCAACGGATCGGCGGAGGGGCTCCGGCCGCAGGTTGAAAAACTCGTGGTGCAGCAGGCGATCCGCAGCCTTCTCGAACGCGGCCGCTCGTCGACGCACATCACCTACTCTTCGGGCGTCGCCCACTTCGACGGCCAGCCGGATCGCCGAATCGTCGTCGAACCGTAGGCCGTAGCGGTCTCCTTGAGCGAGCGAGCACGGGTCGGCTGAGGCTCGCGGAGCATTTGGACCGAGTCCTCGAGGGCCACCGCGATGCGCCAATCCGACGTCGGAACGGCGGACTAAGAACTTCTGCCGCCCGGGCGAGCGGCCGCGGCAGGAGATCCGCTTGCGGAGCAAGCGGTCTACAAGGCCTTGCGACGGGTCCGGGACGCCCGCTACCCTCCCCGGCCCTCGTGTTCGAGAAGAGGCCCGCCGTGGCTTCCGAGACTCCGTTCGCGCCCGACCAGCCGCCATGAAGATCCGCACCTTCCTGCTCTTCGCATGCATGATCGTGGTGCCGCTCTTGGCGATGTTTTCGCACAAGATCCCGGCCGATATGCGGCAGGCCGCGCGGCGCCATCTCTGGGAGCCGGCCCAACGTGCGCTCGCAGGCGGGGAAACTGCTCCCGAACCGGTGGTCGTCGCGTCGATGCCGACCGTGGCGATCAGCGATACCCCTGTAGCGGCCAATGCTGCACCCCCCGATCCGGCGCCGTCCTTCGCCGAGCCGCGGCCAGACCCCTCTGCTCCCGCGCGGGCCGCCGCCACCCCGCCTGCCAGTCCACGCGAGATTGAAAGCCGGCTCGCGGCGCTCGGCGGATTCGCGGTCGAGTGCGTGCCAGTCACGGGCGCCGGCGGCATGCACCGCTGCTCATGCCGCGTGGCGGCCGATCCGTCCGGGCAACTGCAGCGTGTGTTTCAGTCGTCCGACCGCGACCCGGCCGCCGCCATGCGAAAACTGCTCGAGCAGGTGGAGGTCTGGAAGGAACGGATCGCGTCGAGCCCGCCAGCGTCGCCGGCGAGGCGGTTTTAGGGAGAGGGTTGCCGTGCGACGAACCCGCTCGACATCGCTGCGACCCAGCCGCCGCCTCGGCAGCCCGGCCGGCAAGCCGATCCTGCGAATCTGGACGCCCCCCGTGGCGCCACCGGCCAAGCCACGCCGCCGGCCGCCCCGGCGAAAAAAAACCGCCGCGGCCACCCCGGCCGAGATCGCTCCGGGGCCGGACCTGCGATCGGAGGAATTGGCCCGGCTGGAGGCGGCGCTCTACCTGGCTCGCGAGCCTCTGTCGCCGCGGCGGCTGGCGAAGCTCGCCCGGCTCGACGACGGCACCCGGGCCCGATCGCTCCTGCGGGAGCTCAAGCAACTGCAGGAGGCGGCGGGCTCCGCCTTTCGGGTGGAACAGATTGCCGGGGGCTTCCAGCTGCTCACCCGGGGGCCTTTTGGGCCGTGGATCCGCCGGCTCCTCGCCACGCCCCCGGAGACGCGGCTTTCCGCTGCCGCCCTCGAGACACTCGCCATCGTGGCCTACCGGCAGCCCGTCACGCGGGCCGAGATCGAGGCGATCCGCGGCGTCGGCTGCGAGGAAATGCTGCGGCACCTGCTCGATCGTGATTTCGTGGGCATCGGCGGCCGCACGGAGGAGATCGGCCGCCCAAACGTCTACCAGACGACGAATCGATTTTTGCGAGCCTTCGGGCTGGCCCGCATCGAGGATCTGCCGAGGCTCGAAGCGTGGGCCGCCGACCCCCGCGACCCCCTCGACTCCGAGGCCGCGCCGCCGGCTCCGTGACGGCCGCCAAAAATCGGCCGTCGAAATACTTGCACTCCCGGCAGCCGGTGGCCAAACTTGCCCGTCCCCGGCCTGAGCAATCGCCGATTCCAGCAGGGCGAAAAAACTTTTTTGCCCGCCAGTTGGACGATTTCGCACGATCGGGTACAGAAATGGCCGAAAGAAGGTTCCGATTCGAGGTTTCGAAGTGGCCCAGTCCCGAGGAGGTTTTGCCGTGACGATTGTTGCGAGTCCCAGAGGGCAGCAGGACGTGATGACCGCCGACGTGTTCTCCTGGAACGAACTTCCCGATTTGATGGCCGCGGAGGAGCTCTTCGACTCCGCTTCCCCCTACGGCATCGACGAGTCTTCGATCGTCGCCCGCGATGAAGACGATGACGAGGACGACGAAGACGAGGACGAGGACGAGGACGAGGACTACGAAGACGACGACGAGGAATACGAAGACGACGAGGAAGAGGACGAAGAGGAACTCGAAGGCGACGACGACGAGTGGGAAGAAGTCGACGACGAGGATGAAGAAGAAGACGAAGACGAAGACGAAGAAGACGATGAAGACTGGGAAGACGACGACGAGGAGTGGGAAGACGAAGACGAAGACGAGGATGAAGACGACGACGACTGACGTCCTCGATCGTCCCTGATCTTCAGTTCGCCACTGCTGTCGTCAGTCAGACGTGGTCATCGGCTCGAGCCTGACGATCCGCCCCTTCCGATCGACGTCGATCGTCACGCGGTCGCCCGCGGCCGCCAGTTTGGCGAGCATGTCGGACTGGCTTTCGACCAAGGCGCCGTCGATCGCGATCAGGCGGTCGCCGAGCATGACTCCCGCCCTGGCCATCGGCGAGCCAGGCGTGACCCGCACGACCACCGGTGCCTGCGGCTCCCCGGGATCGCTGCGAGTGCCCATGCCCCAGCGGGGCTTTTGCCCCGGCGGCATCGGCGCCTCGGCCGCCGGTGATTCGAGCACGCGGCGATGCGCCGCTGTTTCGGTGCGGCACTCCGGGCGAAAGGCCCGCGGCGGATTCGGGTCGTCCGCGAGTGCCACGACGAAGTCGAGCGTGAGCCGCGCCACCGGTTCGATCCCGGCGAAGTTGACGAGATGCGTGTCATCGCTGGGCCGGTGGTATTGGTCGTGGAGCCCCGTGTGGAACATGACCGTGGGGATCCCGGCGGCGATGAAGGGATAGTGATCGGAATCCTCGGTGATCTCCCAGTCGTAGGTGAGCTCGAGCTGCGCCTGCCGATTGGCCTCGAGCGCGGCCATCCGCAGGCCCGTTGCCGTCCGCGAGCCGTAGACCTCCACCCGCTGGCCGCGGAGGCGGCCGATCATGTCGAGGTTCACCGAGAAGACGATCGTGAAGGGGGCCACTTTCGCGGGCCGCACCCGCAGGAAGTGATACGAACCGAGCAGGCCCTTTTCCTCGCCATCCCAGAAGGCGAAGAGGATCGGCCGCCGCGGCCGGCCGGGCATGTGCTGGAAGGCCTCGGCGATCTCGATCAGGCCGGCCACACCGGAGGCGTTGTCGTCGGCGCCGTTGTGGATGTAGCCCGTGGGGCCGTAGCTGTTGCTCGCATTGCCGTAGCCGACGTGGTCGTAGTGCGCGCCGACGATCACCAGTTCGTGCGCCACCGCCGGATCACTGCCGGGCAGGAGGGCGAGGATGTTGCGCAGGCCGCCGAAGGCTTGGTAATACGTGCCGTTGTCGCCGGCCGGCTCGAGGCCGAGTTTTTCGATCGCCTGCACGATGTAGGCGCCTGCGGCGCGGCCGCCGCGGCTGCCTCCTTCGCGGCCTTCGAAGGCATCGTCGGCCAGGGCGTGCACGTGACGGCTGGCGTCGGCGGCCTGGATGCTCGCGTGAGCCGCCGACATCCGCTCCGCGGCCGCCGCCCGCCCCATGGCCATCAGGGCCAGGCACGACGCGGCGACCTGAACGACGGCCCTCGCAGGCGTGATCGCAGATGCAAAAAATGACATGATGCGAGGCGCCTCCTTGCGGGACTCGGCATTGCGGTCAAGAATAGACCTGCGCAGTATCGTGGAAGTCCATGGGGATTTTCGCGAGCCAGGAGAGGTGGCAGAGTGGTCGAATGCGCGTCTTTGCTAAAGACGTGTCCGGTCAAAAGCTGGACCGCGGGTTCGAATCCCGCCCTCTCCGTTTCAAGGGATGGCCCGTATGCCTCGTCGAGAGCTTTCCCGGCCGCAGCAGATCCTCGACTGGCTCGTGGAATGGGGGGCTGCTCTCGAGGAACCGGCATCGATGACCTTGATCGGCTCGGCGGCGTTGCTCTGGCATGCCGCGGATCGAGGGCTGGATGCTCCCCTGCCGGAAAATAGCATGGACGTCGATCCGGTGACCGATTCCGACGCGCTGGCGTGGATGTGCTATGACGCCCTGATCGGCAGTGAGTTCGAGCGAATCCACGGTTGGCACGTGAACCTGCTGCCCATGTCGGTCCTCAACGAGCTTCCTGAAGGCTGGGAGTCCCGCGCAGCACATCGCACCTACGACAGGTTGACGGTCGTCGTGCCGGCCCCCATCGACATCCTCGCGCCAAAATTGAGGCGCAATGAACCTCGTGACCGCTTACACGCGGAATGGGCCGCCCAGCTTGGCATTGCGTAAGCTCTTCGTCACCGCTCCTCAACACGCTGCCTGAAGTTCCATGCGAAGACTTCTGTATCAAGATGAGTCGCGATTGGAGTACGGGCGCCGGTTTTGGCGCGATCCCGCCAAGCGTGAGCGGCTGCTGCGCCACTGGCTCGACGAGCGACATCCGTATTCCGACAGGTTCCGCGAGCGCTGGCTGCCGCTGGTGGACCGTGTGCTCCGATCCCAGCCCGGCAATGACGACTCTCTGGACGCCGCGCTCCAATCCGAAGGCGTCAGCCTACGGGTGGTCGTCAAGGAGATTCCTCCCGTCTTCGGGGCATTCTTCACGACGATGGACCGGCGGCGATAGGCTCAGCCCTGCCGAATCGCCGGCGCACAGAGCCCAAGCACCCCGAATTCTAGGGCAGACTCAAGGGCTGCGTGACGCTGCCGCCCCGTCGGAACGGCGGAATGGCCAGCGAGGGCCAATGAGGCAAAGCCGTGGACGACGCTCCACGCCTTCAGTTCCGCGCCTGCCCGCCGGTCGGCAGGCAGCAGGCCGTCGGTGACGAGCGCGTCGAGCGACCGGCCGAGCAATTCCCACGGCGTCGGCGTCGCCACACTGGCTACCCCGACGTCCAGGCATGCGACGCCGCTCCCGCTGAACATGAGGCGAAAGAGTTCTGGATGCGCCATCGCGAACTCGACATAGGCACGCCCGACGGCCTTGAACCGCGCGATCGCGCGCCTCTCTTTATTCCCGCTTTCAGCCGCGCGATCCATCGCTTTCATCATGCGGCTTGCCAACTGCTCGAGTCCGCCGGCTGCTGCAGCGGCCAGCAGCGCCGACTTGTCGTCAAAATGACGGTAAGCCGCATTCGCGGACACGCCCACGTCGCGGGCGGCTTCACGCAGGCTGAAGGCTGCCTCCCCGCCCTGCTCGATCAGTCGCACCGCGGATGCAATCAACGCGTTGCGAAGATCCCCGTGGTGATACGCCTCTCGTGTCTGGCTCATACACTCATGTTGACACCGTCCACTTCGGTTGTCAAAGTGTACGGTGTCCACATTGTGCCCGCCTCGGAAAGCGCTGATTCCCATGACCGCAGTTCACCGCGTGCTTGTGTGTGGCGCCTCTGGGCGACAGGGCGGCGCCGTCTCGCGCGCGCTCTTGGCACACGGCTTTGAGGTGCTTGCTTTGACGCGATCGCCTCAGACCGCCGCAGCCAAAGAACTGGAGCGACTGGGAGCGCAGGTGGTCGTTGGCGACCTGGGCCAGCCTGCCTCCCTGCACCCGATCATGCAGGGCGTGGACGCGGTGTTTTCCGTGCAGAACTACTGGGAGCGCGGCGTCGGGGCCGAAGGCGAACTGCAGCAAGCCAAGAACCTTCTCGCGGCCGCCGAGGCAAACGGCGTCCGCCATGTCGTGCAATCGATCATGGCTCGGGCACGCACGTATGACGGCATCGCGCACTTCGAGTCAAAGCAACGCATCGCCGATCGGCTGCGGCTCGGACCGCTTCCCTTCACCACACTCGGCACGGTCTGGTTCATGGACAACATCCTCGATCCCAAGATGGGCGGATCACTGAACCTGCCGATCCTTGCTGGCTCACTCACCAGCCACGTTTCCTTTCCAATGCTGGCCACAGCCGACATCGGCAAGGCCTGCGTGAAGATTCTGCAGTCCCCGTCCGCCCACGCCGGGAAGCACTTTGACCTGATCGGAGACCGTTTGACCGTGGCCGAGATGAAGCAGGTCTACGCCCGCGTGACAGGCCGGCGGGCGAAGTGGTATCGGATGCCACGCTGGGTCATGCGGTGGATCAACAAGGAATTCGCCGAGCAACTGGCGTGGCACAACCGCATCGATTTCGACGGACAGCCGGATCAGCTGCGGGCGTGGCTCGGCGAGCCGGTCACCTTCGAGCAATTTCTTCGGCAGCATCCGGACATTAACCTGTGATGCGTGGCATGCGAGTCGCTTTGAACTGTGAAAATGTCTGTTTTCCCTCGCAAAGGAGTGTGTGATGACGTCTTGGAAACGGATCTCCCGCGTCGCAATCGCGCTGCTGATCGCGGCGTGCGCATCGGGCCTGCATGCCGGCGAACCCGCGAGCCGATCGGCGAATCTAAAGGTGCGTGTCGATGGGCTCAGGTCAACGCGCGGAAAAATCCTGGCCTACATCTGGAACCAAGGCGACGGATTCCCTTCGGAAAAACAAAAGACGCTCGCGATTGCCGAGGTCGCGATCCGGGACGGTCAGGCTGAGGTCGACGTCGAGGTTCCGGCATCGGAAAAGCGTTTGGCGATATCCGTGATGCACGACGAGAACGGCAACGGAACGATGGACAGCAATGTTCTGGGCATACCGCTCGAAGGGTACGCAACGTCGAACAACGTGCCGCACTCGATGATCGGTCCTCCGCGATACAAGGATGCCGAATTCGAGATGCAGGGAACGCCCGCGGTCGTCCAGATCAAAATGCTGTACTGACCGAATGCGGCTGCGCATGACAGAGGTCGATCACACTCGACAGGCAACGTGAGAGGGTAGCCGTATGGCATGGTGGAGCAGCGTGATTTCGTCGGTCGCGTTCGCGATAGCGATTGCCGTGGCGACGTACAGCTGGCCGCGGATGCGCCTGTTTTCAATTGCGGTGATGGCCTGGTGCGCCGCGGCCTGGGCGATTTCGTGTGGCGGCTTTTTTCAAGATGCCGGCGGGTGGAACGTAGCCGACATTCCGGGCTTTCTTCTGTTCGGCACCTTGATGACGCTGCCGCTCGGGGCAATCGCACTCGGGTGGTATCGCTCACGGGCATTTCGCGGATTTGTGGAGTCGATCCCGCTGCCAACGCTCATCGGCAGTCAGGCGTATCGGCTGGCAGGCATCGTTTTTCTATGGATGTATGCGGAAGGCCTGATGCCGCCCCAGATCGGCGTCGTTGCAGGGTGCGCCGATGCGTTCATCGGCATCACGGCGCTTCCGCTGGCGTGGGCGGTCGCGGGAAACATCGATGGCGTCCGCCGGCTTGCGATCGGCTGGAATCTGATCGGCATCGCCGATTTCCTGGTCTCGGTGAGCATGGTGTCGCTCTCCTTCATCGGTGTCTTGGCCCTGCACCCGGCCCCAGTGCGAATCGGCCTGCATCCGCTGGCGCTCATATCGCTCTTTCAGTTGCCGCTCTCCATCGCCATTCATCTGCTCGCACTTCGCCGGCTCATGTCGCCGAGCTGAGCCGTCGGACCAACGATCAGGAAGCTGCCTCATGAGCTGGGTTGCCCTCAAGATGCTGACCGGAGACCGGGCCAAATACCTGGGCCTCGTGTTCGGCGTGGCGTTCGCCAGCATGCTCATGTCGCATCAGGTGAGCATCTTCTGCGGGCTCATGCTCCGTACGGCCAGTCAGATTCTCGACGTGCGTGACGCCGAGATCTGGATCTGTGACCCGGAGTTGCAGAGTGTCGACGAGATCGAGCCGCTCTCGGACACCGATCTCTACCGTGTGCGGAGCGTGCCCGGAGTGCGCTGGGCTGCACGGCTTTCAAAGTCGCTCGGCCGCGTCCGCACCGCCGATGGGCGCTACCGCACCGCCATCGTCATGGGGCTCGATGACCACAGCTTCGCCGGCGCCCCGCAGCAGATGCTGCTCGGGTCGTGGCATGATCTGCGGCGGCCGGATGGGGTGATCCTCGACGACGCGGGTTTCAGCTATCTCTTTCCGGGGGAGCCGGTCGCCCTCGGCAAGACGCTCGAAATGAACGATCGCCGGGTGGTGGTCGTGGGCATCTGCCGGGTCGCCGCGCCATTTCAGACGTTTCCCGTCATGTATTGCCGCTACAGCCAGGCGCTGCGGTATGTGCCACACGAACGGAAGACCCTCGGCTTCATCGTGGCGGACGTTCATTCCGGCGCTGATCCGCGCGAGGTGTGCCGGCGCATCGGTGAGCGAACCCGGCTCGCGGCCTACGACGCGCGGTCGTTCGTGTGGCTGACGATCGGTTACTACATGCGATCCACCGGCATCCCCGTCAATTTCGGGATCACCGTGGCGCTCGGCTTCATCGTGGGAACGGCCATCGCCGGCCAGACCTTCTATCTCTTCACCCTCGAGAACCTGAAGCAGTTCGGTGCGCTCAAGGCCATGGGCGTCACCAACAAACGGATTCTCGTCATGATCCTGCTCCAAGCGGGCGTCGTCGGCGGCCTCGGCTACGCGCTGGGCATGGGCGCCGCCAGCGTCTTCTTCGAGTTCACGAAGGACGTCTATCACCTCCGCGGATTCTTCCTGCCCTGGCAGGTTGCCCTCGGCACCGCCGGTGCCGTGGTGGTGATCATGTTCCTCGCCAGCGTCGTGAGCATCCGCCGGGTCTGGAAATTAGAGCCGGCGATCGTCTTCAAGTAGCCATGGGTGTTTCCTTGACAGCCACTTCCACCATCCGCTCCGCTGTTGCCTGCACGGGCGTCACGAAGTTTTTCGGCACGGGTGACACCCGGGTGCAGGTGCTCCACGGAGTCGACGTCGAGGTCGCCCCGGGAGAGATCACGCTGCTGGTCGGCCCTTCGGGCTGCGGCAAGACGACGCTGATCTCGATCGTCGCCGGCCTACTCGAACCCACGGCCGGGGACGTCCGCATCTTCGACCGACGACTTGGCGATCTGCGCGGGGATGCGCTCGTCGCGTTTCGAGCGCGGATGATCGGCTTCGTCTTCCAGCAATACAACCTGCTTCCGGCGCTGACGGCGGCCGAGAACGCCTGCCTGCCGCTCCTCGTGCAAGGCAGGCGGCGGAGCGACGCCATCCGGGAGGCCCGTGAGATGCTCGCCGCGGTCGGGCTCGGCAACAAGGCAGACGCGCATCCGGCGCAGCTCTCCGGCGGCCAGCAGCAGCGGGTCGCGATCGCCCGCGCGCTCGTTCACCGCCCGCGGCTCCTGGTCTGCGACGAGCCCACGGCGGCCCTCGACGCCGATTCCGGCCGCACCGTCATGCAGCTTCTGCGGCGGGTGAGCCTGGACTCGGATCGGGCGGTGATCGTCGTGACTCACGACAGCCGGGTCTACGGATACGGCGATCGCATCATCGAGATGGGCGATGGACGCGTGATTGGCGTCTCCCCCGCCGCTGATTTCCGGGAGTCACACGCATGAGCGGCAAGATCGGAACTCTGTTTTTGCCTCTGCTGGCCCTTGGCTCCATCGGCTACGCGAGCTGGCATGTCTACCGGGCCAACCAGCCGCTCCCGAAGGCCGCGCCGCCGATCCCGCCGGTGATCGCCCCTTTTTCCCACACGCTCGCCGCATCGGGAATCGTCGAACCGACGACCGAAGACGTGGTCGTGGGAACGCACGTCTCGGGCGTGGTCGAGCGAGTCCATGTGTCGGCGGGCGATCACGTGGCGGTGGGCGCGCCCCTGTTCCGCATCGACACACGACAGGCCTCCGCGGAACTTGCCGTCCGCGAGGCTGGCCTCGCCGATGCCGAGGCGCAGCTCCACCGCCTCCGATCGCTCCCCAGGCCCGAAGATGTGCCGGCGAGCGAGGCCCGCGTCAGCGAGGCGCAGGCGGCCGTGGTGGCGGCCGAAGATGCCTACCGCCGAACGGCCAGGCTCGCCGAGGCGCGGACAGTGCCCGAGGCCGAACTGATCTCGCGCCGCGCGGAACTCGAGCAGGCGAGGCAGCGACTCGCGGCCGCCACGGCGGACGATACGCTGCTCAAGGCCGGCGCATGGAAAGAGGACGTCGCTGTCGCCGAGAGCGCCGTCAGGCGTGCACGGGCCCACGTGGAGCAGGCCCGCACCGAAATCGCGCGACTCACGGTCACGTCGCCGATCGATGGCGACGTGCTGAAGGTCGACGTTCGCGCCGGCGAGCAGGTGGGCACGGAAGCCGGCCAGCGGCTCATGGTGCTGGGGCGGGTGCAGCCGCTCTGCGTACGAGCCGACTTCGATGAAAGCGAAATCCCTCGCTTCGACAAAACTGCGACTGCGCATGCTCATCCGCGGGGCGATTCCGGCCGATCCTATCGGCTCCGATTCGTGCGGGTGGAGCCGTATGTCATTCCGAAGCAGTCGCTCACGGGCGACAACCGCGAACGCGTCGACACCCGCGTCCTGCAGGTCGTGTATGCCGTGGAGGAGGAGTCGCCGGATCTCTTCGTCGGCCAGCAGGTGGACGTGTTCGTCGATCTCGATGGCTCGACGGCAACCGGACGTATGACCAGAGAGTGAAACCCCGCCCCCGGCCTTTCTCCGCCACCGTGACCGTCCGCTCCTGAAACGCATCGTCCCCGCCTGCCCCGCCGCGACGCGTTGGCCTTCCGCTGGCTCGCTGAGTAGATTTCCTGCGAGTGCAGGGACTTTCGCACGCCGCCCCTCATGGCAGTGACGAAGCCCCATGCCGAGCCCCTCCGCCCAGCCGAATGCATCCGCGGATGACGGGTCCGCAGCGGCCCACGCGCCGATCGCGTCACGGGTGACCCGCACCGGGCTCTTCCTGCCACCCGTCAATTCGCGGGTCCTCTACCGGCCGTTCGAGCCCCCCTCCCCGCAGCGATCCACCCGGGTCATCAGCCGGATCATGGAGCTCGCGGAAGACGCCGTCGAGGCGCTCCTGCAGGACGTGCTCACCGAGTTTCACGGCCGCCACCAGCGGCTGCTGCAGTTCTTCCTCGAGCGCTACGAGGCGATGCGGCACCTCATGCTCACCGACCGCTCCCTGAGCGAATCGCGAAAGCTTCTGATTGGCTCGTTCTTCACGCAGGAATACGCGCTCGAAAGCGCCTCCCTCTCGAATCCCGCGATGGTCTGGCACCCGGATCAGAGCGGCCTCCCGGCGGGCACGCGCCGCTTCGTCCTCAGTCTGCGGGCCATCGGCGAGGGGCACATCTCGAGCGTCGTCTTCCGCGCGGGCACGATCGACGCCGCGGGGATCGTGAGCGTCAACACGCCGACGGGATTCGTTGCCTCGCCGCGGGTGCTGACGCGGATTCGCTACGAGAAGGCGCTCTTCCGGACGAAGCTCGAGGAACTCGGCATCGTCGACAACATCATCGAACTCGCCTTCGCGGGCGTCGAAGACCGCTTCACGCTCGACGAACTCGAGACGACTCTGGCCCGACTCACCCGCGAGCACAAGCCTAGGCGGCGGGATTTCGAGCCCTACATCGACGCCATCCGGGCGCTCGCCCGGTCGAACTACGAGATCGAGTGCGACCCCGCCTCCGACATCTCCGAGCGGATCATCTTTCCCTATTCCCCCGCCGAGACCAACGGCATCGAGGACGCCCGGTTCGTGCGGTTCGTCGAGGACGACGGCACGGTCCATTACTACGGCACCTACACCGCGTTCGACGGCCACATGATGCTGCCGCAGTTCGTGGAGACCGACGACTTCGTCCGGTTTCGCATGAGCACGCTCAACGGCCCCGAAATCGCCAACAAGGGAATGGCGATGTTTCCGCGGCGGATCAACGGCCATTACTGCATGCTCTCCCGGCAGGATGGCGAGAACATCTATTTCATGGCGTCGGAAAACCGCCACTTCTGGCACACGAAGAAGCTCGTCCTGCGGCCGAGCCATCCCTGGCAATACGTGCAGATCGGCAACTGCGGCTCGCCGATCGAGACGCCAGCCGGCTGGCTCGTGCTCACGCACGGCGTCGGGCCGATGCGGAAATACTCGATCGGCGCCGCCCTCCTCGACCTCGACGATCCGACGAAGGTGATTGGCCGGCTGCCGACGCCGCTCCTCTCGCCGACGGGCAATGAACGGTCGGGCTACGTGCCGAACGTCGTCTATAGTTGCGGGGGGATGGTTCACGAGGGTCTGCTCGTCATCCCCTACGCGATGAGCGACTACGCGACGACATTCGCCACGGTGCCCCTGCAGGAGGTGCTCGACGCGATGATGGAACCGCCCTGATCGCGAGCGAGACACCGATGACGTCGATCGCACCGCTTCCATCTCCTGCTCCGAAAGCAGACGCGGCCTGGCATACCTCCGCGCTCGACGAGCTCGTCGCTCGGCTGGCGACCGACCCACATCGCGGCCTCGCCGATGCCGAGGCCGGCCGACGCCTCGCGCAGCACGGCCCCAACGCGCTCGCCGAACAGCCCGCCGCCCCCTGGTGGTGGAAATTCCTGCGGCAGTTCGCAGACCTCGTCATCTGGATCCTGCTGGTAGCGGCAGTCATCGCCGGGGCGATGGGGGACTGGGCCGACACGGCCGCGATCGCGGCGATCGTGCTGGTCAATGCGCTGATCGGCTTTCTGCAGGAGGAGCGGGCGCTCAAGGCGCTCGCGGCCCTCGAGCGGATGTCGGCGCCCTTGGCGAAGGTGGTCCGCGACGGCGCGGTGCGGGCGATTCCCGCCCGCGATCTCGTGCCCGGCGATCTTGTCGAGCTTGATGCGGGCGACCACGTGCCCGCCGATGCGCGGATCCGCGATGGCTATGGGCTGCGGCTGCAGGAATCGTCGCTGACCGGCGAAAGCACGCCGGTGGAGAAGGAGCCAGTGGAGCGGCTGCCGGCCGCCACCCCGCTCGCCGATCGCCGGTCGATGGTGCACGCCGGAACGATCGTGGCCGCGGGACGGGCCGTGGCGATCGTGGTCGCCACGGGGATGGAGACGGAGCTCGGGCGGATCGCCGGCATGCTCGCCAGGGCCACGCCCGAGGCCACGCCCTTGCAGCGGCGGCTCGCGGAGCTCGGGCGCATCCTGATCGTCGTCTGCTTGGCGATCGTCGGCATCATCTTCGCGCTCGAGCTCGCGCGGGGCGGCGGGCCTGCTGCGCTCTGGCGCAGCGGCGGCCTCGCCGACGTGCTCCTGCGGGCGGTGAGCCTGGCCGTGGCCGCCGTGCCCGAGGGGCTGCCGGCCGTCGTCACGCTCGTGCTCGCGATCGGCCTGCAGCGGATGGTCGCCCGCAACGCGCTGGTCCGACGGCTGCCGAGCGTCGAGACCCTCGGCTCGGTCACGGTGATCTGCTCCGACAAGACAGGCACGCTCACGCGCAATGAGATGACGGTCCGCGAGATCGTCACCGCAAGCGGGAGTTACCGGGTGAGCGGCGTCGGCTACGCGCCGCAGGGGGAGTTTCAGCGGACGAGCGGCATGGCGTCCCGCGCGGCCTCCGTCGAGCCCGACCTCGAGCGGCTGCTGACGATCGCCGCGCGGTGCAACAACGCCACGGTGCAGCCGTCCGGCGCTGACGGATGGCAGGTGGTGGGCGATCCGACGGAGGGCGCGCTCGTGGTGGCCGCCATGAAGGCGGGCATCGCGATCGACGACCCGGCCACCCCGACGATCTTCGAGATCCCTTTCGACTCCGAACGCAAGCGGATGAGCGTCGTCGTGCGCCAGCCCGACGGCCTCCGCCTGCTCGAGACGAAGGGGGCTCCGGAAGCGGTGCTGCCCTGCTGCGTGGCCGAATGGCGCGACGGCGCGGCCGTGCCGCTCACGGCCGAGCGGCGCCGCGAAATCCTCGCGGCCGGCGCCAGCCTCGCCAATGCCGCGCTCCGCGTGCTCTCACTCGCCTGCCGCGAGCTGCCGCCGCACGAATCGATCGATTCGCAGCCGGCGCTCGTGGAGCGCGAGCTCGTGCATGTCGGCCTCGCGGGGCTCATCGATCCACCGCGTGAGGAGGCCAAGGCCGCCGTCGAACGCTGCCGCTCCGCCGGCATCCGCCCGGTGATGATCACGGGCGATCATCCGGCCACGGCCATGGCGATCGGCCGCGAGCTCGGCATCACCGACGGCGCACCGGGCCGCGTCGTCACCGGCGCGGAGCTCGAGAGCATGTCGGACGACCGGCTCACCGCGACCGTTGCCGACATCGACATCTATGCCCGCGTGTCGGCCGAGCACAAACTCCGCGTCGTGCGGGCCTGGCAGCGCCGTGGCGCCGTGGTGGCGATGACGGGCGACGGCGTCAACGACGCACCGGCCGTGAAGGCGGCCGATATCGGCATCGCGATGGGCATCACCGGCACCGACGTCACGAAGGAAGCCTCCGACATGGTGCTCACCGACGACAACTTCGCGTCGATCGTCAGCGCCGTCGAAGAGGGCCGTGGCATCTACGACAACATCCAGAAATTCATCCATTACCTGCTCTCGTGCAACGCGGGTGAGGTGATCCTCATGTTCGCGGCGGCGGTCGCCGGCTGGCCCGCTCCGCTGGCGGCGATCCAGATCCTCTGGCTGAATCTCGTCACCGACGGGCTGCCGGCGCTCGCACTCGGGCTCGAGCCGCCGGAGCGTGACCTGATGCTGCGGCAGCCACGGCCGCCCCAGGAAGCGGTGATCACGCTGCGCCGCGGTCTGTTGATCCTCGCCCACGGAGCGCTCGTCGCGGCGGTCATGATCGTGGCCTTCTGGCTTTCGTGGCAGGGAGACGCGTCCCGGCTGCCGCACGCCCGCACGATGACATTCTGCGTCGCCGCATTCGCGCAGCTCTTCTTCGCAATCGGCTGCCGCAGCGACCGCGCGACGGCGGTCGAGCTCGGATTCTTTCGCAATCCCGCGCTCCTGGCGGCGATCGCCATCTCGTCGCTCCTGCAGGTGACGATCGTCACGCTTCCCCACGCGCAGAGCGTCTTTGCGGTGGGCAGTTCGCTCGGCTCCGACTGGCTGCTCGTGCTGGCGCTCGCGCTCGTGCCCGTGACGACGGTCGAACTGCTCAAGTGGTTCGCGTTTCGCGGCACCTGAGATCGACAGGGGCTATCGCTTCCGCAGGCTGCGCCCCTAGAATCGTCCCGGTTTCGTCGCCCCTGGGGGCTCCAGTCTCGGAAGGACTCGCGCATGAAAATCATCGTTACCGGCGGTGCCGGCTTCATCGGCAGCCACATCGTCGATGGGCTCCTCGCCGCGGGCCATGCCGTGGCCGTGATCGACGACCTCTCCAGCGGCGACCGGGCGAACCTGCCGGTCGGCGTGCCGCTGCACGTGGTCGACATCGTCGATGCCAAGGCGGTGGCGGGCGTCTTTGCAACGGAGCGGCCCGACGCGGTCTGCCATCAGGCCGCGCAGATGTCGGTGAGCCGGTCGGTCCGCGAGCCGGTCTTCGACGCCCAGGTCAACTGCATCGGCCTGATCAACGTGCTCGACGCCGCGGCGCACCACGGCTGCCGCCGGGTGGTCTTCGCTTCCAGCGGCGGCGTGCTCTACGGCGACGTGACGACGCCCGCCCCCGAATCGACTCCCGCCAATCCGGTGAGCCCCTACGGCATCACGAAGTGGGTCGGTGAGCGCTACCTGAAATTCTTCGCCGAAGAGCACGGCCTCGCCACGGTGGCCCTTCGCTATTCGAATGTCTACGGCCCGCGGCAGAATCCGCACGGCGAGGCAGGCGTGGTGGCGATCTTCTGCAAGAAGCTGCTCGCCGGGGAGAAGGCCACGATCAATGGCGACGGCCGCTACGTCCGCGATTACGTCTACGGCCCCGACGTGGCCCGTGCCAACGTCATCGCGCTCACCCACGACCTGTCACAAGTGCAGCCGAAAACGCTCACGAGCCTCAACATCGGCACCGGCATCGGCACCGATGTCAATGAGCTCGAGGCGATGATCAGAACGGCCGTGGGCTCCGTGCTTGAGCGCCGCGGCCGCACGGCGAACCTGCCCGAGCCCGTGCACGGCCCCGCCCGCGCCGGAGACCTGCGATCGAATCTCGTCGATGCCGCGCTCGCCGGCCGCGTTTTGGGTTGGCGGCCGGAGGTGTCGCTCGCGGAGGGCATCGCGAAGACCGCCGAGTGGTTCGCGGCCCGGTAGTGTAGGCTTCAGCCTGCCTCGCTTTTGACAGGCACGGAGGCCTGTCCTACATGCCGCTGGTTGCGGCGGCGCAAAGCCGCTGCGTGAGCGAGGGCGACGCAAGATAAAGCGGCAGGCCATGGTTCTTGCCGATGATGTTCGCCCCGTCCGCTGCCGAAAACGCCACGCGGCCCGGCAGCCAGCGTCGCGGCATGCCCACGTAGCCGAGGGCATCGGCTCCGACGCGGCGATCGAGGAGCGGGAAGAACCGCAGGGCGTCGTCGCTTGAATTGATGATCAGCGACACGCTGTCGATGCACTCGACCGTCTCGCGATAGGGGCCGCGCGGCGCGAACGCGTCGCACCGCACCGCCGGCGCGATGAAGACGAGATTCGTCTGCGCCGAGCGATCCCGCCAAGGCTGCAGATCGGTGCGACCCGATCGCTCTGCGGCCACCAGATCCTTGAGGCCTTCGAGCGTGATCAGGGCGCCATAGCTGTAGGCGACGATGCCCACGGGCCGCGACGGCTCGATCTGGCCCAGGAGCCACGCCATGTAGCGGCCTTCGGAGTAGGCCCGCTCATACTTCGCGCGGCCGTCCTTGAGCAGAATGCCCCGCTGTTCGCTCGGCCAGGAGAAGATCACCGTCCGCACCGCCGCTCCGCCGGGGCACGACGCGGCGCAGTGCCGGGCGAGCAGGAGCCCCTGCTGCTTGGCCGCCGCGGCGTCATAACGATTTCCATGAATGAAAAAGACGAGCGGCCTGCCGGAATCGTCGGCGAGGAGGCTGGCGAGGCTGTCGGAATGCCAGCGACCGCAGCGCTCTCCCTGCGCCCGTTCCACGAACCGCTCCACGGAGAGATTCGGCGCGAGGGGCACACTTTGGGTGGCGGGCAGCCGACGCGTGCTCACGCACCAGACGTCGGGCTCCGCGATCCCGGGCATGTCGTCATGGGGCGTCGGATCGATGCTGCGCAGCGCGCGGGCGCCAGGCTGCGAGACGGCCATGGCCGGCGTCGGCTCTCCGCCCTGGGCGAGCCGCGGGCTCCAGATCGCCAAGGCTGCCATGGCGATGATCGCCACCGCCGCCGCGGCACACCAACTCCGAGCAATCGCATGAATGATGCTGGCGAAACCGGGCTGCGTGTGCCCAGGAAAACAATCACCGTCAGACTGCCGCTGCAAAACCGACATTGCCACGCTGCCTCGAATCCGTCGGCCCTTCCATGACCGACGTTGCTCAACCCTAGCACGCGGTTTTTGCGCCGCTGCCGTTGGCAGAGCCACATTTCCGACGAGTCTTCCGCCGCGGCGGCCGCACGCGAAGCACGGCTGGCGCGACCGCTACCACCCCACCGCGCGGCCGGAATTTTTTGGAACGCCGTGCCGCCGCGCGCCGGATCGTGAGCTAGGGTTCGATAGCGTCGTCACGGACGACGCATCACGTCGTCGCGGCATCGAGCCGCGTGTGCGGTGGAGACCGTTCCCATGTCGCGTTTCTTGTGCCTCTCGCTCGCGCTCGGCAGCCTCCTGGCGGCTCCCGGGTGCAGCAGTTGTTTTGGCGGCTTCAACAACACCTGCCGCCGCCCGTCGTTCATGGAGTTTCGTCAGCCGTGCGGCGGCGGCATGTTGGGCCGCGGGGCTGCGCCCGCGATGGCCGCGCCGATGGCGCCTGCCTGCGGTGCTCCAGCCTGTGGCGCTCCGGCCTGCGATCCCTGCGGTGCTCCTGCCGCCCCGTGCTGCGAGGAGGGAGGCACGATCATGTCGGCTCCCTCGTCGGCGCCGGTGGTGAGCGATCCCGGCACCTTCAGCTGATTCATCACAAACCCGATCCGTCGCGGACCGTTCGTTCCCCACGGCCCGCGTTCCTTCGCCCCTCCGGTGATGTGCCGCTCTTGCCGGCCACGCGTCGGGCAAGCGGCACGCTGTGTGTCCGCTCCCGATTCGAGCGGCTCGTCACCGGGGGGGCGAGGCGTTTTCCGCGGGCGGGGCGGCTATACTCGGCAGCTCTTTGAGCCGTCGTTTTCGGAGCCGCCATGTTCGAATCGCTCACCGCGTCGCTGTCGTCCGCCTTCAACTCGCTGCGCGGGCGCGGCCGGCTCACCGAGGCGAACATGCGGGAAGGGCTGGCGGGGGTGCGGACCGCGCTGCTCGAAGCCGACGTCGCCTACGACGTCGTCGATGCATTCCTCGATCGCGTTGCCACCGAGGCCGTCGGCGCGCAGGTGCTCGAAGCGCTCGACCCGGCCCAGCAGCTCGTGGGCATCGTGCACCGCGAACTCGTCAACCTCATGGGCCCGGTCGATCACTCGCTTCACCTCGAGGCGGGCAAGACGACGATCCTCATGCTCTGCGGCCTGCAGGGCTCGGGCAAGACGACTTCCTGCGCGAAGCTCGCCAAGAAGATCAAGGAGCAGGGCCGCGGCGTGATGCTGGTGGCGGCCGATCTCCAGCGGCCGGCGGCGATCGAGCAGCTGGCGGTGCTCGGCCGGCAGCTCGACGTACCCGTGCACACGCCCGACGGGGTGGGTGATCCCGTCGCCGTCTGCAATGCCGGCGTGGCCCGGGCAAAAAAGGAGGGCATCTCCGTCGTCATCCTCGACACGGCCGGCCGCCTCTCCATCGACGAGGCCCTGATGCAGGAGCTCTCGCGGATCGACCGCACGGTCGGCCCCGACCAGGTCTACCTCGTCGTCGATGCGATGACCGGCCAGGACGCCGTGCGGAGTGCCAAGGCCTTCAACGAGGCGCTCGAGCTCAACGGCGTGATCATGACGAAGCTCGACGGCGACGCCCGCGGCGGCGCCGCCCTCTCGGTGAAGCACGTCACCGGGGTGCCGATCAAGTTTATCGGCACCGGCGAGCAGATCGACGCCCTCGAGGATTTCCACCCCGATCGCATGGCGGGACGAATCCTCGGCATGGGCGACGTCGTCTCGCTCGTCGAGGAGGCGCAGCGGAAGTTCGACCAAGAGGAGATGCAGAAGCAGGAGGAGCGGCTCAAGGCCGGCGAATTCACGCTCGACGATTTCAAGAAGATGCTCCTGCAGACCCGCCGCCTCGGCCCGCTCGGCAAGGTGCTCGGCATGATCCCTGGCATGGGCGGCATGCAGGAGATGCTCGCCGGCGCTGACCTCGAGAAAGACATGAACCGGCTCTTCGGCATCATCGATTCGATGACGCCCGACGAGCGACGGAATCCCACGCGGTCGATCGATCAATCGCGGCGGCGGCGGATCGCGGCGGGCGCGGGCGTGCAGCCCAACGAGGTGAGCGATCTCGTGAAGCAATTCGACGGCATGGCAGCGATGATGAAGGGCATGGCGGGCCTGGGCATGCGCGACCGCATGCGGGAGGTGCAGAAACTCCAGGCGGGCCTCGCCAATCCCGCCGCCCGTCTCGGCCGCCCCAAGGGCGACACCGGCAAGCGGCTCACGGCCGACGAGCGCCGCAAGCTCAAGAAGCAGCGCGAGAAAGAGCAGCGCCGCAAGAAGCGCGGCGCGCAGTAACGAGCGCAGACCGCTTTGCGCGTAGACCGCTTGCTCCGCAAGCGGATCGGGATCCGCTTGCGGAGCAAGCGGTCTACTTTGGAAGCGACCTACGACGGACGTAGGCGAGGGGGTCGGCGGAAGCGTGACGAGCATTTGGACCGAGTCCGCGAGGGCCACCGCGAGGAACCTTCTGCCGCCCCCGAGCCGATGCGACACCCAGACGGGCTGATTTGAGATCCGTTTGCGGAGCAAACGGTCTGCTTTCGACAGGCTGAAGCCTGTCCTACCACCCGCGAAATACCCTAAAAAAAGCCTCTGCAGCGGGTGGGCTTGGGTTTGGGGCCGCGTCGGGTACGCTCAAAGGCTCGAATTTCCCTCCCCGAGGAGTGCCTGAACGTGTCTGTGGCGATTCGTATGAAGCGGATGGGCCGGAAGAACCGCGCCTTTTACAGGATTTGTGCGACCGACAAGCGCAGCCCGCGCGACGGCCGCGAGATCGAAGTGCTTGGCACCTACGATCCCTACGTGCCCGATACCGATGCCCGCTGCACGCTCAACGGGCCGCGGCTGCAGCACTGGCTCTCCGTCGGCGCGCAGCCCAGCCAGGCGGTTCGTGTCTTGATCAAGAAGTATGGCCCCAATGGCACCCATCTGAAGGAGATGGAGCAGGCTCGCGCAAAGCTCGCGATGCCGCGGATCGTTCCCGATCCGGGCCCGCCGGCCTTCGTGCCCGAGGTGAAGCCGGAGCCGTCTGCCGAGGCGCCCGCCGAAGCACCGGCCGCCGAGGCCGTGGCGGAAGCGCCTGCGGAAGCGGTCGCCGAGTCGGCGCCCGAGGCTCCTGCCGAGGATGCATCGGCCACCTGATGCCGCGGACCTTCGCGGCTGGTTTCACGTCATGCGCATCGACATCCTCACCCTCTTTCCCGAGATGTTCACGAGCTTCCTCGAGGGAAGCCTCCTCGGGGCGGCGCGCGCTGAGGGGCTGCTCGACATCCGCGTGGTGAACATCCGCGATTTCGCCGAGGGCGTGCACCGCCAGGTCGACGACCGTCCATTCGGCGGCGGCCCCGGCATGCTGCTGATGGCAGGGCCGGTGGTATCGTGCGTGGAGCGCGTGCAGGCCCAGGGAACCGCCGGCCATCTGGTGATGCTCACGCCCGGCGGTCGGCGGCTCGACCAGTCGGTCGTCGAGGAACTCGCGAAGCAGGAACGGATCGTCCTGCTCTGCGGCCGCTATGAGGGCTTCGACGCCCGCGTGCGCGATCTGCTCCAGCCCGACGAGATCTCGATCGGCGACTACGTGCTCTCCGGCGGCGAGGTGGCGGCGATGGTGATCGTCGATGCCGTCGCGAGGCTCGTTCCCGGCGTGCTCGGCGACGAGGAGAGCGCCCGCCAGGATTCCTTCTCCGGGGCCGAACGGCTCGTGGAAGGCCCCCAATACACCCGGCCGCGTGAGTTTCGCGGCCTCAGCGTGCCCGACGTGCTGCTGTCGGGCGACCACGCGCGGATCGCACAGTGGCGGCACGAGCAGGCCGTGGTCGCGACCCGGCGGCGTGCCCATCCCATCCATTCCCAAAGGAGCGCATCGTGAGCCAGAAAATCCTCTCCCATGTCGAAGCCTCGAGCCTGAAACCCGAGGTTGCCACGTTTGCGATCGGCGACACCGTCGACGTCCACACGCGGATTCTCGAAGGCGAGAAGGAGCGGGTGCAGATCTTCAACGGCGTGGTGATCGCCCGCAGTGGCTCCGGCAGCCGCGAGATGTTCACGGTGCGCCGGATCGTGGCCGGAGAGGGCGTGGAGCGGAAGTTCCCACTCCACTCGCCGAAGATCGCCAAGATCGAGGTGAAGCGGTCGGGCGTGTCGCGTCGTGCCAAGCTCTATTACCTGCGTGACCGCGTCGGCAAGGCGGTGCGTCTCCGCGAGAAGCGCGAAGAGGTCGCGGCCGAAGCGGGCAGCGCCAAGAAGCCGGCCAAGAAGGCCGCGGCCAAGGCCTGAGCCCGACGGAGCCCGCCATGGAGCCGCGCGACCAGCTTGGCCGTCGCGGCGAGGACCAGGCGGCCCGTTATCTCCAGAGCATCGGCTACCGGATCATCGCCCGCCGCGAGCGGGTGCTCCGCGGAGATATCGATCTGATCGCGCTCGACGACCGCACGGTGGTGTTCGTCGAAGTGCGCACGCGCAGCGACACCAATCACGGCCATCCGGCCGAGACGGTCGGCTACCACAAGCAACGGCGAATCGCCCAGTTGGCCAACGCCTACATCCGCCGCAATCGGCTCGAGGACTGCCGGGTGCGGATCGACGTCGTCACCGTCACGCTCGACGGCCCCGACGGCAAGCCCGTGGTCGAGCACTTCCAAAACGCGTTCGAGAGCCCGTGGTGAACGTGCTGGCTGGTTCGCCAACGCGACTAACCCGGCTCGGGGCTGCACATACCCTCTCGGCGGACGTTCGCTGCGAACATCCTGTCCTCCGCTCACTGCATGTCCGCTTCGCTTCGGCATCCTGCCTGCGCTCGCTTCCATAGCCCGCGAGAGGGTATGTGCAGCCCCGAACCTCCCTCAACCGGTAAACGGAGGCTTCGGGTGACCCGTGCCCCGGGAGCCGGCGTTGCTGACAAGCGAAGGCAGGATGCCGAGAGCGCAGTCAGCATCGAGCGAGCGAAGGGCATGGATGCCCGCAGCGAGCGTCCGGCGATGGGGTACGGGTCGCCCGAAGCCGGCGCGTCTTCAACGCGGTGTGCAGGATGGGGATCCGCTTGGGGACGAAGCGGGCTACTTTGGCAGGCTGAAGCCTATCCCAACAGCTCTTCGGGTTCGGTGAAGGTGCGCATCAGGCCGGACGGGAGCCGGCGGGCGAGGCGGTCGAGCCGCGAGCGGATCTTCTCGCGCGGGGCCTTTCCTTCGACCTGCCGAATGAGGATGCCCGACACCTGTTCGGGACGCCGGCGGGCGACGGCGGCGTAGACCTCCGGGTCGCGCTCACCCGAATCGCCGACGAGCAGGAATCGCCGGCCGGGAAATTCATCCATGATCTGCTCGATCGCGCGGCGCTTCGAACGCTTGCGCGACGGGAGGCGGCCGAGCGGCGTCGAGTCTTTGAGCCGGAAGAGCTTGAGGTGCATCGAGCCGGCGGGCAGCCCGGCGGCATCGAGGAATCCGCCCAGGCAGCGGGCCAGCTGCCACGGGCTCGCGGAGACGTAATGAAAGGCCGTCTGCGGATCGGCCTGCCAGCGGCGGTAGATGTCGACGATGCCGGGAACGGCGCGGAATTCCCGCACGAACGTGTTGGCGAGTAGTTCGCGACGGTTGGCCACGTTGGTCACCTTCACCGTGTCGTCGATGTCGGAAACGACCGAAAGCCCCTCATCGCCGATCAACTGGATGCGGCCGCCGGCCGTTGACGCCGCGGCCTTCGCGTCGGCGAGGCCCGCCTGCTCGTCGTCGTCGGTGAATCCCGAATAGGAAATCCACGGGTAGCCGGAGTCGCCCGGCGGATCGATCCCGTCGAGGTCGAACGTGGCGCGGAAGTGCCCCGTCCGGTCGGTCTGCCCGACGTCGATGAGCCGGTCGCCGATCGTGATCCGCACCGGCTGCCCGGCAACCCGCTGAAAGAGGAAGGCGTCGGCGCGGCGCTGGAAGACTTCCGACTCGAGCTGGGCGTCGTCGAGGTCGAGGATCCGCTTGAGCACCGCCATCGCCATCACCCGCCGACGGCTCCGCAGCGGCAGCGGCCTGGTGACCATGCCCGCGACGGTCGCGCGCCACCGCCCGTCTCCCGGGAGTTGGCGAGCGTAGGTGGGGAACAAGACGATCATGCGGCTCGGGGCAATCGGAAGGCGGCGGAGCTGTTCACCTTCGCGGCGGGACGGCGGTGCTTGCAAGCGAGGAGTCCGGCATTCTACAACTTGCCCGAGTCATTTCCCGGATTCCAAGGAGCTTCGAGAAGAGCATGGGTGTCAAGAAAACCGGCAAGGGGCGGCGGAAACTCGGCCAGAAGAAGCGCCGCATGCGGGCCCGCATTCGCCATCGCAAGGGCTGATCCGCACGACCCTCACAGTTTCCCAACGGGCCGCCGGGATGCCTCCCGCGCGGCCCGATTTTTTCTTGCCGCGCGCAGCCCGTGGGGTAGGGTTGCGAGTCCCGGGAAGTGCCCGGGCGCGGCATGGCCGGGCACACACGTCCGGCAGCAATCAGGGAGGCTGGTTCGATGCGTGCGACGGAATGGAGCAGGCTGGCGATCGTGGCCGCGGCCGTGGTGATGGCTGCGGGATCCACTGGCTGCAAATCGCTGAATGAGCGATACATCGCCCTCGAGGTCTGGAAGTACGAGAAGTGCTTCGGCCACCTCCCGCCGGGCTTCGTGCCACCGGGCGCGGCGGTTGCGCCGGCCGCTCCCGCGATGCGGCCCTGCGGCCAGCCCTCCAACTGCTGCGAGTCGACGCCTTGTCAGACGGCCTCGTTTGCGCCGGGCGGGCACGTCGCCGGCGGCAGCAACTGCAACGATTGCCAAGGCGCCGTCGTCGAGGGTGGCATGCCCGCGGGCGGCACGGTCGTCCCGAGCCTGCCAGCCGGTCCGGGCGGCGCCCCGGGCCCGATGCCGGGCGGCGCGCCGGTGACGACGAGCAAGCCGGTCGTGATCTCCGACGAAGTGGTTCTCCCGTAAACGGCAGATCCGCTTGCGGAGCAAGCGGTCTACAGGAGCGTCTCGGCCTGGGCGGGGAAGCGGCGGGCTTCCACGTCGCTCCGCCAACGGGCGAGGCCGTCGGCGATCGATGACTTGGCGTCGGCATAGGCCCTGACGAATTTCGGCACGCGGTCGAGCGAGAGGCCGACCAGATCGTGGAGCACGAGCACCTGCCCGTCGCAGTCGGGCCCGGCGCCGATGCCGATCGTGGGAATATGGATCCCCTCGGTGATCGCTCGCGCCACGTCGCGCGGGATGCACTCGAGCACGACGGCAAAAGCCCCCGCGTCGGCCGCGGCCTTGGCGTCGGCCATGAGGCGATCGGCGTCGCGCTGCACGCGGTAGCCGCCGAGTTGGTGCACCGCCTGGGGCCTGAGGCCCACGTGGCCCATCACGGGGATGCCGGCCGCCGCGATCCCGGCGATCACCTCGGCCTGCCCGGCCGTGCCCTCGAGCTTCACCGCCTGGCAGCCGGTCTCCTTCAGGATCCGTGCACAGGCCTCGACGGCCGTGCGCACGCCGAGGTGTTGGAGCGGAAACGGCAGGTCCACCACGACCAGCGCCCGCTCCGCGGCCCGCGCGACGATCTCGCCGTGGTAGATCATCTGCTCGAGCGTGGCGGGGATCGTCGAGGACCGGCCCGCGACCACCATCGCCACGCTGTCGCCCACGAGCACGCAATCGACGCCAGACGCATCGACGAGCCGGCCGGTCGGCCAGTCATAGGCCGTGACCATGGTGAGCGGCCGGCGGTCGCGCTTGGCGGCTACGAGATCGAGCGTCGTGACGCGGCGGGGCTGTGCTGCCATGGTGGAGGCTGGCGTCTAGTTCAGCCCCTTGAAGAAGTCGCCGAGCTTGTCGTCATCGGGCGGCGCCTCGCCGGCTTCATCATCGCCGGCCGGCCACTGCGGCGCATCGTCGGCCTTCTCCTCGGCGGCCGGCTCGGCTGCGAGAAAGTCGAAGCCCTTGCCCTTCTTTTTTGGTTTCTCGCTCGTCGGCTCTTCCGGAGCCGGCTCCTCGGCCGCTTCTTCCTGAACTATCGGCTCCGGCGCGGATTCGGCATGCGTGGCGACCGACGAGGCATGCGTCTCGCCGACGTGCTCCACGTGGAGCGGCTCGGAGTCGCCGCCGTGCTTCAGGCCGATGGTGGTGTCGGCGGTCTTTGCCTTAACGCCGCAGACGTCGGTCGCTCCCATACCCGGCGGCATGTCGTATTCGACACGAAACGCCAGGCCACCCACGCGCACGACGGCGCCGGACTTGATGATCGTCTTCTCGCTCGCGGGCACCTGCTCGTCGTCGAGGAACGTGCCGTTGGTCGAGCCGAGGTCGCGGAGATACACGATTCCGTGCTGGCCAAGAAACTCGCAGTGCTTGCGGCTCACCCGATCCTGCTGAATCCGGAATTTCGCCTCTTCGCTGCGGCCGATGACGATCGGGAGTTTGACGGTGAACGTGCCCTTCTTCGACTCAGGAGCGACGACGACGAAGCGAACGTTCATATGCAGGGATTCCATCGGCCGGTGGGACCGATTCTAGCTACGGACAGGGCGCCGCCAATTCGTCCTGTCCAGATTCCCCAGAAAACCGGTCTTGCCCAGAGGGTGATCTTGCGGCGGCCCCGGGCACCCCTATAATCGCTGGGTTCCTGGTCGCAACCAAATGCGATCGATCGGATCGCGGGTGTAGCTCAGTTGGTAGAGCACCACGTTGCCAACGTGGTTGTCGTGGGTTCGAATCCCATCACCCGCTTCATTTCCTTTTTTGCGTCCGCCCCGTGACGACCCCGCGTATGCCGCGACGGGCGACGTCTCTCCCCGAACCTTTCGGCCCCTTTTGGGAATTCTCCATGTCTGATTCCGCCACCGCTCTCGCCCCCTCCGACGCCGAACAGGGCGTCCGCCAGCCGCTCAAGCTCGATGTCACAGTCGAGAAGGCCTCGACCTGCCAGCGGCGGGTGAAGGTGTCGATTCCGCGCGAAGACATCGACCGCCATCTCGAGGAAGCCGTCGCCGAACTGATGCCCAGCGCCCTGCTGCCGGGCTTTCGTCCGGGCCGGGCGCCGCGGTCGCTCGTGAGCAGCCGCTTCAAGACCGAGCTCCGCGATCAGATCCGTTCCAAGCTGCTCACCGAGGCGATGGGCCAGGTCACCGAGCAGGAGAAGCTCTCACCGATCAGCGAGCCCGATCTCGACGTGGGCGCCGTCGTCCTGCCCGACGAAGGCCCGATGACCTTCGAGTTTTCAATCGAGGTGCGGCCCGAGTTCGAAATGCCCAAGTGGAAGGGGCTCGCGATCAAGCGGCCCTCCCGCGAGATCTCCGCCGACGACGTCAGCGAGTCCCTCGGCAACATCCTCCGCGAGCGCAGCCGGCTCGTGCCGCATGACGGCGCTCCGGCGGCGGGCGACCTGATCGTCGCCACCCTGCGGTTTCTCGACGGCGACAAGCTTCTCTCGGAGGCCAACGAGCTCGAGATCGTGGTGCGGCCGAAGCTCTCCTTCGCCGACGCCGAGCTGTCGGGCTTCGACGCGCTCCTGAAGAAGGCCAAGGCGGGCGACACGGTGACCGCGAAGGTGAAGGTCTCCCCCGAGGCGGCCGTCGAATCGCTTCGCGGCAAGGACGTGACGCTGGAGCTCAAGGTGCTCGAGGTCAAAAAACTCGAACTGCCCGAGCTCTCCCCGGCGCTCCTCGAGGAACTCGGCGGCTTCGAATCGGCCGACGCCCTCCGCGACGCCGTCCGCAAGCAGCTTGAAAACCAGCTCGAATGGCACCGCCGCCGCCAGGTGCGGCAGCAGGTGGCCAGCGCCCTCACGGCATCCGCCGATTGGGACCTGCCCCCCGACCTGCTTCGCCGCCAGAGCCAGCGTGAGCTCGAGCGGGCGATCCTCGAGCTGCGTCGCAGCGGCTTCGACGACGACTCGATCCGCCGCCATGTCAACGAACTGCGGCAGTCGGTGATGGCGAGCACCGCGCGGGCCCTCAAGGAGCACTTCATCCTCGAGCGGATCGCCGAGGACGAGTCGATCGCCGACTCGGCCGCCGACTACGACGAGGAGATTCGCGCGATCGCCGCTCAGTCGGGCGAGTCGCCCCGCCGCGTGCGGGCGAGCCTCGAGAAGCGCGGCCTGATGGACGTGCTCCGCAACCAGATCATCGAGCGCAAGACGCTCGACCTCGTGACGGAGAACGCCAAGTTTACCGACACGCCCTTCGAGTTTCCCCGACCCGACACCGACGCCGTCGATCATGCCGTCTGCGGCGTGGTCGTGGGCGAGGAGGAGATCCCGATCGCCAAGCATTCCGAGGCGGCCCCCGCCCCGGGCAAGCGGGCCTGAGGGAAACCATACCATCCATGCACGACCGCACCCGCGATCCTATGACGATGCCCGCCACGAAAAACTCGAGTGCGAGCCGCGATTACCAGCGGCAGCGGCAGATGACGCTCGGCGACCTCCTGCTCGAGAATCGCATCATCCTGCTGCAGGGCGAGATCTACGACGGCAATGCCAACGAGCTCGTCATGAAGCTGCTTTATCTGCAGAGTGAGAATCGTCGCAAAGACATCCACTTCTACATCAATTCGCCGGGCGGTAGCGTGACGGCCACGATGGCCATCTACGACACGATGCAGATCCTCTCCTGCCCGGTGGCCACGTATTGCGTCGGACTGGCAGCGAGCGGCGGTGCCGTGCTGCTCGCGGGCGGTGCGAAGGGGAAGCGGTTCGTCCTGCCCCACGCCAAGGTGATGATCCACCAGCCCTACGGCCAGGTGGGCGGCCAGGTGAGCGACATCGAGATCCAGGCCGACGAGATCATCAAGACCCGCCAGGTGCTCAACGAGATCCTCGCCCACCACACCGGTCAGCCGCTGGAGCGGATCGCGAAAGACACCGACCGCGATCGCTATCTCACCGCGACGGAGGCCAAGGAATACGGCCTCGTCGACGAGATCCTGAGCAAGCCGCCGGCGGCCGAAGAAGACAAGGAGAAAGACTGATCCATGCCGCTGATCCCTTACGTCATCGAGAAGAGCGGCCGCGAAGAGCGGGCGATGGACATCTACAGCCGCCTGCTCAAGGACCGGATCGTCTTCCTGGGCACCCAGGTGAACGACGAGGTGGCCAACGCCATCGTCGCCCAGATGCTCTTTCTGCAATCGGATGACCCGAAGTCCGACATCCACCTCTACATCAACTCGCCCGGCGGCAGCGTGACGGCCGGCCTGGCGATCTACGACACGATGCAGTTCGTGACCTGCGACGTGGCCACCTACTGCATCGGCCAGGCGGCCTCGATGGGCGCCGTCTTGCTCACGGCGGGCGCCAAGGGCAAGCGACGCGCGCTGCCCAACGCCCGGATCATGATCCACCAGCCGCTCGCCGGCATGGAGGGCACGGCGGAGGAGATCATGATCCACGCCAAGGAATTCAAGAACGTCAAGCACAAGCTCAACAATATCCTGCTCAAGCACACCGGGCATCCGCTCGAGAAGATCGAGCAGGACACCGATCGCGACCGGTTCATGTCGGCAGAGGAGGCCCGTGACTACCGGCTGATCGACGAGGTGATCGAGCACATGCCGGCCGGGCGGGCCGACGTGAAGAGCATCTGAGGACCGCTGCACACCGCCTGGACAGAAAACAGGGATTGAGGACAGGGATCGATTCGACCGTCTGAGGCGCAGGAGGCGCATCATGACCCGCATCGCGAACGGATTCGCAGGCATCGCCATCGCTCCCCGAGCCCGCGTGGCGGCCATGATCGCCGCATCAGCCGTCTTGAGCATGGCATGCGGCTGCAAGACCGACATCAGCCAGCAGTTGCTCGAGCGCGAGCTGCGGATGCAGGAGGATCAGATCTATCTCCTGCAGGACGAACTCCAGGACAAGTGCGTCAGGCTCGACCGCGTCGCGAGCGAGAATACGAGCCTCAAGAAGCAGCTCGGGATCGTCGATCCCGACGCCTCGCTGCCGCGAACCATCAGCCTGCCCCCCGGCGTGGCAGCGCCGGCCCGGCCTCCGCAACTGGCCCCGCAGATGGCCCCGCCGGCCCTCACGCTGCCCGAGCCCGTCGGCGTGCCGCCGGTCGGCTCTGGCTCGGCTCCGAGCGCGAATGACGGTCCGCGATTCTCACCCCCCGCCTCGGCAGCCCCGCCCGCATCCATGGCGCCACCGGCACTCGACGGCGTGCCGCCGCTACCGGCCATCCCCGGCGACCGTGGCGCCGCCGACCCATCCGTCCGGCGGCTCTCGCACGAGGAAAGCCTCGCCGTGGAGGGACAGATCTCGCACATCGTGATCAATCCCTCGAAGACCGAATGCTTCGACGGCAACGGCGACGGCGCGAGCGACGGCCTGGCGATCGTGTTCGAGCCCCGCGATGCCGACGAACGGCTCGTGACGGCCGCGGGCGACGTCATGATCAAGGCCTTCGATCCCGCCGCGGCCGACACCGCCGGCGGCGAAGGCGCCTGCATCGCCACCTGGGAGATCGCGGCAGCCGACGCGCTCGCCCACTTCCGCCGCACCTCGCGGGCCCGCGGCCTTCACTTCACGCTTCCGTGGCAGGGCTCGCCCCCCGCCGCCGACCATGTGCGGCTCTTCGTGCGTCTCACGACGTTCGACGGCAAATCATTCGAAACCGACGCCACCGTGCGTGCACGATAAATCTACCCGAGCCACTTGGCGACGTCGGTGCGGTAGGCGGCGATCGCGGGCAAAAGCGCCGCGACGATCGCGAGCGCGACGAGAAATGGCACGAGCAGCGCCTCGGCGAGCGGCGCCGCGGAGAAGATCGTCGCCGAGACGCCGGCGTTCGTCGTGATCCAGGGGCCGATCGCGCCGACGACGAGGTGGCCGAGCATCCAGCCGGCGAGCCCGCCGCCGACGGCGAGCAGCACCGCCTCGATGAGCACCGTGGCCAAGACGTGCGCGCGGCGGGCGCCGAGGGCCCGCATGATGGCGACGTCGCGACTGCGCTCGAGCGACGAGCCCACCATGCTCACGAGAATGCCGATCGCCGAGACGAGCACCACCAGCGCCGTCACGAGCAGGAGCAGGAGTTCGAGCGGTCGCACGAAGAGGTCGAGTAGTTGGCGGATCTCGCCAACCGGCAGCGCCGCCTGGGCCTCGCGTCCCTCGTTGATGGCGGTACGGAGCCCCATGGCGGTGAGCTCCGCGGGCAGCCCCGGCAGCGACGCGGTCTCGAGCAGGATCGCCGTCACCTCGCGCTGGGCGAAGGGGAGCGGGGCGTGGCCGGAGGGATGCTTCGCGGCGACCGGCTCGGGCATCGGCTCTCCTTCCGGCAGAGGCTTCGCGTGGCCGTCCTGCAGGTAGAAGCCTTCCATGTTGACGAAGACGCCGCGGTCGATGGGCGTGTCGGTGCGGGCGAGGATGCCGCGGACGAGAAACGGGTCGTGCACCGCGCCATCGTCGGCGCCGTGGGTCGGGGCGAATTCGTCGCCCACTCGAAGGCCGAGATTGGCCGCCACGGCCGCGCCGATCGCGCCGCCGAAGAAGTCGTCGTCGCGAAAATTTTCACCCGCCGAGAATTCGAACGGCCTGCCGTCGCCTCGCGTGAGCCGGGCGAAGAAGGCGGCGTTCGTGCCCACGACCCGGTGGCTGCGGAAGTAATCGCCCATGCAGATTGGCACGGCCGTCTTCGTGCTCGCAGCGTAGGTGCCGTCGATGCGATCGGGCCGCTCGGCCGCGGGCAGAAATTCCTGGTAATACGCCCAGGGAATGTTTTCGATCGGCTTGCTGATGAAGTAGACGCTGTTGAGCACAAGCTGCAGCGGGCTCCCCTTCGCGCCCACGATCATGTTGTAGCCGAGCCCCGAGCCCGATTCGAAGGCCTTGTTGACGAGGCTGCCGGTCACGAGCGTGGCCACGACGAGCGCCACACCGAGCGCGAGCGACAGCGCCGTCAAGCCGCTCGTGAGCAGCCGCTGCCGGATGTTGCGCCAGGCGATGCCAAGCAGCGTCATGCGCGGCCTCCTTCTCGGACGCCGCCGGCAGATCCCGGCTCCGCGTGCCGCGCGGCGCGGTTGAAGCTCTCGAGCCGCACGCGGCGCGGAAACTGCCCCGCCACCTCGGGCGCATGCGTGACGACGAGGAGCGCCGCCCCCTGGCTCTGGCAGGTGTCGCGGAGCAGGTCGATCACCTGCTGCTGGTGCGCTGCATCGATGCTCGCGGTCGGCTCGTCGGCGAGGACAACCCGCGGCCGGTTGGCGAGCGCGCGCGCCACGGCAACCCGCTGCTGCTGGCCGATCGAGAGCGCCGCCGGCTTGTGGTCGAGCCGATGGGAGAGGCCGACGGCGGTGAGCAGCTCGGCGGCGCGGCGGCGGTCGGGCCGGGACGACCCGAACGACATCGCCACGAGCACGTTTTCGACCGCCGTGAACCCCGGCAGCAGGTTGAACTGCTGGAAAACAAGCCCCAGCCGGTCGGCCCTTACACGGTCGCGCCTCGCCTCGTCGAGCCGGGCGATGTCGACGGAATCGATGAGCACGCTCCCGCTGTCGGGCCGCATGATCCCGGAGATCACATTCAAGAGCGTCGACTTGCCGGAGCCGCTCTGTCCCTCGAGCGCGCATTGCTCGCCATCGCCGAGCGCGAAGCGTTCGATGTCGAGCACGTCGACCGTCTCGCCGCCGGGCATGGCGAACGACTTGCACACGTTGCGGAGCTCGATGACCGGGGCGGGCATGTGGCCCAATCTACGCGAAGAGGGCGTCGCGGTGTCAAAAACCCGACGGTTTTTCCGGGCCGATTGAGCGGCCGCGACACGACGGGGTATATTCCGCCGCCCTCCCACCATTCGCAAGCCCCCGCCTCAGGAGAAGTCACGTGTCCATTCGCGTCGGCATCAACGGTTTCGGTCGCATCGGCCGCCTCACCTTCCGCGCCATCTACGAGAAGTACGGCCTCAAGGGAGACGTGCAGGTCGTCGCGCTCAACGACCTCACCGACGCCAAGACCAATGCCCACCTCCTCGAATTCGACTCCAACTACGGCCCGTTCAAGGGCACCGTGGGCTACGAGGGCAACGACCTCATCGTCGACGGCCAGAAGATCAAGGTCTTCGCCGAGAAGGAGCCGGGCTCGATCCCGTGGGGCTCGCAAGACGTGCAGATCGTCGTGGAGAGCACCGGCTTCTTCACCGATGCCACCAAGGCCGTCGCCCACAAGCGCGACAGCGTCAAGAAGGTCGTGATCTCGGCCCCGGCCAAGAACGAAGACCTCACGATCGTGCTCGGCGTCAACAACGAGATGTACGACCCGAAGAAGCACCATGTCATCTCCAACGCCTCCTGCACGACCAACGGCCTGGCGCCGGTGGCGAAGGTGCTGCACGAGACCTGGGGCATCGACCGCGGCCTGCTCACCACGGTGCACGCCTACACGAACTCGCAGAAGACGGTCGACACGGCCGCCAAGGATCTCCGCGACGCCCGCGCCGCGGCGCTCAACATCGTTCCCTCGAGCACCGGCGCCGCGAAGGCCGTCGGCCTCGTGATCCCGGCCCTGCAGGGCAAGTTCACCGGCATGGCATTCCGCGTGCCGACCCCGACGGTGAGCGTGGTCGACTTCACGGCGATCCTCGGCAAGGACGCCGCGCCTGCCGATATCAACGCCGCCATGAAGAAGGCCGCCGAGGGCCCGCTCAAGGGCATCCTGCGATACACGGAGAAGGAACTCGTCTCGACGGACTTGAAGGGCGATCCGCACAGCTCGATCTTCTCGGCCGTCGACACGATCGGCCTGGGCAACTTCGTGAAGGTGGTGAGCTGGTACGACAACGAGTGGGGCTACTCCAACCGCGTCGCCGACCTGCTCAACTTCCTGGAAGACCGCGGCCTCTAAGGCGGGGTCAACGCGCCCAAGCCGGCTGGTTGGATAGGCTTCGGCCTGTCATGCCCTTGGCTGCGCACCTGAAAAAGACCCGCATTCGGAGCCGGCGGTAGGCATGCTCGAATCCGGTCGTGTTGAGAGTTTCAGTCTCGTGGGTTTTGATCAGGAGCCAATAGTCCTCAACGACTCCCTTCTTCTGCGCGTGCCCACCGACCGTCTCCGCCGAAACTGCTGAGCGCCTACGAATCTGCGACTGAGCACCTCCAATACGGGAGGCTTCGGGTGACCCGTACCCCGCTCGCCGGCGTTGCTCGGGCACCGATCCGCGTTAGCGGATTGGTCGGCGAAGGCAGGATGCCGAGAGCGCAGTCAGCATCGAGCGAGCGGAGGGCATGGATGCCCGTAGCGAGCGTCCGGAGAGCCGGGGTACGGGTCACCCGAAGCCGGATTGGGCGAGTGAGCGAAAGCCTGTCCTACGCGGCGGGCGGCGGGTCCGGTAGAATGCCGGGCATGGTGAACACAGTGCGTTGCCTCATGGCGGTGGCGATTCTGCTGGCGGCCCTCCTCGGGCGGCCGGCCCGGGTGGAGGCCTGCCCGTTCTGTTCGGCCGTGTCGCTCACCTTCGCGCAGGAGATCGCGCAGAGCCAGGCGGCCGTGATCGCGAAGCTCGTCGAGCCGCCCGCCGCCGGGTCGCTTTCGCCGCGGGCCGAGGGTCCGCTGCCGAAGGGCAAGTTCCAGGTCGTCGAGGTGCTCAAGGGGGCGCCGCTCGTCGAGGAGGCCGGGCTCATGGGGGCCGACGGCAAGCCGATCGAGACGATCCTGCTCGAGGAGAAGCCGGTCGGATCGCTCTTCCTGCTCATGGGGGTCGAGCCGCCGAACCTCGTCTGGTCGAGCCCGATCCAGCTGAGCGACAAGGCCGTGGCCTACATCAAGAAGCTCGGCGACCTGCCGGAGAAGGGGGCCGACCGCCTGGCCTTCTTCATGAAGCACCTCGAAGATCCCGACGACACGTTGGCCCGCGACGCCTATGACGAATTCGCCGTCGCGCCCTATGAAGACGTCCGCGCCCTCGAGAGCCGGATGGATCCGACGCAGCTGCTTGCCTGGATCGAAAACCCCAAGGTGCAGGCCAACCGCCGCCGGCTCTACGCGACGATGCTCGGCGTCTGCGGCACGAAAGCCGACGCCGAACGGATCGCGGCGATCCTCAAGGGAGACGGCCTCGGCGAAGACAAGGCGGAGGTGCGGTCCGGCCTCGACGCTCTCATCGCCTGTTATGTCACGCTCACGGGCGAAGAAGGGCTCGATCTCGTCGACAAGCTCTTCCTCGATCGCAAGGCGAGGGACGTTCCCTTCACGGAGACCTACGCCGCGGTGATGGCGCTGCGGTTTCTTGGCGAGGAATCGCACATCGTGCCCCGCCCGCGGGTGCTCCAATCGCTGCGGCTGTTGCTCGACGAACCCAAGCTCGCCGACCTCGTCATCGCCGACCTTGCCCGCTGGGAGGATTGGTCGGTGGTCGACCGGCTGACGGAGCTCTTCGAGAAGGCCACCGCCGACAACATCTTCGTCCGCGAACCGGTGGTGAACTACCTCAAGGCCTGCCCGCTGCCGGAGGCGGCCGCCGCCGTCACGAAACTCGAGAAGATCGACCCGGAGGCGGTGCGCCGCGCGGCCACGCTCGCCGGCTTTGCCGGAGCCCTGGCCGCCAAGCCGGGCGATGCGGCGGCGAAGCCCGACGACGAAGCCGAGGCGGGCGACCCGTCCAATGCCGGCCTGCCTCCGCCCGTCGTGTCGGACGAAGCGGCCGCCGACGATGCGGCGCTTGCGGCGCGGATCGCGCCGGTGATCGCCGACGATGGATCGGGCGAGGAAGACCCCGCGGATCAGGCCGTGGCCGCGGAGTCGGAGAAAGACCGCTGGACCAGGCTCAAGTGGGCCGCCTGGGCATTGATCGTGCTCGCCATCGCGGTCTTTTCCCGCTCGGCCCTTTCGTCGCGGCCCCAGTCGGGCTCCTCCGCTGGTTCGAATTGAACGACCACCATGGCATCCGGCCTCTTTGAAACCCCGCGCCCGCTGCACGATCCTGCGGCTTCCTTCCCGGAAGTCGCCGACCGCTACCGCGCGCTCAGCGGCACCACGATCGCCGCGTTCGTGCTCGCGCTGCTCTCGCCGCTCGCCTTTCTCGACTGGTGGCTCTTGGTCGTGCCGCTCCTGGCATTCGTGCTGGGCGTAGTGGCACTCCGCGACATCGCCGCACGGCCGGACGAACTCACCGGCAGGCCGCTTTCGCTCGGGGCGATTGGGCTGTCCGCGGTCGCGTTCGTCGGCGCCCTGGCCTATCTCTCCTGGGTCTATGCCACGGAATTGCCCGAGGGCTTTTCGCGGCTGAACTATGCGGCGCTTCAGCCGCTGGACGGCGACCCACCCACCGCAGTGCCCGACACGGCCCGCGCACTCGACGGACGCAACGTGCTCCTCAAGGGCTACATGTATCCGGGCAAGCAGCAGCAGGGGATCACGCAATTCCTGCTTGTGCGCGATCAGGGGGATTGCTGCTTCGGCGGCAATCCGAAGATCACCGACCGGGTGCTCGTACAGCTGCGCGACCCGAAAGGCATTCCGTTTTCACCGCGGCTCACGAAGATCGCCGGCCGATTCGCCGTACGGCCCGCCGGCACCGAGGCGCTCGACGGCGGCGTGCTCTACCACGTGGAGGATGCCGTTGCCAGGTAGCCGCCTCGCTCTGCTGGCCGTTGCCTTGCCCTGTGCGGCCATGCTCGGCTGCGGCTCGGCCACCGCGCCAGACATTGGCCACCAGGAGACAGCCCAGCCGCCTGCGACTACCCCGGTGGCGAAGGCTCCCGTGGCCCGGCAGCCGCCGGCGCGGTCGGGCAGCCCCCGCGACATCTCGTTCGACGACATCAAGTTCGACATGGAGAAGGGGGCGGTCTTCACGAGCGACCTGCTGCCCGAGCGGGTCACGGCGCTCGAGCAGGAGCGGATCCGCATCCGCGGCTACATCCTGCCGAGCTTTCAGCAGACCGGCCTCACGCAGTTCGTCCTCGTTCGCGACAACATGGAGTGCTGCTTCGGCCCCGGCGCGGCTCTCTACGACTGCGTGGTGGTGCGGATGCAGCCGGGCAAGACGGCGAATTTCTCGATCCGCCCGGTGGCCGTCTCAGGGGTTTTTCGCCTCGAGGAGCTCAAGGGCCCCGACGGCAAGCACCTCGCGATCTACGCGCTCGACGGCGAAGCCGTGCAATGACCAGAAACCGGTAGGCGGGTGCAGACGCCCCGGGCCGTTGGTACCATCTGTTCTCAGGCGGCCCGACGGCTTGCCTGCATCCGCCGCGGCACAAAGGTCGCCTCTCACCGATGACTTCGGATCTCTCCTGGCTCTATGAGATTCCCACCAGGAATCTCGCCCTGCTCGTCACGGGCGCCTTCGTCGGCTTCTACTGGATCGGCGCGATCTTCCTGCGGCCGATCCTGCGGCAGTTCGTGAAGCACACGGCCGGCTGCAACGACATCATCGGCTACGTGCTCTCCTGCTTCTGCGTCTTCTACGGCCTCTTGCTCGGATTGATCGCGGTGACGGCCTATCAGAACGTTTCTGACGCCGGCGCGAACGTCACCCGCGAGGCCGCGGCGCTCTCGGCGCTCTACGAAGACGTCTCCCGCTATCCCGAGCCCTACGCGCAAAACCTCCGCTGGCTGCTCCGCGACTACACCCGCTACGTGATCAAATATGCCTGGCCGTTGCAGCGGCGGGGGATCATCCCCGAAGAGGGAACGATCCGCGCGGAAGCCTTCCACGATCGCTTGCTCGACTTCCAGCCGAAGACGCCCTCCGAGGAGATCATCCACGCCGAGGCATTGCGGCAGCTCAATCATTTCCTCGAATGCCGGCGGATGCGTCTCTACTCCGTGAAGTCGGGTCTGCCGGGCTCGATGTGGTATGTGATGATCCTGGGCGCGGTCCTCAACTTGGCGATCTGCTGGCTGTTCGACATGCGGTTCATCACGCAACTGGTGCTCGGCGGCATCCTCGCGGCCTACCTCGGCACGATGATGTATCTCATCATCGACATGAATCAGCCGTTTCGCGGCGACGTGAGCATTTCGTCCGAGGCTTTCGAGGTGCTCTACAAACGGATGAACGAGGACTGAGATCGTGACGAGCCATTCCCTCTCCCGACGCGCCGCACTGCAGCGAAGTGCCGCGGCCACGTTCGCCGCGGCCCGTGCCCTCGCGCCCGCCACCTTCGTCGGCTGCTCGCTCGGCATCCCGCCGCGGGCCCGCACGGTGAAGGTGGGCCTCTTGCATTCGCAGACCGGCCCGCTGGCCATCAGCTCGACATCACTCCGCGACATCGAACTCTTCGCCTTCGAGCGGATCAACGCCGCCGGTGGCATCCTCGGCCACCAGGTCGAGGCCAAGGCCCCCGACCCGCGGTCGCGGCCCGAGCTCTTCGTCAAGCGGGCACGGCAGCTGCTCGACGCCGGCGTGGCGGCGGTGTTTGGCTGCTGGACGAGCACCAGTCGCAAGGCGGTCTTGCCGCTCGTCGAGGAGCGCGACACGCTGCTCTACTATCCGGTTCAATACGAGGGCAACGAGTCGTCGAAATCGATCGTCTACGGCGGCATGGTGCCCAACCAGCAGATCCTGCCGGCGATCGACTGGCTGGCCAGCGAGGCCGGCGGTGGCCGGAAGAAGATCTACCTGATCGGCTCCGACTACGTTTTCCCCCGGACGGCGAATTTCATCACCAAGAAATACCTGAAGTCGAAGAACCAGAAGCCGGCCGGCGAGGCCTACTTCCCGCTGGGCCACGCCGATTTCACCGCGGCGGTGAAACAGATCGTCACCTCCGGTGCCGACTGCGTGCTCAACACGATCAACGGCGATTCGAACATCGCCTTCTTCGAGGCGATCGCGGCGGCCAAGGTCGATCCGAAGAAATTGCCCGTCGTCTCGACGAGCATCGGAGAAGACGACCTGCGGGCTCTCCTGCCGGAGCACGTGAAGGGGCATTACGCCGCGTCGTGCTACTTCCAGCGCCTGCCGACGGATTCCAACCGCCGCTGGGTGAGGGAATTCCAGGATTCCTTCGGCTTCGACCGCGTGACGGGCGACCCGTTGGAGCCGGCCTACTGCCTGGTGCATCTCTGGAAGCAGGCGGTGGAAAAGGCTGGCTCATTCGACACGACCGCCGTGCGGCAGGCGTTTCGCGACGGCCTGGAATTCGACGGCCCCGGCGGCACTGTCCGTCTCGATCCCAAGACGCAGCACACCACCAAGTATCTTCGGATCGGCAGGATCCGCGACGACCGCCAATTCGAGATCGTGAACCAGTCGGAGGCGCCCATCGATCCCGATCCCTATCCGCAGATCGCCTTTCCCGGCTGGAGCTGCGACTGGACGAAGGACGGCGTCGTCCGCGGCACGGAGGTGAACATCCATGGCGACGTTTGAGGTCGAGCAGACCGAGGGCATGCGGTGGGTGCGGGTCGATCTCGACGACGACGACGTCCGCACCGAGCGGGGGGCGCTCAACCACATGCAGGGCGCCATCGCGATGGACGTGCCGCTCCCCACGCTGAAGTCGTGGTGGGTGTCGCTCTTCTCCGATGAATCGGTCCTGCGGCCGCGCTACAGCGGCACCGGCAGTGTCTTTCTCGACTCGACGCTCGGCGGCTATCACGTGATGCGGGTCAGGCCCGGCGAGCGCTGGATCCTCGACACGAAATGCTTCTGGGCGAGCGACGGCGAGGTGAAGCTCTCGGTGCACCGCGAGCGGATGTGGACCGCGTATTGGGCCGATCAAGGACTCCTCTGGTACAAGACCGCGCTCAAGGGGGACGGGCAGGTGGTGCTCGCCGTCGACGGGCCGGTGCAGGAGGTGGAGCTCGTCGATGACAAGCTCGTGGCCGACGGCCCCTTCGTCATCGCCCATACCAACGGCATCACGCTGTCGATCCGCCGCCCGGCGAAGTCATGGTTCAGCTACTGGCTTTCGGGGCAGCGGTGCGCCTACGTCTACCAGGGCACCGGCAAGCTGCTTCTTTGCACCACGCCCTACTGGCGGCAGCGGATGCAAAAGGAGCGGGCGCCCGGCTCCGCTGCATACGCCTAGAGTGAAGTGCCGGCGAAGGGACGGCAGAAGTCGGTCGCTTCGCGACTCCTTCGGATTGTCGCAGAGAACTTCCGGCCTTGGGCCGGCCAGGCCAGTCTCCGCTGACGACCTACGGAGCTTCGATCCTCAGAAGGTCGAAAGTTCCTAACGCTCCTCGAGCTTCCGCCGATCCCTTCGCCTTCCGTTGTCTCCACGTAGGACAGGCCTCCGTGCCTGTCTCATCCACCCCGCTCCCTCCACCCCCATGCCCTCGCGTTTTGTTCTCCCCCTGCTTGCCGCGATCGCACTCGTCGTCGCGGCCGCGCCGCTTCAGGCCTGTCCGTTCTGCGGTGTCGTCGGGCAGTCGCTCGCGCAACGGCGCGACGAGGCTGCCCTCGTCGCCATCGGCGAGCCGTCTGGCGCCGTAGCGCCAGACGCCGCGGCGCTTTCGAGCCAGCTGTTTCTCGTGCGTCAGTTCATCCGCGGCGGTCGCGAGATCGCCGACGAACCGGTAGCAGCTCGCGTGAGTGGTCCGGTGACAGGCACCGCCCTGCTCTTTGCCATGCCCGATGGTGAAGGCCGCGAGCGCTGGTCGGCCGTGGCGGCAAACGAGGCGCTCCTCGCCCATGTGGTCGCGGCCCCGCCGGTCTCGCAGCCGGCCGCCGAGCGACTGCGCTGGTTTGCCGCGCGGCTCGAGCATCCGGAGCCGGCGATCGCCGAGGATGCCTTCGCTGAATTTGGCCTCGCGCCCTACGCGGCTGTGCGTGATGCAGCCGATGCCTTCGACGCCGACCGACTCCGCAGCTGGGTCGCCGAGCCCGGGATCGATCAGCGTCGTCGCGGCTTCTACGGGCTGGCACTGGGCATCGTCGCCGCCCGCGACGCCGATCTGGCATCGCGCCGCTCGTCGCTCGACGCGCTCGAAGCTGCGGTCGCCGCGCCGGCCAGCGACTTCCGCGCCGGCTTCGACGGCCTGATGGCGGGTGTGCTCGTCGCCTCCGGGAAGCAGGGCCTCGACTACCTCGACAAGCGCGGGCTCTTCGCAGCGACAGCGCGGCCGGCGGACCAGAAGCACCTGCTCGCCGCCCTGCGATTTGCGTGGGAGGAACTCGATGACACGCTCCCCAGACCGCACACGGCCGCCGCGACGGCACGGCTCTTGGCAAGCCCCGTCGTCGCGGCGGATGCGACGGTGGACCTCGCGCGGTATCAGGCATGGGACCACGCCGACGCCGTGGCGGCGCTCTGGGAATCGCTGGGCGCGGACGATCCCCTCGTCCGCCGCGCCGTTGCGGGCTACCTCATGGCCTGCCCGCGCCCAGAGGCACAACGGCAGCTCGAGCGAATCCGAGCAAGGGATCCCGAGCGGCTCGACGCCGCCATCAGAGCCGCGTCGCTGCCACGGTAGGACAGGCCTCCGTGCCTGTCGAAAGCAGACCGCTTGCTCTGCAAGCGGATCCCCAAACAACTTCGCACCGGCTCGTGGGCGGCAGAAGGTGCCTCGCGGTGTCCCTCGCGGACTCGGGCCAAATGCTCGTCACGCTTCCGCCGACCCCCTCGCCTACACCGTAGGACAGGCCTCCGTGCCTGTCGAAAGCAGACCGCTTGCTCTGCAAGCGGATCCCCAAACAACTTCGCACCGGCTCGTGGGCGGCAGAAGGTGCCTCGCGGTGTCCCTCGCGGACTCGGGCCAAATGCTCGTCACGCTTCCGCCGACCCCCTCGCCTACGCCGTAGGACAGGCCTCCGTGCCTGTCGCAAGCGGTCTACCGAAACTGCGTCGCTGCGGCGGCGTCGGGCGTGGTGACCTCTCTGCCGGGCGGCAGCACCGCCTTCGACCAGTGGGCCACCGCCCTGACGGCCTCGTCACGCGGGGCCGCCGTCACCGGCGGCAACCCGATCGCCGCGGCGCCCGGGGCGGGAATTGCCGGGGGCGGCGTGGGGATCAGTTCCGGGGCCACGCCCTTCTGCTGCGGTGCACCGGGGAACACGCGCGGCACCTGCTGGTCATCCTCGCGGGTGGCCGGGTCGCGGGGCGGCAGCTGCACGGCACGGGCGTCGGCACCGACCGATTCGAAGTTTTGCGTGATCGCACCGCGGCTGAAGACGCCCGGCCGCGAGTGGCCGTAGTCCAGATAAAGGCTGGCATCACGCTGCCGCGCCCGACGGTGGGCGTCGAAATACGCCTTGCCCGGCCACGGGCCTTCCGAGAGGAAGACACCGTTGTATTCGAGCAGCGAGCCCTTGCGATAATGCAGTTGGGAGATCGAGCGGTTGTAGTCGATGAGCGCCCGGTAATAGGAGCTCTCCGCTTCGGCCCGGCGGCGCTGGGCATCGAGCAGTTGGTCGAGCGTGACCGTGCCGGCATCGTAGGCCGCCTGCACCGCCTCCACCTGCTTCTCAGCCGCCACGCGGCGGTTGAAGTTGGTCTGCGACAGCGCGAAATTCGTGTCGACGTTTCGCACGGCCTCGACGAGCGCGTGCGAGGCCTCGAGCTCCTCGTCCTGCAGGCGGGCCCGCTCGCGGGCGAGGCTCAGCTGGAAGTGCCGCACGGTCGAGAGCTCGCGTCGGAAGCCGATCGGCATCTGAAACTGCGCCCCAGCCTGCCATTCCTGAAACTTGCCGCTGAACATCGTCGAGTAGGCGTCGGTGCCCAACAGCGGATCGAGGTTGTCGGCGTTGTAGGGGTTGTAGCTCTGGTTGATCAGGTCCTGGCCCATGCCGAGGAATCGCCAGCGTCCGATGAGATCAAGCCGTGGCAGGAGCAGGTTCTTGGCGGCCGTGAGTTCGAGCTCGCGCTGCTTGATCACCCACTTCTGCTTGCGCAACTCCGCCGACCGCGAGAGCGCCTCGACGAGCGACTGCTGCCAGTCGAAGGCGATCCGGGCCGTGGTCGGCTCGTCAGACGGGCGAATGAGCCGGCCGTCGCTGGCCGTGATGCCCATCATGTAGCGAAGCCGATTTTCGCAGCGGTAGACGTCGGTCAACGCCTGCTCCACCTCGCTGCGGAAGAAGAAATACTGCTCGCGGGCCTGCGCCTCCTTGTCGGCCTCGCCACCGCGCGACTGCTCCACGTAGAGGGCATGCACCTTCCGCCAGGCCTCGAGCGCGCTATCGCGGCCCGCCTTGCGGGCCTCGAGGTTGCGGTAGGCGAAGTAGAGCTCCCAGTAGGATTGCTCCGTGTCGCTCACGAGGTTGCGCACGCCGGCCTCGAACTCGGCGAGCGAAATATCGGCGTTCACGCGGGCCAGCAGCACGCCGCGAAAGGCGGGCCGGCCGTAGATGTTTTCGAAGGCGTCGGGGCCGGCGATCCGGTTGTAGGTCACACCCGCGCCCTGCAACAGCGGCTGGTTGAAGCTGAAGTCGTAGTTCGTGGTCCAGGTCGAGGGCACCTCGCGAATCGGCGAGTTGTTGTTGTCGTAAATCGTCTGGTTGGCGAAGCCAAACGTGGCACCGGTCGCCGTGCGCTTGGTGACGCCGGTCGTCCAGTTGCCGGTGTCGCCGAGGAGGTGCTGCGGGAAGATCGTGCCGCCACGGGCGTCAAAGTTTTGTGCGCGGTTGAGCCGGTCCCAGGTGAGCGAGCTCGTGAGCTGCGCGTCGAAGAGGGCAAGCGCGCTCTCCACGCCGCGGAACGGATCGGTCTCGGTGATCGCCGGGTCGTAGATGCTCGGCGTGAGCGCCGGCGCCGTCAGCAGCGACACGGGCGGCTCGCCGGTCTGGGGCCGCGGGCCGCCGAAGCTCGCGAACCGGCCACCGAGGTTGCGAAGCACCTTGCCGTTTTCGAGCGCCGTGCGGACTGCCTCCTCGAGGGAGAGTTCCCAGATCTGGTCGAATCTGGCGTTCGTCAGCGTGAGCGGCTCGGTCGTGCCGGCCGCCTCGTCAAGCGGCTGCTGATCGGTGTCCGGGTATTCGAGCTTCTGGATCGCACCGACGTAATGCGAGAGGTCGCCGTCCTCGAAAAAGTAGAACGGCTGCCGCGGCGCACACCCGCCCGCGAGCATCGAAATGCTCGTCAGGATCACCCAGATGGCGCGGATGGTGCGGTGCACGGGGGGCTCTGCAGACGGTGGAAAAACAGGTTGTGTTCAAAGTGCCGCCGCTGCGCCCGAGGGGAACGGTCCGCAGAACAGCGGAACTTCCCGGCGTGGTGCCCCCCGACTCCACACCTGCATCGCGTGCACCCAGGCGCAGCGACAGCACGGGACTTATCGGCCCTACTACCCGCAAACTTGGGGGAATCGTCAGAGTCAGCCCAATCACTCATCAGGCTGGGAAGGCTGCGCAGGCCAGCGGGGAGAGCGGGCTTCGCGAGCCCCGCCGGCCTCGAGCCAGACGAATCGCGCGGCCGCCCCGGCCTCCGCCGCCACGGCCCGCAAGCCTTCCCCCGGGCCGAGCACGCTTGCCGCCGTAGCGAGGGCATCGGCCGTCGCGCAGTCGGCCGCGATCACCGTGACGGCCGCCGGCCCCACGACCCCGATCCCGGTGCGCGGATCCACGATGTGGCTGTAGCGAATCCCGTCGATCTCCACCCCCTGACGGGCATCCCCCGACGTGGTCACCGCGGCATCGACGAGCACGAGCGTCTGCCGCGGCGCATCGGTCGCCAGCGGATCGAGCGGAGCCACCTCGATCCGCCATCCCGGGCTGCCCGGCGGCGGCCCCGACACGCCGATGTCGCCCGAGGCATCGATCATCGCCGCGGTGATCGATCGCTTCCGCAAGACCTCGAGCGCGCGGTCAATTGCATATCCCATCCCGATGCCGCCGAGATCGAGACGCATGCCCTCTGCGGTGAGCTGCACCTCCCGGCGATCACGGTCGAGCAGGAGTTTCTCGGGCCCCACGGCGGCGCGTGCCGCGGCGAGCTTGTCGGGCCGCGGCAACTCGCCCGACCGCCGCGACTGCCGCCAGAGCGCGGTCAGCGGACCGACCGTCGGGTCAAACGCCCCGCCGGTGGCCTCGCGGATCGCCACCGCCCGTTCGAGCACCCGCCAGAGATCGTCGCTCACCGCCACGGGCGACGCCGTCGGGGCGGCCGCGGAAAGTCGCGAGAGTTCGCTCGTTTCGTCGTAGTCGGAAAGAATGCCATTGAGCCGCTCCGCCTCGGCAAACGCCGCCCCTGCGGCCTCCCGCCCCGCCGCCTCCGATGCGGCATAGAGCGTGATCGTCCACGGCACGCCCATCAGCCGTCGGGTCTCGATCATGCGAACCGGGCCACCGCGGCCGCACCCGCTCGAGACCGCGACCAGCGCGGTCAGGCAGGCTGCCAGCCAGAGCATCGATCGGATAGACTTTGCCGTCATGGATGAGCAGCCTCTCCAGCCCGCCGTCGCGATCACGTTCGATTGCACGCCGCTCCGCGGCCTGCAGCGGCTCGACATTCCGCTCGATGCCTCGCCGGTGTTTCGCGCGCGGCTCGAACGAATCCAACACGCCGTGGCCAAGCACGGCACCCGCAACACCTATTATCTCACGAACTCGAACTGCACGTTTCGATTCACCAACGATCCCGCCATCGGCTGGGTCCAGTTCTCGTTCGAGGGGACGGTCCTCACCGACGAGTTCGACCGCAAGACGGTCGGCAGCGACCTCGCCGTCCGCCTGGAGAAGGAGACCTGCGACTGGCTCACGCAGCCGGCCGTGCAGTGGCTCACGCTCTCGGTGAAGCACGCCGTCGAGGTGGAATTCGACCGCTACATCGCCGCGGGCGATCTCTCGCGGGCCATCGAACGGCTCGCCCGCGAGCAGGCCGCCAGCGACGCCGCCGGCGGCTTCCTCGGCATGAACCTGTAGGACAGGCGTCTCTGCCTGTCACATCGTACGACAGGCCTCCGTGCCTGTCCCAATCCAGACAGGCACAGAGGCCTGTCCTACACTGCGAACCCATGCACACGACGCCCTCGACCACGCACCACTGGTTTACCGACCGCCGCGGCCGGACGCTGGCCGCGATCGGCATCCTGCTCGTCGCCAGCGGTCTGGCGCACGCGGTCGCGTGGGCCGTGCTCGGTGGCCCCTGGGAGGGCCCCGTCACCTGGCGGAAGCCGATCCTCTTCGGCATCTCCGGAGGGCTGACGTGTGTCTCGCTTGGCTGGTCCTGGGCGCAGCTGCCGTGGCGCCGCGGCGACGGCTGGCTGGCTGCGGCCACCGGCTGGGCGCTCCTCGTCGAGGTCGCGCTCATCGACCTGCAGCGCTGGCGGGGCGTGGCCAGCCACTTCAATCGGCAGACACGTCTCGATTCATTGCTCTACGACGTGATGGGGGCGTTGATCCTGTTTGCGACGCTCGTCATCGTCGACCTCACGATCCGTTCCTGCTGGCAACGCACCACGCTGCCTGCCGACATGCTCCTCGCGGCCCGATCGGGGCTCGTGTTCCTGGCGATCTCCTGCCTGCTCGGCGTCTGGATCGGCGCGTATGGCGATCTGCGGGCGGCGAACGGTCAACCACCCGAGGTCTACGGCGCCGCTGGCGTCGCGAAATTTCCCCACGGCATGGCGATGCACGCGATCCAATGGCTCCCGTTCGTTGCCTGGGCGGCGCGGCAGGCCGGCCTCGGCGAGCCGCGTCGATGGCGGCTCGTTGCCTGCTCGACGTTCGGCACCGCGCTCCTGCTCACCTACGCACTGTTGCAGACACTCGCCGGCCGCAGCCGATTCGACGCCCCGCCAACCGTCGCGGCCCTACTCGCGATCGGCATCTGCTGCCTCGCCGTGCCCGTGATCGTCACGGCTGTGTCGCTGCTGGCCGGCCCGCGTCGTTCGTGACGGGCACCATCCAGGCCAGCGGCCCGGCCTGGAGCCAGACCACAAGCCCCATGAGGATGACCAGGGCGAGCGAATGCGGAAACACGCGGCGCAGGATCGTCCCCTCTTGGCGGTGCGTGCCCGTGGCCGTGGCGGAAACGACGATGCTCTGAGCGTCGATCATTTTCCCCATCACACCGCCGGTGCTATTGGCCGTGCAGACGAGGAGCGGATCGAGCCCCAATTGTTCCGCCGTCACCCGCTGCAGGCTGCCGAACATCGCGTTGCTCGAGGTGTCGCTGCCGGTGAGCGCCACGCCGAGCCAACCCAGGAGCGGCGCGAAGAAGGGATAGAACGGTCCCGACCAGGTCATCGCCAGGCCGAGCGTGACGTCGGTGCCTGAGTAGCGCGTCACGAATGCAAGCCCGAGCATCGCCGCGATCGTGGCGAGCGATTCTCGGAGTCGCCAGAAGTTCTGCCACCAGATCCGCCACGCCCGCCGCCAAGGAATCCCCAGCCAGGGCACGGCTGCCAACGACGCCACGAGAATCGCCGTGCCCGCGGCCGAGAGCCAGTTGAGCCGGTAGACCGCCCGCTCGATCTCGAGCGGCTCGCGGGTCGCCGGCGGCACCTTCGCGATCCGGCCGTCGAGCCGCGGCACGGCGAACTCGGGCGCGACGACAGGCTGCGGCAGCTTGGCGAAGCCGGCCTTGGCCTGCGGCAGGCCCCACGCGAAGACGGTGAGCGAGAGCAGCGCCCATGGCATCCACGCCCAGGCGATCGTGCGCATGGCGTCGTGCCCCGGCGATGAAAGGTCGAACCGCCGCCCCACCGCGTCGTACCGCCAGCACTCCCGAGGCTGCCAGACCCTCAGAAAAAGGGCGAGCGCCACCAGGCTCGCCAGGCCGCCGACCACGTCCACCAGTGCCGCCCCGAGGACGTTCGAAACGGCGAACTGCACGAGTGCGAACGACGCCCCGCAGACGAGCACCGCCGGCCAGACGCCCACGAGCCCGCGCCAGCCCGCCATCGTGCAGACCAGCCACGCCGGCACGACGAGCGAGAAAAAAGGAAGCTGCCGGCCTGCCATCATCGAGATCGCATGCTCGTCGAGCCCCGTCACCTTCGCCAGCGTGATGATCGGTGTGCCGAGGGCCCCGAAGGCGACGGGCGCCGTGTTGGCGATCAGCGACAGCACCGCCGCCTCGATGGCCGGGAAGCCGGCCCCCACGAGCAGCGCCGCCGAAATCGCCACCGGCGCGCCGAATCCCGCCGCACCCTCGAGAAACGCGCCGAATGAAAACGCGATCAAAAGCGCCTGCACGCGGTGGTCGGCCGAGAGCCGCGCAACCGATCGCTTCATGATCTCGAGACCACCCGCCTCGGCGGAAAGACAATAGAGAAACATCGCCGTGACGACGATCCACCCGATGGGAAAGAGGCCGAAGGCTGCCCCATGCAGCGCGGCGGCACAGGCCGCATCGGCCGGCATGCCGAACGCGACGATCGCCACCACGAGCGCCGTGAAGAGACCGGCGAGAGCCGCCCGCAGTCCCGACCACGACGCGAAGGCAAGAAGGCCGAGCAGGGCGGCCAGCGGCAGTGCCGCCACGAAGGTCGAGGCCCATGCCGCGTGAAAGGGGTCGTATCCCTGCGACCAGGTCATGGCGCGCCGACTGGAGCGGCCGCCTCCGGTTGCCCGAAATGAACGAGCATCATCGCCAGGGCCGCAAGTCCCACGATGACGAGCGCGACCCCCATGTAGCGGGCGATCGGCGGCCGGTCTGCATAGCGGTAGTCCGCACCCGCAATGGAGGTGAGCACCCGCTTGTGCTCCCACATCCCGGCGAGCGTGGCCGCCACGCCGAGCGCAATGAGCGTTGCACCGAAGAGCCGCGTCTTCACCGGCGAGAAGCCGACCATCCGACCATCGAACGCAAGCGCCGCCTGCCCCAGTCGCTCGATGCCGAAGCCGAGCGAGATCATCGCCAGACTCGTGCGCACCCATGCCAGCAACGTGCGATCGGCCGCTTCGCGGTTGCGCTCGCGGGCGAGTTCGTTCGTGAGGGAGGTTGGGGAGTCGGACATGAGGGGGAGGATAGCATAGGGAGAGACAGCCACAGAGGCCTGTCGTACGTAGGACAGGCGTCTCTGCCTGTCTTCCCCAATCGTGTATTACCGGACTTCGACGGGGATGCTGGCAGAGTGGGCGGCAAACTCCGGGGCGTAGCGGCTCTGGATCCGCGCGAAGCCGCTCGATCCACTGCCGCGGTGCGCGGCGCGGAGGGAATACTCGAAGACGTGCGTCCCCCGCGGGAGCCGCTCGAAGAACAGCTGCATGGAGGCATCGCGGATCGCGACATACCAGCCCACGCCATCCCCCCACCGCCAGCCGGAGAGCACGTCCACCGGCTCCGTGAGGCTCGGCCGGTGGTCGGCCAACTCCAGAAACTCGTAATCGCGGTCACTCGTCACGACGAGCCGCACGACCAGCTCGTCGCCGACGGCGAGTTTCGTGGCGGCCCCCTCCACCGCCGGCTCGAGCACGGGTCCCGCCTTCGTAAACCGCTTCACGAAAAGCCTCTTCTCGATCGCCAGTTCGCCACGGCCGGCCGCCGGCACGTTGGCGATGTCGTCGAGATACTGCCAGTGGATGCCTCCCCAGGCGATTCCCGCGTCGGCCTTCTTCATGACCACCTCCGCGAGCTTCGGCGTGATCTCCCGCCGCACGAACCGCTCCTCGAAGAAGCCGGTGCCCGCCTCGGCGTCGGCGGCCTGCACGGGCTCGCCGCCGACCGTCACCGTCACGAGTTCCTTGGCCGCGAGCAGGTCGTCGCCGCGGCCGAAGAGCGCCGCGACCGCGTCGGCCGTCGCCCGGCTCCCCGGCCAGCGGCTCGTCCGCTTTTGCGAAAGGAGCCAGGCCTTCAACGCCTCGACCGCCGCCGCGTCGCCAGCGACCTCGTCGAACGCCTCGATCATCACGGCCTGCGTCTCGATCGGCGCATGCGCCCAGCTCCACCAGCCGGGGTGCAAATCCCGCCACCACATGCCCTGCCAGTTGTCCTCCTGGCCATCGCGGCCGGTGCTCCGCTCGTCGAGGCTCTTCACGATCGCCCGCGACGTCTCACGATCGCCGGCGCGATGCAGGGCGATCGCCAGATGCCCCTGCGAACGCCGGGCATCGAGCTTCTGCCACGACTTCCTGCCGACGTCGAGCCCCCAGCGGACGGCCTCCGCCGCCTCGTCCTGCGGAGCTGCATCGTTCTTGAAGAAGCTTCGCGCATAGAGGGCGAACGCGCCGATCGGCGTGAGCACCATGTCGTCGGGTTTCGAGCCCCAGGTTTTCTCGGCCCGTTTCCGCTCCTCGATCAGCCGCCCGTCGAGCCACGGCAGTGCGGCCAGCGCCGGCTGCACGTCGATCGTGGCGCCGGCCACCCGCAGCCGACCGAAGCCCGCGATGATCCCAAGCGACACCGAATCGCAGGTGGTGCCACCCGGAAACCACGGCCAGCCGCCGTCGTGGTTCCGCAGCGCCTCGAGCCGTGCGAGGGCTCCCTTCGCCTCGTCGGCCGCGCGGTTTGCGTCGAAGAGCAGGGCGATCCGCGCCCGGACCTCCGTCTCGTCCACCGCCTCGCGCACCCACGGCGTCTCGGCGAGGAGCGTCGTCACGAGATCGGCGTTTTTCTCGAGCGGGCTCACGAGGGCTTTCGTCCCCTTCCACTGCTCGAAGATCTTTTGAATCCGCGGATCACGGGTCGCGATGTGCCGCGCGAGCGTGTTGGCATAGAGCCGCGTGAAGAGCGTCTCCGTGCTCTCGTCGGCCTGCTCCATGATCGAAGGCAGCGCCATCACGGCATACCAGGCCGGATTCGACGCCGCCTGCACCACGAACGACTGGCTCTCGATCGAATCGGCCGGCTTCGCGAGCCGCTCCACGACCACCCGCTTTTCGCCGGGCCCGCGAAGCGTGATCGGCACCGTCTCCGTCACGAGCACCCGCTTCGAGAGCACCGGCAGCAGCGCCTCCTCGCCGTCGCTTGCCCGGCCGGCCGAGCCGGTGGCGAGATACCGGAGCGTCTCCGTGCCCTCGGCCACCTTCACGGTGAAGAACACCGGCTGCGATTCACCCGCCGCCAGATCGAAGGGCTGCGAACGCGCCGTCGCCACAAGTTCGTCGCGGGAAACGCCCGTGCGGGCGTCGGCGAGGTCGAACTGCACCGTGCCGGAAAGTCGTCCCGTGGAGCGGTTGCTCACCTTCACCGGAATCTCGACGACGTCGCCTTCCCGCAGAAACCGCGGCGGCATCGGCTCCACCATCAGATCTTTGGCGGCCACGCAGGCGTCGAGGAGCGTGCCACTGCGGAGGCTCGCATCGTGGGCAAGCGACTTGAACTGCCAGGTCGTGAGCGTGTCGGGGAGCGTGAATTCGATCGTCACGGCGCCATCGGCGCCGCTCCTGAGCGCGGGGAAAAAGAACGCCGTCTCGGCGAGGTTTTTCCGCGGCGGCGGCGGGGCCGCGGTCCGCGAGGCTGCCGGCGGTGGTGCCGCGGCATCGCCGCCCTTCCGCAGGATGCCGTTGGTGGCGACGCCTTCCGCATCCATCGCGGCCGCGGCCGGTGCCGCCATCATCGCGACCTCCGGCATCATGCCGCGCTTCATGCCGCCTCGGACGATTCCGACGCCCGCTCCCCCGCCGCCCGGCCCAAACTCGTCGCGAAATTCGCGATAGCTGATCTCGACAGGCTCATACCGCATCTCCCAGTTGCCGCCGATCTGGTTGAGCGCCAGGCCGCCATTCGAAAACGCGTTCACGCGCGAATCCCACTCGCGGCGGAACAGGTTGCCCAGACCGCTCGGCCAGTCGTGCGCCGCCAGCGCGTCGAGCGATTGGTCGTAGAGCGTCGCCACCATCTCAGCGACCGCCGGGGCGTCGGCAGCGCCGGTGGCCTTGATCTTCGCCCGCCAGACCTCCTGCGCGGCCGGCTCGACCCGCCGCGTGAACCGCTCCCACGCGATCGAGAGCTGCTTGTTCGTCCACGGCACGTCCACCGTGAGCGTCTCGGCGTGCAGCCGGCCATTGCGCACGAGCCAGGCGCGGATCGAAAACCCGCCGCGGTGCTCCTCGCCCACCTTCACGGTGATCGGCCACTGCGTCCGCCCCGGCTCGGTCCAGAATCGCGCGAGCGTCTTGCCCGACTGCGAAACCTCGACGAGCATCCGGCCGCGGTCGTAGCCCGTGGCCGCGATCGCACGAAACTCGCTGCCCGGCTCGGCCGAGAGCCGCTGCGCCGTGAGCAGGAACGGCCGCTTCACCGGATACCGCGCGGCCGCCGGATCGATCACCTCGATCGTGCGGCGGGCCTTCACCGACGGATCGCTCGCCGCGACCTCGAACTCCGCCCGGTAGATGCCCGCCGGCAGTTTCGCCGTGGCCAGCACCTTCCCCGTGGCCGGATCGGTGCGCACGGTCTCGCTGAAGACGACGTCGCCTAGAGCCCACGTCTCTGGATCGGAGGGATCGTTCACGGGCGGCTGTGGCGGGATCGCCGCGGGCCTGCCACCGCGACGGCGCGACATCCGCATCGGGCGCGGTTCCGACGCGAAGGCGTCACCGCGGGCGACCTCCGCCGGCTGAACGAGCGTGAAGATTTTCAGCGTGCCGCCGGCCGCACGCGGATCGCCATCGAGCGAATGCGTGCCGACCGTAAGCGCGACGGCGGCCGGTTCGCCGGCCTTGCCCACCTCCTGCCACTTCTCGGCCGAGACCGCAGCCTCGATCGCGGCATAGCCCGCCGACACCCGCCGCTCGTCGCTCCGCGTCTCCCCGGCGGCATCGGTCACGTCGGCCTTCACGGCATAGGTGAAGACCGGCGCCGACTCCCGCGGCACCGAGCGGTCGGGCTTCGCGGGGAAGGTTACGGTGAATGCACCATTCGCATCGGTGACGGCCGTGCCGCGGGCGATATTGGCGGCGCTGCCGCCGAAGGGCAGCCATGGGAAGAACCAGCGGCACCAGTCGGGAAACCGCATCTCGCGCTCGACGCGGTAGCGGACCTTCGCGCCGGCGACCGGCAGGCCGGTGTAGGTCGTCGCGGTGCCGGTGAGCGTCACCGGGCGATCGAGCACGACCTCGCCAGTCGCGGCGCCGAACTTCACCTGAAACGTGGGCCGCTTGTATTCCTCCACCCGCACATTCGCGACGCCAGCGGCATTCGGCCCCTCGGCGAGGATCGTCCATTGCCCGGGCAGCGCCCCCGTCGCGATCGCAAACTCACCGTGGAACGAGCCGTTCGCGTTCGTCTTGAGTTCCGCCTGCGCCACCTCGCGGCCGTTCGCATCGCGAAGCACCGCCTTCACCGGCTTGCCGGCGACCGCGGCGTATTCACGCCTCTCCGGATCGCTGTGGCAGAGGATCCCCTTATAGAAGACGATCTGGCCGGGGCGATGGATGCCGCGGTCGGTCATGAGCACGATCGAGTTGTGGGGCTCCTGCGGCGGCTGCTGCCAGGTGTGCGCAGGCTCGCTGCCGACCGTCTCGTCGCGGCCGTCGACGCTCGCCTTCACGAGCAGCACGACCTCGCGGCCCTGCTCGGCCGGCAGTTCGTAGCGGCCGTCGCGATCGGTCGTGGCCGTCTTGCCGGGAGCGAACCGGGGCGGATGCCCCTGCTGCTGCACGAACATCTGCACGCTCGCGTTGGCGAGCGGTTCGCCCGACGCGATGTCGACGACATGGCCGGTGAGCGGCTGGCCCACGCGCGGATTCGATCCATTCGTGACGAGCCCGAGCCGGCTCACCCAGACGAGCCCGGCCGACACGGCGTTGTCTTGCTCGCCGAAATCCTCCCGCGTGCTGGCGATCACCCAATAGCTACCGGGCGCGAGATCCTGCGGCACCGGGATATCGTGCGATCGCTCCTGGTAATCGCCGGTCGGCGGCAACTCTGACTTGAATGCTTTGAGTGGCGTCGCCGCAAGCAGTTTCGCCCGCTCGGCGTCGTCGAGCCAGCCGGCATGCGCCCTGCCCGCAAGCATCCGCTCCATCCAGTCGGCCTTCACGATTCGCAGGTGCACGGTTCCGAGATTGCGGTAACGCACGCACAGCACGGGCCAGGGCTTGGCCCACGTCCGCTCGACAAACACGTTGAGCGATTTCCCCTCGATCTCGGCGATCAGGTTTTTGCAGAGCTTCGCGCCGGGGCTTTTGGGATGCTGCTCGACGGCTTGGGCCGCGATCGCGCGCGCCTCGACCAGATCATTCTCTTCACGAGCGACCGCGGCGAGGTGGTAGCGGGCCAACGCTGCCGTCTCGTGGTCGCCGGCCTTCGCGATAAAGGCTTCGAGCGCTCCCCGCTTGCGATCGGCGATTTCATCCCCCACGGTGTGAGCGGATGCCCAGAGGATCCGGTCGAGATCGGCGGAGAGAAGGGCGGTGCGCTCAGCATCGCCCGCGTGAAACTCGATCAGGTCGCGGTAGAGGCCGGCCGCCTGGAGGAGTGGCGAATCGCGATCGGTCACGGCTGGATCTTCGGCGGGCCGCCAGGCGAGAAATTCATCGCGCGTGCCGAGGGCTGGACCATCGGCCGAAAGTTCGAAGGCGTCTTCCGGATCGACAAGGCCGCGCTCGCCCGACTCCGCGAAGGCGAGTGCATCGCGCACGATCACGTCCCAGACCGTCGGCCGGTAGGCATCGGGCATCGTGCCCGGCTCGAGCACGGCGTTCCACTCGGTGACTGGCAGTTTCTGGAGCGCATCCTTCTGCGCGATCGCCGCCGCAAAGCGGCCGCGGATCTCGCCGACGATTTTCGGCAGATCCCACGACGCGATCGACGCAAGGCCGTCGGCCGCCCCGCCACCCGTCCGCTGGGCGAACCGCCAGCGGTTGTTCATGAAAAAGCCCCACGTCCAGTTGGCCCGGATCGCCTCCAAGACCCCGCGCGATTCGGCCGGCGCCTTGTCGCTCGCAGCGGCCAGGCGGATGAGCCGTTCGGGATCGTCGGCGGGCCGGTCGCGGGTCTCGGCAAGCACCTTCGTGGCGATGTCGCGGGCGATCTCGGCCGGCGAGCCATTCGGCACTTCGTCGCCGCGGGCGTCTTCGCGTGTCATGCGGGTGGCTCCGAAAAGAAATCCGGCGAGGAGAAGAACCACGGCGGCAAAGCGGGACGGCACGGGAAAGCCCTCCGGGAAACCTGGGGGTCGATCGAGATGGAAGTCTACGGGGCGGCAGACACGGCTTGACAATGTATATACGCCTGTATACTCCCTTCGCATTCGGCACACACGGACTTGCTTGCCATGCCTCACGACCTGCAAACCGTTCTCAATCGCTCATTCGGCCACTCCTCATTCCGCGACGGACAGGAGCAGGTGATCGAGTCGCTGCTGGCCGGCAGAAGCGCGCTGGCCCTTTTCCCTACGGGCGCCGGCAAGTCGCTCTGCTATCAGCTGCCGAGCCTGCTGATGGATGGGCTGACGGTCGTCATCTCGCCGTTGATCGCCCTGATGAAGGATCAGGTCGAGTCGCTCGAGGCGCGGGGCATTGCGGCGGCGCGGCTCGATTCCTCGCTGACGCCCGACGAGGCCGCGAGCGTCTATGAACGCATCCGCAGCGGCACGCTGAAACTGCTCTACATCGCCCCGGAGCGGCTGATGAGCGAGCAATTCGTCACCCGGCTTGCGCGGACCAGGATCGCGATGATGGCGGTGGACGAGGCGCACTGCATCTCGGAGTGGGGGCATAACTTCCGGCCGGAATACCTGCGGCTGGCGCATGTCGCCGAGGAACTGGGCATCAGCCCCGTACTGGCGCTGACGGCCACGGCGACGCCCGCGGTCGCGGCCGATATCCGCCGGGCCTTCGGCATCGCCGAGGCCGACCACGTGCAGACCTCGTTCTTGAGGCCAAACCTGGCCTACCGGGTGACGCCCTGCGCCGACAAGCATCGCCTCGATCTGCTCACGAGCCGCCTGCAGGAGCGGCAGGGGGCGGCGATCGTCTATGTGACGCTGCAGAAAACGGCAGAGCAGGTGGCGAATCACCTGCAGAAGCGCGGCCTCAAGGCCCTCGCCTATCACGCCGGCCTGCCGGACGAAAAGCGGCATGCGGCGCAAGATGCCTTCATGCGCGGCCGCGCCGACACGATCGTCGCCACGATCGCCTTCGGCATGGGCATCGACAAGGCCGACATCCGCGGCGTCTATCACTACAACCTGCCGAAGACGCTGGAAAACTACTCGCAGGAAACGGGCCGCGCGGGCCGCGACGGCCTCCCCTCCGTCTGCGAACTCCTGGCCTGCGCCGACGATCGGATCGCGCTCGAGAATTTCACCTATGGCGACACGCCCACACCGGAGGCGATTCGGCAGCTCCTCGGCCACATTCTCGGCCGGACTCTCGCGCCTGCAGCCGCTACGACCAAGCAACGTCCTGGTCAGCCATCGGGCGAGTTCGACATCTCGCTCTACGAGCTTTCGCAGTCCACCGACATCCGTCCGCTGGTGATCGAGACGGTCCTCACCCATCTGGAGCTGGCCGGGGTGCTCCGCCCGTTGGGATCGTTTTATGCCGGCTACCAGTTTCGGCTGCTCGAGCCAGAGTCGGCCGTGCTTGCCAAACACACGCCCGAGCGGCAGGCCTTCCTGAAGCAGCTCCTGCACTGCGGCAAGCGCGGCACGAAGTGGACCACGATCGACCCCGAAGCAGCCGCAGCCGACATGGCAGAGCCGCGCGACCGCATCGTGAAGGCGCTCGGCTGGCTTGCCGAATCGGGCAGCATCGAGCTCAAGCCCAGCGGCAGCCGTCAGCGTTTCCGGCTGACCGGCGGCGTGCAGCGCAATGCCTCGGCCCAGCCCGATCTCGACGCGCTCACCCATTCGATGCAGGAATTGTTTGCCATACGCGAAGCCCGCGATCTCGAGCGGCTGCAATCAGTGCTCGACTTCGCGGCAGACCGCGGCTGCCTCACCCAGAGGCTCCTCCGCTACTTCGGCGAGGATGTCAGCCCGCAGGCAAGCAACGAGGGGCAAATCGGGTGCGGCGGCTGCACGAGCTGTGACGCCACCGAGCGAGGCTCTCCGGAATCATCCGCCGGTGCCACCCGGGAGATTCCCTCCTCCACAGCGCGGGAAATCACGACCGCGCAGGCCGCGGCCATCGAGGCCCTCGTGGCCGAGGACCGGCCATCGCTGCGCACCCCCCGCCAACTGGCCCGCTTTCTCTGCGGGCTCACGAGCCCTGCCACGAGCCGGGAGCGGCTGGGCCGCCACGCCGCCTTCGGTCTGCTGGCCAGCGTCCCCTTCGCCACCGTGCTCGCCCACGCCGAATGCGGGCCGACAGCGTAGCCCGAATTGAGCGACAAAACCCTGTCAGAAAACGGGTTGCGCACCGCTCGTCAACGTGGTTTCCGGCGAAAACACGTGCTATAGTTATGGTTGACCGTGTCGGCGGAGCGCAACGCCGTCACCCTTGGACATCGATGCCGAACGTCTCGCTGGGTGCTTCCTAGCGCGGCTTGTCAGCAGCCAGGAGGTTTCATGCACCGCTCCACCTTGATTGCGATTTCGCTTGCGTTTGCGGCTGCAGCCGTGCCGGCGGGCTTTGCCCCGGCCGCGGAAAAGATTTCGTACAACGAGCAGATCCGTCCGATCCTCGTCGAGAACTGCTTCGGCTGCCACGGCGCCGATAGCGCCGGCCGCAAGGCCGACCTCCGGCTCGACGACCGCGACGCCGCGGTCGAGAGCGGGGCCATCGCTCCCGGCGACCCCGATTCGAGCGTGGCCCTCGACCGGATCTTCTCCGACGATCCCGAGGAGGTGATGCCGCCGCCGGCCGTGAAGAAGACGCTCTCGGCCGAGCAAAAGGAGTTGCTGAAGCGGTGGATCGCCGAGGGGGCCGAATATCAGCCACATTGGTCGTTCATCCCACCGGCGCGGCCGGAACTGCCGGCCGTGAAGCAGAAGGAGTGGATCAAGAACCCGATCGACTCGTTCGTCCTCGCCCGACTTGAGAAGGAAGGCCTCTCTCCCGCGCCGGAGGCCGACCGCCGCACGATCGCCCGTCGGCTCGCGCTCGATCTCACGGGGCTGCCGCCGGAGCCGGCCGTCGTCGATGCCTTCGTGGCCGACCCGCATCCCGATGCCTACGACCGGCTCGTCGACACGCTGCTGGCGAGCCTCGAATGGGGCGAGCACCGCGGCCGCCACTGGCTCGACTACGCCCGCTATGCCGACACCCACGGCATCCACTTCGACAACTACCGCGAGATGTGGACCTACCGGCAGTGGGTGGTGAATGCGTTCAACCGCAACATGCCATTCGACCAGTTCACGATCCTGCAGCTGGCGGGCGACCTCGTGAGCGAACACGGGCCGAGCGCCACGCCCGAGCAGATTCTCGACAACCGGATCGCCAGCGGCTTCAACCGCTGCAACATGACGACGAGCGAGGGGGGCGCGATCGCCGAGGAATATCTCGTCCTCTACACCCGCGACCGCACGGAGACCACGTCCGCCGTCTGGCTCGGCCTCACGACGGGCTGCGCCGTCTGCCACGATCACAAGTTCGATCCGCTGTCGCAGAAGGAGTTTTACGAACTCTCCGCCTTCTTCAATAACACCACGCAGGCGGCGATGGACGGCAACATCCACGACACGCCGCCGATCCTGCCGGTGCCGCGGGTCGAAGACCGGCCGCGGTTCGCGGCGCTCCAGCGCGAGATTCCGGCGACGAAGGCCGCGGCGGCGGATCGGCGGAAAGCGGCCCGACCCGAGTTCGAGGAGTGGGTCAAGAGTCTCACGCCTGAAGTCGCCACGCGGACCGCCCCGCAAGACACACCCGCCCTGGAGATGCCGCTGGCCGAAGGCAAGGACGCGGCCACGCGGATCCGGCAGGGGGGCAAGGAGATCGACCTGCCGCTCGTGCTCGGAAAAGAATCCGCATGGAAGGACGGCCCCGGCGGCCGTCCCGCGCTCTTTCTCCATGGCGTGGTGGCTGAACTGCCCAATGTCGGCGACTTCGAGTACGATCAGCCGTTCGCCGTCGCGTTCCAAGTGCAGTGCGACGAGCTCGAGCGGCCTGGCGCGATCGTGGCCCGCTGCACTTCCGGCGACAAGCGCCGCGGCTGGACCGTCTCCAACGACCAGCGACGAATCACGGTCGACATCGCGCATGAGGGGAACGAGAACGCGGTTCGCGTGTCGGCCGACGCGCAGATCAAGCCCGACCAGTGGACGCACGTGGCGGTGAGCTATGACGGCTCGGGAGCCGCTGCGGGCGTGAGCATTTTCTACGACGGCAAGCCGATGCCCAAGAAGGCGATCATCGACAAACTCCAGAATCGGTCGATTCGCACTGATGCTCCGCTGACAGTGGGCGGGCGATCGGGAGGCGAGCTCGCCCCCCAGGGCATCGGCCTCGCCAGCCTCTCCATCTGGAGCCGCGGGCTCACCGCCGATGAGATCCTACGGCTTGCGCTCGAGCCGACGTTCGAAAAAGTCGTGAAACTTCCCCCCGACGACCGTTCCGAGGCGGCGGAAGGCCTCGTCGAGTGGTGGTTCGCCACGTTCGACGAGCCCACCAAGGCGTTCGTGGCGACGCTGGCCGCGCTCGAAGCGGAACACGCCGCGATCCGCACGCGTGGCACCGTGGCCCACGTGATGAACGAGAAGGATGAAATGGCGAAGGCCTACATCCTCGACCGCGGCGAATACGACAAGCGGAAGGACGAGGTGAAGGCCGATACGCCCGACATCCTGCCGCCGTTCCCGGAACACCTCCCGAAGAACCGCCTCGGCCTCGCGCAGTGGCTCCTGCTCCAGGAGCATCCGCTTACGGCCCGCGTGACCGTGAACCGCTTCTGGCAGGAGGTGTTTGGCACCGGACTCGTGCGGTCGAGCGGTGATTTCGGCGTCACCGGCGAACTGCCGAGCCACCCGGAACTGCTCGACTGGCTTGCCCTCGAGTTCATCGAGAGCGGCTGGGACGTCAAGAAGCTCTTCAAGACGATGGTCATGAGCAGCACCTACCGCCAGTCGGCCGCCGCGACGCCGGAGAAACTCGCTAAAGACAATGCCAATCGGCTGCTCTCGCGTGGGCCGCGGTTCCGGATGGATGCGGAGATGGTCCGCGACGCGGCCCTCGCCGCCAGCGGCCTGCTCGTGAAGCAGATCGGCGGCCCGAGCGTGAAGCCCTATCAGCCGGACGGCGTGTGGGAGGCCGTTTCGATGGGGGGCAACACGAGCAAATACGCCCGCGACAAGGGGGAGGCGGTCTACCGCCGCAGCATGTATTGGTTTTGGAAGCGGTCGGCCCCGCCGGCCTCGATGGAGATCTTCAACGCCCCGTCCCGCGAAAACTGCTGCGTGAAACGGGAGCGGACCAACACGCCGCTGCAGGCGCTCGTCACGCTCAACGACCCGCAGTTCGTCGAGGCGGCGCGGTTCCTCGCCGACCGGGCGCTCGAGGTGGCGGGCGACACCGACGAGGCGCGAATCGACTTCATCGCCAAGCGGCTGCTCGCCCGCCCCTTCACCGCCGACGAAATCGCCGTTGTGAAGCGATCGCTCGCGGATCTGTCGGCCTGGTACAAGGATCACCCCGACGAGGCGAAGCAGCTGATCGTGGTGGGTGACTCGAAGCCGCGGGGCACCGATCTGGTCCAGCTGGCGAGCTGGACGATGCTCACCAACCAGCTCATGAACCTCGACGAAGTGCTCTGCAAGTAGGAGCTCCGCAGCCATGAATCCTCCCATCCGTTCCTCGCTCGATGAACTGGGCTTGAATCTCACCCGCCGCCGGTTCTTCGAGACCGGCGGCCATCTGCTTGGCGGCGCGGCACTCGCCACGCTGCTCGGGCAAAGCGCAGCCTTCGGCAATGCCTCTTCGTCGGCGACGGCGGGCATCGAGCGGGTGGCCGGGGCGATCGGGCCCCACTTCGCGCCGAAGGCCAAGCATGTCATCTACCTGCACATGGTGGGCGGGCCGCCGCAACAAGACATGTATGACTACAAGCCGGTCATGAACGACTGGTACGACAAGGACCTCCCCGAGAGCGTCCGCAACGGCCAGCGGCTGACGACGATGACATCGGGGCAGGCGCGGTTTCCGATCGCGCCCTCGAAATACAAGTTTGCCCAACACGGCCAGAACGGGATGTGGGTGAGCGAGCTTCTGCCGCACACGGCCAAGATGGTCGACGACATGTGCTTCATCCGCTCGATGCACACCGAGGCGATCAACCACGAGCCGGCGATCACCTACATGCAGACGGGCAACCAGATCTCCGGCCGCCCCTGCCTGGGGTCGTGGCTGAGCTACGGCCTCGGCTCGCTCAACAAGGATCTGCCGACGTTCGTGGTGCTCGTGGCCCGGCCCACCCAGAACGACCAGCCGCAGGCGATCGGCGCCCGGCTCTGGTCGAGCGGCTACCTCCCCGGCGAATACGCGGGGGTGAGCTTCCGCTCGACCGGCGACCCGATCCTCTACATCAACAATCCGTCGGGCGTCTCCGCGGAGGTGCGTCGCAAGACGCTCGACGGCCTGCAGGCCCTCAACCAGCGCACGCTCGAGCAGATCGGCGACCCTGAGACGCGCACGCGGATCGCCCAATACGAGATGGCTTTCCGGATGCAGTCGAGCGTGCCCGACCTGACCGATCTGGCCAGTGAACCGGCCCACACCTACTCCCTCTACGGCGAGGCGGCCAAGAAGCCGGGCACGTTCGCCAACACGGCGCTCATGGCCCGCAGGATGGTGGAGCGGGGCGTGCGGTTCGTGCAGATCTACATCAACAACTGGGACACGCATTCCAACGTGGGCGGCCGGCTGCCGAGCCAGTGCAAGGACATCGACCAGGCCTGCTGGGGCCTCGTGCAGGATATCAAGGCCCGCGGCCTCCTGGACGAGACGCTCGTCATCTGGGGGGGCGAGTTCGGCCGCACGGTCTACTCCCAGGGCGGCCTCTCGAAGGAGAACTACGGCCGCGACCATCATCCGCGGTGCTTCACGATGTGGATGGCCGGCGGCGGCACGCGGCCGGGGCAGATCTACGGCGAGACCGACGATTTCTCCTACAACATCGTGAAGGATCCGGTCCATATTCGCGACTTCCACGCCACGGTGCTGCAGCTCATGGGCTTCGACCACGAGCGGTTCACCTACCGCCACCTCGGGCTCGACCAGAAGCTCACGGGCGTCGAGCACGCCCGCGTGGTGAAGGAATTGCTGGCCTGACGGTCGGTGGTCCGGTACTCTCACAGTGGCGCAGCTGTCGCGCGTTCGTTACTTGTTCAGGAGTGCGCAGGATGGCGTTTGCACGATTCATCGCTTTCGCGTTCGCTGTCGGGTTGGCATTCGTGGCGGTCGCTCCCGCACGTGCGGCTGACTCGCCGGCAAAGGTCGAAGCCGATCCCTTCAAGACCGCCCATCGGCTGCTGGGACTGCCCGCCCGACCTGCCCGCCCGGCCCTGCCGCCGAGCCGCCTGCCGCTGGAGCTGATCGATGGCGAGCGGATCGCCCTCGTGGGCAATTCCACCGCCGAGCGGATGAATCTCTTCGGCCACTTCGAGTCGCTGCTCCACCAGCGGTTTCCGGACAAGAATCTCGTGGTCCGCAACTTCGGCCGCCCCGCCGACGAGGTCGGCAACCGCCAGCGGGCCACCGACTACACCAGGCTCGACGATCCGATGGCCGCCTTCGGGGCCGACACCTACTTCCTGTTCTTCGGGTTCAACGAATCGTTCGCCGGACCGGCCGGCGTGGAGAAGTTCAAGGCGGATTACCACAAGCTCCTCGCCGACATCGAGGCGCGGTATCCGCGCGACGATACGAAGGCGGCGCCGCGATTCGTGATCGTTTCGCCGATCGCGGTCGAGGCGACCGGCGACCCGTTGATGCCCGATGCCGAGGCCCAGAACACACACATCGCCCTCTATCGCGATGCGGCCCGCGACGTGGCGGCGGCGAAGGGACTGGCCTTCGTCGACATCTTCGACGCCACTCGGCAGGCCTTCGCGGCGGAGCCGGGAAGGCAGTTGACGATCAACGGCTGCCACGTCAACGAAGCTGGCGACCGCGCAGTCGCCGAGCCGCTCGACCGCGCGTTGTTTGGCAGCCCCGCCTCGCATCGGCTCGCCCCCGAGGCTTTCGCGAAGCTCCGCGAGGCCGTCAACGACAAATCATGGGTGCACCTGCAGGACTACCGGATGGTCAACGGGTGGTACGTCTACGGCGGCCGCCGTACTTGGGACACGGAAACGTTTCCATATGAGTATCTGAAGCTTCGCAACATGGCGGCCGTGCGCGATCGCTATGTGTGGAACATCGCCGCCGGCAGGCCCGTGCCGCCCGTACCAGACGATTCGGGAACTGGAGAACTCGTCGAGCCGCAAACGCGGTTTGGCGACCCACGTCAGCAATCCAGCGAGCAGCAGGATCGCGGGCCGACGATCCTGCCGCCGGAGGAATTCATCAAGACCTGCACCGTGCCACCGGGTTTTGCAGTGAAGCTCTTTGCCGACGAACGCACCTTCCCAGAGATTGCCAAACCCGTGCAACTGGCATTCGACTCGAAGGGGCGGCTGTGGGTTTCCACGATGCCGAGCTATCCGCAGTGGCAGCCGGGCGCTCCCCGGCCGGCCGACAAGCTCGTGATCCTGGAAGACACCGATGGCGACGAGAAGGCCGACAAGCAGACGGTTTTCTACGACAAGCTTCACTGCCCGACCGGGTTTCAATTTTTCGACGGCGGCGTGCTCGTCATGGATCAGCCGAGGCTCCTGTGGCTCAAAGACACCGACGGCGACGACACGGCCGACGTGGTGGTGCAGGTGCTCGACGGCTGGGCCACGGAAGACACGCACCATACGGCGGGCGCCTTCGAGATGAGCAACGGCGGCCTGCTGCACGCGCTCGAGGGCGTGGCGATGAGCACGACGCTCGAAACGCCGTGGGGCCCGTTCCGAACTTTTGCCGACCCGGGCTGCTACGTCATCGACCCCCGCACGTGGAAGATTCGCCACTACAAGACGCCCGGCTACGGCAATCCGTGGTGCTACGTCTTCAATGAATGGGGCCAGGGCATCGTGGGCGACGGCACGGGCGCCGCTCAGCACTGGGATACGCCGCTTTCAGGCGCCCAATACGCGGGACGCAAAGGCATGGATCCGGTCTTCCCGACCGACGGGATGCGGCCCGTGGTGGGCAGCGAATATCTCCGCTCACGGCACTTCCCCGACGACGTGCAGGATCAGTTCATCTATGCCTGCGTGATCAACATGAACGGCATGCCCCGGTGGCGCATCGCCGACGACGGAGCCGGCTACAAGGGCGATCGGATTCGCCATGAGGTCGATGGAAAGCCGCAGCCTTTCGACCTGCTGAAGAGCACCGACAAGCACTTCCGGCCGGTCGATCCCCAGATCGGGCCCGACGGCGCCCTCTGGTTCGGCGACTGGGCCAATCCGCTCATCGGCCACATGCAATACAGCCAGCGCGATCCCAACCGTGACAAAAAACACGGCCGCATCTACCGGCTGGTCTCGACCACGAAACCGCTGGTCGTGCCGGAGACTCAGGCGGGCAAGCCGACCGCCGCCGTGCTCGATCAATTGAAGAGCCCGGAGTGGCGCACGCGGTATCGTGCCCGGGCAGAGTTGCAGTCGCGGCCCAAGGCGGATGTGCTCGCCGCGGCCGGCGAATGGGTCGCCCGGAATGCGTCTGACCCCGCCATCGACCGGCTCACGATGGAGCAACTCTGGCTGCAACAGAGCTTCCATGCGGTCGATGGGCGATTGCTCGAGAAGATGCTCACGGCGAAAACGCCCGACGCCAGGGCCGCAGCCACACGCCTGCTCGCCGACGAGCGCGAGCGGATCCCGGGCGCCGAACGGCTGCTGATCGCCCAGGCCCGCGACGGCCATTTGCGGGTTCGCACCGAGGCGGTGCGCGGCCTGAGTTTCTTTCCAACCTCCGACGCCATGGCCGGGGTGGTGACCGCCGCCAACGTGGCCCCGTCGGATCGCTTCCTGGAATACACCTGCGATGCCGCTCTGGGCGCGCACATACCCGTCTGGAAGGCGGCCTACCAGGCCGGCACGCTGGCAGCGACGGGCTCGCCTGCGTCGAAGATCATCGAGGGCGTGCTCGGCGTCGATAAAAAGGCGGCCGAGGTGAGGCAGTATCTCTCGGTGCTCCTGAGCAAGGATCCGACGACCGCCGAGCAGCGCGACAAGGCGATGCACTCGATTACCCGTATCCAGGGAGGCAACATCGACGGTGGCCGTGAGGTGTTTCGCCGTGTCTGCTCGAACTGCCACAAGATCGGGACAGAAGGCGCCGACCTCGGGCCTGTGCTGACGACCGTCGGCTCGAGGCTGACTCCCTACAAACTGGTTGAATCGATCGTGGATCCGAATGCCTCGGTCGACGAGAAGTACGTTTCCACGACGCTCATCACCGACGACGGCCGCAGCATCACCGGCCTGCTGGTGAGCGAAACACCTGAAGATATCGTGATCTTCGATGGCAAGGAGAAGAAGACGGTCAAGGTTGCCGAGATCGAGGAGCGGGTGAAACTCAAGCAGAGCAGCATGCCGGAAGGCCTGGCGGCAACACTCTCGCCCACCGAGCTGCTCGACGTCATCGAGTTTTTGAAGAGCCGCAAGTGATCCGCGAAGCATCCGAAGAAACGCTTCGCTCCCTGCTCGCCCGGCAGCGCGAGGCTTTCCTCCGCGACGGGCCGCCGTCGGCAAAGGTGCGGATCGATCGCATCGACCGCTGCATCGGGCTGCTCGTCGATCATCAAGACGAACTCGCCGCTGCCGTCGATGCCGACTTTGGCTGCCGCTCGCCGCTGCTCACGAAGTTCACCGACATCTCCGCGTCGCTGGATCCGCTCAAGCAGGCCCGCCGCAACGTGCGGCGCTGGATGCGGAGGGAGCGCCGAGCGACCACGCCGGCGATCATCGGCTGGATCGGCGGCGGCGCTGAGATCCAGCCGCATCCCGTCGGCGTGGTGGGGCTGATCGCGCCCTGGAACTTCCCGATCAGCATGGTCTTCTCCCCTCTGGCGAGCGTGCTCGCCGCGGGCAATCGCTGCCTCATCAAGCCATCCGAATACACGCCGAAGACGGCCGACCTGCTTGCCCGCCTTGTCGCGGGAGCGTTTGACGAGACCGAGATCGCCGTCTGCACCGGCGGCCCGGCGGTGGGCGAGGCGTTTAGCCGGCTTCCCTTCGACCACCTGCTCTTCACGGGGAGCACCGGGGTCGGTCGGCAGATCATGCGGGCGGCGGCCGACAACCTCGTGCCGGTCACGCTCGAGCTCGGCGGCAAGTCGCCGACGATCATCGGGCGGTCGGCCGATATCGAGTCTGCGGCCAGGCGGATCATGGCGGGCAAGACGATGAATGCCGGCCAGATCTGCATTGCGCCGGATTATGTGCTTCTGCCGGCGGACCGGCGCGAGGCATTCGTGAAGGCGGCCGTGGCGGCCGTGGCCCGAATGTTTCCCACGCTCGCCAACAATCCCGAATACACGTCGATTCTCAACGAACGGCATGTGGAACGCCTGCAGGCGATGCTCGCCGACGCGCGTGCCGGCGGCGCACGGCTCGTCGAGGCCAACCCGGCCGGTGAGGACCTCGGCCGCTCGCTTCGCAAGCTGGCCCCCGTGCTCATCCTCGATCCAGAAGACTCCATGCGGGTGATGCAGGAGGAGATCTTCGGCCCGCTCCTGCCGGTGAAGACCTACGAGACCATCGACGACGCGATCGCGTATGTGAACGCCCGGCCGAGACCGCTGGCCCTCTACTATTTCGGGGAGGATCGCGACGAGGAGCAGCGAGTGCTCGCGCGGACCACGTCGGGCGGCGTGACCGTAAACGATGTGATCATGCACGTGGCGATGACGGAGCTTCCGTTTGGCGGCATCGGCCCCTCCGGCATGGGCGTCTACCACGGCATCGAGGGCTTTCGCCGTTTCAGCCACATGAAGCCGGTCTTCCGCGAGCCCAGTTCGTGGTTCGTGGAGCAGGTGCTCGCCCGGATGCGGCCACCCTACCGCGATGCATTCCGCCGGATGGTCGCCCGCCAAATCCGCCGGTGACATCCTGTTCCGCCGGTGACATTCAGATCCGCCGCTGACGTTCGGGAGATGCACGGCAATGAGGAGCGATGACGGCGCCGGGACAGCGAACGGTTTTCGGCCGCGCACGGCCGCCGAGCGGCTGACGCGAGCCTTTGCGGAGATCGTCGACGAGTCAGCGGCCTCCGGATGTGGCGGCGGGTGTGCGGTTGCCGTCTGGCAGGATGGCAAGCCGCTCGTCTCCCTGCAGGGGGGAGAGGCACGTGCGGGAAGCCCCTGGACGGCGGCGACACCCTGCCTGATCTGGTCGGCCAGCAAGGGTCTCGCCGCCGCCTGCATGCTGCACGCGCTCCACGCGCACGCGATCCCGCTCGAGACCCGCGTTGCCGACATCTGGCGGGAGTTCGCGGCTGCGGGCAAGGAGCGGACGTCGCTCGCCGAACTGCTTTCCCATCGGGCCGGGCTGGCCGCCATCGATCGCACAGGGCTCGCGATCACCGATCACGATGCGGTGGCGGCGGCCCTGGCCGAGCAGCCGCCCAACTGGGAAGCCGATGGATCGCATGGCTACGGCGCCCGCACGTTCGGGTTTCTGCTCGACGAGATCGTCCGCCGCCTCGCCGGCGAATCGCTCGCTTCCTACTGGGAGCGGGTGTTCCGCGTTCCGCTCAGCCTCGATTGCTGGTTCGGCCTTCCCGAGCCGCTCGCCGACGCGGCGGCCACCGTCATTGCGCCCAAGTCGCCTCCGCCCCCCGGCCCGTTCTCGCGGGCCTTCGCCGACCCGACGTCCCTCACGCGTCGCGCGTTGAGCGAACCGGGCGGGATTCTCACGCCCGCGGCGATGAATACGCCCGCCATGCGCGGTGCGTCGCTGCCGTCACTGGGCGCGATCGGCACCGCCGACGCACTCGCCAGGTTTTACGCGCTCCTGGCCGGTGGCCAGACCACATTCTTTCGCGCTGACACGCGCACCGCGATGCAAACGACGTCGAGCAGCGGCCTCGACCGCGTGCTCATGGCCCCTACCGCCTTCTCGGCCGGCTTCATGACCAACGATCACGGTGTCTACGGTCCCTCTCCAGGCGCCTTCGGCCATCCGGGCGCGGGTGGATCGCTTGCCTTCGCCGATCCATCGCTGGGCCTCGGCTTCGCCTTCGTCCCCAGCGCCATGCATCCCGGCGCCCTGCCGGGCCCGCGCACCCGAAAACTGGTCGACGCTCTCTACGGGGTCCATCCTCTGCTTGCGGAATAAAAAAGCCGGGCCTTCCAGAGGAAGGCCCGGCCCTGTTCACGCATCGTTCGAACGGCTGATGGAATCAGCCGGCGTTGCAGCACGGCTCGGCGCCGCAGGCCGGCTCGGCACCGCAGGCGGGCTCGCTGCAGCAGCTGGTGCAGCTCTCGCCGCCGCTCTGCTTGCTGCGACGGCTGAACAGACCGCCACGGGCACGGCCACGACGGGGCTCACAGCAGGTCGGTGCAGCCGCGCCGCAGGCGGGCTCGGAGGCACAGGCTTCAGCGGCACCGCAGGCCGGCTCAGCCGCGCAGGCATCGGCCGCGCAGCCCGGTTCGGCGGCGCAGGTCGGACCGCAGTCGCAGCTGGTGCGACCACGACGGCCACGGCCGGCGGCCGAGGCGGTGTCGGCGGCCACGAGGCCGACCATCACAAACACGAAGGCCATCGAAAAGATCGTGGAAAAACGCTTCATTGAGAAACTCCTCGAGAGAAACCGAACCGAATCGCAATCCCTCGAAGTGAAATTCTTCCAAGGGTGATTCAGTTGCCCAAAGCCCGCGAAACGAATGCCGGCTCCGGATGCCGCGTCACCCTAGCGGCTGCCGCAAAAAGAAGGGAAGTGGAAAAAAGAGAGGGCCGCAAACGCCGTTCAGCAGACGTTTTTTGACCGTCAGGGGGGGGATCGGGGCATGGCTCGACATGCCGGCAAAGGATGGCCCGGCCCACGGCATTTCCGCCATTGGCTAATGTGTCGGCATGACCAGCCAAACGCCTCTGGTGCCGCGCCACGGCCGCGTCGCCCGCATCGCCTGGATCCTGCTCGACTGGGCCGCGAGCGCGTTCTCGACCGTGTTGATCACGCTCGTCGTGGCCTATGTCGAGAAACTCGTCTTCGCGCACGGTGGCTGGGGCGTCGAGGCCGGCGTCATCTGGGCCTGGACGCTCGCGGCGGCGATGCTCGCCTCCGCCGTGCTGGTGCCGTGGGCCGCCGCGTGGGCAGATCGCCGCGACGGCCACCAGCGGGCGCTCATTATCGCCACCTGCGTCGGCGTGGGAGGCTTGACCTTGCTGGCTGCCGCGCCGCCCCAGGCCCGAATCGCCGTCGTGGCCGCGGTTGTCGCGGCCAATGTCGGGTTCGACATCGCGCAGGTGTTCACCGGCAGCCTGCTACGGCGAGTCGCCGGGGAGCGGGATGCCGATCGCCTCTCCGCCTTCGGCTTCGCCGCCGGCTATGCGGGCGGCGCGATTGCGCTGGTGATTGCCACGGCCGTCGTCGCGGCCCAGGGGCGCCTCGGCCTCGACCTGGCGGGCGGCCTCCGGCTCGCGTTCGCCGTCACGGCGGCCTGGTGGCTCCTGTTCTCCATGCCTGCGGCAGTCGTCCACTTCGATTCCGGCGACGGCGCCCGGCATGCCGCCACGCCCAGCCGCGAACTCATCGGGTTTGCCGCGCGCCTGTGGCAGGCGTTGCCTGGGTCCCAAGACCGCGCGTTCGCCGCGGTCCTCGGCGGCGCGATGCTCGCTCTCGGCGGCGTGCAGACGGCGATCGCGCAGTTCTCGAGCCTTGCCCTGCAGCGGTTCGATCTCGACGGCCCTGCGCTCGTGCGGCTCGTGCTGCTCGTGCAGGCGGTGGCGCTGCCGGGCGCGATCGTCGTCGGCTGGCTCTCGACGCGGTTCGGCAGAAGACCGGCCACGCTGCTCTGCTTCAGCGGCTGGATTCTCGTGCTCGTGCTCGCCTGGTTCGTGAACTCGACGCAGCAGCTCTACGGTCTCGCGGTCTTGCTGGCCTTGGTGCTCGGCGGCATCCAGAGCCTCTTGCGTGCGGCCGTCGCCGTGCTCTCGCCGCCCGGCCATGACGGCGTGTCATTCGGCCTCTTGCAGGTGGGCACGAAGCTTTCGGGATTCGCTGCGAGCCTTGCGTTCGGCGGGCTGCAGCTCGCCACGGGCAGCCCGCAGTCGGGGCTCATCGCGATTGTCGCGCAGCTCGCCATCGGCTGGTGGCTCATCCGCCGCCTCGACTGACCCGGCCCGGTCGTCACCACCTGCAGGGCTTGCCCAGGTTGCCCTCGGCCTCGCGGCGGCGGCCCTTCGCACCGCCACGAAAAATGACTGGCCGGAGCATGCCGGGCGGGCAGGCCACACAAACCGTGAGGATTCCCTCCGAAAGCCTGCCCGCAGACCGCCGGAAAGGCCGACCTCCCGTGCATTCCGCGTGAATGCCGAGGCCCACCGTGCGTCGCCACTTCCAGCCCCCGTTTCCCGTGCTCGCCGCGGCCATCGCCGCCGTGCTCGCAGCGGCGCCCGGGCATCGCGGTGCGATCGCGTTTGAGCTCGATGCGGATCGCGACGCGTTCACCCCCTCTGCCTTCTGCGTCGATGCGGGAAGCGGGCTCGTAGAGGGCTCCTATGTGTTCATCGACAATCCGATGGGGCTCCCCACGAACAACTATCCCGAGCTCCTCGTGCGGCAGGCGGCGAACGAGTGGCTGGAGTGGCGGTTCGGCGTGAACTACGGCATCGGATCGCAGGGAAACATCGTAACGAGCGTCGAGGTGGGCGAGGGCACGCTCGACGGCAGCACGCTGTACGAGTCGAGCATCCTCTACGGCTTCAAGCTCGGCACGTCGCACCAAGACGGTCTGATTCCCGACAGCTGTTTCATCATGGAGGCTTCGACGCCCACGTATGGCGACGTGTTTGGCACGGTGCCGGTGGCGACGATGGTCGCCGGCTGGGATCTGGTTGCCGACTGGCGGCTCGACAGTGCGATCCGCTACGCCTACGCCGAAGGCCACGCGGGCTGGTACAGCCGCTGGAGCCCATCGGTCGTCCTGCGGATGCCCGTCACGGAGCGGTTCGAAGTGCATGCCGAGTGGTTCGGCTCCTACACGCAGGGGCTCCTCGACGACACGCAGCAGCCCTTCTTCAGCCCCGGCACCCACTTCAGCATCACCCGCAACGTCGAAATCGGCCTCCGCGTCGGTTGGGGCCTCGCGGGAGTGGCCGCGCCATTCTTCTCCGACGCCGGCATCGCGATCCAATACTGACCCCCGCCGCAGGCAGGAACGCCAGTGTGGCACGTGGTGCTCAGGCGGCCTTGAGCCGCAGCGAGGCGTCGCCGCCGCCGGTTGCCGTGCCACCAGTCACCGCGAGGGCGTCGAGCAGGAGCCGCTCGCGGCTCTCCCGGGCCGCACGCTCGTCGGCCCCCGGGCACACCGCCGCGATCTCGACCGTCACGCCTTCGCCCGCCGGATCACCGAGCGTGACGCTCGACGCGGCCGGATCGAGGCCGGGATGGGCCGCCACAAGGGCCCGCAGCTTTTCCAGTTGTTCCCGCACCGCCGCAGGGCCGGCCGTCGTCGGCAGCGTGAGGGTGATCGACAGCGGGATCCGGTCACGGCCGGAGAAGTTCACGAGCTGCGACTTGGCGAACTCGGCGTTGGGGATCGTGATCACCGTCCGGTCGATGCCGCGGATCCGCGTTGACCGGAGGCCGATCCGTTCGACCCGGCCGCGCACCGATCCATACTGGCATTCGTCGCCGATCCGGACCGGCTTGTCGGCGAAGATCACGAGCCCGGCGATCAGGTTCTCGACGGTGTATTGCGAGGCCAGCGCGATCGCGAGACCGCCGGCGCCGAGCCCCGCCACGAGCGGCGTCACCGGCACGCCGAACGAGTCGGCGGCGGCGATCAGGATCCAGGCCACGACGAGGAACCGCCCGACGTTGGTCGCCAGACGCACGAGCTGCCCCTCGATCGAGTCGTTGCCCAGTCTCCTCCAGACGAGAAACCGCTCGGTGGCCCACGCGACGGCGTCGAGCACCCCGGTCACCACGCCGGCGAGCATGACCGCCCGGGCGACCACCTTGGTCGCGAGGAGGTTGTCGCCGGTGAGACGAATCTGCCAGGTGCAGAGCGAATCGACCGCCACCCCCGCCGCGACGAGCGTTGCCGGCAATAGCAACCGCTCCACGATCTTGAGCACGTCGCCCGCCGCGCGGATGCGGATTCGCGCCGCCGTTGCCACGGCCCACGCGGCCGCCAGCACGAGCAGGGCGGTGGCCCCCCACTGCCAAACCGTCTCACCGCCGATCATGACGTGGGCCCAGGCGGGCAGCCGGCGGATGAGCGTTTCGGGGATCATCCAACCGCCGAACTGCACATAGGAGTCGAACAGGCCGGGGCTGCCGGCGTCGGCGCGGTACGGCAGATGGCGCACGCGCTCGAAGAACTCCTCGGCGCGGGCCACGGTGTCGGCCGAGAACACGAAATCGCCGGCGCGTGGGCCACTCGCGATCCGCACGAGCGCGATCTCCGTGTCGGGCAGCCGCCAGCGGTCGATCCCCGCGCTCTTCACCAGCGCCGCATCCGGCACCGCGTCGCGCGCCGGAAGGGGGATGCGGTCGAGCACCTCCTTGAGGTGGACGGCAGCCTCGCGGCCCTTCATGTCCACCAGTGACGGAGGCGTCGCAGAGAGATCGAAGCAGCCGAGCACCATCCGGATGAGCCGCGCGTTTTCCTGCCGAACGCCGCCCACGCGATCCAGGTGCTTGAAGTTGGCCGCCACGCGGTCGACCGTCGCGGTGAAGCTGTCGAGCGTGGCCCGCGGGCTCGACATGTCGAGCGGCGCCAACGGCCCCTCTCCGGCACCGGCCGACCGCGCTGCACCAAGGGCCGTGAACAATAGCAGCACCGCAAGCACGGCGGCGGTGCCGCGGCCATGGGGCGAAGCGGAGAGTGGGAACGTGGCAGGCGGCATGGTCGGACGGGGGATAGCAGCCGCACCCCTCGGGCGACAAGATCATGACCGGGGCGGCAAAGACCCATTTCGCCCAGACGATCCCGCCCCCCATGCTTTCCCGTCGAATGTGCAAGTGCCGGAGGAGGGACTTGAACCCACACGCCCTTGCGGGCAACGGATTTTGAGTCCGCCGCGTCTGCCATTCCGCCACTCCGGCTCGTGAGAGGCGATCTCGCTCCGACGAGATTACGCCGCCGGCCCCCCTTTTGCCAGCACCGGCCTCCGCACCGGGAGATTGCCCGTGGTAGTGTTGTCTCGAGGTGAAGCCATGCACGTACTTGCCTTCGAAGATGGCCGCGTCGATCGGCTCGGCGTGCTCACGGCCGCGCGGCCGGCCTGCGACCTCATGATCGGAGCCTCCTCGCTCCACGACGCCCTCGCCCACATCGGCCACGTGGAGCGGGTCGTCCGGCCGCACCTCGCCCGCCACATCGCCGGGCTCGCCGGCCGCCGGATCACCCTCTGGGGCGGCGCCACGCCGCCGGTGGCGACGGACGTGCCTGCATCGCGGCACGGCGCCACGGCGCTCGTGGTCAACGCCCGCGTCGTGCCGAGCCGCCGAAACATCCAGCAGTTGCGCAACCTCGTCGAGGCCGGCCACCGCGGCGCCGTGCGCACGGGAGACACGATCGCTGCGGCCGTGCTGCATCTCGCGGCCGATGGCGGCAGCGACGACCGAGCGGCCTGGGATGCCCTTCGCGACACCGGCTCCGCGGCTGCCCTCGAGGCGCTGGCGCTCGAGGAGCTCGATGCCGACCTCGATCTGCTTCACGAACCGTACGACGTGATCTCGGCCCACGAGCAGTCGATCGAAGGCTCGCTCGCGATGCGGATCGACAGCGGCCGCTTTCGCGAGACGAAGCCCGGGCTCTTCGTGGCCGACGGGGCGAGCGTCGCGGAGCAGGTCGTCGTGCGGCACGGACCGGTGGTCGTCGAAGCGGGCGCCGAGATCGGCCCCTTCGTCTGCGTCGACGGCCCGGCCTTCGTCGGACCCGGCGCAAGAGTGAATCCGCATGCCTGGATCCGCGCCGCCACGGCGCTCGGCATGGCCTGCCGCGCGGGTGGCGAGATCGAGGCGACGATCATGGAGCCCTTCTCCAACAAGCCTCACGACGGCTTCCTCGGCCACAGCCACGTGGGCAGCTGGGTGAACATCGCCGCGGGCACGATCACGAGCAACCTCAAGGCGACGTATGGCCCGATCCGGCTGCATACGATGCTCCCCGACGGCAGTCGCGAAACGATCCACACCGGCCGGCAGTTTCTCGGCGCCATGATCGGCGACTTCGCGAAGACGGCGATCAACGCGTCGATCCCCTGCGGCGCGCGGATCGGCGTGGCCGCGACGGTCGGCGGCGCGGTGCCCGAGATGGTGACGGCATTCACCAACTCGCTCGCCAATGGCCGCTCCACGGCCGAGCAGGCCGCCACGATCCTCGAGCGGATGATGGGCCGCCGGGGCCTGGAGATCATGCCGGCCGATCGGGAGCTGCTCGAAGCTCTCGCTCGATAAGCATCGGCAGCACACGAAAGCCCGCAGCCTGAGGAAATCGGCCATTTCGCTTGGCAGCGGAGCGGACTACGATACGGGGCATGTCACTGCAAGACACCTACACCAATGGCCGGTTCGGCCTGTCGTTCGAACTCTTTCCGCCCAAGACGCCCGAATCCGAGGCGATGATGTGGCGGACGGTCGATGACCTGATGGCCTTCGAGCCGTCGATGATCACCTGCACGTACGGCGCCGGCGGATCGACCCGCGGCACCACGCTCGACGTGCTCAAGGGAGTGAGAGCACGGCACGGCCTTCCCGTGGCGAGCCACCTCACCTGCGTGGGCAGTTCCGTGGACGAGCTCCGCGACTACCTGCGGGAGGCAGAGGCGCTGGGCGTGAGCGCGATCGTGGCCCTGCGCGGCGATCCACCAAAGGGGGAGACGACATTCCAGCCCGTGACGGGCGGCCTCCGCTACGCCTCCGAACTCGTCTCGCTCATCCGCAGCGAATTCCCCGGCTTCGGCATCCTGGTCGCCGGCTATCCCGAGACCCATCAGGAGGCCGTGAGCCCCGCGGCCGACCTCGAGAATCTCAAGCGAAAGTGCGACGCCGGCGGCGACGTGATCGTCACGCAGCTCTTCTACGACAACGCCGATTTCTTCCTGTTTCGGGACCGCTGCGACGCGCTCGGCATCCGCACGCCGATCGTGCCGGGCGTGATGCCCGTGACAAACTATGCCCAGATCCGCCGCATCGCCACGCTTTGCAAGGCGCGGCTGCCGGACGACTTCACGCGGGCCTTCGAGGCGGCCGGTTCCGACGAGGCGGCTCAGTTCGAGGCGGGCGTCGCGTTTGCTACGCGACAGGTGAAAGAGCTGCTCGACGCCGGTGTCCCGGGCATCCACTTCTACGTGCTCAATAAGTCGCCCGCCACGGTGCGGGTGCTCGAGCAGGCAGGCCTGTAACCGCTATCGCTTCGCACGCCGGAGGCATACGCCACATTCCGTCACCGGGGCGGGAGGTCGTCGTCCATGCTGCTGATGTAGCTGCGGAGCCGCTCGAGTTCGTCGCTCACGTGCCGCAGCTTGAGCATGTTTTCCACCCGCTTCACGAGCTCCACTTTATTGACCGGCTTCGAGAGGAAGTCGTCGGTGCCCGCCTCGACGGCCCGCTCGATGTCGCCGAGCTCGCCGAGGGCCGTCACCATCAGGATCATGATCGGGCTCGTGGCCGGATCCCCCTTGAGCCGCTGGCAGACCTCGAAGCCCGAAAGCTTCGGCATCATCACGTCGAGCAGGATGACATCGGGCTTGAAGGAGGCCACCTTGTCGAGCGTGTCGCGGCCATCGACGGCCGTGGCGATCTCGCAATCGATCTCGGCGAGATAGACCTCGAGCAGTTCGCGGTTTGGCTCGTTGTCGTCGGCGATGAGCACGCGGCTCTTGCGGGGGGCGGCGGATTTGGGCATCGCGTCCTCGGGGGTGGGTCTGCGGTCCGGGCGGGCGTCTCTCGGCCCATCAGCAACTCTGGGCCCATCAGGGCAGTTCGAAGAGCGACTGGCTCTTCACGATCGCAAGGTCGTCGGGAAACGTGTGGAAGGCCTGCAGGAGCAGGCTCTTCGTCCGCGTCTCGACGTTGATCCAGCTGATGGCGCCGAGCGCCAGCCGGCCGCGAGATTCGAAGCGGTGAAACATGCCGTGCTTGATGCCTTCGCCGCAGAGCTCCTGCTGAAACGTCCAGAAGACCTCCGCCGGCACCGTCTCCAGTTGGAAGCAGGTCTGGTAGGTGACGCCGCCGCGGCACTCCATGCGGTCGCTCCGCTCGCCGGCAAGCCGGTACGAGAGCAGCCGCCGCCGCTGGGGCAGTGGCTGGGCGGCGCTGGCCGCCACTTCGGAGAGCGTGAGACCCTCGCGGCGCCAGGTGACGAGATGGCCGGCGCTGGTGATCGAGATCGTGGCCTCGTAGTTGCCGCGGCCGACCGACCGCGTGGAGACGATCTCGAAGAGCTCGGGATGCAGCCCGCGGCCGTAGAGCTGAAAGACCAACTCGGCGACTTTAGGGCGAACCGAAAGCAAGCGACGCATCTCCTGGGAGTGGCCCGATTATAAAATTGTCACGCGGGAACCTCCAAGACGGCTGTACGCAAAGACCGCGATTGGCTCACAAAAGGCCGACGAGCATGTCATAGGCCGCATGGGCGCCCGCAGCGATGCCGAAACCGCGCACGACGAAGAGCGTGGCGAAGAAGATGCCGGCGAGCGTGCGAAACGTGAAGCTATACAGCTCAAACGCGTCGCCGAGCGGGCCCACGTAGTGCGCGGCACTGAACAGCAGGCTCGTGAGCAGGATCGACCAGAAAGCCGACGCCGCGGTCGAGAACCCGGCCCGTTCGAGCACCCAGATCACGATCGGCAAGAGGATCAGGCGAAACAGCACCTCCTCGTAGAGCCCCGCCCCGCAATAGCCCACGAATCGGGCAAAAATCCCCGACAGACCGTCCACGATCCCCAGTGGCCAGAGCCGGTGCTGCAGCCGCGCGATGCCCACGAGCAGGCACGCCCAGACGACCGACTCGAAGGCCATGCCGGCAAGCACGGCCGGGCGGAAACGCCAGCGGTCATGCTCGATATGGTGCCAGGCGAGCAGCCCGAGCAGCGTGAGCACCGGCAGCAGGAAATACGAGCCGAAACCGATCAGATCGAGAAATTGCCGCAGCCAGACATCGGCCCCATTGCGGGGCGACCCTCGCCCCAGCCAGAGTACGCCCCCTTCGTAGGCGAGCACGAGCGGCAGCGTGAAGACGAGGCTCGTGAGCGGCGTGCGGGAAATGCTCCAATAATCGTCGGCTGAACCGGCTTGTTGCGACGCTGACTCGTGGTCACCGCCAGCCTGTTCGGCGTCGTCGGCATCAGCCGGATCACGGTCGCCCAACTCGTCGAGAAGACCCTCGAACTGTTCGTCAAGGTCACTGGCTGATTCACGATCAAAACCGCGTGCACCGCGATCGTCGGGGGTTGGAGAAGGCATCCGGCAAGGCTCGTGGGCAACTGCTGCCGCGGCGATCGTCCACTCGCGCCGCGGGCTTTCACCGCTGTTTTCGCGGAAAGAGAAGGCTCTTGGCAAGCCGCACGACAATGCCCCCTTTGCCATACTCTTCGCGCGGCCTGCTATCGCTGCTGTCAAAAAAAATTTTTTGCGCATGACGATTGCGTTTTGATCGGGGTTTGATGGCCACACTGGCATCGATGCCACCATGCGACCGCGCCAGTCCTTGACAACTCGCGCTCCCTCAGAAGAATGACCCGCGTCAGACAAATGCCTCGCAGACTGACTACAGGCGGCGGCGACGGCGACACCAAATCAGGAGTTGGTCTCGGAGACAACGGGGGGCGACGACTTGAGGGATCGACAGTCGACGACCTTGGTCGTGGCCTGGATGTCCCCCCCTTTTCCGAGTGCCGGCAGGGTCCGCGGGGCCTGCCGGCGGACTTCTGCCCGAGAGATTTGCCTTGGCGGGGTGGCTCGCCCTTAGAATCGTCTCGTTCTCGGGGCACTTTTCCATGGCACGATGCCTGATCGGCTGCGGTTCCAATCAGGGCCGAAGACGCGACAATCTCGACCAGTCGGTCGAACTCCTGCGGTTCATGCCGGGCGTCCATGTCTTGGCCGTCAGTCGGCCGCTCGAAACCAGGCCCGTGGGCGGGCCGCCGGGGCAGCCGGCTTTTCTCAACGGCGCCTGCCTCATCGAGACCGACCTGCCTCCGCAGGCCGTGCTCGAGATGCTGCAGGCGGTCGAAAACACGCTCCATCGCGAACGCGAGGAACGCTGGGGGCCGCGGACGATCGACCTCGACCTGCTGCTCTACGACGACGTGGTACTCGACTCTGAACAACTCGTGCTCCCGCACCCCCGGATGGCGACGCGGCGATTCGTGCTCCAGCCCGCCGCCGAGATTGCCGGCAACCTCGTGCATCCGACGGCCGGGTGCACGGTGCAGGCGCTGCTCGACAACCTCTCGCAAGACCATCCCCACGTGGCGGTGGTCGGCGTGCCGGGCGCAGGCGCACCGGAAGTGGCAGCGGCGGTGTCCGACGCGCTGCTCGCGCGGCTGGTTCGCAATCCCGCGCCGCTGGCGACGCTCCTCTTCGCCGACCGTGCCGACACCGACGAAGCGCGGCTCGAAGCAACCTGGCTCGAATCGCTGGCCGCCCGCGCCAAGCCGCTCGAGGCGTCCCGCTGGCCGCGCGACCCGCACGGCACGGTCGCCGATTACTGGCTCGAGACCCAGCGGCTCGCCGCCGGCGAGATGCTTCCCGCTGCGTCGCTCGCGCGGTTCGATGCGGCCTTCGCGCGGCACGCGGCCGCCACGGTCGCGCCAAACGTCGTGATCCTATTGCTCGCCGCGGCCGACGTGCTCGAGGAGCGGATCGCGTTTCGCGCGCGGCGGCCACCGCCGCAGACCGATCTCTTCGCCGACGTCGCGCCGTCGCCTGCGACCACCTGCCAGGCGGCCCCCGCCTCGGTCGCGATGCTTGTGCGGCTTCAAGAACGGCTCGCCCACCGGCTGCGGGCCCCGGCCGGCAGGGCAGCGCCCAAGGCAACCGTCGTCATCGACTCGGGCGACCTCGGGCAGGCGGCGCTCGAGGCCATCGCCGCGGTCGAGGCGATGGCGTGATGCAGATCGTCCGCGAGCCAGCCCGCATGCGAGCAGTGGTGCAGGCCGCCCGGGCCGCGGGCCGCCGCGTGGGCTTCGTGCCCACGATGGGCGCGCTCCATGCCGGTCACGCGAGCCTCGCCGCCGAGGCCGCGCGGTCGTGCGACGACGTCGCCGTGTCGATCTTCGTCAACCCGACGCAGTTTGCGCCGCACGAAGACTTCAGCCGCTATCCGCGGTCGTTCGACGCCGATTGCGCATTGCTCGAGCGGCAGGGGGCGACGTGGGTGTTCGCGCCGGCCGTCGAGGAGATCTATCCGCCCGGCAACGCGACCCGGATCGTCGTGGGTGGGCCCGCGCTTGTGTTTGAAGGAGCGATGCGGCCGGGCCACTTCGACGGCGTGGCCACCGTGGTGTATCGTCTCTTCCACGCCGTGCCCGCCGACGTGGCCTACTTCGGCGCGAAAGACTGGCAGCAGACCGTGGTGGTGCGGCGGATGGTCGATGACCTCGCGCTGCCGATCGAAATCGTCGTCTGCCCGACCGTCCGCGAGCCCGACGGTCTCGCGATGAGCTCACGCAACGCCTATCTTTCGCCGGAGGAACGCCGCCGCGCCGTCGCGCTCTCCGCGGGGCTGGAGCGGGCGGCGAAGCTCTGGCACTCGGGGGCAAGCCCGCGCGCGATCGAGGCGGCGGTGCGCGATGCGCTCGCCGCCCGCGGCATCGACTGCGACTACGTTGCCGTCGTCGATCCCGACTCGCTCGACGATCTCGCCGCGCACGATTCGGAAGCCGGGCCCGCCGTCGTGCTCGTGGCCGGCCGGCTCGGCACGACGCGGCTCATCGACAATGCATTCCTGCCACGCCGCCCGGCACCTGCGTGATGCTCACAACGCTCTTCCATATTCCAACGCAGATCGACCTGGGCGGCGCATCGCTGCCGCTCTTCGGCTGGGGACTGCTCTTGGCGATCTGGGCCCTGGCTGGCCTGGTCGCTGCCGGTCGGGCCGCTTGGCGCGGCCGGCTCGTCGATCTTGTCTTCTCGCTCGGCCTGCCGTTCGTGATCACCGGCGGGGTGATCGCCTGGCTCTTTCCGCTGCTCGACGACGGGCAGGGCGTGCCGATCCGCGGCTACGGATGCATGCTGCTTCTGGCCGCGGCGGCGGGCACCTGGCTCTCGGTCGTTCGCGGCCGCGCGCTCGGTTTCGATGCCGACACGATCCTCGCGCTCGGCATGGAGATTTTTCTCTGGGGGCTCGTCGGGGCGCGGCTCTTCTACGTGATCGAATACCACGATCAATTTTTTCCACCCGGCCGCAGCCTCCTGGCATCGCTGCGCGAGGTGCTCAACGTCGCGGGCGGCGGGCTCGTGGTGTTTGGCTCGTTGCCGACGGCGGCGCTGGCCGCCTGGCGGTTTGCGCGGCGCCGCGACCTGCCGATCCTCGCGCTGGCCGATTGCATCGCGCCGGGGCTTTTGCTCGGCCTCGCGATCGGCCGGGTGGGCTGCTTCCTGAATGGCTGCTGCTATGGCGGACCGTGCGACCTGCCGTGGGCCGTGCGGTTTCCCCCCGACAGCCCGCCCTGGATCGACCAGGCGGCGCGCGGGCTCCTGCCGCCGCCCGATGCCGACGGCGTCAGGCCGTGGAGCCTGCCGGTGCACCCGGCGCAGCTCTATGCCGCAATCGATGCGGCGATCCTCGCCGCGCTCGCCGTCGCGTTCACGCCGCTGGCCCGCCGCACCGGCGCCGTCTTCGCGCTGGTGCTGACGCTCCACCCGATCTCGCGGCTTTTGCTCGAGGCGATCCGGATCGACGAGCCCCCGGCCCTGGGCACACCGCTTTCGATCTCGCAGCTGGTGTCGATCGTGCTTCTCGCGCTTGCGGCGGCCCTCTGGTGGTGGCTGCTTTCTGATAGACTCGGCTCGATTCCGCCTTCTCGAACCCTTCCGCCTTCCCTTATGCCAGGGCCGCCGCATGGCAAACACTGATCCCGAAGACGCTGAGGTGGAGACCGAGTTCAAGCGGATCGAGCATGAGCGGATCGCCCACGAACGGGCCGAGGCCCGCGAGGACATCGAGTCTGCCGATCCGAATCACGCGGCCGACCAATCCCCGCAGGCCTGGCAGCTGATCGCGTTGGCGGCGGCCTTGGCCGTGGGGCTCGTTGCCGCCCTGTTCGCCAGCCGCTGGCAGCCTCCCGTCCATTCGCCCCCGCCCGTCCCGGCGAGCCGGCCATGAGCGACCAGCCGCAGCCCGTGCGAACGTTTCCACCCGGATCGGTCACGGTCCGCTGCCGGCTCGATGGGCCGCTCGTCCTGGAATTGCCACCCGACGCCGAGGCCCTAGGCGTCTACCTGCGGGTCACGGATCACCTGGGCAACGAGTTCCAGATCCCCAGCGGCAAGAAGGCCGTGGCGTTTTGCCGCTGCAATGGGACGAAGACCCGGCCATTCTGTGATGGCAGCCACAAAACCTGCGGATTTGTGGCCGGAGAAACGGCCCCTGGACAATAGCCGGGGGGGGTTTGTCTGTAGCGGCTGCGCAGGCTGCTCCGCGAGCGGAAAGTCTTCCCTGCAAAACACTTAGGGCATGGCGCGAGGTGGAAAATTGCCCTCCGGGCGGCCGGAGCGATATGGACTGGCTTCGAAATCCCCTGTACGGTTGAATGTTCGCCTCGTGGATTTCCGCGGTGAATGGCGGTCAAAGCCTGTTGTCCCCGGCGTTTACGTCCCTGATGTCGCCCCACAAGCCAAACATCTACCAGCGGTACAGCGTCGGGATCATGGCGATCCTGGTCTTCCTGTTGCCGATGGTGGTCGTCGGGGCGATCAAGGCGAAGGGAAACAACCGCAATGACGTGAAGGGCTGGCTCCCCCTCGAATACCCGGAAACGCAGGTCTATCGGTTTTTCCGGCAGAATTTCCAGGGTGAGGAGTTCATCCTCATCTCCTGGGAAGGCTGCACGATGGCCGACCCGCGACTCGAACTCCTGGCCCAGAAGCTCCTGCCGCCGCCGGAGGAGGCCTCCCGGATCGACCGGCCGATCTACTTCAAGACCGCCCAGACGGGCCCGAGGGCCGTCGAGCGGATGACGGCGGAACCGCTCAACCTCGACCGGGAGGAGGCGATTTCCAGGCTCACTGGAGCCCTCATCGGCCCGCCGCCGGCCGGAGTGGCATCCGGTTCCGCGGGCGACAACCTCGACCAACGGCAGACCTGCCTCGTCCTCACGCTCGCCGACACGGCCCGCGCCAACCTCCACGGCACGATCGACACGATCAAGAACGTGGCGGAGCAGGAATGCGGCATCCCCGAGAAGTCGCTCCATATGGGCGGGCCGCCGGTCGACAACGTCTCGATCGACCGGGCCGGCCAGACGAGCGTCACGATCCTCTTCGGCCTGTCGCTCGTGGTCGGGTTTTTCGTGAGCTGGTGGAGCCTCAAGAGCAAGGCGCTCGTGGGCATGGTGCTCGCGTCAGGCGTCTACAGCATGTTCGCGAGCCTGGCCGTCGTCTGGTACTCGGGCTACCCCGTCGATGCGATCCTGCTGACGATGCCGTCGCTCGTCTATGTCGCGACGACGAGCGGCGCGATCCATCTCGCCAACTACTACCGCGATCAGCTCGCGGAGACCGGCGTGCAGGAGGGCGCGGCGGGCCGCGCCGTGCACCACGCGCTCCTGCCGCTCTCGCTCGCCACCGGCACGACCGCCGTGGGCCTCGCGACGCTCGCCGTGAGCGAACTGGTGCCGATCAAGATGTTCGGCATCTTCTCCGCGGTGGGCGTCGTGGTGAGCTTCGTCATCCTCGTCACATTCATGCCGGCCGCCCTCGAGCTCTTCCCGCCGAAGCTGCGTCTCGGCAAGCTCGGCGAGGATGACGACACGAGCCATTGGAAGCCGATCGAACAGAGCCGTTGGTGGCACGTCGGGCAGTGGATCACGCGGCACAACGGCCTCGTGGCCACGGCCTGCCTGCTCGTGATGGCGGCCGTCGGCTACGGCATGACGCGAGTCGAGAGCAGCGTGCAGTTGATGCGGCTCTTCTCCCCGAAGGCCCGGATCCGCGAGGACTACCGCTGGCTCGAAACGAAGCTCGGCCCGCTCGTCCCGATGGAGATTCTCGTCCGCATCGACCAGGACGAGTGCTCGCTCAACTTCCTCGAGCGGATGGAACTCGTCGGCGACATCCAGCGGGAGATCGGCGGGCTCGACGAGGTGGGCAGTTCGCTCTCCACCGTGACCTTCGGCCGCAGCCTCGACACCGGCAACGGTGGCGACGGCCTCGGCGGCGCGGCGGCGCGGGCCTTCGGCCTCGGTGCCCGCACGAAGCGGAGCGTGCTCAATCGCCGGCTCACCGCCCATCGCGACGAATTCCTCGAGGGCGACTACCTCCGCGACGCGAAGTCTCCGGAAGGCCGCGACGAGGAACTCTGGCGGATCAGCGCCCGTGTCAGCGCCACGAAGGAGGTCGATTATGCCCTCTTCCAACGCGACTTGCGGACGAAGATCGACCCGATCCTCGAACGCCTCCGCGGCGATGGCGTGACGGGCGTCCGCGTCGAGTACACCGGTCTCGTGCCGCTGGTCTACAAGGCGCAGCACTCGCTCTTGGACGGACTGATCGTCGGCTTCATCAGCGACTTTGCCATCATCGTGGCGGTGATGATCGCCCTCTGCCGCGCCGCCTCGGCGGGTCTCGTGCTCCTGCTGCCGGCCGCGTTTCCGGCCGTGATGGTCTTCGGCGGCATGGGCTGGGGCAATGCGCTGTTGAAATCGATGGGCACGGGCAACCTGCTCATCGACATCGGCACGGTGATGGCCCCGAGCGTGGCGCTCGGCGTGACCGTGGACGACGTCGTCCACTTCATGCTCTGGTTCCGCCGCGGCATCGCCGACGGCCTCGACCGCAAGCAGGCCGTGATGCTCGCCTACAAGGGCTGCGCCCGGGCGATGTATCAGAGCTGGGGCGTGATCGGCATCGGGCTTTCGGTCTTCTCGCTCTCCCCCTTCGGGCCGACGCAGCGATTCGGCCACATGATGCTCGCGATGCTCACCGTCGCGCTGGTGGGCAACCTCGTGCTCCTGCCGGCGCTCCTGGCCGGCCCGCTCGGGGCCGTCTTCGGCTGGAGTGTGCTCCGCATCGAGCGGGCCAAGGCCAAGCGCGAAGGCCGCCGCAAGGTGAAGGCCGATCCCGGCAGCGACGCGCTCCCCGCGCCCCACGTGATGCCTGGCGCGGCCAAGCAGGTCGTGCATGCCTGAGGGATCGCCGGAACTCGAAACTGGCGATGGATTGCCGACCGCGACCGTGATGCTCAAGCCGCGGAGGGCGCGTCCGTTCTTCGGCCGCCACCCCTGGGTGCTCGACTCGGCCGTGCTCCGCGTCGAGGGCTCGCCGCGCGATGGCGACGTCGTCGATATGGCGACGCATGACGGCACGTTCGTGGCCCGCGGCCTGTGGAATTCCGCGAGCAAGCTGCGGGTGCGGCTCTATGCCTTCGACCCCGCCACCCGGCTCGACGCCGCCCTCTTCCGCGCGCGGATCGAGGCTGCCGTGGCCCTGCGGAAGACGCTCGGCCTCGACGATCGCACTGGCGCCGCCCGCATCGTCAACAGCGAAGGAGACGATCTCTCCGGGCTGATCGTCGATCGGTATGGCGACTGGCTCTCGGTGCAAGTGACGGCACTGGCCATCGCCAACCGGCTCGAGGAAGTCTGCGACGCCCTCGAGGCGGCCGTCGCGCCCCGGGGCATCCTGCTCCGCGGCGCCGAGCGCGGCCTCTCGCAGCTCGAGGGGCTCCACCTGCCCGACCGCCTGGTCCGCGGCGCCGCGCCCACCGGGCCGGTCTTCATCACCGAGCACGGGCTGAAATTCGGAATCGACCTCGCCGAGGGGCAGAAGACCGGCTTCTATCTCGATCAGCGTGACAACCGCCAGGCGGCGGCCCGCCATGCCCGCGGCCGCCGCGTGCTCGACATGTTCTGCTATTCCGGCGGCTTCGCCCTCGCCTGCGCCGTCCATGGCGGCGCGGCGCGGGTGCTGGCCGTCGACTCGAGCGCCAAGGCCACGGCCCTCGCGAAGGCCAATGCCGATCTGAACGGCGCGGCGAATCTCGTCGTCGAGACGGCCGACGCCTTCGAGCGGCTCGACGCGCTCAAGTCGGCGGGCGAACGCTTCGGCATGGTGGTGCTCGACCCGCCCAAATTCGCCCGCAGCCGCGCCTCGCTCGAGGAGGCGATGCGGGCCTACCACCGGATCAACCGGCTGGCGGTCGACATGCTGGAGCCGGGCGGGATTCTCGTCACCAACAGCTGCTCGGGCGCCGTCTCGCGCGACGACTTCCTGATGATGCTCGCGGGCGTCGCCCAGCGGAGCGGCCGCACGATCCAGCTGCTCGAATGCCGCGGCGCGGCCCCGGATCACCCGGTGAGCGCCAGCTGCCTCGACGGCGAGTATCTCAAGTGCGTGATCGCCCGCGTGGCGTGAGGCTCTGCTGTCAACGCGCTTAAACCGGCCCGGGGCTGCCTGTACCCCGGCTCTCCGGACGCTCGCTTCGGGCATCCATGCCCTCCGCTCGCTCGATGCTGACTGCGCTCCCGGCATCCTGCCTGCGCTTGTCAGCAACGCCGGCGAGCGGGGTACAGGCAGCCCCGGGCCTACCCGCATTCTTGTAGGATAGGCCTCCGTCCCTGTCCCGACAGGCGGAGACGCCTGTCGTACGTAAACGGAGGCTTCGGGTGACCCGTGCCCCGGGAGCCGGCGTATGCCCGGGCACCGATCCGCTTTAGCGGATTGGTCGGCGCAGCCAGGATGGCGAAGCGCAGGCGGCATCCGAGCGAGCGAAGGGCAGGATGCCAATCCTGTTCGGCACGGCAGATGCTCGACGCGTCGATCCGCGTCTCGCGTGGCTCGGGGCTGCCCGCCCCTCTCGCCGGACGCTCGCTACGGT